>Ga0208958_1003216_pt1 | contig 12957 bp, 8 predicted proteins | sample RifOxyB1_FD_184032 | JGI IMG/M metagenome (GOLD analysis project Ga0208958, IMG submission 184032) | Soil microbial communities from Rifle, Colorado - Rifle Oxygen_injection B1 (SPAdes) | ecosystem: Environmental > Terrestrial > Deep subsurface > Rock core/Sediment | place: Rifle, Colorado...
TGTTTCAAGTTTAATGGCTATGATTCCGGATATTCTGATATTGTCATAATCGGTCAATTTGGTTTTTTTAATGGTGCCGTTTTTGGTGACCATCAAAAGGAACTTGGTGCTGTCCGATTTACCCAGAGTCAAAACCGTTTGAAGTTTTTCATCCTGGCTGATGTTGATTAAATTTACAATGGCCTGTCCTTTGGCTTGGCGTGAACCTTCCGGCAGGTCGTAGACTTTGGTTTTAAAGACCCGCCCAGTGGTGGTGAAGAACAGAATATCATCATGGGTATTTCCGGCTAAAATTTGGGCAATATCGTCCTCCTCTTTGGTGGTCATGCCGGTAACTCCCTTGCCGCCACGATGCTGAGTTCTGAAGACTGAGGGATTTTGGCGCTTAATGTAGCCGGTGCTGGTAATGGTGATGACTGTTTCCTCAGACGGAATTAGATCTTCCTCTGAAAATTCTCCGAGAGCGCTTTTGTAAACTTTGGTTCGACGGTCGTCTCCGTAACGGTCTTTAATTTCTGTCAACTCGGCTTTGACAACAGTCAGAATTTTTACGGGATGAGCAAGCAGATCTTCGAGGTCGGCGATTAATTTACTTACTGCTTTATATTCATCCTCAATTTTTTGTCTTTCCAAAGCAGCCAATCTTCGCAGTTGCATGTCCAAAATGGCTGTGGCCTGAATTTCTGAGAGACCAAACCGGGACATCAAGTTAGATTTGGCTTCGTCGCTGTCTTTAGACTCCCGAATGGTTTTGATAACAGCATCCAGGTGATCGAGGGCGATTTTTAAGCCTTCCAAAATGTGAGCTCTGGCTTTGGCCTGTTTTAACTCATATTCCGTTCGTTTAGTAATGACGTGCTGACGATGTTTAATATATTCGGCGATAATTTGTTTTAGACCTAAAGTCTGAGGGGTTCCGTCGACTAAAGCTACAAAGTTGGCCGGGAAAGTGGTTTGCAGGGCCGTGTGCTTGTAGATGTTGTTTAGAACAGATTTGGGTTTGCTGTCGCGTTTTAGTTCGATGACGACCCTGATTCCGTGCCGGTCGGACTCATCCCTTAGGTCAGAAATTCCCTCTACTTTTTTCTCGTGAACCAGATCGGCAATTCTGGCTACCATTTCAGCTTTGTTGACCTGATACGGGATTTCAGTAATCACGATTTGGGATTTGCCGCCCCGGCCTTCTTCAATTTCAGCTTTACCCCGGACTACGATGCGACCGCGACCGGTGGCGTAAACTTCAGCGATGGCTTTGGAATCGTAAATGGCGCCGGCTGTGGGGAAATCCGGACCTTTGATAAACTGCATCAGTTCTTCGACGGTGGCCTCGGGATTGTCAATTTGGTAGGTAACGGCATCAACGACTTCCGTAAGGTTGTGAGGCGGAATTTTGGTAGCCATACCGACTGCAATACCATCTGACCCCATTAAGAGAAGGTTGGGCAATTTAGCAGGCAGGTATGCCGGTTCGTTGTGAGTACTGTCGAAATTGGGAACCATATCTACAGTTTCCTTTTCGATATCAACAAGCATCTCTTCGGAGATTTTTGAAAGTTTGGCTTCGGTGTAGCGCATGGCAGCCGGAGAATCTCCATCAATCGAGCCGAAGTTTCCCTGGCCGTCTATGAGCGGATAGCGCATGGAGAAGTCCTGAGCCAGACGAACCATGGCGTCATAGACTGCAGAATCGCCGTGCGGGTGGTATTTACCTAAGACTTCACCGACTACGGTGGCGGATTTTTTGTGTTTACCTGAAGATCTGATACCCACATCCCACATGGCGTAAAGAATTCTTCGGTGAACGGGTTTTAATCCGTCTTTAACGTCCGGCAGAGCACGGGATACGATGACTGACATGGCATAATCCAGAAAGTTTTTTTGCATTTCCGTAGTGATTTCTACGGGAAGAATTTTGCCTATGTCTTGAGTGTTTTGTTCAATGTCAGCCACCTGGTTATATTACTCGGTTTTGCGGCCAAAAACAAGAGAAAAAGTGACTAATTCGAGGTTTTAATCCAGAGCACTTCTACGGATTCCTTCGATTTTCTTTGGATTTAGGATAGAATAAGGGTTATGGTAACTATGTATCCGCAGAAGTTGAAAAAAGGTGATGAAGTGCGGGTAATTGCGCCAGTTCGTTCACTTGCAATAATTTCGGAAGAAAGCAGAAAGATTGCTAATAAGAGATTTGAGGGGTTGGGACTTAAATTATCTTTTGGAAAACACGCAGAGGAAATGGATGAATTTGTATCTACTTCGATAGAGGCAAGGGTAGAAGATTTTCACCAAGCTTTCCAAGACAAAAATGTCAAAGCAATTTTGACAGTAATAGGAGGATTTAACAGTAATCAATTATTAAGATATCTGGATTGGGATTTGATTAAAAGTAATCCTAAGATATTTTGTGGTTTTTCTGATGTCACGGCTCTGAATAATTCTATTTACGCAAAAACAGGACTGGTTAATTACTCGGGGCCACACTACTCGTCTTTCGGTCAGGAGCTATATTTTGACTACACTTTAAATTATTTTGTTAAAACTGTTTTTTCTAATGAGCCTTTTGAAATTAAACCCAGTAGCGATTGGAGCGATGATGCCTGGTACAAGGACCAAAAAGACAGAAAATTAATTAAAAATGACGGATGGCTAGTGTTGAACGATGGAAACGCAGAGGGTACTATTGTTGGTGGTAATTTGTGTACCCTAAATTTATTACAGGGAACCGAATACTTTCCGAATTTAGAAAACTCGATTTTATTTATAGAAGATGATGAGGAGTCACAATCTCATCATTTTGATAGAGATTTGCAATCACTTATTCACACGACTCTGTTTAGTGGAGTTAAGGGGTTATTAATCGGAAGATTTCAGAAAGCAAGTAATGTGGATACAGTTATGCTTCAAAAAATTATAGACACTAAGCAGGAATTAAAGAACATTCCAGTAATTGCGAATGTCGACTTTGGACACACAGACCCAAAAATTACAATTCCCATAGGCGGATTTGTGGAACTAAACGCAAGTGAAGAGCCAAAAATTAATATTACGAAGCATTAAGGGCAAATCGTGATTCAGAGAATGTTTTGATTTCTTTCCATCTATTCCTAATTAACTCCACTGACACAGTATTTTTCAAAGCTAAAAATAGCAGGTTTAAGTTGACTTGCATAACTTCAGATGTCGCGAGGGGTTTTCCGATTGTTACTTTCCGAAGAACTGAATGACCAAAGGAGCTATCAAAAGGGCGACAATTTGAACGATTTTCATCATGGGGTTTAGAGCCGGACCGGAAGTGTCTTTTAAAGGATCGCCAACGGTATCGCCAACAACAGCCGCTTTGTGAGTGTCGCTGCCTTTGCCGCCGAAGTGGCCATCCTCAATGTATTTTTTGGCGTTGTCCCAGGCGCCACCGGTGTTACACATAAACAAAGCCAGAGTCAGACCGGAAGCGACTACGCCGCCTAAAAATCCTCCCAGGGCCTGAGCGCCTAGAAAACCAACGGCAATGGGGGCTGCGACGACAATGGCTGCCGGAATGACCAACTCTCTTTGAGCGGCTAAAGTGACGATTTCAACTGCTTTAGAGTAATCAGGCAGAGCTTTGCCTTCCATGATGCCTTTGATAGTTTTAAATTGACGTCGGACCTCTTCTACTACTTCGACGGCGGCTCTACTCACAGAACCGATAAGTCTGGATGAAAACAGGAAAGGCAGTGAGGAACCCAACAGTAGGCCAATAAAGACAACCGGTTGGGAAATATCGATGGAGGTCAGCCCGGTGGCTTCAAAGTAGGTGGCAAACAAAGAAGAAGCGGCAACGGCAGCTGAACCTACGGCAAAGCCTTTAGTTAAAGCTTTGGTGGTATTGCCTACAGCATCCAGGCTTCCGGTAACTGCCGGAGCTTTGCCCTTTAGTCCGGCCATTTCGACCATCCCCTGGGCGTTATCGGCTATCGGACCGAAAGTATCCAAGGCCATGATGATGCCGGTAGTAGCCAGCATGCCCATACCAGCCAGAGAAATTCCATAGAAACCTAAAAAGTAGTAACCGGCAAAAATGGTAGCGGCAATAACCAGAACGGAGAAAAAGGTGGATTCCATTCCCAGCGCCAAGCCGGAAATGATGTTGGTACCGGCTCCTGTTTTGGAAGCGGTAGAAATCTCGACTACCGGCCTTTCGCCCGGTCCGGTGTAGTACTTGGTAATGTACAAAAGGGCCATCATGGAAACAATTCCGGTGACGGCGGCATAGCCGGCTTTAGGCTCACCCAAAAGGAAAATGGCCAGGCCCATAAAGATGATGACGGCGGCAACGGCGGAAACAATAAAACCTCTGATTAACGGCTTAATCGGGTCTTCCTTGTCGTCTTTGGCTTTGACAAAGAAAGTGCCCAAAATTGAAGTCCAGATGGCTCCGGAACGGGCCAGAAGCGGGAAAACGACACCCTTAAGTCCAAAAAGCGATCCGCCTAAAATCATGGCGGCGACAATGGTCAGTGCATATGACTCAAATACGTCTGCGGCCATACCGGCACAGTCACCTACATTGTCTCCGACGTTGTCGGCGATGGTAGCCGGGTTTCGGGGATCGTCTTCAGGAATTCCGGCTTCGATTTTACCTACCAAGTCAGCTCCCACATCGGCGGCTTTGGTGAAAATTCCCCCGCCAACCCGCATGAAAAGTGCCAGAAGTGCGGCTCCGAATCCATATCCGACCAAAACGTCAGTAGCGTTTTTGGCTACTACAGCTGCTCCTTGGGAGATAAAGCTAAAGTAGGCCCAAGCGTAAATGGCGGAAACACCCAGTAAACCCAGTCCGACGACCAACATGCCGTTGACTGTTCCGGCGCCAAAGGCGACTTTTAAGGCCGGATTTAGGCCTAATACTGCGTTTTTGGCGGTTCTGACGTTGGCTCTGACGGCGATCCACATGCCGAAATATCCAATGATGGCTGAAAAAGTTCCGCCCAAAACGAAAGTAGCGGCTACGCCGGTACCCAAAGTTAGGGCAATTACGACTGCCAGCACCAACATGATGGGGATGACGACTTTGAATTGGCGGGCCAGATAGGCCATGGCACCTTCGCGAATGGCTTTGGCGATCTGAACCAGTTTGGCTGAACCCTCATCTTCTTTTAAGATGTTTTTAGTAAGAAAAATTCCGTAGGCTAAGGCAGCAACGGCGGTAGCGGGAGCAAAAAAGAGGGCGATTAGTTGGATGTCCATGAAATCAGTTTAGGGTTATTAGATGGTAATTATCAGTTAATTTTGCTGTTTAGTCAATATTGTTAATTGTTAAATGTCCAAAGTGGCAGTTTTGGCGTGGGTGGTAATGAACTTTTTTCGGGGCGGGACTTCGTTACCCATGAGCATGGAAAATACGTGATCAGCGTTGGCGGCATCGGCAATTTCCACTTTTTTGAGAGTCCGGTTTGAGGGGTTCATGGTGGTTTCCCAAAGTTGTTCTGGGTTCATTTCTCCAAGACCTTTGTAGCGCTGAAGTGTGAATTTTTCTCCCTGGTGCTTACCTAACAGCTCCTCCTTTTCATTGTCGGTGTAGACGTAGAAGGTTTTCTTGGCTATTTCAATTTTATAAAGCGGAGGCATGGCTAAATAAAGATGGCCGTTTTCGACAATGTAAGGCAAGTGGCGATAGAAAAAAGTCATCAGAAGAGTGGAAATGTGGGCGCCGTCGACGTCAGCATCAGTCATGATGATGATTCTGTGATATCTAAGTTTTTCTGGGTTGACGGTGTCCCCTATCCCCATGCCCAGAGCAATAGTCAGGGCTTTTAGTTCCTCGAAAGCGATGACTTTGTCCAGTTGAGCCCGTTCGGTGTTTAGGACTTTTCCGCGCAAAGGCAGAATGGCTTGGAATTTGCGGTCCCGGCCTTGTTTGGCGGAACCTCCGGCTGAATCACCCTCTACTATATATAGTTCAGAAGATGAGGCGTCTTTACTCTGGCAGTCGGCCAATTTTCCCGGAAGTGTCATACCTTCCAGAGCGCCTTTTCGAAGGACCGCGTCTTTGGCGGCACGGGCGGCTAATCTGGCTTTGGCTGCTAATAGGACTTTTCCGACGATTTGTTTGGCTTCGCTGGGATTTTCTTCAAAAAAGGTGTCTAAACCCTCTTTGGTGGCGGTATTGACGTAACCCTGGACTTCGGGATTGTTTAGTTTGGCTTTAGTCTGAGATTCAAATTGAATTGATTGGGTGGGGTATTTTAAATAGACGACGGCGGTTAAACCTTCACGCATATCGTCGCCGGTTAAACCGTTCTCTCCGTCTTTAAGGGCCCCGATTTTTTTGGCGTAATCGTTGATGCTTCTGGTTAAGGCCATCTTAAAACCAGTCTCATGGGTTCCTCCGTCAACGGTTTGGACGACGTTTACAAAGGATTGCAGGTTTTCATTGAAACCGTCGTTGTACTGGACGGCAATTTCGATCTGAGCATTTTCAACTTCTTTTTTAACAAATATGGCTTCGTGGAGAATTTTCTTGTCACGATTTAAGTGGGTAACCAACGATTTGATTCCGCCTTCGAAATAATATTGTTTGGTAAAGCCGGTGTGTTCGTTAGTGAAATAAAAATGCAGACCGGCAATTAAATAAGCCCGGTTTCTGATTGAAGTTTCAATAATTTTGGGGTCGAATTCTGTCGTAGTGAACATGGTCGGGTCCGGTTTGAAGTAAGTGAAAGTACCGGTAGGAGAAATACTTTCTGAAAGCGCGGTTTTTGTGACATCAACTTTTCCTTGAGAGATGCCTCTTTTGTATTCCTGAAAATAGACCTTGTTGTCTCTTCTGACTTCCACCCGCATAAAATCGGACAAAGCGTTGACGACTGAGGCGCCGACTCCGTGCAATCCGCCGGAGACCTTGTAAGCACTTTCGGAAAATTTTCCTCCGGCATGGAGTTTGGTCATGGTCAATTCCAAAGCAGAAACTTTGGCTGTCGGATGAATATCGACAGGAATTCCCCGGCCGTCATCCTGGACGGTGACCGAATTATCTTTTTTAAGACAAACCCAAATGTGTTTGGCGTATCCGGCCAGGGCCTCGTCAACTGAGTTGTCGACAATTTCTGTTATGAGATGGTGCAGTCCTTTTTGATCGGTAGATCCGATATACATTCCGGGGCGTTTTCGAACTGGTTCCAGTCCTTCCAAAACTTGAATTGATGAGGCGGTATAGTCTGATTTTGCAGCCATATGGGAAACGGAGGCTATATTACCAACATTATTAATCAGGATCAATACATAAACGGCAAAAGATTTCAGTTTTAAAAATTGAAGTAATCAGACTAACGTATAAATAGGTCCAGGAGTAGTAAGTTGCAGTTTGGGGGTGTATTATGCGGGTATGCCTTCGCCGGTTGAGGGTTGTAGACGGAAAAATTTAGGAGTAAGAGTGACTGGTGGGGGGGGTGAAGTTTTAACTGTGGGGAAAGCTCGGTGGGTGGATGCGGAAACTGTAGATAGATTATTGGCTAATTTGCGGAAGTCTGGTAAAGCAAACGGAAATACAGTAGTGGCTTGTGAGAGGATGGGAAGCGAATTGACCTGTGGTGTTTGCGGAAATATTTATTGTGAGCTACATTCCTAAAGGTTGAGTGAGAAGTTGTCCATCGAAAGTCTGACTGAACAATTACTTTTAAGGTATTTCCGGGTGTCGACTATTAACTGATATGAAATTTTCAAATCTAAATTTTGATGCAGGTAATATTCCAGGTGGGATAAAAACTCTAAGGCAGAATCCCTGGTAAAGTTTTGGGAATCGATAAGTTCCAGCCTCTCCCCTATTTCGGCTTTTTGAAGTTTAGTAATAAACTCCGGAAGGGTTTCGGGATATGCATCATGATTGTCAGAATCGGTTTTTAGTTCGTTTTTTTCCAACTGGCATCTGGAGATGATGGTTTCTAATAACTGATCCGGAAAACTGGTGACTAAATAAATCCGCGAGTTGCCCGGCGGTTCTTCCAGGGTTTTTAACAGCGCATGTTGAGCCGGCAGAGTAAGTTTTTCGGCCTGATGAATAATGGCAATATTTTCAGGAAGTTGTAAGGGTTTTCTGATTAGAAAAGCCTGAAGACTCCGGACTTCCTCGATGCCAATGCTTTTTTCAGGCATCAGGTGATAGACATCGGGACTTAGAGGTAAGTCTTTGGGAATTTGAGAAACTAGAAATGCGTGCATATCAAAATTCTCGTCTATTTTACTATGTATTGGTTTTAATATTTGTTATTATTGGTGCATGAATCCTGCCCAGGGAAGTCAACCAGGTGGTGACGCTGAAAGTAATGCCATTGTAGCTTTACTGGTTAAGGATGGAAAAGTAAAACCCGAGGATGCAAAAAAAGCCCAGATGGCTTATGTAACGGGAGGAATTAAAGCCACTGATTTTTTGATTAATCAGGGACTGGTGACGACTGAGGATTTGGCCCGGGCAACCGCTTCTTACTATAATGTAACTTTTGTGAAGCTGTCTGAACTGGCCATTTCCCCTATGGCCTTGGGATATGTAGACAAATCAATCGCGTCCAGACTTTTAGTATTGCCGTTTGAGTATGACGCAACCACGGGAACTTTGTCTGTGGCTATGGCCAATCCGCTAGATCTGGGAGCAATCGAATTTTTGGAGAAAAAAACCGGAATTAAAGTCAAGCCATTTGCCGCATTACCTGCCGAAGTAAAAGAGAGTATTGATATCCGGTACGAGCAAAGTTTGTCGACGGAAGTTACGGCGGCTTTGAAAGAAGCGGGCGGGTCAATTACTCCGGAAGTAAAAACGATAAACATCCGAAAAGTAAACGAGATTATTAAGGAAGCCCCGATTGCAAAAATCGTGACTACTGTTCTGGAATTTGCCATGAAATCCAGAGCTTCGGATGTTCATATTGAACCACTTGAAGAGCGAACCCGAGTCCGGTACAGAATTGACGGAATTCTGCACGAAAAATTAGTGCTGCCTAAAAAAATCCACGACGCTTTAATTTCCAGAATCAAAATTTTGTCTGATATGAAGATTGATGAGAAAAGAATTCCCCAAGACGGCCGGTTTAATTTCCAAACAGATGACGGTGAAGTGGACCTTCGGGTATCAACTTTGCCTACAGCCCACGGAGAAAAAATCGTGATGCGGTTATTAAAAAAATCCGGTTCAATTCCCACCTTGCAGGATTTGGGACTGCGGGGAAGAGCTTTGAAGAATTTAGAAGAAGCGGTTTTACGGCCGCACGGAATTGTCCTGGTAACCGGTCCTACAGGATCGGGTAAAACGACGACGCTGTATTCCCTACTCTCAAAAATAAACACCATAAAAGTAAACATCATGACTCTGGAAGATCCGGTCGAGTATCAGATGGCCGGAGTTAATCAGGTGCAGATCAACCCGCAGGCCGGGCTGACTTTTGCATCGGGACTGAGATCTTTTTTGCGACAGGATCCCAACATCATCATGGTGGGAGAAATCCGGGATGAAGAAACGGCTGAGTTGGCCGTGCAGGCGTCACTGACGGGTCATTTGGTGTTTTCCACACTGCACACTAATTCGGCAGCAGGAGCACTGCCCAGACTTTTGGATATGAAAGCCGAACCGTATTTACTGGCTTCGTCAATTACGGCCATTGTGGCCCAGCGGGTGGCCGGGAAAATTTGCAGTTCATGCAAAATGGAGTACGAACCGGAGTCCCCAATTGTTAAAGATATGGAAGCGGTGCTGGGCAAGTTTTGGCCGCATGAACCGGGTAAAAAAGTGACTTTGTTTAAAGGAAAAGGATGTGATCAGTGTAACAACCGCGGATTTCGAGGCAGGATCGGTATATTTGAGGTATTGCCAGTGACCGAGAGGGTCGGCAGACTGATACTGGAACGGGCGGCGGCATCGGAAATTGAAAAACTGGCCGTTGAGGAAGGGATGATTTCCATGAAACAGGATGGGTATTTAAAAGTAGTTGAAGGGGTGACTTCCATCGACGAAGTATTGCGCGTGGCACAAGAATAGTCTCTAAGAGTTGTGATATATTGGATGTGTGGATCAGAATGCCGAAGTTTCAGAACCTGTCCGGAAGGATTTTTTCAGGCTGAAGCTGGTGGTGGTTGGAATTCTACTTGTAGGTGTAGGGGTAGCCGGGGGTTACGGATTGGGAAGCCAGATAAAAGTTCGGGAACAAGTCAGGGTGTCTGAGACCGGGCCGACACCTACACTTATCCAAGCGGTAACGGGGGGACTGAAGAATGTGACATATACTCTTTTGGAGAATTGCAACTATTATCCTTTGTCCAAGAATTGCCCCGCATACTGTCAAGGCGATCAGTGTTTGTTTTCGTATCAATCTGACATGATGGCCGGATATGCGACAGTATCTGCATATTACGACGAAAAAGTTCAATTCACCGTGGATGACGAGATGTATCCTGAAGATAAGGGAAAAGAGTTTGCATGTGATTTCATTGTGGTTACGGGAGGAAATGAGAAGGCCGTTGAGTATTTGGCGCAGAAGGGACAGAAAGTCGGCACCGGGGGGATGATCAGGACTGTTTTGCAGGATACGCGAACCGGACTGGATAAAGAGGTCCTGATTAAAAAACTTAAAGCGGCGTCATCTGAAAAACCGCTCACTTTGGGAGTGGTGTTTGAAAGCCTGCCGGCGACTTCAGCGATGGGTTGTCTTGGCTATTTTGATGTTGTTTGGGCGGAGTAGAGATCCCACATCTGTGATACGAATTCAGGATGGTGTATATTGATATTTGTATAGTTTTCTGCCCATGACAATACAACAACTGCTAGCTTATGTAATCGAGCGTTCGGCTTCCGACCTGCATATTGTTCCGGGTTATCCCCCACTGGTTCGCATGGACGGAATTTTGGTGCCGGTGGCCGGAGAAAAACAATTAAACGGCCCGGCTGCCGAGCAGCTGATGTACGGAGTGATGTCTGAAGATCAAAAGCAAATGTTCAACATGAATAAAGAGTTGGACTTTTCTTTTTCGTACGGTGACAACGCCAGAATGAGAGTAAATGCTTACTATCAAAAAGGATCGGTGGCAGGCAGTTTTAGAGTTATTTTGGCTAATATTCCGGCGATTGATATGTTGGGGCTGCCCAAGATCTGTCATGATTTTGCCCAACTTAAACAAGGGTTTGTACTGATCACCGGCCCTACCGGACAGGGAAAATCCACCACACTAGCATCAATTCTGCAGGAAATAAATCAAACCAGACCGGTGCACATTGTAACCATTGAAGACCCAATCGAGTATATTTACACTCCGGCTAAAGCCATTATTTCCCAAAGAGAAGTGCATAACGATACCCATTCCTGGGATGTAGCCCTAAGATCGGTACTTCGTGAAGATCCGGATGTGGTGCTGATCGGAGAAATGCGGGATTTTGAAACCATTGCGGCTGCTTTAACGATTGCGGAAACCGGACACTTGGTGTTTGCCACCTTGCACACTAACTCTGCGGCACAGACGGTTGACAGAATCGTGGACGTATTTCCGGAAAACCAGCAGCCTCAGGTGCGAATGCAGTTATCGGCCAATCTGGAGGCGGTACTTTCGCAAAGACTGGTGCCGCGAGTTTCCGGAGGCCGGGCGGTAGCCTATGAAATTATGGTGGGAACGGCGGCCATCAGGACGTCGATTCGCGAAGGCCGAACCCACATGCTTGACAATATTATTCAGACTTCGCTCGAGTATGGTATGAAAACTATGGAAATGTGTCTCGGGGATATGGTGAATCAGGGAGTAATTACCATGGAAACAGCCCAGGCTTATGCCACCAGACCGGAAGAGGTCAAGCGTTATGTGAGGGGCGGATAACCTATGAAAGTTCGATATACTGCCAGAGACAATACGGGTCGATCAGTAAAAGGAACAGTGGAATCATCAACGCTAAAAGCTGCGGCCGGGATGGTCAGAGAGCAGGGTTTAGTGCCTTTAAGTTTGACTGAAGTGAAAACCTCAAGCGGATTTATGACTTCAATGAAGGGGGTGGGAGCGGCTGATCTGATGAGTTTTACCAGACAGCTATCAACTATGATTACAGCCGGACTGCCTCTTACGGATGCACTAAATCTATTGAAAGTGCAATCGGCTCCGGCATTGTCGGCTGTGATTGCGTCGGTGGTAACTGATGTTCAGGCCGGGGTGGCGCTATCAACTGCCATGGATAAACATCCCAAAGTATTTTCCAAAGTGTATGTGGCATTGGTCAAGGCCGGAGAGGCGGCCGGAGTTATGGAGAAGATTCTGAACCGATTGGCTGAAACTTCAGAAAAAAGCCGGGAGTTTAAAGGCAAAGTGGTGGGGGCAATGATATATCCGATTATTATCATGCTGGGAATGATCGGAGTGATGATACTGATGGTGGTAGTGGTGATTCCTAAAATGAAAGATTTGTATGCTGACTTTGGTTCGGAACTGCCGATAGCTACCAAAATTTTACTGGCAATTTCTGATAATTTTATTAAGTTTTGGTGGTTGATTCTTTTGTTGGTGGTGGGATTGGTGTTTTCGGTCAGGTCGTTTTTGGCAACCGAGAAAGGCAGACTTTTCTGGGGCAGAAATATGTTTAAGATCCCAGTGATGGGATCGCTACTGGTGCAAACGTTGTTAACTGAATTTACCCGGACGACAGCGCTTTTACTGGCTGCCGGAGTATCGGTGGTGGAAGCTTTGAGAATTGTAGCAGACACTTCCGGAAATTTGATGGTCGAAAGAGACGTAAAAAGAATTGCCAATCAGGTGGAAAAAGGTTTCCCGGTATCAATTTCATTTTCTGAAAGTGAGTTTTTTCCCCCGGTATTCGGGCAAATGATTGCAGTAGGTGAAGAAACCGGAAAGCTGGATGAGGTTTTGGAAAAACTGTCACATTACTTTGAAACTGAATCTGAACAGAAGGTTAAAGGCTTGACAACGGCTATTGAACCAATAATACTGATGGTAATGGCA
>Ga0208958_1003217_pt1 | contig 12952 bp, 6 predicted proteins | sample RifOxyB1_FD_184032 | JGI IMG/M metagenome (GOLD analysis project Ga0208958, IMG submission 184032) | Soil microbial communities from Rifle, Colorado - Rifle Oxygen_injection B1 (SPAdes) | ecosystem: Environmental > Terrestrial > Deep subsurface > Rock core/Sediment | place: Rifle, Colorado...
TCGTCGGGCTCCAACCTGGGGCCGTTGAACCCGGACTTGGCGGGGCGGGTCGCCGAAAGCGCCAAGGCCATCCGCGCCGAGGACGGCCCTGGCCTCATCCCCGCCGATGCGGTGACGACCTCGGGTTCGGGCCTCGACCCGGACGTGTCCCCGGCTTACGCTCGGCTTCAGGCCGCGCGGATCGCCCGCGCCAGAGGCGTTTCCGTGCAGCAGGTCCAGACGATCATCGACGCGCAGACCGAGGGGGCCTTCCTCGGCTTCATTGGCCAGCCGCGGGTCAATGTCCTGCTGACCAATCGCGCCCTGGACGCCCGCTTCGGCGTGGAGGGCTGATTGCCCGAGACGGCGCCCGAAACGCCCGCGACTTCAGCCGTTCCGCGCCGCAAGCGCGGGCGGCTGAAGGTGTTTCTGGGCATGTCGCCCGGGGTGGGGAAGACCTACGAAATGCTGCGCGCCGCCCGCCGTCGAAAGGCCGAGGGGCTGGACGTGGTGGTCGGGGTGGTCGAGACCCACGGCCGAAAGGAGACCATGAGCCTGCTGCGCGGGCTGGACGTCATGCCGCGCGCGCCGATCGACCATCGCGGCCGGTCGCTGATGGAGTTCGATCTCGATGGCGCCCTGGCGCGCCGCCCCGGTCTGCTGCTGGTCGATGAGTACGCCCATTCCAATGCGCCCGGTTCGCGCCATCCGAAACGTTGGCAGGACGTGGAAGAGCTGCGCGACGCCGGCATCGACATCTGGACGACGCTGAACATCCAGCATCTGGAAAGCCTGTCCGACGTCATCCTGCGGATCACCGGCGTGCGTCAGCGCGAGACGGTGCCCGACAGCGTCCTGACCGAGGCCGACGATATCGAGGTGGTGGACATCACGCCCGAGGACCTTCGCGCCCGCCTGGCCGAGGGCAAGGTCTATGTGCCCGAGACGGCGCGGGTGGCGTCCGAGAACTTCTTCAAGCTTGAGAATCTGACGGCCCTGCGCGAACTGGCCCTGCGCCGCGCGGCCCAGACGGTGGACGATCAACTGCTGTCGCATCTGCGGGATCGCGGCGTGTCCGGGCCCTGGGCGGCGGGCGAGCGGATCCTGGTCCTGGTGGGCGGCGACGCCATGAGCGCCGCTCTGGTGCGGACCGGGCGGCGGATGTCGGACATGATGATGGACGCCCCCTGGTCGGTGGCCCATGTCGAACGGCCGTCAGGTTCGCGCTCGGACGCCCGCTCCATGGCGCGCCTGTCCGAGGCCTTCAAACTGGCGGAACAACTGGGCGCGCGACCGGTGACGCTGAGCGGCGACGATGTGGTTCGCGCCGTCCTGGATCACGCCCACCGCAACAACGTCACCCAGATCGTCATCGGCAAGACGCGGGGCGGGCGGTTCGCCGAATGGACCGGCCGGGCGCTGGCGACCGAACTGCTGCGCAAGGCCCAGGGCGTCGCGGTTCATGTGGTGACCGAAGGCGATCTGGCGGCGCCCGAACCGGCGACGCGGGCGGGAGCGCGCGGCGGCGCGGATTGGCGCGCCTATAGCGCGAGCGCCGGCTCCATCGGTGCGGCGACGGGCGTCGCCCTGCTGCTGGACACGCGGTTCGAGCGGGTCGATCTGGGCGTCATCTATCTGGCGGCGGTCGTGGCGGCTGCGGTGTTGAACGGCCTGCGCCCGGCCCTGGCGGCGGCGACCCTGGCCTTTCTGACCTATAACTTCCTGTTCCTTCAGCCGCGTTACAGCTTCCTGATCGGGTCCCCCACCGACTTTCTCACCCTGGTGCTGTTCTGGGCCGTGGCCCTGGGCGCCGGGGCCCTGGCGGGACGGGTGCGCGAACAGGCGCGGGCGGCCCAGAGGCGCGCCGCCGCCGTCTCGGCCCTGCTGGCCGCCAGCCAGACCCTGTCTGCGGCCCAGGATCGCGCCGGAACGGCCCGAAGCCTGGCCGAACAGGCGTCTGCGGCGGCGGGGGCAGGGGCCGTGGTCCTGCTGCCGGACGGCGACGACATTGTGCTGACGGCCGCCAGTCCGGAGGGCGTGACCCTGGGCGCCGACGCCATGGCCGCCGCTCGCTGGGCCTGGATGCACGGCGAAGTCGCCGGACACGGCACCGGCACCCTGCCGCAAAGCCGATGGCGGTTCCAACCCCTGCAGGGGGTTCGGGGACGGGCAGGGGTGGCGGGCATCGACGCCTCGGCCGTGACGTCCGGTTCGGACGAGGAGCGCCTGGCCCTGGCCCTGCTCGATCAGGGCGCCGTGGCGCTGGAGCGCGCCGACCTGGCGGGACAGGCGCTGGAGACCGAGACCCTGCGGCGAACCGACCGGTTCCGCGCCGCCCTGATGAACTCCGTCAGCCACGACCTGCGCACGCCGCTCTCGACCGTGCTGGGATCGGCGACGACCCTGATCGACTATGGCGCCGACCTGAAGCCCGAGGTGCGCGACGATCTTTTGCTGAGCATCCGCGAGGAGGCCGAACGCCTTTCCCGCTATGTCGGCGACCTGCTGGACATGACCCGGCTGGAGGGCGGCGGCCTGAACGTTCGGGCCGATTGGATCGATGTGAGGGACATCCTGAACGCGGCCGCCGAACGTGTGTCGCGACGGTTGGGGCGGCGCCGGGTGACACGCGACTTTCCCGCCCAGCTCAGCATGGTTGAGGCGGATCCGGGCCTGCTGGAGCAGGCCGTGGTGAACATCCTCGAGAACGCCATCGCCTACAGCCCGGACGGCACGACCATCGAACTGGCGGCCTTCGAGGACCGGAGTGCTGTGGTTATCTCCATAGAGGACGAGGGGAGGGGCATTCCCACCCCCGAGCTGGAACGGGTGTTCGACAAGTTCCGGCGCATGGAAGAGTCCAGCGACCGGGCCTCGGATCGGGTCCAGGGCGCCGGCCTGGGATTGGCCATCGCCAAGGGTTTCGTCGAGGCCTTGCGGGGCCGGATCGCCGCCGCCAGCCCGATTCAGGACGACCCCGACGGAGAGAAACGCGGAACCCGCATCCTGATCAGCCTGCCCAAGTCCATCCCCACCCATCCGGATCTGCTGTGATGCCCGCCGTCCGCCCCCAGGTGCTCGTCATCGACGACGAGCCCCAGATTCACCGCTTTCTGTCCCCGGCCCTTGACGCCGCCGGCTATGAGCCCAAGCGCGCCGACAGCGGGCAGGAAGGGCTGCGCGCCATCGCCCTGTGGAGCCCCGACGCCGTGGTCCTGGATCTCGGCCTGCCCGACATGGACGGCAAGGACGTGCTCACCCGGGCGCGTGAGTTCTACAAGGGCCCCATCATCATTCTGTCGGCGCGCGACCGGGAGGCGGAGAAAATCGCCGCCCTGGACCTGGGTGCCAATGACTATGTGGAAAAGCCGTTCGGCGTCGGAGAACTGCTGGCCCGAATTCGAGCGGGGCTGCGCCAGGTCGCGTTGACGCCGATCTCGGGCGGGGTGGTCGCGGCGGGGGCGGTCATGATCGACCTGGACCGCCGTATCGTCGCCCGGGCCGGCGAGCGGGTAAGGCTGCGTCCCAAAGAATACGAAGTCTTGGCCCATCTGGCGCGTAACGCCGACAAGGTTCTGGGCCATATTGATCTGCTGACGACCGTCTGGGGCGCCAGCCACGCCCACGACGTCCAATATCTGCGCGTCGTCGTCGGTCAGCTCAGGCTCAAGCTTGAGACCGATCCGGCTCAGCCGACCTTGCTCGTGACGGAACCCGGCGTTGGATATCGCTTGGTTGTGTGAGCGGATCGGCCCATCGACCGTATGATATTTTTCGCATAATATATCTTAGGCGATAAAATGAGGCTTCGACCAAAGTCGCCCTGACGCTCGGCTCGCGCCGGCGCCACTCTCCCGGCAATCAGCGCCGCTTGCGGCGCGGGAATGGTCGGAAAGACCTGATAGCTGGGAGGCTACGCAATGACGGACAGCGCCACGGGTGCGCCGGTCGATGAGTATGTGGTGGGTAAGAACGACAAGCTGGTGATCCTGGCGTCGTCGGTCGGCACCGTTATCGAGTGGTATGATTTCTATCTGTACGGGTCGCTGGCCGCGATCATCACGGTTCAGTTCTTCTCGGGCGTCAACGAGACGACCGGCTATATCTTCGCCCTGATGGCCTTCGCCGCCGGATTTGCGGTTCGACCGTTCGGCGCCGTCGTCTTCGGGCGTCTGGGCGACCTGTGGGGTCGCAAGAACACCTTCCTGGTGACCATGCTGCTGATGGGGCTGTCGACCTTCGTCGTCGGCCTGTTGCCGCCCTACGCGGCCATCGGCATCGCCGCGCCGATCATTCTGGTGCTGATGCGGCTGATCCAGGGTCTGGCCCTGGGCGGCGAGTACGGCGGCGCCGCCACCTATGTCGCCGAGCACGCGCCGCATGGCAAACGCGGCTTCTACACCTCCTTCATCCAGATCACGGCGACAGCCGGCCTGGTGCTCAGCCTGATCGTAATTCTGGGCGTTCGCGTCACCGTGGGCGAAGAGGCCTTCGCCGAATGGGGGTGGCGGATTCCCTTCCTGGTCTCGATCCTGCTGCTGGGCGTCTCGCTGTGGATCCGTCTGAAACTGTCCGAGAGCCCCTCGTTCAAGCGGATGAAGGCCGAGGGCAAGGGATCCAAGACGCCGCTGAAAGACTCCTTCGGCAAGTGGCCGAACCTCAAACTGGTGCTGATCGCCCTGCTGGGCCTCACCGCAGGCCAGGCCGTGATCTGGTATACCGGCCAGTTCTACGCCCTCTTCTTCCTGGAACGGGTGATGAAACTGGATGCGACCCTGGTCTATGTGATGCTGACCATCGCCCTCCTCGCCGCCTCGCCCTTCTTCATCTTCTGGGGCTGGCTGTCGGACAAGGTGGGCCGCAAGCCGGTCATTCTGGCGGGCTGCCTGATCGCCGCCCTCACCTATTTCCCGCTGTTCAACGCCCTGACCCAGGCCGCCAATCCGCGTCTGGCCGCAGCGGCCGCCTCGGCGCCGGTCGTGGTCTATGCCGATCCGGCCGACTGCAACGTCCAGTTCGATCCCATCGGCAAGACGGTGTTCAACCACTCCTGCGACCTGGCCAAGTCCCATCTGGCCAAGGCCGGGGTGACCTACACCAATGTCGAAGCGCCGGCGGGTACGGTGGCCGAGGTCCGGATCGGCGATCAGGCCGTCGTGCCCAGCTTCCGCGGTGAAGCCTTGGCGCCTGCCGAATTCGCCGCCCAGAAAAAGGCCTGGGACGCCGGTCTGGCCGAGGCCCTGACCGCCGCCGGTTATCCTGCCAAGGCGGACAGCGCATTGGTCAACAAGCCGATGGTCGTGCTGATCCTGTTCATCCTCGGCTTCTATGTGACCATGGTCTACGGGCCGATCGCGGCGGCCCTAGTCGAGATGTTCCCGACAAACATCCGCTACACCTCCATGTCCCTGCCCTACCATATCGGCAACGGCTGGTTCGGCGGCTTCCTGCCCACGACTGCCTTCGCCATCGTGGCGGCGACCGGAAACATCTACTCCGGTCTCTGGTACCCGATCATCGTGGCGCTCGCGACGGTCGTGCTGGGCTTCCTGCTTGTCAAGGAAGGCAAGGATGTCGATCTAAACGCCTGATTTCCTGCGATCAGACGTGGATGAGGGGCGGGTCGTCGCAAGACGGCCCGCCTTTCTCTTGTGAAAGTCACCCCCGCCGGTTCAGATGCCGCCATGTTCAGCCTGATGATCCTCGGCCTGGTCGTCGCCTATATGGCGGTGCTGTTCGGCGTGGCCTGGCATCAGGAACGGCCCGGCGCGCGGGGGCGCGGGCTGGGTCCGTCGGTCTACGCCCTCTCCCTGGCCATCTACTGCACCTCCTGGACCTACTACGGCGCGGTGGGCACGGCGGCGCGCGACGGATGGGAGTATCTGCCCATCTACATCGGCCCGGTGCTGGGTCTGACGGTCCTGTTTCCGCTGTGGCGTCGGATCGCCGCTGCGGCTCGGCGCGAAAATGTGGGGTCGATGGCGGACTTCGTCGCCTCGCGCTACGGCAAGAGCCAGACCCTGGGCGCCGTCGTCACCCTGATCGCCATCCTGGGGTCCCTGCCCTACATCGCCCTTCAGCTCAAATCCCTGTCCATGGCCGGAGCCCTGCTGACGGCGGGGACACCGGTCGCGGGGTCGGAAGGCCTCACCGTCCTGGTCCTGGCGGGGGTTCTGGCAGGCTTCGCCATCCTGTTCGGGGCGCGACGGCCCGACCTGACGGAACACAATCGCGGCCTGATCCAGGCCATAGGTCTGGAGTCCCTGGTCAAACTGGGGGCCCTGGTGATGGTGGCGGTCTTCGCCCTCCTCCTACTTCTCGAGAACGGGTCAGTGGCGCGAAGCCTGGAAGGACTGGGCGCCCTGGCCGCCCCGCCCGAGCCGACCCCCCGCTTCGTTGCCATTACCCTGATCGCCACCCTGGCCATCTTCTGCCTGCCTCGCCAGTTCCACGTCGCCTTCGTCGAGGGGGCCGACCCCAGTCATGTGAGACGCGCCCGGTGGATATTTCCGGCCTATCTGGTCCTGACCAGCCTGGCCGTGCTGCCGCTGGTGGCGGCCGGAGCCCTGTTCGCGCCCTCGACCAATCCCGACCTGCTGGTGCTGGCGCTGCCGTTCGGGCGGGGGGAGTCGCTTCTGACCGCCGTGGTCTTCGTGGGCGGCTTCTCCGCCGCGACCGCCATGGTGATCGTCGAGGCCGTCGCCTTGTCGGCCATGGTGTCCAACAGCCTGATCCTGCCGCTGCTAGCGCGGGATCGGTGGCGAATGCGCGGCGACGCCTCGGACATGTCGGGCGTGATCCTGCAGGTGCGGCGGGGCGCCATTGTCGCCGTGTTGCTGCTGGCCTGGCTCTATTATCAGGCGACCGATCAGTCCCGGGGTCTGGCGGCCATGGGGTTGGTGTCCTTCGCCGCCATGGCCCAGCTGGCCCCGGCCCTGTTTGGGGCGGTGCTTTGGCGCGGCGGCCATTCTCACGGGGCCTTGGCGGGGATGACGGTGGGGATCGCGGTCTGGATCGTCATGCTGGCCCTGCCCCAGCTGGCGCCGGGGGCGCCCTGGCACCCGCATGTGATGATGGGGGTCAAGGATCCGCTGGCCCTGGGCGTCTTTGTCAGCCTTGGGCTCAATCTCGCGGCCTATGTCGGGGTGTCGCGCTTCGCCCAGCCGAGGCTGATAGACCGGGTGCAGGCGCGGGCCTTCGTCGATCGGCTGGGGCCGGACTGGCTGGAGGCCAAGCCGTCGCCGTCCGGCGCCTCGGTCGGCGATCTGCGGGCTCTGGTCGCCCGCTTCATCGGCGACGAACGGGCCGAAAGGGCCTTCGCGGCGTGGAGCCGCGAGACCGACGTCCGGCTGCGCGACGCCGATCCGGCCGATGCCGGTCTGGCGCGAGCGGCGGAGCGCATGCTGGCCGGCGCCATCGGCGCGGCCTCGGCGCGGCGAGTCATCGCTGCGGCTCTGGCCGGCGGCGGCCGCGCCCCCGAGGATGTGGTGCGAATGCTGGACGAGGCGTCCCAGGCCGTTCAGTTCAGCCGAGACCTGCTGCAGACCACCCTGGACAATATCGACCAGGGCGTGATTGTGGTCGATGAAGATCTACGTGTAACAGCCTGGAATCGCAGGTATGTGTCCATGTTCGACCTTCCTGCCGGCTTCGTCCATGTCGGCCTACCCATCGCCAGCATCTATCGTCTGAACGCCGAGCGAGGCGAGAGCCCCGACGATATCGACGCCTGGGTCGAGCGTCGACTGGAGGCTCTCAGCCGCCGCATTCCCCATGACCACGAACGGCTGCAACCCGATGGACGCGTGCTGCGGTCGTCCGGCGCTCCCATCCCCGGCGGGGGCTATGTGACCAGCTATACCGACATCACAGCCCTGAGACGGGCTGCCAGCCAGTTGGAAGAAGCCAATGAACGACTGGAGGCCCGGGTCGCCGACCGCACAGCACGGCTGGAGGAAGCCCGGCGCGTCGCCGAGGATGCGACCGCGTCCAAGACCCGCTTCCTGGCCGCCGCCAGCCATGATCTGCTGCAGCCGCTCCACGCCGCCCGCCTGTTCATCGCCGCGCTGAAGGAGGAGCCGGGGGTGTCGGGGCCGGACGCGGGTCCCGCCAGCCGCACCCTGGCCCTCAACGCCGACCGCGCCATCGACAGCGCCCACCGTCTGCTGACCGCCCTGCTGAACCTGTCCAAGCTGGAGGCCGGCGGGGTCAAAGCGGCGGTGACCCGTCTGTCGCTGGACGGCCTGTTCGACGAACTGCGGCGGGAGTACGCCCCCGTGGCCGAGGCCAAGGGTCTGGGTCTGACCTTCGTGTCGAGCGGCCTGTGGGTCTTGTCGGATCGGGATCTGCTGCGATCCATGCTGCAGAACCTGATCGCCAACGCCATCCGCTACACCGACGCCGGCCGCGTGCTGGTCGGGGCGCGTCGGCGCGGCGAGACGGTGCGGCTGCTGGTCTGCGACACGGGGCGCGGCATCCCCGACGCAGACCAGGAGACGGTCTTCGGCGAGTTCGTCCGCCTGCCCGGCGCCCCGGTCGACGAACCCGGCGCAGGCCTAGGGCTGGCCATCGTTCGGCGGCTGTCCAGCCTGCTGGACCATCCCCTGGAGCTGAGTTCTCGCGTCGGGCGGGGCTCCATCTTTCGCATCACCGTGCCGCGGGCCGCGCCGGACCGGGCCGCCGAGGTCGCTCAACCCCCCGAGACCGGTCTGCCCCTGGCCGGCCTGAGAGTCCTGTGCGTGGACAATGAGCCGGTGATCCTCGAGGCGCTGGAGGCCCTGCTGACGCGCTGGGGGGCCCGCCCGACGCTGGTCTCCACGGTCGAGGCCGGCCTGCAGGCTGAAGGTCCTTTCGACGCGGCCGTCGTGGATCTGCATCTGGGCGAAGGCGCCGACGGGTTTGCGGTGGTTGACGGACTTAGGCCGCGCGGCGTGCGGCGGATCGCCCTGGTGACGGCCGACACCCGCGACGGTCTGAACGACCGGGCCACGGCCGCCGGCGCGGTGCTGCTGCCCAAGCCGATCAAGCCGGCGGCGCTGAAGGCCTTCCTGTCGAGCTAGGTCGCTAGGCCGGATCGAGCTGTTTCGCCAGGATCACGGCCTGGGTGCGGTTCTGGACCCCCAGTTTGCGGAAGACGCTGGTGAGGTGCGCCTTGATGGTCGCCTCGGAGACGCCGAGGTCGAAGGCGATCTGCTTATTCAGGCGGCCCGCCTTCAGCCCTTCGAGGATCCGCTGCTGCGACGGGGTCAGGCTGGCGATCCGGTCCAATAGGTCGTCCGCCTCCCCCTGCGACATATCCGGCGCCCAGGAGTCACCGGCCAGAATGGCGGCGATGGCCTCGACCATCTGCGGCAGGCCGGCGGACTTCGGGATGAAGCCGGCGGCCCCAAGGGCCAGGGCGCGACGCACCACGACGGGGTCTTCGCTGGCGGACACCACGGCGACCGGTACGGTGGGATATTCGGCGCGAATGGCGCTGAGCCCCGCCATGCCCTCGCTGTCCGACAGTTTCAGATCGAGCAACAACAGATCGACCGTGACGTCGGCCAGCGCCGCCCGCGCCTCGGCCAGACTGGCGCATTCGTCTACGGTCGCGCCGGGCGCAGCCTTTTCGACGGCGGAGCGAAGCGCGGCGCGGAACAGCGGGTGATCGTCGGCGACGACGATACGGTCCATGAGGCGTCCTTCCCTTGCGCAGCATGCTTTACGGCCGCGTCCGCAGCAGCATGGCGCGGTTCGACTTTCGTCGAAACTAGACCAATGGCTAATGGCCGCATACGTCCCTTGGGGAAAAGGTTCGCTCGGACGCTCGCGACAGACGAGCCAGGGAGGAACCATCATGAACAGATCCAGCCTGGCGGGAGGATGCGCGGCGGCAGCCCTGCTTCTGGCCCCCGGCCTCGCCTCGGCGCAAGACGCCCAGGCCGCCCTCGAAGCCCGAATCGCTCAGCTTGAAGCCGAGTTGAACGCCCTCAAATCCGAAGTCGTCGCCGCCCGCACCCAGCAGGCCGCGCAGCAGCAGGACATCATCCGGCTGGAGACCCGGCCCGCTCAACCGGCTCCGGTGCAGCAGGCCGCAGCGCCCGCCGACGGCTTCCGGATCGGCGACCATACGGTGAAGTTCGGCGGCTTCATCAAGGTCGATGCGTCCGCCTCGAACTATTCCGGCGGCGATCCGATCAACGGCGACGCCTTGCGTGAATTCCATATCCCCGGCTCCATCCCCATCGGCGGCGCCAACGAGGATACGGCGACCGACTTCAACGCCCGCCAGACCCGATTCTGGCTGACGACCGACGGTCTGGTCGGCGGTCACAAGGTCGGCACGCGGCTGGAGATGGACTTCCAGACCCTGCCCGGCACGGCGGACCAGCGCACCACCAGCCCCGCCAACCCCGCCCTGCGCCGCGCCTTCGTGACCATCGACAACTGGCTGATCGGTCAGGAGTGGACCAATTTCCAGAACACCGCCGTCCTGCCTGAATCCGCCGACTTCATCGGCGCGGCCGAGGGCACGGTCTTCGCCCGCCAGGTCCAGGTCCGCTATACCAGAGGGCCTCTGTCGATCTCGGTCGAAAATCCGGAAACGACCGTCACCCCGTTCGGCGGCGGAACGCGCATCATCGCCGACGACAACAGCCTGCCCGACTTCACCGCCCGCTATGCCCTGGCGCGGCCGTGGGGGGATCTGCAGTTCGCCGGTCTGCTGCGCCAGCTGAAGTACCAGAACCCGTCGACCAGCATCGATTCCACCGCCACCGGCTGGGGCCTGTCCGCCTCGACCAAGATCAAGGTCGGGTCCAAGGACGACGTTCGTCTGATGGTGACGGGCGGCGAAGGCATCGGCCGCTATGTCGGGCTGAACTTCTCCAACGACGCGGTGCTGGACGCCTCGGGCGAACTGGATGCGATCGGCGTCGTCGCCGGCTTCGCCGCTTATCGCCACGTCTGGGCGCCTGGTTGGCGGTCCAGCCTGATCTGGTCGGCCCAGAAGGTGGACAATGACACGACCGTGACCGGTCTGGCCGTCAACCGGTCGGCCCAGAGCGTCCACGCCAACTTGATCTGGTCGCCGGTTACGGCGTTTGATGTGGGGGCCGAGCTGATGTTCGCCGACCGCGAAATCGAATCCGGCGCGAGCGGCGACATGACCCGACTGATCCTGTTCGCCAAATACGGATTCTAAAGATGCTGGAGACGTCTCGCGTGCCCGATTCCGACCTCTACCCCGTTCCCGCAGACTTCGCCGCCAAGGCCCATATGGACCGGCGAGCCTATGAGGCGGCGCGGATCGCGGCGCGCGAGACCCCCGAGGCCTTCTGGTCCGAACAGGCGAAACGCCTCGACTGGATCAAGGCGCCGACCAGGATCAAGGACGTCTCCTTCAGGAAAGAGGATTTCCGTATCCGCTGGTTCGAGGACGGCGTCCTGAATGTCGCCGCCAACTGCATCGACCGCCACCTGCCCCACCGCAAGGATGAGACCGCGATCATCTGGGAGGGCGACGACCCGGCGGACAGTCGTCACATCACCTACGGCGAGCTGCACGCGCAGGTCTGCCGGATGGCCAATGTGCTGAAATCCCACGGGGCCAAGAAGGGCGACCGGGTCACCATCTATCTGCCGATGATCCCCGAGGCCGCCTACGCCATGCTGGCCTGCGCCCGGATCGGGGCGGTCCATTCCGTGGTCTTCGGCGGCTTTTCGCCCGACAGCCTCTGCGGCCGGATCGAGGACTGCGGCTCGAACCTTGTCATCACGGCCGACGAGGGCCTGCGCGGCGGCAAGATCGTGCCGCTGAAAGCCAATGTCGATGCGGCCCTCGAGAAGGTGAAGGTCGACACGGTCCTGGTGGTGCGCCGCACCGGCGCCGACGTGCCGATGATCGACGGCCGCGACATCGACTACGCCGTCGAGGCGGCCAAGGCCTCGACCGACTGTCCGCCCGAGCCGATGAAGGCGGAAGATCCGTTGTTTATCCTCTACACCTCAGGTTCGACAGGAAAGCCGAAAGGCGTTCTTCACACGACGGGCGGCTATCTCTTCTGGGCCGCCTGGACCCATGAGCTGACGTTCGACTATCGCCCCGGTGAGGTCTTCTGGTGCACGGCCGACGTGGGCTGGGTCACGGGCCATTCCTATCTGGTCTATGGTCCGCTGGCGAATGCGGCGACCACCCTGATGTTCGAAGGCGTGCCCAACTATCCCGACGCCAGCCGGTTCTGGCAGGTGGTGGACAAGCACAAGGTGGAGGTCTTCTACACCGCCCCCACGGCCCTGCGCGCCCTGATGCGCGAAGGCGACGGCCCGGTGAAGGCCACGTCCCGCAAATCGCTGCGGGTGCTGGGCACGGTCGGCGAACCGATCAATCCGGAGGCTTGGCGCTGGTATCACGAGGTGGTCGGAGACGGTCGATGCCCCGTCGTGGACACCTGGTGGCAGACCGAGACGGGCGGGCATCTGATCACCCCCCTGCCCGGCGCCACCGACCTGAAGCCCGGCTCCGCCACCCTGCCCCTGCCCGGCGTGGAGTTGCAGATCGTCGATGCGGAGGGCCAGGAACTGGTCGGCGCCGTCTCGGGCAATCTGTGCATCACCGACAGCTGGCCGGGCCAGATGCGCACCGTCTACGGCGATCATCAGCGCTTCTTCGAGACCTATTTCTCGACCTATCCGGGTCGGTATTTCACCGGCGACGGCTGCCGCCGGGACGAGGACGGCTATTACTGGATTACCGGCCGGGTCGACGACGTCATCAATGTCTCGGGCCACCGGATGGGGACGGCCGAGATCGAGAGCGCCCTGGTGCTGCATGACGACGTGGCCGAGGCGGCTGTGGTCGGCTATCCGCACGACATCAAGGGCCAGGGCATCTACGCCTATGTCACCCTGAACAAGGGGGTCGAGGCGACCGAGGATCTGCGCAAGGCCCTGGGCGCCCACGTCCGTCGCGAGATCGGCCCCATCGCCGCCC
>Ga0208958_1003218_pt1 | contig 12951 bp, 16 predicted proteins | sample RifOxyB1_FD_184032 | JGI IMG/M metagenome (GOLD analysis project Ga0208958, IMG submission 184032) | Soil microbial communities from Rifle, Colorado - Rifle Oxygen_injection B1 (SPAdes) | ecosystem: Environmental > Terrestrial > Deep subsurface > Rock core/Sediment | place: Rifle, Colorado...
TTCAGTCAGGCGGGCATTTCTGAGATTGGCGCCGAAGAGGTTGACGCCTTCGAGATGGGCAGCTTCGAGATTGGCTCCTTCTAGATTGGCCCCGCTAAAATCTAGACCTATCAGGGCACCGGCTGTAAGGTAGGCTTTGTGGTGCTGACGAAGCAGGCGAACAGCGCGCTTGGCAAACTCATTGCTGTCTCCGCCCATATCCGTGACTAATGTATTGAAGAACTCTATTTCAGTCCGGTTCCTGGCTAGCTGATCAATGATAACGATGGTGACAGTGGTACTGATGACAAAACCCAAAATCTCCACTGAGAGATTGAGCCCGATATCCTCACCTTTGTCACGGGTGAAGATTTCCATCCGGATGAAATTGAGGGACCAAGCCACCCCAATCCCAACCATAAGCACGACAAAGATAGTGAAAACGCCTGATGAGAATTTCACGGATCCTCCAATGGGGGTATCAAAGGACGAGAATTTTAGTGCTATAAGTGTACTATAACGGATGAGTTTTTACTTCAGGGTCCGTCCTTGAAGTGGGAAAAGGGCGGATCAACCCACAAAAAATGATCCGCTAAAGTGCGGATCAAGAGAACTTAGAAATTACAGTTGCCGACGCCGAGGGCGATCCTGCTGCTGACCCAGGAGCCGTCAATGAGCCAATACCAGAGGACACCATCAGGGGCAAGCCCCTGGCCGATGGCCTGCATCCACTGGGTACGAGAGAGGTTACCGACGACAGTATTTTGAGTCCCTGGACCGTTTCTGCGATTACCGTCTCGGAAGGCCCAAACACTACAGATATCGGCACTAGTGCCGTAGGTCCACCAAGCCTGGTTACTGATGACACAGGAACCATCAGTCCGCCAAAAGGTGGAAGTGACCCGGTAGGCATTTGTCCCAGAAGGAACCGCCTCGATCAGCTGGATCCAGTCAGGTGTGACTTGGCTATAGATGAGCGAGCCATTGGCAGCCCGCCCTAGGATGACGGCTGGTCCGGTAGAAAAAAGATACTCCACCTGGAAAACGATACCCCCAGGCATGACGGAAAACACAAACGGCTCGTTTAGAGGAGTGACGTAATAGCGAGTGTCGGCGCAGTAGTCGACGACCTCTGAGTCCCAGGTTTCCAGCCAGATACCGGCGTTACCGGAACCTCCAGCTTCCGTAGAAAGCAGGGGTGGGCCGAGAAGAGAAACAACGAGAACGACGGCGAAAATCAGTCGACGCAACATCTTTGCCTCCTTTGTGCAAAGAGCTAAGGGAACTGGAGATAGTGTAACATTGTTTGCGGTGGCCTTGAAAAGTACTGAATTTGGTGATAAAATGAGGACATGATTACACCACAGTCTCAAGTGAAGGTGAATTTACCTTTGCCACTGAAGGAGTTTTTGGAAAGCAGAGCTAATCGGTTTGGTATGCCGATATCGGTATATGTAAAACATTTGATCCTCAAAGATGTAGAAAGTATGGAGTATCCAACATATCAAGCGTCTAGGCTGACAATCGAAAGGGCAAAGGAGGCGCTGAAAAATGAGAGCGAATCGGTGGCTGTTGATAATATTGACGAGTTTTTTGAAAAACTGTAGATGAAAATCCGGTTGAGCAAGAGATTGGTTATAAAGATCAAGAAAATAAACAGTAAGAATCCAAAACTAGCTCGAGTAATTAAAAAACAGCTAAATTTATGTCAGACTGATCCCCGGCACAAGTCGCTACGGATACATAAATTGTCGGGTGAAATGAAAGACATATGGAGTATCTCGATATCTCGAAACATCAGGATGGTATATATCAAGCGGGGAGATGAAGCATATTTTTTTGATGTTGGGACACATGATCAGGTGTACAAGAAATAGAAGCTCTGGTAGAGTGTTTGTATGGAAGAAAAATGTCCCAAATGCGGTGCCCCGCTGGCGCCAGTTACAGAAACACCAAACGGCAGGCGATTGCAGCGCTGCTCCACCGGTAAGTGGAATAGCGAGACTCACAAGACCGAAGGCTGCGACTACGTCAAGTGGCTCCAGGCGGAGCCGCAGGAGCTGGATGAGAAGTGCCCAAAGTGTGGGGCTAAATTGGTGCAGTCGGAAACGAGATTTGGAAAGAAGTTTAAGAAATGTTCGACAAATGTCTGGAATAGTGAAAAACGACAGGCAGAGGGCTGTGACTATATCGAGTGGCTGGGAAATAAAAGCGAACCACTGGACGAGGACTGCCCGGAGTGTGGAGCAAAATTGGTCTTGATGACGACGGCGAAAGGCAAGCGGATGAAAAAATGCTCGACCGGCGGCTGGGATGCACAGGCCAGACAAGCAACAGGCTGCACTTATGTCGAGTGGCTCAAAGCCGGTGATACGGGTAAACACGAAGCTAATGGTGAGGAATTTTTGCCGCCACCGCCCGAAGAATAACAAAAAAACCACCCGGAGATGGGTGGATGAGAAAAACTACTTGACAGGAGCGGGAACATCGCGGAAGGGGAATTGGAAGAGAGATCTTTCAGCGGCGATTTTTTCTAGGCTTGTGCGTGAATTTATCAGGGTGAGATATTCAGTTTTGATGCCGGCGTATCCGTTTGGGTAATGAATCTGAAACCAGCACCCAGGCTCACCACTGCGACATTCACTGACTCGCCAGCCGGCGCGCGCGGTATTGACTAACTCCAGGATGACCCAAAACTTTTTTGTGTGGTCACCATCGACCTCAAGGCGGACCGTGATCTCGCAACGGGGAGTGAATTGGATACCAGCTTCGGCTTGGTCGTAGCGGAAAATGCCGGTTTCCAGATCGAGAGGACGAAGCTCGCTAATCTCGATACCTTCGACCCAGGAGATGGTCTCGAGCGGATTTTCCAGGCGGGCGGCCCAAGCGACAATCTGGGTGGCTTGAGACAGAGCGAGGCGAACACGGGCAGTGAACTTAATTTCGTTTGACATGTTAAGGTCCTTTCTTCCGTCGAGGAAGAACTTAGGGTTCGTCGGGAACCCAGGATTCGAGGTAGGGAGATTATATAGTAAAATGAAAATCATGGATACTATAAACATCAACATTGATCTGGGACAGATCAGCAACTGGATACAGATCGTGGTGGCGCGGTTTAGCCACTTGAGCGGAACGGACCTCATCATGATGATCATAGCGGTGGTGGCCCCACCTCTGGCGGTGTTTATCAAGGTAGGGCTGACGGCACACTTCTGGATAAATGTGGTCTTGACTATCCTCGGAGTAGTGCCGGGACAGATCCACGCGCTTTGGGTGGTGCTTTTTTAGGACAAAAGTCCCCCAGGGGGAATTGGGGGATTAGATTGATGTTTCTTCGGGCAGGCAAACACTATAATTCGGGACAATGATTTTGTCGATCAGGCCACATTCCAGAGCCTCCTGCGCGGTGAAGTGGCGTTCGATTTCCATGGCCTGGACTAACTCTTCGCGGGAGAGTTTACAGCGGGCGAGAATTTGATCGATACGATGCTCCCAGAAGCGGACGGTGTAGTCGTTTGAATAGCGGCGGTGCATGAAGGCGGAGATCTCTCGATTCTCCATACTAAGCGCGCCGTAGTGGAGGATGAGACTGGAACTGGGTGTGGCACAGCGAATGTCGCAGCTCGACAGGAGCATAGCCCCACCGGAATAGGCATAGCCGATAATGACGCCGATGGTGGGTATCCCGAAAGCCTGGAAGGTCGCCTCGATGGCGGTAACCACATCCAGATAGCCGCCGTGGGTGGTGATATGGAAAGTAATGGCCTCCAGACCCATGTTGGCTGCCCGGTAAATGGCCGGCTGAACGATGGCAATAGTCGTATCATCCAGATCACCCAAAACAGGGATTACTCCATGAGCGTCTAGCGTGTCAGCAACGAGTTTGGCGTACTGCTGAGGATCCATGAATCATCTCCTATAGTGTAGGTAAAAGTGCGTTGGGCCAATACTAGCACAGATAAAGTAAAATATGCTGATGATATATAGCAATACAGTGAGACTGCCGGGGAGAAATGGTGTAGCTGAAGCCCTGCAATGGGGCAAGGTGAATAAAGTATTTTTAGTCGCCGACTATGGCCGCGAGGAAAAATTGGCGGAGATTTATCAAAAGGCGAAAGCCGACGGTATAACCGTGGAGCTGGTGAACAAAAAACTGCTGGATAAAATGGTATATGACAATCAGGGGGTGGTGGCGGAAGTCAATCTGCCGGGTGAGAATGGTCTCGAAGAATTACTGAAGCGAAAGCGGGATGCAGTGGTAGTGATGATTAATCACATCGATTACGAACAAAACTTAGGAGCGGTAATCAGAACCTCCTGGGCGACCGGGGTCGATGCTGTAGTGGTAGCCCCCAGCGGAGTGACGGCGGTGACACCGGTGGTGGCAAAAATCTCGATGGGTGGAGCGGTGTTTGTGCCGGTATATTTCCAAAGCTTGTTTATGAGCTTAAAGATGCTGCATAAATATGCAATCAAGGTCGTCGGGGTGGAAGTAGGCAAAGGTAAGTCAGTTTTTGAGGCGAAACTGAACGGTGGGATAGCGCTCCTGTTTGGAAACGAAGCGAAAGGCTTGAGTGAGCCATTGATGGCCGAGTGTGATGAGATGGTGCACATCCCGATGGCCAGCAAAATCGCCTCGGTGAACTTATCTGTCGCCGCGGGGGTGGTGCTGTTTGAGAGGGTGAGACAGGCTGGCGTGAAAGGTGTGTAGCTGGTCACGTTGTGCCTGATTTGGGGCGATGAAGGGACGGGTCTTTCTAATGGTAGAGAGGGCTTCCTCGACAGTCATGCCGGTGGAGACAAGGTAAGCGGCGGTCATGGTAGGAGCACGGCCCTCGCCGACACGGCAGTGCACATAAACTTTACCGCCGGACTCCATCTCTTGGGTAATAAATTTGACACCGCGTTTTAAGTCCTCCAGTGATGGCGGAGTTTTGTCGACTGTCGGGAGATGAAGCATATTGAAACCGGCCAGTGAGTCCTGGTGGTACAGTCTGGGCCTCATGGAAACGATGGCGGTGATACCGCGTTTTCTTAAGATGGCTATCCCAGCTCTGGAATACTGGCCATCAAGATGAAGGTTGTCTGTCAAACGGGAAAAGCGGAGTGAGGGAACTCCCCAGAGACGCCGGTAAAGCCGGTCGATGGCGCGGTACAGGTAAGCGAATAACAACATAAGGATTATTGTATTCTATAAATAAGATGAAAATCGGACCGAAACTATCTAAGTATAAGGTGGGGTTTGCTGCCGTGGGTTTGGGGCTATGTCTAGTGGTAGGAGTGTTTGCATATTTGGGTCGAGAAATGTGGTTGGCACAGGAAATAATAACCAGACAAGAAAATGGGCTTGGTAAAAGCGAGGAGACAATCGCTAGTATGTCGGCGCAAATTTTCAATTTAGAAAATGAGGATCAGAGAAAGAAAAATAAGGAATTGGACGAGAAGATGAAGCAGATCGAGTCTAGCTTTCGACAAACCTTGAGCGTTTGGGAGAGGCTGGCAGACCTGAGGGCGGTCTCGATTAAGGATGCGGCTAAGTATGATAAAGAAATGGCCGCGGCGCTGAAGTGGTTTTCTGAGGGAAATTACTCTTCGGCAGCGGCAAAACTGACGTCACTGCCGCCATTGATGGAAAGAGATAGAGTGGCGGCGATGAGTGTGGGGATCAAGATCGAGAACTTGGTGGTGGAAAATAAACCGCCGGAGAGTGGCTACAGGCGGCAGAGAGTGAATGTAGACGGAGCTGAGTTTGTGGTGGATGTGGTGACAGCCTCACTTTCTAACACAAAAGTGATCGTGGACACAGCGTCAGAAAATGATTGTGGTAACAACTGCCCGGTGATGTCCTTATCTGATTATGTGGCGCGAAGTGGTGCCTTTGCCGGTGTAAATGGATCTTATTTCTGCCCGGCAGAATACCCGACTTGCGCCGGGAAAACCAACTCCTTTGACACCCTGCTGATGAACAAAAACAAAAAGTATTTTAATTCGGATAACAATGTCTACAGCGTGGTGCCGGCAGCGATATTTAATGGAACCAGTGCCAGGTTTGTGTCCAGAAGTCTGGAGTGGGGGAGAGACACTGGGGTGGACGCGGTGATCGCCAACCAACCGCTACTGGTAGCCGGAGGTAAGGCGGCCTTTGGTGGAGATGGTGATAGCAAACACGCTAGTAGAGGCGGAAGGAGCTTCATCGGTAGTGGCGGGGGCAATGTGTACATCGGAGTAGTGCGCGGGGCGACGGTCGCGGAAGCGGCAAAAGTGCTGGCGGCGATGGGGCTGGAAAACGCACTGAACCTGGATGACGGCGGATCGACAGCGCTGTGGAGCGGAGGGTATAAAGCCGGACCAGGGAGAAATATCCCCAATGCAGTGCTGCTGGTGAGAAGGTGAAGTTTAAACCTCACACTGGCCCTCTCCTTCCTCCTGAGGTGGACAGGGATTCAGCATCTGCATTTTAAGATTGAAGAAGGCAGATTCCGGATCAAGTCCGGAATGACGACTAAAGACGTTTCAGCATGACGAAGGTAGAGATGTGTCATCCCGACCGCCCGCCTGCAGAAGCTATCGCTTCAGCAATTGCGGGCAGGTAGTGGAGGGATCCCTCGACTACGGTCGCCTGAGGCGACCTCCGCTCGGGATGACAGGTTTCATAGGCTAGAGTAAAATACATCTATGTTAAAGCTGGATCTACCGATATTTTGTCCTGATGCTACCCGGGCGGCGGTAAAGTCCGTGGATAGCCGCGATCTGCAGGAGGCGGGTGTCCTCGGGGTGATCGTCAATACTTTTCACTTGTCGAATCATCCTGGATTGGAAGTGGTAAAGACACTGGGCGGGGTGAAGAAGATGATGGATTTTGACGGACTAGTGATCTCTGACTCGGGGGGATTCCAGGTAATGTCATTAATACATCAACAAAATATTAAGGGGGATATAAGCGACAAAGGAATCACTTTTGTTAAGAAAAGTGGTAAAAGAGTGGAGTTTACTCCGGAAAAGTCGATCCAAATGCAGTTTGCTATCGGCAGCGACGTAATGGTGGCACTGGATGACTGCCCGATGATGGAGGCCAGTGAAGAAGAAGTTGCTAGGAGTGTAGACCGGACGATTGCCTGGGCAAAAAGGTGTAAAGAGGAGTTTGATATGCAATTGGCATCCCACCTGGGAGGAGTCCCTGCGGGCCACCGTCCCAGGAGGAATGCTGCGCCTTTACTTTTTGGGGTGATTCAGGGAGGAAATAGTAAGAAAGAAAGAGAGAGGTGTGCTAAGGCACTCGTTGAGATTGGTTTTGACGGGTACGGTTTTGGTGGATGGCCGATGAAAACAAATGGGGAACTGAATTCCGACATCCTGAAATTTACCGCTGATTTGATGCCGGATGATAAACCGAAGTATGCGCTGGGTTTAGGTAACCCGGAAGCGATGGTCGAGTGCTTTGGCTACGGCTACAATATCTTTGACTGTGTCCTGCCGACGCGGGATGCTCGACACAAGCGGCTGTATTTATTTAATACCGGTAAAGGAAGATTTTATAAAACAGTGAGAGCCGATGATGAGAAATTTACCCGGGATGGCCGACCGATCGAGGAAGGATGCAAATGCTTTACCTGCCAAAAGTACAGTCGGGCATACATAAAACACTTGTTTGATGTGGGTGACAGAACGGCGGAAAGGCTCGCTACAATTCACAATCTGCATTTCTATCAGCAGGTAATAGGTAAGCTCAAGTAGAGAATATGACTGCCGATGAGATAGTGACGAGAATCGTGACTTCAGCAAAATACAAAGGGTTGCATAGGAAAACTGTCCAAAGAATAGTCGATGAAAGCAGCAACGAGGATGAAGCCAGGAAACGGCTGCATCAGATCTGGGGCGCATACTTTGGGATAAGGCCAAATTTTGGTCGAATGCTTAAAAAAGTAGCAGAGAAGCGAGGAAGAGGAGAAACGGAAAAAGAGGTCGCGCTTTGGCTTTTACAATTGCAGTCGTCGACAAAAGAGAGAACCGGTGAGATGGAGGTAATGTACCGACAGATTTATGAGGCAACTGCCGGAGCTAAGATTGTAGTCGATTACGGCTGCGGAATGAATGGGCTAAGTCATTTCTGGTGGCCAAAAGAAGCGGAATGGACATACCTGGGGGTAGATATTGATCTGGAGGAAATTGAGCTGTTAAGACAGGTAACGGGACTAAATTTTACCCTCGGAGATGCCTTGGTGGATGATTTACCGAGGGCGGATATGTACTGGTGTCTTAAGTTATTGCCAGTACTGGAAATGCAGAGGAAAGGGGCAGCGGAGGAAATGATGATCCGGATCCCGGCCCGGTGGGCGGTAGTCTCCTACCCACTCCAAAGTATCGGAGGGCGGCAAAAAGGAATGGAGATTAACTACAACGAACAATTTGAAAGACTGGTGAACGGCAAGGGCTGGAAGATTACAAAACTGTCGACTCAAAAGGAACTAGTGTTTGTGGTGGATAAGAGCTTGCTCGCTCGTTAAGACATAGTCTTACGACTATGTTCTTACTCTGCTGCGCTTCCTCATATAACTCGCGTGTAATTCGTTCGCTACGCTCACTTAATTACATTGCTTAGTTATAAGGGCTAGATATTCGACATTGTCCCCTTTGGTGCCGGTAAGCGGTGATGTGATAATCTCGTCGATGGATAGAGGGAGCTGGGCGAGGGAGGCAGTGACTTTATTCAGAGTCGGCTGCTGATATGCGAGCGGAAGTAGACCCTGTTTGAGCAAGTGCTTGTCGGCTTCGTAATGGGGCTTGATCAGGGTGATAATTGTGCCACCAGGTTTGAGTAAGGTAAGGGCGGCGGGAAGAATCTTTTCCTGTTTGGTCCAACCAACGTCGATGGTGACTAGATCTACTAACTCGGGTAGTTTAAGAAAAAGGGCATTGGTGCGCTCCATGACTGCTACTCGGGGGTCATTCCTAAGTTGCCAGTCCAGGAAACCATAGCCGGTATCTACGGCATAGACTTTTTTAGCACCGTGGGTAAGTAAACAGTGGGTGAATCCACCGATATTACAGCCCAAGTCAGCGCAGACGAGATTTTTGACATCTAGAGGAAAATGGGTGAGAGCAAACTCAAGTTTATTACCGGCTCGACCGACGTATTTTGATGGATGCATAGTGATTGTAAACTTCCCTACAATTATACTGTATGTCCCCAGAACTAAATTTAGGCCCGACCGAGAAACGAATCATGGAGGTGGTCTGGATGCGGGGCAAGACAACTGTCTGTGATGTACACCAGTGTATGGTTTGTGGTCAAAAGAAACTGGCCTACACGACAGTGATGACAATAATGAACCGGTTGACAGAAAAAGGGCTGCTGGAACGCAGAAAGGCCGGTAAGGCCTATCGCTATAGTGTGCTGTTTCAAAGGAATGAAGTCGTGAGAATGATACTGCATGATCACTTAAAAGCGCTGACAGCGCGCTTTGGCGATGAGGTGCTGCTGGCTTTGGCTGAAGAAATTAAAGCGATGAAGACTGACAAAAAGGCGAAGTTAATCAGCTGCCTCAATTAGAGACGGTGGCGAGGTAACCCAATTCCTTTATCGCGTTTATGACTTGGTTTGGGTCGAGTTTTTCCGGGTCATAACTGAGGACGAGAGTGCTGGTGGCATAATTTGTGTTGGCATCAATGACGCCGGGCAAGTCTTCGAGAGTGAGGTCGATATTGGCAGCGCAACTGACGCAGTGCATTTTGTCGATTTTATATCGCAGCTGAGGATGAGTAGATTTGGGTTTGCCGAAATTAAACATATTTTGTTTCGTCATCCTGAACTCCTGCCTGCCGGCAGGCAAGGTGATTCAGGATCTGCATTTTAGATTTGGAAGGCAGATTCCGGGTCAAGCCCGGAATGACGTGATGATTTATATAACTTTAAACTGACCGGTGTACATACCCATGGAACAGGAGAATACCAGGGTGCCGGGTTTGTCGGGGGTAAATTCATAGACGGTAGAGCCGGTGTTTGGGAGAACTACCTGGTAATCGAGAGCAGGGATCACGAAGGCGCGGGCGCAACTAAAGGTGTTGTTGGTGACCAGCTTGAGTCGGGTCTTGAGACCGGACTTTAGAGTAATGGTTTTAGGCGTGTAGCCATTGTTGGTGACATTGATGGTCACTTCCTGGACAGTATCAGAGGCGACGGCGTCGATGGTTTGGGAGGAACCGAGGACGGAAATGATGTTCCCGAATGTATAAGGAGAGCCGATGAGAGTCAGGCCTCCATTGAGACTGTTGAGTGCCAGGAGGAGCATGAGCGTGGCGGCGGCGGGGTAGAAAAAGCGTTTGAAAAGTGATTGAGCACGAGAGAAAAGAAAACCGAGGAGGGCAAAGGTCGGAGTAGTGCCGAGGGTGAAAGAGAACATGATGGCGGCGGCATAAAGTGGTGAACCAGAGGAGAGGGCGAGGGCGAGCATGGCCTGGGTGGTGGCACAGGGGAGGAAAATAGTCATCAAGCCGAGGAGGGCGGGAGTAAAGACGGAGTCGGAATCGGTTTCGTTTTTGATCAGATGGAGGAGCCGCTTGGGTGGCTTAATGAGGAAGTAGCGGAAGTAAGGGTGGATGTCGAGGAGAGCACCAGCGACACCGGCCAGATAAAGGGCAATAAAGAGCTGGAAGTAGCCCCGGGTGACGGGAGAGAGTGTAAAAAATGAGCCGACGTAACCGAGGAGTAAACCAAGGAGAGTATAGGCAAGGAGTTTGGCAAAAAGAAAAGCGGACAAGGTGGGCAGTGTGCGGCGATGGGGCAGTGCCGATGCGAGTAACCCTCCCTGGAGGGCGACACAGGAAAGACCGCCGGTAGTGAGGCCAGTGATAAAGATGAGGAGAAGATTTGTATCGTTCATTTTGGTTGTGTCATTCCGACCGAAGCGGAGGAATCGCTTTTAATAGGGATCCCTCGACTACGCTCGGGATGACATGTTTGCTATCGTCATAATGACAAGTTTAATAATCATAGTTTGAGTGTTTTCAACCTGAGAGAATTAGTAACCACAGAGACAGAGCTGCCCGCCATAGCTAAACCGGCGAAAACTGGACTGAGCATGATACCAAAGACGGGGTAGAGGATGCCGGCGGCCAGAGGAATCCCGAGAACATTGTAAAAGAAGGCCCAGAAGAGGTTTTGACGGATGGTGTTCATGGTAGATTTGGATAATTTTACTGCTTTAACCAATTTGCTGATATCACCATGGAGGAGGGTGATGTTGGCTGACTCGAGGGCAATGTCCGAACCAGTACTCATGGCGATGCCGACGTCGGCTGTAGCTAGAGCCGGCGCGTCGTTGACTCCGTCGCCGACCATGGCAACAGTGCCGGATGACTTGAAGGAAGCAACGTGTGCTGCTTTTTGGTCGGGTAAAACCTCGGCGACGACATTATCAACCCCAACCAAACCGGCTATATGGTTGGCAGTGTCTTGGTCATCACCAGTAAGCATGACTATCTTGACGCCGAGTTTGTGAAGACTGGCGATGGCCTCCCGGGCATTGTCCTTGATCGTATCGGCGACAAAGACGGCGCCGAGAACCTGCTTTTTGCTGGCGAGAACAATCGGGGTATAGCCTTTTTGGGTGTAAGGCTTGATTACATCGTGATCAAACTTGAGGTGGAGTTCCTTAACCAGGGCAAGATTGCCGGCAAAGTACTCTGTTTTGTTGATTACACCGGTGACGCCTTTGCCTTCAAGTGCTTTGAAGTGCAGAACTTTAGGCATTTGCACTTGCTCGGCTTTGGCGCGTTCTAAAATTGCGTGGGCGAGAGGATGCTCGGAGTTGTTTTCCAGTGCAGACAGGAGAGTCAGGATTTGAGTGTTCGACTGTCCGGCCAGAGGAAGAATATCGACGACTTCGGGTTTGCCTTTGGTAATAGTGCCGGTTTTGTCCATGACGATGGTTTTGACGCTGTGGAGTTTTTCCAGAGACTCGGCGTCTTTGATGAGGATGCCGGACTGGGCGCCTTTGCCGACGGCGGTAATGATGGCGGTCGGGGTAGCTAATCCTAGGGCACAGGGGCAAGCGATGATGAGAATGCCGACAAAGGCAGAAAGACCAAAGGCCACGGTTTGGGAGAGGGGAAGGAAAAAGCTGCCAAGACCAATCCAGGTGATGAGAGTAACTATGGCTATGCCGAGGACAACGGGGACGAAGACGGCAGAAACGGTGTCAGCAAGTCTTTCGATGGGGGCCTTTGACCCCTGGGCAGTTTGAACCAAGTTGATGATTTGGGACAGTAGGGTGTTGCCGCCGACTTTGCTGGCTTTAAATTCGAAACTGCCTTGGCGGTTGATGGTGCCCCCGATGACTGAATCACCTTTGGCTTTGTCTACCGGTAGAGGTTCGCCGGTGACCAGTGATTCGTCGATGCTGGTGGAGCCAGTAAGTATTTGTCCGTCGACGGGAATTTTTTGACCGGGTTTGACGATGACCGTGTCTCCGACGACAACTTCCGTCAGCTCAATTTCAATTTCTTTTCCATCACGGCGGACAAGGGCGGTTTTGGCTTGGAGTTTGATAAGGGAGGCGACGGCTTCGCCGGTTTTGTGCTTACTGCGGATCTCGAGGAATTTACCGAGGAGTATAAAGCCAATGACGACGATGACGACGTCAAAGTAAGTCGTTTCAGACAAACCGAGTCGGCTAACCATCTCGGGGAAGAAAAACACAAAAGCAGAGTAGAGGTAGGCGGCGACAGTACCGATGCCGATGAGGGTGTCCATATTGGCGGTGCGGGTACGGATAAAGCGAGGAATAGCGGCGGTAAATTGGGAACCGAAACCAAAAAGAACGATGGTAGCCAGGACCAGAGAGATTAAATCAAACAAGCGCATGGGCAGGAAGAAGGGCGGAAGGACGGGAGAGTAGCGGGTGGCAATACCCCAAAGCATTAGGGCGAAGACAAGTAAAGCTAGGGGAAGAGTAAAGCGGACTTTGGCAGTGA
>Ga0208958_1003221_pt1 | contig 12947 bp, 11 predicted proteins | sample RifOxyB1_FD_184032 | JGI IMG/M metagenome (GOLD analysis project Ga0208958, IMG submission 184032) | Soil microbial communities from Rifle, Colorado - Rifle Oxygen_injection B1 (SPAdes) | ecosystem: Environmental > Terrestrial > Deep subsurface > Rock core/Sediment | place: Rifle, Colorado...
CCCAACCCCCAAACCAACCTTAACGGTCACTCCAACACCAACTCCAAGCGCGACACCAATTATTTATGGTGGTGGTTATTATGCTGTTTCTGCTGGTGGAACAACGACTAGCACTTCTACACCAACCCCTACTCCTGTATCGACGCCTACTCCAACCCGAAGAATCTCCAACTCCAGAGCCAACAGAAGAGCCGACTCCAACATCTACGCCCACTCCAACTCCCAGTGAAGAACCAACTCCCACTCCAACTCCAACTCCTACCTCAACTTCTCAAATTCTCATCTCAGAATTTATTTATAATGCCGTAGGGTCTGATACGGGTAAAGAATTTGTAGAATTATATAATGCAGGAGAAAGTAGTGTGGATTTAGATAATTGGTCATTACGATTGAGAACCGATGATGCAACTTCAACTGATTCATTGGCTATTTTTGGTGGGAACGAATCAGACAAGACAATAATAAATGCAAAAGGATTTTTATTATTAGGATTAAATAATTATGATTCTATAAATTATAATAATAAATCTGCAGATATAGTTCGTTCTAATGCGCTTGGACAGAAAGCAACTACAAGTTATAGTATTTTATTATTGAATGATTCAGAAATAATTATTGATAGTATTGCATATATTGGTAATTCAATAGAAGATGGGCAGAGTTTGGAGAGAAAAGCAAATGAGAGTTCTAGTATTGAAACCATGATTAATGGTGTAGATCAATATGCTGGAAATGGTTTTGATGGGATTGGGGACTTATCCGATTTTATTACTAGAATAAATCCGCAACCACAAAACTTCGAGAGTTTATTGGAGCCACGGCAGCAACCCCCTAAGGTGATTAATTTAGGGGGTGAGATTAGAAATGATACAGAAATGACTTTATTGTTTGATTTAGAAGAAGCAACAAATACTGAAATCTTTTTTATTGTTAAATCTTCGGCCACTACCACTGACATTATTGAAGAAGATTGGGATAGTTTGATAACCGTTAGTACTACTAATATTATTTTTAATAGCGTGGATAATAAATATGAATTGATTTTGCTTGGGGTTTCTACTTCTAGCGCGGATTATTTTGCTATTAAAACCAAGGATCAAGATGATTGGCAATCAGAAATTTCTGATGCTTATCAATTTCCATTGCCGGAAATTATTATTGAACCAACGCCATCTCCGACTCCAGTATTTTTTGAGGGTTTTGAGGAATATTCTATTGGGAATTTGAATGGACAAGGAGGTTGGGTTAGAGAAGATTATTTGGGTTATAGATTTAGCGTTGGGAGTAGCGTTATTTATGAAGGAGAAAAAAGTACATTTTTTGATTTTATAGATTCTGCTGGCTATGCGATTTATAGTAAATCTGTAGATATTAATGGAGATGGGATATTTAGTTTCAGATTACAGGCCCACAGTGCTCAAGGCCCGGGAGGTTTTTGGTCTAACAAGGCTTTTGTGGGATTTTATGGAGAAGATGGTGCCGTGAGTAGTTATTGGAAATTTGGGATGGTTCCAAGTAATTTTGGTGCAGATTATGGAAATTCTTGTTATCAGCAAGTAGCCTTGATTAATGCTTATGGCGGATATGTATGTGTTCCTGGAGCAGGAATCGATATTTGGTATAATTTTCAAATTGAATTTAGTCAAACTAATGGCGTGAGGGCAAGGGTGGATGATAATGAATGGTCTACGTGGCAAAAAGGAGAAAATTGGGGAGAGTATTCTGGAGGATTAAATAAAATAAATCTTACTGCTTATGGAAGTCCTGATCATAAATATTATTTTGATAATTTAGAATTTTTAGGAAGTTTAATTATTCAATAAATAAGATTTTATTTTCCGTCCACATCCTCAACTATAGTTGAGGATGTGGACAAAGGGGAAAAGGTGATTATTTATGAAAGCTTATAATAAGAAATCAGAAATAGCGAGAAAGATTCTAAAAATAACAATGGCGGGGGTTTTAATTCCGGCCGCATTTTTATTGCCAGGAACATCAATCTTATTAAAAGAATTTTTAAAAGAAAATGGAGCAAGTAATGATTCGAAGAAATTTAAAAGAATGTTAAGGATAATTAAAAATAAGAAGATGATTAAGGTTATTCAAAAAAATGGTGAAGATTTTTTAGAAATTACCAAATCTGGTAAAAAAGAATTGTTAAGATATAATTTTGATGACTTGAAAATAGAAAAATCAAAAATATGGGATGGGAAATGGCGAATGGTAATTTTTGATATTCCGGAAAAATTTAGAGATGGACGCGTTGCACTTTCTAATAAATTGAAAGAAATGGGATTTTATAGGTTACAGAAAAGTGTATTTGTTTATCCTTATGAATGTGAAAATGAGATTGATTTTATTAGAGAGTTTTTTGATGTAAAAAAATTTGTTATTTTATTACGTCTTTCTACTTTTGGAGACTATCATGATTTAATTTTAAAAAAACACTTTGATTTATTATGATTTATTATTCGTCCACATCCTCAACTATAGTTGAGGATGTGGACGGCTGAGATAATTGAGATAATTGAGATAATTGGGATAGTTGGAATAGTTGGAATAGTTGGTGTTTTTTTGGTAGAATATAGATATGTTAGGAAATATTGATTATTCAGTTTTTAAATATATCAATGATTTAGCGGGGAAAAGCGAGTGGTTGGATAAACTCGGATTTTTTTTAGCTGAGACTTTAGCTTATATTTTAGTGATAGTAGCTGTTTTTTGGATTGTAAAGAAATTAATTAATATAAAAAGAATGGCAGTCGCTTCAATTGATTTTTGGCATCAAGCAAGAAATTTAATTGCTTCATTGGTCTCTTCTTTAATTTTAAGTCGTGCAATTATTACAGAGATTATTAGATATTTTTATCATCGTTCTAGGCCGTTTTTAGCTCATGATGTTGTGGCCTTGATTAATCATTCAGATAGTGGCTCTTTCCCATCTGGGCATATGACTTTGTTTTTTGCTTTATCTGCTGTAATTTATAGTTATAATCGTAAATTAGGTTGGTGGTTTTTTATTGGAAGCGCTTTAATGGGTGTGGCTAGAATATTCTGTGGTGTGCATTATCCTTTGGATATTATCGGAGGAGCGGTAATTGGCATTACTTCAGTTTGGTTAGTAAATAAAATAATTTGGAAAAGAAATTAATTAATATTTTAAAAGCGGTCGCCTCTGGCGACCGCTTTTTCGTAATTAAAATTTTTAGTTATCGCTTTTTATTTTTATCTTTTTTACTTTAGCTTTATCAACTTTTGGCAGTTTGACTGTGAGGATACCATTTTTTAAATTAGCAGAAACTCTATCACTATCAACATCAACTGGTAGAATGACGGAGCGACTAAATCTGCCCCAATAACATTCTTGGTAAAAATAATCTTCGGTTTTGATAGTATCTTCCACTTCACGTTTACCTTTGATAGTAACCATATCATTAGTAATGGAAATATCAATATCTTCAGGTTTTACTCCAGCTACAGCGGATTTAATAATAATATCCTGCGGCGTTTGATAGACGTCAATAGTTAATTGCCCTTCTGATTCCATCCAGTCTTCCCCGTCTTTTTCGCGTAGAATATCGGAATTGCCGATTTCTAAATCAACTGATTTGGGAATTTCCGGTTCAGCACCACTAGATCTTAAAAATGATTTGAATTTTGAATTAGCCATAAATGAATTTCTTTATGATGATATATTAATTATATTTTTTATTTGTTATTTTTTCAATTGTTGATAACTTTGTAATTGACGAAAACCGCGAGAAATAACAATGGCGCCAATAACTAGGAAAACAACTAAAGAAATTGTATAGAAAATACTTGTTTGGGCATTTAAAACGAAATAATTATAAAAAGCATGAAGAACGGTAGCCATAATGAATCCGGTTGGTAAACAAAAGAGAAAAGCTTTTACTTTATTATTAGATAATCTGGATAATCCCCAGAAATAACCCAAAGAAGCAGAAGATAAAGAGTGGAGAAAAACAGTGCCAGCAAATCTAATTAAAGCAGTTAAAACTAAACTAGTGAGTATTCCTTCAGTAAAATTCATATTTAATAATCCACTCCAAGATAAGTTTTGAATATTGCCAAAAACAGTTCCAAAAAATATTCTTAAATTTTCTGCTGCAGCAAAACCTAAGGCAGAAACAACTAAATAAATTATAGGATCAGTAGCTTCATCCATAAAATATTTGTTTTTAATAGTGCCGAGACGTGCGCCTAAAAATTTACAGACTTCTTCTATAAAGGGATAGAGGAATATAAAAAGTAACCCAGCAATTTGACGATTACTATTGCCTTGCACCCAAGGATGAAACCAAACATTTTCTGCTTCGGCTCCTAATAAAGTGGAGAGTCCGCCTAAAAAGAAGACCCAAATTAAAAATCTTCTTGGTTCTGGACGATTATCTTTTTTTAAATAAAAAGAAAGCCAAATCAAACTGGGCACAAAAGCTAGTAAGAAAATAAAAATTAATTTTAATAATCCTTCCCAATTCATATATTTATATTTTTTTTATTTTCGTCTTAAATGAAGTGAAAGACGAACAGATATCGACTAAAAAAATACATAAATCCCTACAATTTTTTAATATAATCTAGGGGATTTCTATATCTTAGGCCACTCTTCAATCATTAACAAATCTTTATTTTTTTGCGGGAGTTTCTGATAAATTTCTTCAGTGATAAAAGGCATAAACGGATGCAAAAGCTTTAAATTAGTTTCTAAGATTTTTAATAAGAGATATTGAACAGTGTTGCGTTCTTCGGTTTGAAGACGTGGCTTGGACTCTTCAATGATTTTATCAGCAAAATTATGCCAGAAATAGTGATAAAGTTTTTCTCCTGCTTGATAAAGTTTAAAATTTTCTAAATCTTTAGTAATATCAGCTGTAAGTTTGTCTAGAGTTTTGAGATGATTTTTATCTTGATTAGTCAATTTTATTTTTTCTTTGGGATTAAAATTTTGCGTGCTCATTAAAACAAATCTGCTGGCATTCCAAATTTTATTGGCAAAATTACGATAACCACGAATTTTTTCTTCAGAAATAACAGGGTCATTACCAGGAGCATTGCCTACAATTAAAGATATTCTTAAAGCATCAGTTCCGTATAAATCAATAACTCCTAAGGGGTCAATAACATTGCCCTTGGATTTAGACATTTTTTGGCGGTCTTTGTCACGAATTAAGCCGTGCAAATAAACATGTTGAAAGGGCGCTTTATTTGTGGCATAAACTCCGAATATAATCATTCTAGCTACCCAGAAAAATAAAATATCCCAGCCAGTCTCCATGACAGAAGTTGGATAAAAATTTTTAAAATCATCAACAGAACAAGATTTTAAAGTAGCAAAAGGCCATTGACCAGAAGAAAACCAAGTATCAAACACATCAGTTTCTTGAACCCAGCCATTTTTTTCTGGTGGTTCTTTACCGACACAGATTTTTATATGTTCTATTTTAAATTCTCCGTTATTTTTTATAGTTTTTTTATACCAAACAGGCATTCTTATACCCCAAACAATTTGTCGGGAAATATTCCAATCTTTAATATTTTTCATCCAATGATAAAATATTTTTTCAAATTTTTTGGTAATAAATTTTACTTCACCGGATTTTACTGCTTCTACGGCTAAATCACGCAAAGATTTTTTCTTAGAAATTGATGGTTCAGTCATCTTTACAAACCATTGATCCAAGAGCATAGGTTCAATAATATTGTGGCATTTATAACAAACAGCTACTTGGTGTTTATAATCTCCCACTCTTTCCAAGGCGCTATTATGATTAAGAATATCTACTGCTTTAGCGCGGGCTTCTGTAATTTTCATTCCTTCCAAGGGTCCAGCATTTTTATTAAAGCGTCCATTTAAATCCAAAGTTTTAATTATTGGTAATTTTGGATTTTGACGTTTACCAATTTCAAAATCAGTAGCATCATGAGCTGGTGTAATTTTTAAAGCGCCAGTGCCAAAATTCATATCCACATCTTCATCGGCAATTATTTTAATATGTTCTCCGGTAATTGGATTTTTTACGTATTCACCAATAAGTTTTTTATAGCGTTTTTCTTTAGGATTAACAGCAATAGCAATATCGCCAGGAATAGTTTCCGGACGGGTAGTGGCTACCATAATATATTGATTAGGATTATTAACAAAGAAATATTTTACGTAAAAAAGTTGGTCAATTTTTTCTTCCCAGTTAACTTCTAAATCAGATAAAGCAGTTTGATGTTTAGTGCACCAATTAACAATGCGATTATCGCGATAAATTAAGCCGTCATTATATAATTTTATGAAAGTTTCTTGAACAATATCGGTAATTTTTTCGTCTAAGGTAAATTTTTCTCTAGACCAATCGCAAGAAGCACCTAGTTTTCTAGTTTGATTTTCCATGTGGGATTTGTTGGCTTGAGTAAAATCCCAAATCATTTGATAAAGTTTTTCTCTGCCGTCGGGTTGGTTTAAAATTTCAAAACGACTAGTGCCTTCTTTTTCTAATTTTTTTTCAAAAACAGTTTGAGTTTCAAAACCAGCATGGTCAGCACCTGGAAGCCATAAAGTTTTAAATCCCTGCATTCTTTTGAATCTGATTAAAATATCTTGTGTAGTAGCAGTGAGAGCATGGCCTAAATGCAAAGAGCCATTGGCATTAGGCGGTGGCATAATGATGGTATAAGGCTTTTTATGATTTTTAGGCAGATTATCAGGGTTAAAATAGCCGGATTTTTCCCAAATCCGGTAAATTTTTTCTTCAACTTCTTTTGGATTATATTGAGTTGGTAAGTCCATGAGTAATACTATTATTGTATGGGAATTTGTTGATTTTATCAAGGATTTGCTTTAAAATAATGATATGAATAGGAACACTGATAAAGATGTGACTATATTTGCCGAAACTAATTTTCGCAATGAGCGAGTAAAATTCGGCATTAAAATTGATGACCGCCGTAAACATACTTATGCTATTGGTAAAACTGGCATGGGTAAAACTGTCATGTTGGAAAATATGGCCATTGATGATATTCAGAGTGGAAGAGGATTAGCTTTTATTGACCCGCATGGTGAATCAGCTGATAGATTACTTCATTTTATTCCGAAAGAAAGAAAAGATGATGTGATTTATTTTCGTCCTTTTGATGCGGAATTTCCCATTGCTTTTAATCCTTTAGAATCAGTCTCTGAAGAGCATCATCATTTGGTGGCCTCTGGTATTTTGGAAATTTTTAAAAAGATTTGGCCTGATGTTTGGAGCGCTAGAATGGAATACATTTTGAATAACTGTTTAATGGCTTTATTGGAAACTCCTGGTTCTACGCTTTTGGAAATCATGAGATTGCTGACGGATAAAGATTTTCGCGATAAAATCGTGACTAATCTTAAAGACCCAGTAGTGAAAAATTTTTGGGTGAATGAATTTGCTCGTTATCATGATAAATTTCAAGTAGAAGCTATCGCGCCTATTCAAAATAAAGTGGGACAATTTTTAACCAATCCTATTGTGAGAAATATTATTGGTCAAAAAAAATCATCTTTTGATTGTCGTGAAGTAATGGATAGTGGAAAGATTTTGATTGCCAATATTTCCAAAGGATTAATGGGAGAATCCAATTCTGCACTTTTGGGAGCTATGTTGGTGGCAAAATTAAAACAAGCAGCCATGAGTCGTGCTGATATGCCAGCAGAAGATCGTCGAGATTTCTTCTTATATGTAGATGAGTTTCAAAATTTTGCCACAGAATCATTTGCCGATATTTTATCAGAAGCTAGAAAATATAGGTTATGTTTAGTCATTTCTCATCAATACATTGAACAATTACCTGATGAAGTAAAGGCTGCTATTTTTGGTAACGTGGGAACATTTATTGTGTTTAGGGTGGGAGCTAATGATGCGGAATGGTTGGAAAAAGAATTTGAACCAGAATTTTTAGCCAATGATTTAGTTAATCTTGGCAAATATAATATTTATTTGAAATTAATGATTGATGGTGTAGCTTCGCGAGCTTTTTCTGCCAGTACTTTACCACCCTATCCTATACCAGAAGGAGATATGGCTAATGAGATTGTTGAAGAGGGTAGAAAGAAATTTGCTAATCCTAAATCAGAAGTAGAGAAAGTAATAGTAGCTGAATGGATGGAAAATCAAGGTGAAGAAGGAGCGGCTGGAAAAAAATATTTTAGAGAAAGAAGTAATAATAAATCGCGAGATAGTGGAGAAATGAGATTAAAGCCTAAAGTTAGTAAAAAAACCTATCCGGATTATTGTTGGGTTTGTGGAGCGGAAACAGAAATTCCTTTTCAATCAGACGGGAAAAGGCCAGTATTTTGTAAAAATTGTTATCAAGGCGTACAATCTGGCGAAATTATTCCTCCGACCAAGCCAAAGAAATTAGAAACATTAATAGTTAAAAAAGCTTCTTTGCAGGAAGAGGGAAGGCAAAAAATAAGACCAGAAAAAAAATCATCCGCTGATTTGGATGAATTAAAGAAATCCTTACAAGAGTCGTTAAAGAAATTACAGAAATAATAATTTAATTTTATGCTAGGAATAAATGATTTAAAACCAGGAGTTGTTTTTATATTTGAAGGACAACCTTATGAAGTATTAGAATCCAATCATCTTAAAATGCAAATGCGTAAACCAGTATTGCAAACTAGGATGAAGAATTTGATTAACGGAAAAGTATTGGAAAGAAATTTTCAAGCTGCGGAATCTTTTGAAGAAGCGGAAATTGAACGCACTAAAGTTGAGTATCTTTATCATCATCGGGGAGAATATTGGTTTTGTGATGCCGGGGATAGATCTAAAAGATTTCAATTATTAGAAGAATTATTAGGCGATAATAAGTATTATTTGAAACCTAATACTACTATTGATGCGCTTCGTTTTGATGGGAATATTATTAATATTTCCTTACCGATTAAAATGGAATTTAAGATAGTAGAGGCGCCACCAAATATTAAAGGTAATACTGCGCAGGGTGGAACTAAAATAGCCACTATTGAATCAGGGGCACAAGTTTCTGTTCCGTTATTTTTGGAAACCGGAGATATTATTAGAGTAAATACACAAAGCGGTGAATATGTAGAACGAGTTTCAAAACAATAATGCATGTTTTCTTTTCTCAAACTCTATTTCAAGATTTTAATCATGAACATTTTATATGTTCTGGTTGAGTTCTTAGCGATTTTGAAGAAAAAATCAAAATTAGAAAATCCTCAAAAAATTTGTATTCTTTTTTTGAGGAATTTAGGTATTGGCGATTTAATTATGCTTTCGCCAGCTATTCAGGAAATAGCCAATATTTTTCCGCAAGCGGAAATTGATTTGGTTTTTTGGTCTGATCCAATTATCAATCTTTCAGGTATTAATATTATTTCTTTAGTGGAATTTGAAAAAAATAATAAACAATACGATTTACTTATTTCACCAACGTTGAATTCCAGACATTTAAGATTTATTAATCGGGCTTCTCATTGGTTTGGTTATTTCGCCAAAACAAAAACTCAATCCAACTTTCCCATAGAGAAATATTCTTATGATTTAAAGAGAGAACATTATTTATGGAGAGCTATCTATTTAGTAAAGGCTTTAAATAAAGAAAAAGGAGAATATTTAGAAAAACAGGCTATTGGTAAAGAAATCGTTTATCCGGAATTAAAAGCAGAACGTCCGAATTATTTTGATTCTTTAGAGCAAGAAAAATGTTTAGTGCTGGCGCCAGTTTCTAAATTTGGAGATAGGCAATGGCCATTAAAAAATATTAGTAAAGTAATCCAGCATTTAGCTATGGAAAGAAAAATTACTAAAGTAGTTTTGTTGGGTGATAAAAGTGAGCACGACCGTCTTTTTACTAATCTTTTGATTTCGGATTTACTAAGTAATAATCAAATTTTTTGGAAGGATGTTCTAGTTGATATGGTCGGAAAAAATAGTTTATCTGAAAGCGTTTATCTTATAAAAAACTCTTATCTTTTTATTGGTTTAGATTCTGCTCCTTCTCATATTGCTTATTTGACAGCCAGTAAAGTTTTGTCTATTTTTGTAAATATTGATCCTTTAATGAGATTGCCGCTCACAAGAATATCCGGCATGGTTAAACAGATATTTCCTCTTAATTCTAATTTTACCATTGCTTCTGGTTTAATTCCGCCGGATTTAAAAAAATCGCAAAAATTAGCTAATTCTATAAAAGTCGAAAAAGTAATTGCAGAAATAAACGAATTAATAAAATGAGGTATTTGAAATATTTAATTAATTATATCTTTTCTATTTTTTACGATGTTTTTTATTTTCTTTTTGGGAATATAAATAATCGTATTCAAAGACCTTCTTTTTATAAAAAAAGCAAACTTTACTCGGATTATTTAAAAAAAGGGAATATGTCTCAAGCTGTGAAATCTTTAGCTGATAAATATTGTTCGGGTAGGGGGATCGATGTGGGTGCTAGTAATTGGCCCATTTCAGGAGCTCGAGTAATTGAAAATAAAAAAGAAGAAAATGCTAATAATATTAATGAACGTGACAATGGTTTAGATTTTGTTTTTTCTTCTCATTGTTTAGAACATTTGGATAAATGGCAAGATGCTTTAAAAGAATGGCACCGAGTTTTAAGAGATGGAGGAGTTTTAGTCTTATATTTACCTCATCCAGCTTGTGAGATGTGGTTACCTAAGGCAAACAAATATCATAAATGGTCACCAGAACCGCAAGTTATTGAAGAATTTTTACACGAACAATTAAAAATGAAAATTAAAGAAACAACTTATTTGCCGGATGCTTTTATGAGTTTTGTGGTGGTTGCGGAAAAATAATTTATGAAAATTTTAGTTTTTGATAAATTTATTGGGTATCGGATAGGGGGAGCACAAAACTCTCTTCAATTATTGTTAAAAAATTTAAAGGGAGATTTTAAATTTTTGGGTTGTGATGTAAAAAAATCTTTTTCAGCGGAAAAGTATAAATTGCCAGAATGGGAAGTGGAAAGAATAAAAATTAAGGAATTCCCTAGATTCCCTTATTTTGAATATTGGTATAATAGAAAAAGAATAAAAAATTTTATAGCCTCACAAAAAGCAGATTTATTATTAGCCCAGGGCTTATGGGGTGCTATTGCCATCAATGCTTTTATTGGGAAGAGTATTTATTTTATTCGCGATGAATATCATTTTAATTATATTCCGATTATACAAAGGGGGTTTAAAAAAATATTAAAAAAGATATATTTATTTTTACAATGGCCATTTATTACCGCTATTTTTAAAGATAATAAAAAGGCTATTTTGAAAGCAGATATTGTGGTTTCTAATTCTCAATTTATAGCTAAAGGTATAAAAAAGATATTTAATAGAGATAGTGAGATAATATATCCTTTAATTGATGTTTTGAAAATAGTTAATGATTTGCAGCCTATCGATAAAAAATATATTACTTGCATTGGATCGGAAATCATAAAAGGGAGAGAAATAGTGGAAAAAATAGCTAAAATTATGCCCGATCATGAATTTATGATTGTTGGTAGAAAATTTAATGATAAAATTAAAAAAGAGAACATTACTTATTGTCCATGGAAAAAAGAAATTAACGATGTATATAATCAAACAAAAATTTTATTAGCACCCTCGCTTATTAATGAAGCATTTTGTCGGGTAGCTTTAGAGGGAATGTCTTTGGGTATTCCATGTCTCGGATCTGATAAGGGGGGTATTCCTGAGGTTTTGGGTTCGGAATTTATTATTGATGATGTTTGGAGTATAGAAAAATGGAAGGAAAAAATTTTAGAAATTGAAAAAAAATATGAACAATATTCAGAAAAATTAAAACAGAAAACTTTAGAATATGATGTAAAAAAACAGGTGGCAAAATTTAAAGAAATAGTAAATTATAAATTAGGAATTAATTTATAATTTAAATAATCAATAACCAATAAACAATAATCAACAAATGAAAATATTATTAATAGTTAATTCTGATATTGGGAGAAAAAATACTATCGGTTTCCGTTTTGGAAAGATTGCCGCAGAATTGAAAAATCAGAAAATTGATTTTTCAATTTTAGCGCGAGCTAATTATTCTGGTTTTCAAGTTAAAACGCCTTTTTATAAAAATTATTTGGCGAGATTTTTTAATGCTTTAAGGATTTATTTATTGCCATTTTTAAATTTTCGTAAATTGGACGTTTGGTTTTTTGATAGGTTTGTTTTAAAAAATTTAAAAAAGACGAGGACTTGGGATTTAGTTCATTTAGGAGAATATTTGCCTAAGTCCATGAATTATTTAAAAAAACAAGGAATAAAAATATTTTTAGATATTCCTATTGGTCATTATCGATATTCTCAGTATTTAAAAAAGAATGGATTTAAACAAGATGTTGGCGCAGAAAAGAGATATGAATTTATTGATAAAGCGATAGGATTATCGGATGTTTTAATTGTACCATCGAGATTTGTTAAAAAAACTTTAGATATGGCTGATTTTTCCGATAAAAAAATTGAAATAGTACCATTTGGAGTTGATTTGCCTAAGAATTTTAAAGAAGAGGATATAATAAAAAAAATCAATAATCAAACATCAATAACTAAAAAGATAGTTTTTATTTTTATGGGAGCAGTAAATTATAGAAAAGGGATAAATTTTCTTTTGGAAGCATGGAACAAAGCTAATTTAAAAGATGCGGAATTGTTGATTTGTGGCAGGGTTTATAAATCTGTTAAAAAAGAAATAAAAAAATATAAGAATAATAATGTAAAGTTTTTGGGATTTGTGGATGTAAGGGAATATTTGAAAAAATCACATGTTTTTGTTTTTCCGAGTTTATTGGAAGGTTCAGCTAAGGCTGTTTATGAAGCCATGAGTTATGGTTTGCCAGTGATTACTACTGAAAACGCTGGTTCTATTGTAGAAAATGGACAATCAGGATTTATTGTTGATATTGGAGATGTT
>Ga0208958_1003230_pt1 | contig 12925 bp, 10 predicted proteins | sample RifOxyB1_FD_184032 | JGI IMG/M metagenome (GOLD analysis project Ga0208958, IMG submission 184032) | Soil microbial communities from Rifle, Colorado - Rifle Oxygen_injection B1 (SPAdes) | ecosystem: Environmental > Terrestrial > Deep subsurface > Rock core/Sediment | place: Rifle, Colorado...
ATTAAAAGATTATGGTTATCCTCTATATCTGGCGACCAACCAAGAAGAACATAGATCAAAGTATCTGTACGAAACACTCGGTTTAAAAAATATTTTTAGTGAGATTTATTCCTCTTCATTTGTTGGCCTTAAAAAACCTGATCCCGCGTATTTCAGTGCATTGGAACATCGGGTTCATCTAAGGCCAGGTGAGATTATTTTTATTGATGATTCTCTTGAAAATGTTAATTCTGCTATTAAGTGCGGATGGATGAGTTACCAGCACCATAATTTTATTAAAACCAAAAATGATCTTTTAAATTATTGAATTTCGAGAGATGAAACATCGGTTGTAAACATATTGTCGTTAGGCAAATAGATTAAGACAAATTTTAAAGAACTGTGCTGGAAATTCACATATACGGAACTGCTAGGGTTTTATCTTTGACTTTTGGCAAGGGTCGGGGGTAATTCTACTCTATGAAAATAGAGCAAATGTCTTTGGAACATCTTACTCAAGTAACTAACTTATCAAGTCAGCTGGGTTATCCGAATGCTGAAAATGAAATTGTCAAAAGATTTTTAAGATTTAGTGAATCGCAAGACTATGGCTTATTTGTTGCGCTATCCGAATCTAAGAACGTAATCGGTTGGGTTCAGGTGAATGAAGAACCAAATACATTATTAGTTGGTCGTAGAGCAGATATCTCTACTCTTGTGGTTGATGAAAAGTTCCGAGGAAATGGGATAGGAAAAGCTTTATTGAATCAAGCAGAGAAATGGGCCCAATTAAGAGTGATTGCTATTTTGCAAGTAAAATCGAATATTCGTCGCGACGATGCCCATCGCTTTTATCAACGTGAGGGGTTTATCCTAACAAAGACCTCCTATAGTTTTACAAAAACATTAATTAATTAACCTAATTTGTTCGGATAATGTTCAAAATTTTTTCATATTATAAAACATTATTATTCTAATCGATTAAATGTTTTTCCTCTATCCTTGAAAAAAATGTCGAAAATAAAATTAGTCCACCAAGAATCATCATCGTGTAGAAAATTGACCAGTCTGCAAGAAAACCAATTATTGGATTGATAATTACAATTGCAAGTGTCCTTAACATGGAAGTAAGTGAGAGTATAGTGGCTCTTTTGTCTGATGGTATGAATTTGTTCATGTAAGAACTGAAAATAGGAATTCTTGGTAAGCTAAATGTAAAACTTACGATGATAGCAAAAGCAACTGCAAAAATAGATTTAACAAATGCAAGACTAATAAATGCAAGCCCTGCAGTCATGGCCATTATCAGAAGTAATTTCCGCTTTGATCCGATCCAGCTCTCTACTCGCTGGAGATTAGAAAGTAAAATAATTTGTCCCAGTGCTGAGAGTGCATGAACTATACCAAAATATTTAATTGCTAATCCCGCGGCGGTGAGTAGCGGTTGAAATAACCAAATAATCCCCCAAGCAAAAGCGTTTGTGAGGGAAAGTTCTAAAGTAAGTATGAGTAAAATTTTATTGCTTGTAAAAAACGCAGTACCATCACGCAAAATTTTAAAATAATATTTCTTTTCGACGATCTCATTTTCGGGGGGAGGTTCTTTTAAACTCATGGCCAACAAAAACGCAATACAGGCTGGTATAGCATATGCCTTCATTGTGGTATCAGGACCAAATTGAGAGGCAATAAATCCACCGGTGATAGTGGCAATAATAATTCCTGCCAGCTTGAAAGACTCCATGGCCGATAATACTGATTTTGATGTAGTTTCTGCTCCAATTACTTTTAGACTGTCATATGCGAGGGCCTCATCTGCTCCAGAATGAAGTGTATATGCAATTGCGAAAACAAATTCTGCAGCTAAAAAGATATAAAAATTTGGTTGGCTTACATATAGGAGTGCTGCTCCTGCCGCCATAACACATCCTAAGGCCAAAGAAAATTTTCTACCCAGAAAGTCAGCGATCGTACCTGTGGGAACTTCTAGAATAAAATTCCACAACATGAACCAGCTATTGAGGAAAAGAATTTGTGATAGTTTAAGTCCTCCCCAATCAGTATAAAAAGGAACCATGACTGCGGCAAAGAAATGCATCCAGAATAACATTTTGATTGTTTTTAACTTCCAGATATTTGATTTATAGTTGTAATGTTTTGTTTTTGTAATCACCTGTTTTACCGATGGAATTAAAGCAGTCGTGGGTTCGAATATTATTAAAGATGGTCGGACAATCCAAACGCTAGACGAACCATTGACTCAACCCAATTATGTCTCTATTTTTATTACACATTTTTTAAATACGCCAGCGGAGAATTACAGAATTTTACGGAAACTTTATATCTAGTTAGGTTTTTCGATGCGAGATATTGTCGAGTCGACGAGTCTATCTTGAAAATATAAAAATTGATCAAAAACCAAGTCCATTCAACTTACAGGTGATCGAGCAACTTTGATTCAAGGCCTTCGTGCGGCAGGTGATTTGAATTTAGTTCTTTATTATTTGCTGGGGAATATAACTCTTGAAAATCCGTGGCGAATATATATTATTAGGGAAAAATAAAGGTTATAAGGATAAGCGGTCATAGTGTTTAACAGAATTACAATAACATTAAATTTAGTTACATTATGTGTATTATGCTTGGGGTGTAGTATGAATGGAATTACTCAAAATAAAGATTTTAGAAGCGATACTATTTATAAAAATACTGAGCTAATCTTTGATGCTCCAAAAGGTGAATCAAAAGGTACTGTTTTGCTGATACATGGCACTGCTCCTCAGAATATTGACGGCAGAATTCCAATTGATGATATTCAGAAGTATTTTCGAAAAACTGATCCTTTTCATTATGCCTTGAAAAATGTTTACAAGGAGTTATCTGAAAATCTTAATCAATTGGGATGGAACACGGTCAGATATACACGTTTGGGCGTTTACAATAATAAAGTTGATGTTGAAGAATATGGAAAAACTGATTTGAAAAATATTGTAGACCAGTTAAAATCAATCTGGCTAACTATTCCAAATAATAAACCTAAAATTGCTTTTGCATGGAGTGGAGGATCAATACATATTTTACAACTACCATTAAAAGAAGCGGATGCAATTGTAATTCTCGGAGGGATTTCTACTAAAAGAACCGACGTATATAAATTAAGTGTTAAAACATCTGAGCAACAAAGAGAACTCGATAATTATTTATCAGATGTTTTTGCCAAGAAGGCAAAGGTCTCTAGGACAGCAATGCTTAGCAACGATATGCCCTTTGGGAGATTTTTCGACGAAGATGATTTAAATGAGAATTGGACATATTTGAAAGAATATAGTCAACTCCCTGTTTTGATATTGCATGGAAATGCTGATACAGAAGTAAGTTTATCTCAAGCATCAGTATGGAAAGATAAACTTCCTCATCATAGGATTGATGTTATAATTAAACGGAATGGAAACCACGCTTATGGCACAACTGGCAATGCACCTGATATGAAAGATCTTGCAGAGACCATGAATAGATGGTTATCTACAGTTCTTTTGCCTAAGACAATCTAGAGATGATAGATTAAAATTAACTTGTTTGAAAATTTTAAAAAAGCTCGAATAGTTGACGGGAAATATTACGACTCTTTGGGATATGGGATTCTTCGAGAGGAGTGGAATAAAAAGGTAATAATGTTTGAGTAGAAAACATTATTGACATAGAGACTTAATATGTACTTTAAAATTATTTTGACAACTTTGCCCCTGATTACATTGATAATTTTATATATCGTTGAGTCGTCTATTAATTACAAAGCAAAAAAAATTAGAGATCAAGCAATCAGTTATACGGCTCCAATAACCATATTAATTATGTCTGCTTCAACTTTTGAACTTTGGTTGACAGGAAGCTATATCTCCATAATTAATTTTTTGGTTGTTATCGGATTATTACTGATCATCCTGGGTTTTGCGCTTAGAATCGCTGTCCATTTATTTTGGCTAAAAATAATTAAGTTACACAATGTAAGGAATGAAAAATTAGAATTAATAACGGATGGGTTGTATAAAAGTATTAGAAATCCTATGTGGAGTTCCACCTTGCTTTTATTGCTAGGATTCACTTTTTTTTCACATAGTATTAGCTCATTTCTAATTTTGATATTTTTTTGGCTTCCACTGAATGCCAAACAGCTAAAGCTGGAAGAAGAGTATTTGTTTAAAATATACGGCGATAAATTTAAAAAATATCTTCAAAAATCATGGAGACTTATACCATTTCTATATTAAATTATATTTTTTGTTGTTTCGCGGACTGGACATTTTGCCAAGTTAAAGAACATCCAGATACTATATTAGCAGAAGTGATTATAATTACAGTAATTGAACTTATTCAAGATGTCTATCATTCAACTTAATGCAGGTTATTTAAATTGAATAAGATTAACTGATTTATTATAATTTTCCTGGATTAAAATTAATAAACAGGGAATTAAAAATGAAAAAATATTTTACCCTTATAATTTGGTGGATATTGTTTGTTAGCAATGTTTATGCGTCAAAAGCACACGTAATCATTCTTGGAACTGTACATGATCTTCATAAACGTCCCAATTATACAGAAGATAATTTTAGAAAAATACTTAATTTTCATTCTCCTGATATTATCCTCATTGAACATCCTGTTGATTGGTATGATGAAAACAATGTTCCAAATGAGCAAACACTTAGATATTTAACTGATCCCTTGTATAAGGATAATGGCCGTGATGGACAGCTTGGATGGGCTTATTGTCAATTTAATTCTATTCTATGTATACCTTACGATATTATAGGAAGAAATTATTATTTTACACAACACAATTTTTTTCCAAGATATGAATTATTTTCAGAAGAAAGATCTCTTTTTTTTGAAGAGGAAATAGTTTCATCTAGGATACAAGCACGAGTAAATGACTTGTACCGTCTTTGTGAAAATGCTACTCCTCAAGAGATCAATAGTAAGCTTTGTGACAATATTACCCAAACCTTTGAAGATACGGAAAGAGATGTTCACAAAGAAATGGTTAATAGAAATTTCACGAAAGACCCTGCTTTTTACAATATATTTTGGGATTTTTGGGACAACCGAAATGTTGTGATGGCCAACAATATTTGCGCTAACGCAGCTAAAAATCCAACAAAAAAAATTCTTGTACTCAATGGATTTCGTCACAGGTATTCACTGATTGGTTTATTAAAAAAATGTAGCCAAGCTATACTTGTGCCGGTGTATCCTCCTGAAGACAAACAATTTAGATGATAATTTCAGGGGACTAGGTTTTTAATTTAGCACAAAGGTCTATTATTACTTTCAAGTTCTTTAGTACAAATGTTGCCTGTTTTAAAAAAACGATAAGTAATCTCAGCTCAGACAAAATTGTTAGATTTTTGTTGTCCAAAAATCTAATTCACAAATACTAGAAGTTGATGATAAAGGTATAAATTTTGTTATTAAAAAAATATAAGATATTGGGCAATTTTATGAACAACACAGTTTTTGGTTTTAAATTAACAAACACAGAAGAAATTGAGGAGATAAATTCCACCGCACGAATATTTAAACATACAAAAAGTGGGGCCAATCTTATTTATCTGTCGAATGATGATGATAATAAATTTTTTTCTATTAGTTTTAAAACACCGCCAGCTAACAACACCGGATTACCTCATATCATGGAACATGCGGTTTTGGCCGGGTCTTTGAAATTTCCAACAAAAGAACCATTTGTTGATATGATGAAAAGTTCTTTAAACACTTTTATAAATGCCATGACCTATCCTGATAGAACTCTCTACCCCGTCGGTAGTCAAAATCCTCAAGATCTAAAAAATCTTATGGATGTTTATCTGGATGCTGTTTTTTTTCCGACACTTCTTATCAATGACAACCAATTATTACAAGAAGGCTGGCATTATGATTGGGATGACAAAAAAGGTGAATTCAACTATAACGGAATCGTTTATAATGAGATGAAAGGTAACTACTCATCACCCAAACAAGTTCTCTCTCGAAAAATTCAAAATAATCTTTATCAAGGCAGTTGCTACGCCTGTGATGCCGGTGGCAATCCTGACGAAATTCCAAATCTTACCCAAGCAATGTTTGTTGCTTTTCATGAAAAATATTACCACCCATCTAATTCCCTCATATATCTTTATGGAAATGGAAATATAGAAGAACACTTAAAATTTATTGATCAAGAATATCTGAGTAAATTTAATTCACGCGATATCAAAATAGAAATACAACCGATCCAATCCTTTAAAGAATCACGAGAAGTAACTGATTACTACTCAATTGATGTTGAGGACAATGAAGAAGATAAAACATTTTTAACATTAAATTATATAGTTGATACGGTCACTAATCCTGAAACCCTCATTGCCATGAAAATATTAGATAAAATATTGCTGGATTCAGAGGCATCTCCATTAAAAAGGGCGCTCATCAACAATCAAATTGGAAAAGAGGTAGTTGGTTGCTATAACTATGACTTCTTATGGCCTCATTATTCAATTCAACTACATGGATCAAATTTAAAAGAAAAATATAAATTCAATCAAATCATAGATGAAACTCTCACCAACCTTATAAGGGTTGGAATTGACCAAAATCTTATTGAATCATCCATTCATAAAATTGAATTCCAACTAAAGGAATGCAATTATTTTGATGACCCCAAGGGGCTTATATACTATCTTGAGATGCTAACTAGCTGGAGTTATGATGCCGATCCTTTTATGCATCTAAAATATAATAAAATTTTACGTAAAATAAAAGACGAGGCCAAGCATGGATATTTTGAAAAATTTATTGAAAAATATTTTTTAATAAATTCTCAAAGACTATTGCTTGCTCTTGCACCTAAAAAAGGACTTGACCAGAGCAAAAAACAAGAATTACAACACAAGCTGGATAAAATAAAAAACTCGTTAACACCTCAAAAATTTGAACAGATAAAAGAAACGGTTATAAAACTAAAAAATATACAAGAGGCTCCCGATACTATTGAAAATCTTGCAAAGATTCCCACATTAAAGCTTGAAGATTTGATAGCAAAGGCCAAACGTCTTCCTTTAATTGAACAAGATATTGATGGCATTACACTACTTCATCATCCTGCAGCTACTAACGACATTGCATATTTAGACCTTTATTTTGATACTCAATATATATCCAAGGAAGAGTTACCCAGCCTTGCCTTACTAACTAAAATCTTAATCAAACTAGGAACTAAAAAATATAATTTTCAAGATTTATCCAAAGAAATTAATCTTCATATTGGTGGAATATCTCTAGAGATAACAGCATTTTCAAACCAAGAGGATTTTTATCCTAAAGTTATTGTAAAATCGAAAACCTTTCTTTCTAAACTCCCAAAGCTATTGACAATAGTTAGTGACATACTTAATAACTACCAGTTGGAAAATTCTAAACACTTGTTAGAACTAATCAAAGAGATAACTTCCCAATTAGAAAACTCAATTAAAACTTGGGGAGATGATTTCTCGTCAAAGAGGCTTTCATCCTATTTTTCTATAATTGGTAATTTCGAGGAAGCAACAAAAGGGATTTCATATTATTATTTTTTAAAAGATATTGAAAAAAACTTTGAAGCTAAAAAAGATACGCTCATTATAACTCTTAAAAATCTTGGACAAAAGATTTTTAACAAGAACAATCTTCTGATAGGCCTGACTTCTCCTCAGGACAATTTTAAAAAGACAGAAGAAAATCTCCGTGAGTTCATATCTCAACTATCCTCATCACGTTTCAAAACACACGAATATATTTATACCTTCACGAGCGCAAATGATGGCCTGATTATTCCAAGCAAAATTCAAAGCGTCTGCCAAGGAATAAATCTAAACACTATTGATTTTAAAAACCATGGGGTGGTGAATGTTATTTCCAATATTTTAGAGAACGATTACCTATGGAACAAGATTAGAGTCCTTGGCGGAGCATATGGCGCATTTGCCAAGATCAATAGATCAGGAATCATGATCTTGGGTTCAGTCAGTGATCCACATTTGCTCCAAAGCAAAAAAAATTATGAAACTTGCTTCTATTATTTGAGAGACCTCAGGATCGATCAAAAAGAACTTGCCAAATTTATCATAGGAACAATTGGCAAAATGGATTATCCTCTCTCGGCGGTTACAAGTGGCAGAAGTGCGATGAAAGATTATATTGAAAAATTTTCATTTGAAAACAAACAAAAAGAAAGAGATCAGGTGTTGCAAACATCATGCAAAGAGATTAACGAACTTGCATATATTTTTAACGAACTAAATAAGCAAAATCACTTTTGTGTTATTGGGAACGAAGAGAAAATTAAACAACACAGTAATTTATTTAAAAACATCAGTCGTGTTTTTGAATAAGAGTATGGAGTTTACCAACGCCTTGCCACTTAGAAGTTTTTTAATGTTGAAAAAAGATATTTCAAATCGAATCGATAAGCTTGAACAGGAGACAAATAAAATGATTAAGATTATCTTTGAACGATTAGATGATATTGATGAAAAAATTAATCTAAAACTTGCAGAAAATAGAAGAAAAATTGGATTGAAAAATTAAATCCCTTATTGAATAAGTCTGTTCTATAAATCAAGATGTTCATATGCTCGATGGATTGAATCTTTTGGTTTTTTTCCTGGACAGTTTTTACAAGAAGTTTTTTCAATTCATCAATGTTGTCTGGTAACTTATCAATTTGCGTTGATAAAATTTACCAGATAATTCACAATTGGCCAAGGCCAATTCAGGTCAAAGTAAAATTTAATTTTTTATGTGGAAGTTCCCATAGATCAAATTCAAGCAAAAATTGTTTTAAAACTTTTGGACCTAACACAATGGATTCTTCTTCTAAATGACTAGGCCATCTAAACTTCTCTTCCTCTAAACACTTGTACCATAAAACAAAACCAGTATTATCCCAGTAATAACGCCTTTATTCGACCTCTATGTTTATTGCAAAAAATCGTTATCGTATGTCCAACGATGCTAGGCTCAGAGTTAATTTTTGCAAATGGTATTAATTGGTAAGTTAACGAGTGTCTCAAATAATAGTCAATTACAAATTAAGTTTAAATCCTCCCGTTTTTTTTAACTATTTATAATTAAACATCTTCCTTCATACGGTTAAACTGCTAAAGAAACAGACATTGGCGTGATATACTATCAAGTATGTTTTGAATTTGCTTATCCGATTAAAACTACAAAATTACAGAACGTTTTTTGGAGGGATTCAAGTTTTGGAAATTAATTTAACCGAAATTATTTCAAAGCATTTATTCCTTATTGGAATTTCTTTTTTCTTGTTATTTGCCTTTTTGCAGATAACAAAAGTCTTGTGGAATAATATTATGCTAGCCTCACTTGATAAAAATAAGAAAACAACCAATCCTCATCCTATAATTGATAATTCGTTATGCGTTGGCTGCGGGGTTTGTGTAAAAAAATGTGCCCAAGGCAATGTAATAGAAATTATAAATCGAATAGCTGTGGTAACATCACCTGCCAATTGTGTGGAGTGCGGGGTCTGTTCAAGTGTCTGTCCTAAAAATGCAATCAAGTTATCAAATTTTTCATTAAATGAGGGTAATAATTCTTTTAATGATAAACCTAAAAAAGAAATTACTCTGGTAAATTTCAAGTATCTTTCTAATAAATCCCCAGTTGCAAATAAACAAGAACCAAAAAAGAAAAAGGATATTCTCAAGCCTTACCCTGTCGTGAATGAGAACTTGTGTGTCGGATGTGGCTTATGCACAAAAAAGTGTCAAATAGGCGATATTCTAAAAATAGTAAATAAAAAGGCCCATATTATCTCAAAAGAGAAATGTGTTGGATGTGGAATTTGCGCAAATGTATGCCCTAAAAAAGCAATAATTCTTAATGGTAATAGGGGCATATTTCCCATGGATACTAATAAGAAAAGTTCCAATATAAATAAAGTAAGAAGAACTGGGTGATTATTATGACCAAACAAATATTTAAAATACTTCTCTTTTGTCTTATGTTGCTTATAATTCAAGCATGCATTGTGGAGGCACCCAAATTAAAAGAACCTGAAAATGGAAGCATGTATAAGGACGGTGTGTTTGTACACGATAAATTCACAAGTAAAATGAGTTGCAACGATTGTCATAATGATCAAAGGCCTTCGGATGGTATGCATGCTGGCACTACGGATTGTGTAAACTGCCATTCAATCAATAGTTGGCGAAATGATCTTGATAATGATGGTTATTCTCTTTCCAGAGGTGATTGCAACGACAATAACCCAATTATAAATCCAGGCAATACCGAACTTCCATATAATGGAGTCGACGACGATTGTAATCCGGGTACGAAAGACGATGACTTGGACGGTGATAAAGTTACGAGGGCAAGTGATTGTGATGACAACGACTCCACTATTAGTTCAAATAAAAAATATTTCAGGGACAATGACGGCGATAATTATGGGATTGGTTTAAGTGTATTATTTTGTGAAGTAGTGGCACCTTTTGGATATGCTAACAATAATTTGGATTGTAACGATTATTCAAAAAACGTTTTCCCTGGTGCTTTGGAAGTTTGTGGTGATGGTATTGATCAAGATTGCAACGGTCTTGATATTGTGTGTACCCAAAACGATTTTGATGCTGATGGGTACAGTGTTTCTGGTGGTGATTGCAATGATAACAATTCAAACGTTCACCCGGGAAGAAGTGAAATCGTTTATAATGGGATTGATGATGACTGCAACACTCAAACCAAGGATGATGATATTGATAATGACAGTTTTATCAAGGCAATCGATTGTAATGATAACAATGCCAGTTTAAATGTGCTCAAAGCTTTTTACACGGACAATGATAAGGATAGCTTTGGATCTTCAGCTTCAGTCCTACTTTGCGCAATAAATCCACCAGCCGGATATAGCAACAATGCCCAGGATTGTAATGATAATAATATTAATATAAATCCAAGCAGAATTGAAATAACCAATAACGGGTTGGATGACGATTGTAACCTTGCAACTCCTGATATAGACGGAAATCATAATCCTGCACCTGCTAGCTGTAATAGTTGTCATAATTTGGCCCGACCCAATAATGCAAATCACCAAAATGCATTAGACTGTTCAGCTTGCCACTCAGTTACCAGCTGGATTATTGACTCCGATGGAGATGGGATATCAACGGCCCAAGGGGATTGTAACGATAGTAATGCCCTCATTAATCCAAATAAAACAGAAGTTTCATATAACGGACTAGATGATGATTGTAACCCTGGTACCAAAGATGATGATTTGGATGCGGATAGTTTTATTAATTCGCTGGATTGTAATGATAATAATGCTTCAATTAACGCTACAAAAATATATTACCTTGATAATGACAAGGATGGATTTGGTTATGGAACCGCGCAAGCGTTATGTGAATTAACAGCTCCTATGGGGTACAGCAATAATCAATTGGACTGTAATGATCAATATCTGTCAATAAAACCAGGTGGCGTTGAAATTTGTGGCGATAACATTGATCAAGATTGCAGCGGTAGTGATTTACTATGTTCTATGGTGGACGGCGACGGTGATGGTTATTCTTCATCTGCGGGTGATTGTAACGATAACGATCCAAGTATGAATCCTGGAAGAAGTGAAATTCCATACAATGGAAAAGATGACGATTGCAAACTAACCACCAAAGATGATGATTTGGATAACGATGGCTTTGGTAAAGTAAATGATTGTGATGATAATAATGGAAGTGTCAATCAGAATAAATCATTTTATAGAGACTTTGATGCTGACGGTTTCGGCTCAACTGTTTCGGTCCTATTTTGTCAAACAAATACCCCTATTGGATACACCACTAATAATAGTGATTGCGTTGATTCAAACGCAGCGATCAACCCCGGAAAAACAGAAATTATTAATAATGGACTAGACGACGATTGTAATCCATTAACCACTGATAAAGATAATAATCACGATCCAATCCCAAGTAATTGTGGTTCCTGCCATGAAGTAGATCGCCCCAATGTAGGTTTATTAAATAAATCAACGTGGAGTTCACCTGCCGGCAGTTACCAGTATTACTATGATAATTCACACTATAAATCCAAAGATTGCTCTGAATGCCATTTTGTACCTGGCAAAGGTCCGCAACAGTTATTAACACCTTGGGGATACAGTCACTTTTGGATAGTAAATGACATTCGAAATCCAAATTTCTGCCTACCTTGCCATGTAAACATTGGACATGGAGGTATTGCCAATTATACCGGCCCAGCGAGTGAACGAGGCCAAGGAAATTGTTTTAGCTGCCATGATTCCGGCAGAGGTGATTGGAGAAAAAAATAAAAACTAAATCGTTTAGATATTTGCCTAATAATTATTTTCTAATACTATAGGGTATGGTTAGTATAAATTTATATTATGAAAACAAATAAATATATTGCGCTATGGATTTTAATTACCCTCATCTTAGCTGGTGAATACATATTTTTAAAATTTAAAATGGACTATGGTTTCATTCCCATTTTGATAGAAAAATATCCAGATATCTTTGCAAAGATTAATTATGATCTTCAAGTAGGGAGAGACCTTAGTCATTTTCTAGGTTGGGTAGGTTCTTTTTTTATACTTCTTACCAGCTTATACGTTATAAGAAAAAAAATAGGATGGACCAAAAATAGCAATAGCGTTGCAAGATCTTTAAATTTTCATATATTCTACGGGCTAATCGGACCGACTCTGATAGCATTTCATACCAGTTTTAAAATAGGCGGTTTGGCGGCCATAAGTTTTTGGAGTATGGTGGTGGTTGTAATAAGTGGTTTTATCGGTAAATATTTTTTTGACGAATTATGGCAATACGAAACAGAAATTAAGCAAAAGAAAAATATCGGTGTAAAACTAACTCAA
>Ga0208958_1003231_pt1 | contig 12924 bp, 14 predicted proteins | sample RifOxyB1_FD_184032 | JGI IMG/M metagenome (GOLD analysis project Ga0208958, IMG submission 184032) | Soil microbial communities from Rifle, Colorado - Rifle Oxygen_injection B1 (SPAdes) | ecosystem: Environmental > Terrestrial > Deep subsurface > Rock core/Sediment | place: Rifle, Colorado...
TGGATGAACAAACTGGACTTCCCAAGGTAGATGAAGAAAAATGCGTAGCTTGTGGAGCATGTGTTAAAACCTGCCCTAGACGTCTATATGAGTTAAGACCTAAAGGACCAAACGGAATAAGAGTATATGTGGCCTGTATGAATACTCAAAAAGGTGTGGTTGCCAAGAAAAATTGTAACGTTGCCTGTATTGCTTGCATGAAGTGTGTGAAGGTCACTGATAGTAAATCGGTCAGCGTGAATAATCAATTAAGCTATATTGATACTAACGTGAATGCCCAAGAACACGGACCTGCTCTAATAGGGTGCTGTCCAACTGGGGCCATTTTAGGAGTTAAAATAGCAGGAATTAAATCAGTTAAAAGCGAGAGTAATGCATGAGTGATTTAAAAACATTTCCCCAAGGCGGAGTTCATCCCAGCGATCATAAGCTATCATCTCAAAAAAAGACCTTGATTTTAAATCTCCCTAAAGTAGTAAAAATACCACTTTCTCAACATTTGGGAGCTCCTGCGATTGCCATGGTAAAAAAGGGTGATCAAGTAAAAGTGGGAACGTTGCTGGCTAAATCTGGTGGATTCATTTCAGCGAATATTCATTCATCAGTATCAGGTACCGTAGCCATGATAAGTGAATCAACAGATACCAGCGGCTACCTAAAAGAGATGGTGGTTATCAACGTGGAAGGGGATGAATGGGAAGAAAATATCGATCGATCCACTGATCTTAAAAAAGAAATTGTAAATACTCGCGAAGAAATAATTGAGATTGTGAAGAATGCAGGAATTGTCGGACTTGGTGGAGCGACCTTTCCTACTCACGTTAAACTGATGGTTCCTCCTGGTAAAAAAGCACAGGTTTTAATTATTAACGGTGTAGAATGTGAACCTTACTTGACTAGTGATCACCGAGTTATGCTAGAGCGTGCTGATGAAATGCTGATTGGAATTAAAATAATCATGAAAGCATTGAACGTTGAAAAAGCGGTGATTGGCATTGAAAGTAATAAAGCAGATGCTATCGAATATTTAGCATCTAAAATAAAGGATTATCCAGGGATATCAGTTCAACCTTTAAAGGTAATGTATCCTCAAGGTGGTGAAAAGCAATTAATAAAAGCAATCACTGGAAGAGAAGTTCCTAATAAAGGTGGCCTTCCAATAGATGTAGGCGTGGTGGTACAAAATGTAGGGACGGCACTTTCTGTGTATGAAGCCGTTCAAAAGCATAAACCTCTTATTGAGCGAGTCATAACTATTACAGGTAAATCAGTAAAAAATCCCGGGAATTATTTAGTGCGGATTGGCACACCTATTATTGATTTAATTGAAGCTTCAGGGGGATTACCAGAAGATAGTGGAAAAATAATTAGTGGTGGTCCAATGATGGGTAAGGCATTGACTAGTACTGAAGTGCCGATTGTCAAAGGAACTAGTGGTATCTTGATCATGACCGATAAGGAAGCTAAAAGAATACCTCAAAGTAGTTGTATCCGTTGTGGAAAATGTGTTTCAGTTTGTCCACTTGGCCTTGAGCCCTATCTCCTCTATCAATTAAGTATTAAGCGAAAGTTTGAAAAACTTGAAAATGAAGATGTGATGAATTGTTGTGAATGTGGTTCATGTCAATTTACCTGTCCGGCTTCACTACCTCTTCTTGATTATATGAGACTTGGTAAATTGGAAGTGGGTAAATTAATTCGGGCCCGAAAAAACAATTAAAAAAGGAAGAAAAGAGTGACGACTAAATTGTTGACAGTATCTCCATCCCCTCACGTTCATGGGGACTTTTCCACTCAAAGAATTATGTTGGATGTGGCCATTGCTCTAATGCCAGCACTTCTTGTATCTATACTTTATTTTGGAGTAGGTGCATTGAAAGTTGTATTCGTAGCAGTTGTTGCATGTGTTCTTTTTGAATATTTGATTCAAAAATATTTACTTAAAGTTCCGGTTACCATAACAGATGGCTCTGCTTTGGTTTCAGGACTTCTCCTCGCGTTCAACGTCCCTAGCAGCATTCCAACTTGGATGCTTATATTGGGAGCTTTAGTTACCATTGGGATTGCTAAAATGTCTTTTGGTGGACTTGGAAAAAATCCTTTTAATCCAGCGTTAGTAGGAAGAGTTTTTTTATTAATATCTTTTCCAGTAGATATGACCAATTGGCCAAAACCAAGACTTCTGGATTTTAGTTTTGCTGATGCGGTAAGTGGTGCAACGGCTCTTGGAAAATTAAAAGAAGGCGTTATGATGGGAGAAACTGTTGATAAGTTGATGATTGATATCCCGAGCTACTTGGATTTGTTTGTAGGAAATGTAAATGGCTCACTTGGTGAAATGTCAGCAGCCGCTCTTTTACTTGGTGCCGTTTATTTACTGGCAAGAAGAGTTATTAGCTTTCAAATACCTATGAGCTTTATTTTATCAGTAATCCTTCTAACTGGAATTTTTTGGTTTTATGATCCAAGCCGATATGCTGATCCTTTATTTCATATATTATCAGGAGGACTAATGCTTGGTGCTTGGTTTATGGCAACTGATATGGTGACTAGTCCTATGAGTAAAAAGGGGATGATTATTTTTGGAATTGGCTGTGGCTTACTTACGGTGTTGATCCGACTTTTTGGGGCTTATCCAGAAGGAGTGTCTTTCGCTATACTTATAATGAATGCGGTAGTTCCTCTCATAAATAGATCTTGTACGCCTAAAAGGTTTGGGGAGGTTTTAAAGTGAAAAAGAAAAATCTTGAATCTACATTTATTAATTTAGTGGTTGTTTTGGTTACAATTTCGGCTCTTTCCTCAGCTTCATTGGCGTATGTATATAAATTGACCAAAGAAAAAATTGAAATGAGTATAAAATCTAAACAGTTAGTTGCCATCAAGGAAGTTTTAGCTTCAGAGTATAATAATGCACCTGATGAAGAGATGTATAAAATTAAAATTGAAGAAGGTGGGGATCTTGAATGTTACCCTGCTAAACAAAATGGTGAAGTAAAATCAGTTGCGATAAGGACATACACTAAAAAAGCATTCAGTGGGGATATGTGGCTTATGGTCGGAATGCTCCCTGACGGAACTATTAATAAAATCTCTGTTGTTGATCAAAAGGAAACCCCAGGCTTGGGGACCAAAATAACGGAAGAGAAATTTAAATCACAATTTATGGGAAAAAATCCAAGTACATTTAAATTGAAAGTTAAAAAAGATGGTGGCGATGTGGATGCCATAACTGCCGCAACAATCAGTTCAAGGGCCGTATGTGATGCGATAGAAAGAGCATACAAGGCCTTTACAAGTAATAAATAAGTTAGGAGATATCGATATGTGGAAAGAATTAATAAGAGGAATTATAAAAGAGAATCCATCCTTGGTTCTTCTGCTTGGTATGTGCCCTACCTTGGGAGTAACAACTTCTGCGTTAAATGGAATGGGAATGGGGATAGCAACTACTTTTGTTTTGGCGTTATCTAATGTTGCCATCTCGCTAATAAAGAACTTGATTCCCGATAAAGTTAGAATCCCATGTTACATTGTGGTTATTGCCTCATTTGTCACTATTGTTGATTTATCAATGAATGCCTATACCCCAGCACTACATGCTCAGCTTGGACTATTTATTCCACTGATCGTTGTTAATTGTATCATTTTAGCTAGAGCTGAAGCGTATGCTTCAAAGAATAATGTGATAATGTCGCTGATGGACGGAATAGGTATGGGGATTGGCTTTACTCTATCTTTAACTTTACTTGGTGGAATTCGCGAGATTCTGGGGAGTGGATCAATTTTTGGACATAAATTTGTAAGTGAAAATGCCAGTACCATTTTATTATTTGTTATGCCTCCAGGAGCTTTTCTCGCACTTGGATATTTGGTGGCAGTTGTTAATAAACTAAAAAAAGCTAAAGCATAAGGATTATCTATGGAATATTTTGTTATTATTATAGGTGCAGTTTTTGTTAATAATATTATTTTTGCCCAGTTCCTTGGCATTTGTCCTTTTCTTGGGGTTTCCAATAAAATTTCTACCGCGACTGGAATGGGGCTTGCCGTAATTTTTGTTATTGCACTCTCAACTACAGTAACCTATCTTGTTCATTATTATATTCTGGTTCCGTTTAATATTGCTTTTATGCAAACGGTGACATTTATTTTAGTTATTGCTGCCTTAGTACAGTTGGTGGAAATTATTTTAAAAAAAGTGGCTCCACCTCTGTATCAGGCCCTTGGAATTTTTCTTCCTTTGATTACTACTAACTGTGCAGTGCTGGGTCTTGCTATCATAGTAATTAAAAAAGAATTTAATTTGATTCAATCGGTTGTCTTTGCCAGTGCTACTGCTGTAGGTTTTACATTAGCAATGATTTTATTTGCTGGAATTAGGGAGCATCTGGAACTTATGGATATACCTGAAGGTATGAAAGGCATTCCTATTTGTCTGGTGACCGCCGGTATTTTATCACTGGCCTTTATGGGATTTGCGGGATTGGTATAAGTTTTAATACTAATTTTTTCCATCAATAACCCGCAAAGACTCTATGACTGATGGGTTGGTGGTAGGCAGTATAATCACCCGCTTTTTTCCAAACTCTTCCCTTAGAATCGCCAGGAATTCATCTAACCAAGACGGGCCAACCGAGATGACATCTTTAAAATCCAGTTCGAGGGGTTCATTTTTTTTGGGTTTCATGTAGGCTTTAAGTGACAAGGCTGCATCCCTTCCGGCCGGACGTGAAGTTAATATATCTCCAAATTTTATTAATGAGATTTTCATTTTATACCCCAACACATAAGCGTAAATGTACCATAAGAACGGAGTGGGAAATTTTCCATCTCTTCTAAACATTTCATTCCTAGATCACCATAACAAATTTGGGCCCGTCCTGAGTGACAGGCGATCCCTCTGCTTTTACTTCCAAGTATATTATTTAAGACATATTTGAGGCCGTTGCCACGTTTCTCTGGACTTCTTCCGGAAATTTGTTTTTCAAATGCTATCTTTAAAGCCACATCATCATTTTTTATTGAAGCATCGACTTTTGAAAGGGACTTAAATATTCCTTGTCCTCGATCTGCTATAACCACCCAAAGAAATTCTCCGCTAATTTGAAAAGTAAAAAAACAACCTGGAACATCAGACCACTGTCCCATGTTATGATCAAATGAGTTGTTCCCGATTTCTCCTGCGGTTGAGATAATGAGCGCCAGTAAGTTATCTGACTGTAAGCTTTTTTTGAGATCTTTAAATTTACTGAGTCTTCCTTGAAAAACGTCTCTTGTTTCGGAAATATCAGGAGGATTTTGAGTGATCTTGGAAGAGCAAAACCAATCTTTAATTTTTTCTAAATCTGGGCTGCCGGTTATTTCGTAAACAGTTTTTGGAGGAGATTCATTGGACTGTATTATCTTTTCTGCAACTAGAGATTTAAGATGACGGTGTAGGGCCTGTGGAGTGATTTTGAGTAGTTTTGCTAAGTCACTAGGACGAATTCTTCCTTTCTTGGTAATAATTTTAACTATTTGTGATTTTGTTTGGGTCTTCATTTATAGTTTATAGTTTACTATAAACTATAAACTATAACAACTTAAATAACCGACTTTTTGAGTAGATGACAAAAAAAGCGATATAAATAATAGATAAATATGATATCCCTTAAATCGAAGGTTGATAAAAAATTGATAATTAAAAGGAAATTGCATATTGATATTCAACTTGTCAAAAAATTAAAGTTAGATTAAATTATAATTAACCATAATTCCAGAGGCGCACCTTCAAATTCGTTAAATTATTTTTTCAAATTTTATTTTTATTTTTTATCCAATTTCTCAGCTCCTGCTCACAACTTCCCATAACTAATCAAGATATTAAAGATGAAGCAGTTCAATTATTGATCAAATCCTTGAGGCCACAAATTGAAGCTGTTTTTAATGAAGCTGCTCCAATTGCTTTGGTTAATCGAAGCTCGTATCCTTTGATTCAAAAACTTCATGGTTCTTCTTTTGAACTAAAAAAGGTTATAAAGGGTGAGCTGACATATGATTTTAAAGGAAACTTACTTTTGTTGCCAGGTGATTATGTCATTCCTGTGATGACTTATTGTATGAAACAAGGGGGCACTAGTCCAAACGGTCATATTTATTCTTTGAGTAAACTGGAAGGTACAAGATCCGGAATGATTCGAGAGCTTAATTTACGAGCATCTCCTAAATTTAATGTCCAAGATATTCAAATTCTCTCATGGAGTTTGCAGGCAGGGTTAAGTTATGATGAAATGACGAATACTAGTCAAAACATAATCGACAAAATAATGCCCCAGTTTAAATCCCAACTTAAGGAATCATTCCTGTCGATATTGGAAAAGAGATGGAATCAGGTTTCAAATTCTTCTCATGGATTGTTGCCTCAATTTTATGAAGCCTCAGATAATTTATTTGATGCTTTTGGTGAAGTTGGAAAAAAAATTCATGAAATACGAAAATTTAAAAAGCGTCTTCATGAAGTTGGTAATGATTATTCAAGATTGAGTGAATTAATAACCATAACTGCAAATTTAAATAAAAAAGATACTACACGTACTTTATGGTCCCAAATTTCTAATAATGTTTATGCCAGGTTTGTTACCGATGGGCATTTTCAAGATATTGGTCATGTGCAAATTAGAATTCTGTCTAGTGAGAGAAAAACAGGACAAAAGCGTGAAGTAAACTCAATAAATGATAATAGTGTAGTTGTCGACATAGGTGCATTGATTGCAAATCCCAATTCAGAATCTGTGCAACCACTTACATTTTCCCCAATGTATGGATTTGCTGGCGTTTTGGTATTGCCGGCTCTGGTTGAGAACCCTATATCGGCGACGATGATTTTAGCAGCTGTATTGACCGCCAAAACTATTGATTGGGATGCTTTTTTTAATCTCTATGATCTTTTAATAGACTTGAATGATCAACAACTTAAAGATCAATTTAAAAAGGGGATCAGGGCTCTTCAAAAGGAGCATGATGAGCTCGAGAAACCTCTCAAAGAAGCTGGAATTATAAATGGGAAAACGAAAGACACTTCAACAAGTAAAAAAAGCAAAGTAAGAGAGTATGAAAAAGTGGGAGGAGATAAAGAATTGCAGCAGGATTTCGATCAATTTCCAGGAGACAGTTCAATTGCCTCGGATGGGATAGAATATAAAACATTGCCGGGTGGAAAAAAAATTGTAAAACGTCCTGCAAAACATGAAAAGCCTCCAACCCTTGAAGTGCAACCATCAGATAATGATATAACATTAGATACCAAAATTCGGATCAAGGTTAGGTATAAATGAAAGTTGAATCGGCATATGGAAATGAAGTTTATATTGAAGATTGGGATACCCCGGTTATGCATAGTAACCAACTTTGGTTGTTAGCAGAACTTCGAATATTGAATGATGTTTATTTTTTTTTCAAACTTAATAGCGATAGTCCAGACGACATATATGTTATAACTGTATCATCTTTTTGCCCTATACGAGTTACAGATGAAGCATATGCCTATACCTGTGTTGGTAAATATATAGATAGAAAAGTGCCAAGAGGAAAAAATGAAAAAACAAGTTCAACATATAAGCTTTGGAATACTTCATTTATAAAGGATATTGAGGAGAATAATGCACTTTCGGGTTATGCAAAAGAGCGTGATAAAAATATTTTTCAATATTTAATTGTGACACAAAACGAGTGGGTTGAATTTATTTCACTTGATCCAATTGAATGGAAGCTTCATGAAAATGTCAAAGAACAGGATCTTGTTTGCTTGTATATGAAAAAATCTTTAGAGTGAGAATAAATAGTTCTCTATGTTTTTATTTCTGATTTGTAATTAGCGAAAGATTGTGCAGCTTACTGGTCTTTAGCATGTCTAGAACGTTTATGACTTTATCGTAAATAACATTTTTATCCACGCGAAGTTCAACTGGTTCGGTCTTATTATTGATGGCATTTAATTTTTCTCGGAGCTCATCAACCGTGACCACTGTTCCATTGTAGGCAATTTTTTCGCTGGTCAGTTCCAGATAATGTACATTTTTAACTTGGGAAATCGAATCATCTTTGGTGGCTTCCGGCAGGCTCATTAGTAAAGCCAGTTCGTTTTTTTTGAAAACGGTGGAGACCATGAAGAAAATGAGCAACAGAAAAACTACATCAATAAGAGGAGTTAATTCCGGCGATAAGCTTTCTCTTGATCTTTTTTTCATTTATAAAAGTCCTCTAAGCAATTCTTTTTCTAGTTTGGTTTCTAGAGAATCTAGCATACCAAGTAAATAGCTGTGTCCAATGTAGTGGGGAATAGCAACCAAGAGTCCTCCTACTGTGGTGATAAGTGCCATAGAGATACCTTGAGCAAAGTTTTCAGGATTATTAAGTCCAGTTGATGCCATAACTTGAAAAGCGACCAGAACTCCTACAACTGTCCCAAGAAGTCCAAGGAGTGGTGATATGGAGGCAATAATCTTGATTGTATTTGTGCCAGATTCCAAGCTTCTCATGTGGTCAGCAATTTCTTTTTGAGAAAGTTCAATTAATGTTGCCGGGTCTTTTTGCAATAAATCCTTTCCCAGCAGGTTCTCTCTTAAAATTTTTACTCTATCTGAAATTTTATTTTTTTCTCTATACAGAATATAGAATTTGTAAAACATGATTGCAAAGCCCACCATATTAATCAGTAAAAGCAAATACATGATTGGGCCGCCTTGCTCGATATAGTTAATGACTCTCATTAGGTCTCCTTAAAAATTAATATATAAATGATTCTAAATTACTTCAGTGCTTTTGAAAACTAAACAAAACATCCGAGGATATTGGTGTGGTATTATTGAAGAGAATTACTATTGGTGACACTTGGAAATTCAGCTCTAAAAGTTGTTCCCAGTCCCTCGTCACTGCTAACACTGATTTTGCCGCCATGTTTTTGCACAATATGTTTGACAATGGCCAGTCCCAGCCCTGTTCCGCCTAGCTTTCTGGATCTTGAGGTGTCAACTCGATAAAATCTCTCAAACAATCTTGGGATGTCTTTGCTTGGGATGCCGATACCGTCATCTTCTACTTTTAAGATACAACCATTCTTATGATTAGTTTCCCATGATACTAAAATACGTCCGGGTTCTTTGGAATATTTATAGGCGTTGTCTATGAGGTTGGTGAGTACTTGCTCTACTAACAATGGATTGCCTTGTATGGTTTCAACGTCAAATTTGGTAATAACACAAATGTTTTTATTTAAATAACTTTGTCTAACGTTGGAAATAACTGCGTTGGTAATTTCTTCGGTAAATACATTTTCCTTTTGTATCTGCGGGCGGGATTCGATCATAGATAAATTTAAAATATCTTGAAATAAAACATTCAAGCGATTGGAATTGGATTCAATCTTTTCTAGGGATTTAAGAGTTTCGTGGTCATTTAAACGAGGATTATTTTTTAGATATTGAACGTAGCCTTTCATGGCGGTGAGTGGAGTCTTTACTTCATGAGAGACGTTAGCAACAAAATCTTCTCTCATTTTTTCATTAAGGCGTCGACTAGTTACATCGTGAAAAATACAAACGATGCCAAACATTTTTTTTGAGGCGTCATATAGAGGGTTGATTGATAAGTCAAAATATCCATCTCCGGCCTTATTAATAGGTAGCTTGATATTTTCTTTAATAAGTGATTTTTCTGATTCTAAAGCTTTTTCCAGAATCTCTTTTACTTTTTCATTTTTGGTTATGCTATAAAAAGAGTAGTTAGAAGTTTTAGAATCAAAGGTGAAGTCATCTAGAAAATATTCCCGGTATCTTTTGTTTATAAATAGTACTTTGTTTTGTTTGCTAATTGCCAAGATGGCATCAGAAATACTTTCGATTAAGGTGTTAAATTTTTCATTTTCATAGTAGAGTTCATGAATATAATTTTCTAAATCTTCTTTCGCATGATCGAGTGTTTCCTCTACCAACTTCCAATCTCTGTTTTGTCCAAGCACAAAGTTATTATTATCTCTGGGGGACAGCTTTTTTAATACATCAATTTTCTTGAAAATACTTCTAAATGGAAGAGCAGCATGAAGTAATTTTAAAAGTATAAATAGTGAGGTGATTAAAATCAAAGGTAGTAAAATTGTTAATATTGATTGGTCAAATTTGTAAATATTTTTATAAATGGGTTCAAGGGAGATGGCCTTTCTAATTATGTATTTCTGAGAGTTGTGTTCGATAGTTTGTGCGCCGAAAAGCATTTTTTTTGATAAAGTGTGACTGTAGCGAAGAGATTCACCGTAATTGTTTTGGAATGCCTGAATTATTTCGGGGTGGTGAGATAAGTTTTCCAGTTTTGTCCAATCTACAAAACTATCACAAAGCGCAGATCCTTTACTATTAATCAAAGTATATCGGTTATTGGGATCAAAGGTGAGTGAGTTACACCAAGTTATGGGATCAAGCTTGGTCATAGCAAGTGATTCCTTAATTATTTTAAGGGAACCCGCTAGCTGAATTTTTGATTGGGCAATAATATAAGTTCTTAGATAATAGGTCGCTACAAAACCAGTTGCAATAATGGCAAGCGAAGTGACTAATGCTTGCGCCAAGGCGATTTTTTTAAAAAAACGCCAAGGCAGATCGGTCATATTTTTTTCAAATCTTTTTTTACGCATCCCCAATTACTCTGTAACCAATACCTCTAATGGTTTCAACCATATTAGAGTATTGACCAAGCTTTTTTCTAAGCCCAAAAATGTGAGTATCAATAGTCCTGTCAGTAACATGTATGGGCCCATCTTGAATATATTCGACTAATTGATTTCTAGTTAGAACTTTTCCGGGAGCTTCCATAAAGGCACATAAAATTTTGTATTCTGAAAGTGTGAGTTCAATTTCTTTACCTTCGACAAAAGCTTTACATTGATCTTTATCCACTCTGATTTGTCCGACGGTAGTTATAGGAGAAGCAATTAACTCATTGGCCGATTGTTCGATAATTTCATAGCGACGAAGTAAGGCTCGAATCCTTGCTAGAAAAATATCTGTTTCAAACGGTTTGGTAATATAATCATCAGCTCCAGCATCCAAACCTTCCACTATGTCTTCTGGGCGGCTGAGTGCCGTTAGCATTAATATAGGGTGATATTTGGTTTTTTGATAAAGTCTAAGAAATCGGCAAATTTCAATACCGCTGTTGCCAGGTAGCATCCGGTCCAAAACAAATAAGTGAGGAGGTTCTTCTGCATCTTTTAAAGTTTGAATATAAGTCAAGGCATCATCACCTCGATGAATGACTTTACAATCATGTCCAAGTGAAGCCAGGTGGGTTTGTAAAAGGTCTCCAATATCTATTTCGTCTTCAACCACTAATATTTTAAATTTTCTCATATCCCACTCTTTGCTATATTGTTTAATTATTTAATATTATGAGGTTTATATAAGATAAAAATGAAACCATCAAGATAAAAAACAGGGCTTGTTGCGCATTGCGGCTATGCAACCTTGTGTTTTATTGAACACTTGTCGATTGGGATATTTTTCCATCTGCATTGAAATCAAAAATTTCGTTATAATTGATTTAAGATATGATCATGGGAGTGCATTAAATTTGGTTGTAAGTAAGACTGGTTTTTATTTTATTCAAAAAAAGAATAATAGGGCCATACCTATTAATGATGGAATTATTATAGGCCGTGGTAATGATTGCAAAATTGTTATCAAGGATGAAAGAATTTCCAGTAATCATTTGAAGATAGTGGTTAGTGATGATGAATGTTTCATCGTAGACTTGGAAACTAAAAACGGAACGATTGTAAACGGTCAAAAAATTCCATCCAACGAAAAATTTAAACTTTATCATAACGACATTTTGCAGCTGGGAAGATATCAATTTCAGTTTGTTGACGAGAAGTTAACGACTCGGTTGGGGCAGACAGTGGAAGATATGGAAAAAACATGCACCAATTTGGGCGTTAGTATTACTTATTCTAAAAATGATGCTCAAAATCAGGATTATAATGCGATTAATGTTACTAGCAGTGGAAATTTAATATCCAATCCAACTCCTCGTCGGAGTCGTGTTAAAGAAAATGCATCTACTAATATCCAAAAAGAAATTGAACTTACTCCTATAAATACTAAAGCTAGTCTTACTCAATCTGTTCAAACTTCTTTTGCTTCTCAGACCGAGCAACTATTAAGAGAACTACATTTTCAGCGCAGAGAAAGAGAAAAGCGTCAGAAGATGAAGGAAAATGAAATTCTCAAATTAATTGAAACCAAAAAGGAATTTTTAGAAAAACAAAATGAAGTTAAAGAAAAATATCAAGAGCTAAAAGTTTTGGAGGAAAAAAAGTTACAAATGCAGAGCTTAATTGGGGTAGGCCCTTTACCTGACCGAGAATTGTTAGCGCAAGAATCCAAATTGAATATTGATAAAATTGATGGATTTAAAAAAAATATTGAAGAATTAGTGAGCCAGATTAGAAATTTTGAAAAAGAAATAAATCTTCTAGAAGCCAAAAATACTGGCATAGAAAAAAAATTGAGTGCTATTGCAAATGTGAAAATCGTTGAAGATGAGCTATCAGATATGAAGGAAAATCTTAAAGCCTACCGATATTATAATGAATATAATTATAAAGAATTGGAACGCAAGCTGAAAATAAAAGAGAATGAGAAAGAAATAATTGATAAAGAAATAATTGATTACGATGAAAAGATTGCTCATCAACAAAAGAAACTGGAAATAGAAAAAGAAGCCGAAAGAAAATTACAGGAGAAAAACCTGCAAAAAGAGATTGTTAAGCTTCAGCGAAAATTAGATTCAGTTAAAAAAGGCAGCTAAAGTACAGTTTGAGAAACATGTAATCTAAAACTTTTATCCCTTGATCTTCTGATTGCACATTTTCCATCAATTTTTTGCTTGACA
>Ga0208958_1003236_pt1 | contig 12913 bp, 14 predicted proteins | sample RifOxyB1_FD_184032 | JGI IMG/M metagenome (GOLD analysis project Ga0208958, IMG submission 184032) | Soil microbial communities from Rifle, Colorado - Rifle Oxygen_injection B1 (SPAdes) | ecosystem: Environmental > Terrestrial > Deep subsurface > Rock core/Sediment | place: Rifle, Colorado...
CTGGCGCCGAACACCAGGGAAGGCCGCAGGATGACGGCGTCGGGATAGACGGCGCGGATCTCGTTTTCGGCCTCGCCCTTGGTGCGGGCGTAGGCGGAGGGGCTGTTCGCATCGGCGCCGATGGCCGAGATCTGGACGACGCGTTCGACCCCCGCGGCCTTGGCCGCCTGGGCGATGTTCCTGGCGGCTTCGACATGGGCGCTCTTGAAGCCGCGCTTGCCGCCGCCGTCGTGCAGGACGCCGACCAGATTGACCACGGCGTTGGCGCCGCGCACGGCGGCCGCCACATCCGCGGCGCTGGTCACGTCGCAGCGCATGAACTGGATCTGGCCCGGATCGCCCAGGGGCTGGACCTCGATGGCCAGGACCGGATTGCGGACCGCGACGCGGATGCGCCAGCCGCGACGGGCCAGGGCGCGCACCGCCTGGGCTCCGATGAAGCCCGAACCTCCGAAGAGGGTCACGACGCCGGGGGCGAGGTCAGCCATGGGGAGAAGCTCCAGTCGAAATTCCGTGTCGGCGGGATAGCCGATGGGGCGCGGCGCCGCAACGCGGCGATTGACGATCGGGCTGGCGATCCGGACGTCCGCGCCCATCTATGGGCCATGACAGTCTTCACCATCGGCTACGAGGGCGCGACCCAGGCGCAGGTGATCGATCGGCTGAAGGCGGCCGGGGTCGATCTGCTTGTCGATGTTCGTGCGGTCGCCGCCTCGCGCCGCGCCGGCTTTTCAAAGACGATTCTGGGCGAGAGCCTGAAGGCCGAGGGGATCGACTATCTCCATCTGCGCGGCCTCGGCACGCCCAAGGCCGGGCGGGATGCGGCGCGCAAGGGCCATTTCGCCGAGATGCGAGCCATCTTCGCCGACCATTTGGCCGAGCCTCAGGCCCAGATGGAATACGAGCGGCTGAAGGCGCTGGCGGGCGAGAAGCGCGTGGCCCTGCTGTGCTTCGAGGCCGATCACGCCGGGTGCCACCGCGCCGTGCTGGCAGAGCGGCTGTCGGATGAGGCCGGCGCGGCGGTGGTGAATCTTTAAGGGCGGAGGCGAGGCCCACCTTCCCCCGCTTGCGGGGGAAGTGTCAGGTCGTGGCGCGAAGCGACACGCCTGACGATGGGGGAAGTTTTCCTTCTAAAATAAGGCTCCCCTCTCCGACCCTGGTTCGCTTCGCGAACGCCGGGCCCCCTCTCCCGCAAGCGGGAGAGGGTCTTTTGCGTTAAGGCCGTCCCACCAACTGATCGACCGAACCGCTGGTGACCGGATGATACAGCGGCCGGGCCTCGGCGTAGATGCGGCGGGCGATGGGCCGGCCCCAGTCGCCCTCGTTCCACAGAGTCTGGAACAGGGGCATGACGAACTTGCGGCGGCCCTGGCTGGTCAGGAACCGCTCGGCCGTGGCGACCGAGGGCTGATAGCGGTGCGCCAGGGCGATCTGCAGCCAGGCGAAGGTCAGTTCGCTGTTGCCCTCGTTCGCCAGGTTCAGGGTGCGCTCCAGATCCGCCAGCTGGGCCGGGGTCAGCCAGTCGGCGTTCGCCGCCAGGCCTTCGGGACGCCAGCCCAGGAAGCGCTGGCGCTGCTGGGTGTTCCAGTCCGCCCACGGAATGGCCGAGGCCGGTCCCTTGTCCTTGAAGAAGGCGACGGCCGCCGCATCGACCGGGGTGAAGGCGTTCGACACCGGGGCCAGGGCGTTGGACGGCAGGCCGGGCTGATAGACCCAGGCGTCCAGCTGCAGTTCGGCCTCCAGGCCTGCGTCGCCCTTCACCAAATGGGTGCGGATGTCGTCCAGGAACATGGCGGTGGTCATCGGCCGGTAGGCGTTGCGGTCGAAATAGCCGCGCAGCCAGGCGTCGAACTTTTCGCGGCCCGCGATCCGCTCGATGGTGCGCAGGAAGGCCGAACCCTTGTCATAGGCGATGGTGCTCATGCCGTCGTCGGGATCGCGGCCGGTCAGATCCAGATGCAGGCGGGTATCGGCGGGGGGCAGGGTCTTCAGCTCGTCCTGCAGCCCGTCCCAGCTCAGCACCTGTTCCTGAACCGCGCGGTCATGGCCGTAGATCGACTCCATGATCCGGTTTTCGAAATAGGTGGTGAAGCCCTCGTTCAGCCAGAAGTCGTTCCAGGTGGCGTTGGTCACCAGATTGCCGGACCAGGAGTGGGCCAGTTCGTGCGCCACCAGCGAGACCAGCGACTGGTCGCCCGCGATGATGGTCGGGGTGGCGAAGGTCAGTTTGGGGTTCTCCATCCCGCCGAAGGGGAAGGACGGCGGCAGGACCAGCAGGTCGTAGCGGCCCCAGCGATAGGGGCCGTACAGCTTCTCGGCCGCGTCAACCATTTCGGCGGTGGGCTCCAGCTCGGCGGCGGCCGCGCGCAGGCGGCTGGGTTCGGTCCAGACCCCGGTCCGCTCGTCGAAGGGGGCGAAGGCGATGTCGCCGACGCCAATGGCGATCAGATAGGGCGGGATCGGATTGTCCATCCGGAAGCGCCAGGTCTTCATGCCGTTCGGCGCCGCTTCGCCCTGGGGCGTCAGCTGGTCGGCGCTCATGACCACGGTCAGGTCGGCGGGGGCGGTGATGCGGGCCGAATAGGTCTGGCGGATGCCGGGGCTGTCCTGGGTGGGCACCCAGGTCCGGGTCAGGATGGCCTGGCCCTGGCTGAACAGATAGGGCTTCCGGCCGCCCGCCGTCTGGCTGGGCGACAGCCATTGCAGGGCCGCCGCGTCGGGCCGGGTCGAATAGCGGACGACGATCTTGCGCCGCTCATTCGGAGCGAAGGCGGGGAAATAGACGGTCAGGGGCTGGCCCTTGATGGCGTCATTGTCGCCGACGACATAGCGCAGCGGCTGGCCGGCCGCGTCGCGGACGTCCTGGATATCCAGATTGCGGATGTCCAGGATGATCTCGTTCGCCCCGGGCGCGGCCAGGATGTCCAGGGTCGCTGTGCCCGAGAGGGTCTTGGCCTCGAAGTTCGCCGTCAGATCCAGGGCCACGTCGACGACGCGGGCGATCTCGGGGCGGGCGTAGGTGTGGCTGTCGACGGCGTCCGGACCGGGCGCCGGCGCCACGGCGGGCGGGGCCAGGCTTGCGCTCCCGGTGGTGGAACAGGCGCTCAGGCCAAGGGCCGAGGCCAGGGCGAGGGCGGAGACGAGGCCGAGGGCTTTACGCGTCATCGAGGGCTTTCCGGGTCTGTCGCAAGTACGGCCGGGAGAACGCGCGGAAACGGCGAAAAGATCAAGCCTCGACGCGCGGCGTCAGGCTGGCCGGGCCGCCGACGGCCGGTGGTGAGCCTGGAACAGCCGGCCCCGTTCGGCGAACAGGACCAGGCCGAGCGCGATCAGGCCGAACACGGTGAAGCCCGCCGCCATGGGCACGGTGGTGCCGTTGAACTGCTGTCCCACGGCGAAGCCCAGCAGGGAGCCGAAGACGGTGGAGATGAAGCCCTGGATCGAGGCGGCCGTGCCGGCGATATGGCCCATGGTCTCCATGGCCATGGCGCCGAAATTTCCGGCGATCAGGCCGAAGCAGAACATGGTCAGGGTCTGGAGGACCGCGAAGGTCCAGATCGTCTCATGTCCGCTGAGGGCGACGGCGGCATGTAGCGCCGACACCGCAGTGAAGCCGATCAGGGCGGTGTGCGAAATCTTGCGCGAGCCCAGTTTCACCACCAGCCGGGCGTTGACCAGGGAGGCCACCGCGATGCCGCCCGCGATGAGGGCGAAGACGGCGGGGAAGGCCGCCTCGGCGTCGAAGACGTCGGCGAAGATCTGCTGCGACGAGTTGATGAAGCCGAACAGGGCCCCGGTGATGGCCGTCATGGCCAAGGTGTAGCCGATGGCGGTGCGGTCGGTCAGGGCCGTGCGATAGGCCGAGGTCAGACGCTTCACCTGGATCGGCAGCCGGTCTTCCGGCTTCAGGGTTTCGGGCAGGCGCAGGCCCGCCCAGACGATCAGGGCCACCCCGATCAGGCCCAGACCTGCGAAGATCCATCGCCACGGCCCGACCAGCATGATCAACTGGCCCAGCGAGGGCGCCAGGATCGGCACGCCCAGGAAGACCAGAAAGCTGAAGGACATGACCCGGGCCATGGTGCGGCCCTCATAGCGATCGCGCACGATGGAGACGGCCAGCACCCGGGTGCAGGCGCTGCCCAGGCCCTGGCCGATCCGCGCCAGGATCAGCATCTCGAAGGTCGGCGCCAGGGTGGCCAGCAGGCTGAACACCACATAGAGGCCCACCCCGAACAGCAGCACCGACTTGCGCCCGAACCGGTCGGCGACCGGGCCGTAGATCAGCTGGGCCCCGCCGAAGCCGAGCAGATAGGCGGTTACCACCCACTGGCGGCTGTTCTCGTTGACCACCCCGAGGTCCGCGCCGATGGCCGGCAGGGCCGGCAGCATGGAGTCGATGGCCAGGGCGTTCAGCGCCATCATCAGGGCGATGAGGCACACGAACTCGACGAAGCCGGGCTCTTTCTTGGCGGGGACCGAGGCGGGGATGGAGGACATTGGGGCCAGATGCGCCGTCGTGCGACGAACCGCAACCATGCGCCTGTCATAAATTGCTGCAACGCAGCGAAATCGAGGTTGACCGCCGGGCGCCTCGCCAAAGCCAAGAAGCTTCGCTAGAGGAAGTCATGACAGAACAGATGACAGCACAGGCGGCGCTGGACCGCCTCGAAACCCTCTACACCCAATCCGTGACCAACCTGCGCGACGCCGTGCGGGACTTCGTCGAGACCGGCGCCCGGCCCGATCCGGTGCGGCGCGCCGAAGGCGTCTTCGCCTATCCCGAACTGCGCATCCGTTGGGACGGGGATCGTCCCCAGGACCTGGAGCCGCGCGCCTACGCCCGCCTGGCCAAACAGGGGACCTATTCCACCACCGTCACCCGGCCGGACCTGTTCCGCCCCTATCTGACCGAACAGCTGGGCCTGCTGGAGCAGGAATATGGCGCGACCTTCGAGGTCGGGATCTCGAAGCAGGAAATCCCCTTCCCCTATGTGACCGACGGGTTGGAGGTGGCGCTGGACCGGTCGATGACGGCCGCCCTGGCGCGCTGGTTCCCGACCACGGACCTGGCCCATATCGGCGACGAGATCGCCGACGGCCTGTTCGACATGGGCGGCGACTTCCCCCTGTCGCACTTCGACGGCCTGCGGACCGACTTCTCCCTGGCGCGGCTGAGACACTACACCGGAACCCCGGTGGACGACGTCCAGTCCTATGTCCTGTTCACCAACTACAATCGCTACGTCGACGAGTTCGTGCGCTGGGCCATCGAACAGCTGCAGACGCCGGGGACGCCCTATGAGACCCTGTCCTGCGCCGGCGGGGTGATCATCACCCGCGACACGCCCAATCCCGAGGCGGCGATCAGCGACACGGCCTGGAAGAAGCACCAGATGCCGGCCTATCACCTGACGGCCCCGGGCCATCAGGGGGTGACCCTGGTCAATATCGGCGTCGGCCCGTCCAACGCCAAGACGATCACGGATCACCTGGCCGTCACCCGGCCCCACGTCTGGCTGATGATCGGTCACTGCGGCGGCCTGCGCGCCAGCCAGACCATCGGCGACTATGTCCTGGCCCACGCCTATCTGCGCGACGACCATGTGCTGGACGCGGTGCTGCCGCCCGACATTCCGATTCCGTCGATCGCCGAGGTCCAGCGCGCCCTGTACGACGCGACCAAGTCGGTCAGCGGCATGCCGGGCGACGAGGTCAAGCTGCGCCTGCGGACCGGCACGGTGGTCACCACCGACGACCGGAACTGGGAGCTGCGCTATTCCAAGTCGGCCCTGCGCTTCAACCAGAGCCGCGCCGTCGCCATCGACATGGAAAGCGCCACCATCGCCGCCCAGGGCTACCGGTTCCGCGTCCCCTACGGCACCCTGCTGTGCGTCTCGGACAAGCCGCTGCACGGCGAGATCAAACTGCCGGGCCAGGCCAACCGCTTCTACGAAGGCTCGATCTCGGAGCATTTGCAGATCGGCATCCAGGCGGTCGGCCTGATGCGGGACGAGGGACCGAAACTCCACTCCCGCAAGCTCCGCGCCTTCGACGAGCCGCCGTTTAGGTGAGATCTCTCTTGCCTCCCCCTTCCGCTTTGCGGAAGGGGGCTGAGGCTGTGGCGCATGGCCGTCTGCAAATGAAATACGGCGAGGGGGCTGGCTATGGTGCTTGATTTTCTTTGGCGTCTTCGGGGCAGCGTGGCGTTGGATCCGGCGGTGGCGGATCCGGTCGTGCTTGGTCGGATAGAGCAGTTGTTGAGCCGCCAGGGCAAAGATATTGCACGGCGGGGCGTTGGGGGTCTGTCCTTCAACGGACCGCTCTGGAGCATCGGGCTCCTTGTACAGTTCCGGTCAATGTACATCTTCGACCGAGGTCGCTTTTGGATCGCTACGGACGGGAAGGGACGCCGCCTCCGCTACAGACTGTACAGTCGTCAACTGATGGCCGTCTCTATCATCGGTGCGGGCATGTTTCTCGTCATAGGTTGGGCGACTGAAGGATCGGTGCGCGGCTTGGGTATCGGAGGGCTGGCCTTCGCCTGGCTTTACGGAATCAACTTCCTGCCGGCTGCCGTTCGCGTTCCGCTCGCCGTTCGAGGGGCCGTGCGAAAAGCCCGCCGCCAGATCTGATCCATCGCGAGATGACGCATAAAAGAGCACTTTACAAAACAAAGAACATTGTGCATCCTTTGGTCATCAGATTTCAGGAGGAGGGCGCAATGACGCGCGACACACAGACGATCCATGACGACATCGCCTATATGCGAGCCCTGGCCCACGAAGGACGGCACGCGCCATTGCTGGCGGGGCCGATCCTGGTCGCCGCGTCCTTCATCTTCGGCATCGCCAATGTGGGACAGTGGGCTTTGCTCACCGGGTTGATCGATGCATCGCGCTGGGCCTCGGTTTGGCTCTGGATCGGCGCGGGTCTGGTGTTCGGAGCCGCTCTGGCCGTCCTGATCGGCCGTATGAAGGGCAAGCCGGGTTATCAGTCGGCGGGCAATCGCGCCGTCGGCGCCGCTTGGACAGCGGTAGGATATGGGATCTTCGCGACCTGGCTGGGGCTGATGGCCATGGGGCTGAACACCGGCGACTGGTCCGCGATGATGGCGATGCCGACTGTCGTCTTTGTAGCCTATGGCTCCGCCTGGCTTGTCGGCGGGGCCATGACGAAGACCCGCTGGATGACCCTGACCGGGCTCGGCTCCTATGTAGGAGCGGTGGTCATGGGCTGGTTCGCCGGCGACATGGTCATGTATCTTGTCTTTGCGGCGGTGCTCTTCGCCGTCGCCCTGGTCCCCGGCCTGATCCTGATGCGGCAGGAACCGTCGGAGATCGTCTGATGGCGGACGACTTCGATATCAGCCGGATCGACGAGGTCATCCACGGGCGCATCCGGCTGGGCATCATGGCCTATCTGTCCGGAGCGGAGGTCGCCGACTTCAACACCCTGAAGGCCCGGCTGCAGACGACCGACGGCAATCTGTCGGTCCATCTGAGAAAGCTGGAGGAGGCGGGCTTCGTGGCCGTGACCAAGAGCTTCATCGGCCGCAAGCCCCTGACCGAGGCCCGTCTGACCGAGGAGGGGCGCGCCGCCTTCGTCGCCTATCTGGACGCCATGGCGGGGCTGCTGCCGGCGCGCTAAAAGCCTCGCCATGAGCCACCGTCTCCACGCCTTCGAGGCCATCGACAACTTTCGCGACTATGGCGACTACGCCACGGCGGCCGGGCGACGCGTGCGTCCCGGCCGCCTGCTGCGTTCGGCCCATCACGCCCGCGCCACCGACGCCGATCTGGAGCGGTTGAAGACTATGGGCCTCGGCGCGGTGGTGGACCTGCGGCGGCCCGGCGAGCGGCGGGACCAGCCGTCGCGACGGCATGAAGGCTTCGACGCCCTGCTGATCGAGGGCGGAATCGACGACGGGGCCGAGGCGCCCCACATCACCTTCCTGAAAACCGAAGACCTGACCCCCGCCTCCGGCCGCCGGTTCATGGAGCGGACCTATCGGTCCCTGCCGTTCGACCCCTCGCACATCGACGTCTTCGGTCGCTATTTCCAGACTTTGGGAGCCCTGGCGGGCGATCAGGACCGGCCCGTGCTGATCCATTGCGCGGCGGGTAAGGACCGCACCGGCGTCCTCGCCGCCCTGACCCATCACCTGCTGGGCGTGCACCGCGACGATCTGGTCGAGGACTATCTGCTGACCAATACCGCCGTCGATCTGGCGGGCCGCGCCCCGTCCATCGCCCGGCAGCTGCACAAGATGACCGGCCGCATCGCGTCGGACGAGGCGGTCACAGCCTTCCTGGGCGTCGAGCCCGCCTATCTGGAGGCCGCCTTCGCCGAGGTCGAGGCCCGGCATGGATCCCTGGACGCCTATCTGGACCAGGTCCTGGGCGTCGACGCCGCTCTGAGGGCGCGGATCGAGGCGCGGCTGTCGGCGTGAACGACCGCCTCGTCCATCTTGTTGTCCGCGATCATCCGTGGACGGAGCCTTTGAATGTCGCGGCCGGTATCGGCGGGGCGGATGGGGCCCTGGCCCTGTTGTCCGACGGCGGGCCTGGCGGACGCTGGTCCCATGTGGCGGCGGCGCCGGACCGGGTTCATGCGGGCGCAAGCGCGGGCGATCTGTTCGATCCCCTGCGCGATCCGGCCTGGGGCGCAGGGACGATCGGGCTGGCCGCCTATGACGCCGGGGCGCGACCGGCGACGGGCGAGCGGCCCCTCGTCTGGCCCGACCTGATCCTGGCTCGCTATCCGGCGATGCTGAGCTTCGACCATCATCGGCGGCATGTTCGCGCGGTGGGTCGGGGAGCGACGGCGGCGCAGGCTGAGGCGGCGGCCGCCCAGGCGTCGCAATGGCGAGCGGCGGCGGTCACGCCTGCGACGCCCGGCGCTCCGGCCGAGACCTTTACGGCCGAGGCGCCGGACCAGGCCTATCGCGACGCGGTCGCAGAAGTGGTCGCCCGCATCGGCGCCGGCGAGCTGTTCCAGGCCAATATCGCCCGCGCCTGGGGCGGCGCGCTGACGCCCGAGGCCGATCCGCTCGACGTGTTCCTGAGGCTGCAACAGGGGCGGGCCTCGCCCTATGGCGCCTTTTGGCGGATCGGCGAGCGGGCCCTGGTGTCCAATTCGCCGGAGCTCTTCCTGGCGTTCGACGGCGAGACCCGGCGCATCGAGGCGCGGCCGATCAAGGGCACGCGCGCCCGGTCTGCCGACCCGGTCCAGGACGCGGCCCTGGCCGCCGAGCTTCAGGCCAGCGCCAAGGATCGCGCCGAGAATCTCATGATCGTCGACTTGATGCGCAATGACTTGGCCCGCGCCTCGCGCGTCGGCTCGGTGGCGGTCGAGCGGCTGTTCGCGATCGAGAGCCACCCCACGGTCCATCATCTGGTCTCGACCGTGGTCGGTCGGGCCGAGCCGGGGGTGACGCCGGCCGACCTGCTGGAGGCGACCTTCCCGCCCGGCTCCATCACCGGCGCGCCCAAACATCAGGCCATGAAGGTCATCGCCGACCTGGAGCCGCCGCGCGGCGCCTGGTGCGGGTCCCTGTTCATTCTGGAGGAGGGGGGCGGCCTGACCGCCTCGGTCCTGATCCGCACCGCCGCGTTCGAGCGCCGGGACGGGCGTTGGCGCTTCCGCACCCTGGCCGGAGCGGGGATCGTCGCTGACAGCGATCCGGAGGCGGAGCTGACCGAGACCGAGGTCAAGATCTCCGCCCTGCGTCGGGCGCTCGCCGGCTGATCAGCAGTTGGCGCAGGTGATGACGGCCGAGCGGCGGGGCTCCAGGATGGCGCGGCGTTCAAAGCGGATTTCGGGCAGGAACCGCTCGAAAGGCGAATTATAGGTATAGGCCGCCTCGGCGATGATCACCGACTCGCCGTTCGCCAGCATGTCGGCGGGCACCTTGGCGTCGGCGACGGCGAGATCGCCCGAGAGGGCGCCGGTCGATCTGGAACTGCGGCTCCAGTCCACCTGATATTTGGTCGAGGAGACCCGGGTCACGCTGCTGATCCTCTGTTCCAGGGATCCGGAGTCAAAGGGGGCCATGATGCTGGGTCCGGCCTGGAACAGGCCGTCGACCTCCGCCGCGGTCAGGACGGTGGACTGGGACGCCAAGTCTGCGGCTGCGGCAGCCACGTGACTGGTCCGCTTCAGCGCCATATAGCCCTGACACAGGTCCACCATGCCGGCGTAGAACAGGATCATCACCGGGGCCACCAGGGCGAATTCGACCGCGGACACGCCGCGGTCGTCGCTCGCCAGCCGCTTGAGCCGTCGCATCATCGCCCTAGGCCTTCCACGGTTCGTTGCGGAAGGCGGTGGTGGAGGAGATGACGACCTCGCCCGTTCCGCCGTGGGTGACCGCCTGGGTCAGGGACGGCGCGATCATCGGCTGGCGATACCAGATCCGCACCAGGATCAGATCCTCGGCGTCGCCGCCGTTATAGCTGTCATCGTCCGGCACGCCGTCCCCGTCGGCGTCCGTCCCCTCGTCGGTGGCGGCGAAACTGGAGACCACCCGGACGTCGATCGTGGTGCGCGCTGCGCAGTCGCTCTTGAACACGCTCATATTGTCGCAAAAGGCGGTCTTGAACTTGGCGGCGTCGAAGCCCTGCTCATAGGCCTGACCCGTGCGGATCAGGCGCGTGGCGTCGACCACGGCGTTCTCGGCCACGGCGTCGATCAGGAAGACCAGGCCCAGTTCGATCAGGGAATAGAGCAGCAGCAGGAAGGGCATGGCCACCAGGCCGAATTCGACCGCAGCCGCGCCCTCCCGCCCCTTGCGGGCGTCATGCGGCGATCGCATCAAGGCGCGGCGGCGGATCATCGGTCCTTCTTACGGCGTCGCGGCGCCGGCGCCCTGGGTTCGCCGTACGCTGGGCGCGCAGGACGAGCCGCAGGCCATCTCGGTCGCCTGGGCGCCGCGCCAGACCCGAACCGTGCCGGTGGAGCCGCCGGTCACCACGATCTCGCGCTGGAACAGGGTGCGGCCCACGCCGTCCACCGCGACCACCTCGGTCACCCCATAGCCCTTGCCCAGGATGAACAGGGTGTTGGCGTCCACCACGGTGACGTCGGCGATGGCGGGATTGGCGACGATGACGGAGGCGGCCGGGCCGCTGAGCTGAACCCGCGCCGAGCGATCAATCTCGACGTTCATGGTCCCGCTCTGGGCGTGGCTCGGGGCGGCGGCCGCCAGGGGCGCGGCGGCGCAGACGGCGGCGAGCAGGATCGGAAGAAGGCGGGGCATCGGCGGCTCTGTACGATGGCGCGTAGGAACGCGGACGCGCGCATCATGCCTCCGGCTTCCTCAACAAAGGCTGAAGCAATAAAATTCCGATTTTCTTTGGTGAATCCGAACGTAACCACAATTCGTGACTCACCCTTAACAGCCGTTGGTCATTCTGATCCTGCGTTTGGGGGTCAAGCGGGCTACCGGCTCCCCCCGCCAAGTTGCTCGCTGGACAATTTTAAAAGGGATCTACCATGACCAAGTTCATTTCGCGTTTCGCCAAGGACGAGTCGGGCGCCACGGCCATCGAATACGGCCTGATCGCTGCTCTGATCGCCGTCGTCATCATCACCGTGCTCACCACGATCGGCACCAACCTCGACGCCCGCCTCCAGGAAGTCGCCACCGGCCTTACGAAGAAGTCCTAAGACGCCTCGCCGTCTTGAAACTGCGGAAGGGCCGGAGCGTATGCTCCGGCCCTTCTTCTTTTGTCGGGCGGCAACCCGGCCTTAATCCGCGCATGGCAGGAATATCGCCATGGACCTTCTGAGCCTTGCCTTCCTGGCCGTCTTCCCGATCCTGATGGTGGTCACCGGTCTGTCCGACCTGACCACGATGCGGATTCCGAACTGGATTTCCCTCGCGCTTTTGGCGGCCTTCTTTCCTGCGGCTCTGCTGGCGGGGCTTAATCCTGTCGAGATCGCCGTTCATCTGGGCGTGGGCGTCGCCGCCCTGGTCGTCGGCATGGGTCTGTTCGCCCTGAACTGGATCGGAGGGGGCGACGCCAAGGCCCTGGCCGCCGCCTGTCTGTGGCTGGGGTTCGGCGATCTGGCGCCGCTGCTGCTGGGGATCGGCGTCGCCGGCGGCGGCTTCTGTCTGCTGCTGCTGATCGCCCGCCAGTCTTATCCTCTTCTGTCCCCCGCGCCCCCGCGCGTGACCTGGGTCGCCCGTCTGCTGGAACCCCAGGGCGACATTCCCTACGGCGTCGCCATCGCCATCGGCGCCCTTCTGGCTTTTCCCGAGGCCGATCTGATGAGCCGCTTCCTGACCGCAGGCTGACGCGGGCTCCAGTCGCCAGGCTTAGGAACGCATTAACCCGCAGGCGTCATGATCGTTAACGGCAACGCATCATCGGCCGGGGTCCGGGTCGCGGCGTCTGTCGGAGTTTTCGAATGAAGCCCGCCCGTATCGTCGTGATCTGCATCGCCGCCGTCTCGGCCCTGGGTCTGGCCCTCGTCGTGCGCGCCATGGGTAACGGCGCGCCCGCCGCTCCGGCCGCCGCCGCCGCCGTCGAGGCCCGCCCAATGGCCAAGGTCCTGGTCGCCGCCAAGGATCTGGAACCGGGCAAACGCCTGACCGACGGCGACCTGGCCTGGAAGGACTGGCCCGTGGACGAGGTCAATCCCGCCTTCATCACCGACGGCTCGGTCCCGCTCCCCGCCCAGCCCGCCGCCGACAAGCCCGACGAAAAGGCTGCGCCCGCCGTCGAGGGCGCGGCAAAGGCGGTCGCCCAGGCCGTCGGCATAGGCGCCAAGTCCGACTATGTCGGCTCGGTCGTCCGCGAACCCATTTTGGCCGGAGAGCCCATCGTGGGCCGCAAGATCGTGCGCGCCGGCGACAGCGGCTATCTGGCCGCCTATCTGGAGCCCGGCATGCGGGCCATGGCCATCG
>Ga0208958_1003253_pt1 | contig 12859 bp, 15 predicted proteins | sample RifOxyB1_FD_184032 | JGI IMG/M metagenome (GOLD analysis project Ga0208958, IMG submission 184032) | Soil microbial communities from Rifle, Colorado - Rifle Oxygen_injection B1 (SPAdes) | ecosystem: Environmental > Terrestrial > Deep subsurface > Rock core/Sediment | place: Rifle, Colorado...
TTAAAAATTCTTCCTTGGAAAATATAGATGAGAGTGAGTGATAGTAAGTTTCAGATAAAAATTCAATACAACCAGTGTGCGCAAGCTTTTGAAAACTTTCAAGTGCGGCAGGTGCATGGGCTTGCAATTGTTCAATAACCACTCCAGATAAGCTAAAACAAATTTTTATTTGGGAAGGATATTTTTTTATGAGATCCAATAAAATATTATTGGTGGGGATATAACATTGATTCGCAACTTTGTTTATAATTTCACAATTAGTCTTTTCATCGACAAATGAACGATTCATACCCATATCAAAAAAAGAATAATCTGGTTTGATTCGGTAGGGTTGGTGCACTTGAAAATAAAAGCATACGGAAGTTTTCATTGAAACTTTATTATCATGAATGAAGCTCTATTTAAAGTTAGTTTAGTAAAATGATCTGGTAATATAAAAAAAACTAAGCTTGTATAAAATTTAGCTTGTTTTTATAATGGGATATAGTGTGCGTTTTAAAAAAAGGAAGGATTATGGTAAAAGCGAAAGATGTCATGACAACTAAGGTTTATTCAGTGACGCAAGATACTGCTCTAATTGATGCGATAATTCTGTTAATTGAAAAGAAAATTGCTGGAGTTCCTATAGTGGATAAAGATAATAATTTACGAGGAGTGATCACCGAAAAGGATATGTTAGACCTTTTAAATAAAGGGAACGTAACCAGCAATATGAAGGTGCGGGATTTTTCAAGTGTAAAAGTTAACATGGTAAGTCCAAATGATGAGTTAGGAAAGGTGTCAAAAGTGTTTCTGGAACATTCATATCGTATGATTCCCGTTTGTGACGGGGAAAAACTGGTAGGAGTTATTTCCAGACGAGATATCATTAAAACAATTTTAAGTGCTGCTTTTGGGGTGGATATCGAGTAATTTATTTTTGGTAGATTGATATTATATGATCCGCTACATTTTTCCAGTCAATCTGATCAAGACACTTACGATTATTTTCCACCATTTGTTTGGATACCTTATCATTAGTAAGGATCTCAATCATGGCGCTACTTAGTTCTTTGACATTCCAAAAATCTACTTTTTTAGCATGTTCAAGTATTTCAGCTATACCTGATTGATGGGAAACGATCACTGGTACGTTGTGCTTGATCGCTTCCAAGGGGGTGATCCCAAAGGGTTCCGAAACGGAGGGCATTATATAAAGATCACTTAAATTAAATAAATGTTCTCTTTCTAGAGGTTTTAAAAACCCAGTAAAGTGAAATCTGCTGGTAAGATCAAGTGAAGCCATTTTTAAAATCATCTTTTTTGCCATGTCACCAGAACCAGCCATGATAAAACGAACGTTGGGTAATTTATCTGCGACAATTTTACAAGCATCAATGAAATATTCAGGCCCTTTTTGCATAGTGATACGGCCCAGGAAGGTTACAAATTTTTCATCATGTCCTTTTTTAAATTGCCACAGAGGTTCAATAGCACTGAGATCATCTTTGGTGACAGCATTGTAAACGACATGAATTTTATCATCGCTAATTTCATATTTGATTTTAATTAGCTGTTTCATGCGTTCGCTTACCGTAATAACAATATCAGCTGAGTCCATTCCCAGTTTTTCGATATTATAAATATCTTGTTGTGGATTGTTTCCTGATCGATCATATTCGGTAGAGTGAACATGGACAATGAGCTTTTTGCCGCTTACTTTTTTAGCTTCAATGCCAGCTAGAAAGGTCATCCAATCATGAGCATGTATAATGTCAAAATCTTTTTTGGCTCCGAGTTTTTTGCCAACAGCTGAATAGCGTACGACTTCTTCCATGAGATTGCCGCCATAATTTCCACTAAATGAAAAAACGGATTCTTTGGTTTCTTGCTCAACCCGCTCTTTGTAAGTAACGTCATTTAAATATGGCGTAAGAGTCGAAGGAACTTCAATGTATTTGCTAATATGTTTAATTTGCGACTTAATTATTTTTTCATTCATCGGGATGATGTTTTCAGCACTGACAAGATTACAGCAAGAGTTGGCGGAATTTGAAGTGAGCTTTGGTATAACAAATGTTATTTTTACATTTTTGGTTGCTAAGGCATTGGTAATCCCAAAACAGGCTGTGCCTAAACCGCCACTAATATGCGGCGGAAATTCCCATCCAAACATTAGAACTTTCATTGAGTATCCTTATGTATTTAAATAATTCAAAAAACAGTATATAGCAAAAAAAGCTTTTTTAAAGTTAAATTTTTTAAAAGATTGTAGTAAATTAATCAGCTCAAGTATTGTTAAACTTGTGTTAACAACTCGTTGGTATTCTGGTAAGAAATGATGATTTATGTTTGAACACAATTGAATACAAAAGAGGAATTGATGATAAAATTACGCTCAGTCTCATGCATCTTTTTTCTACTTATCTGCTGTGCATGTATCATGCAAGATGAGAAACCTTCATTTTTTGAAGGCCAAACGATGGGTACCACTTATCATATAAAATTGATTCCTCAGTTAAATGGCCCTAAAGAACTTCAAACGCATGAGGGCATAAAGGCGGTATTGGATAAAGTGAACAAACAAATGTCTACTTATATTGAGGATTCAGAATTAAGTAAATTTAATCGTCTAAAAAAAGGGGAGACCATGAAACCTTCTGCGGAAGCTTACGGGGTTATTATGCGAGCTATAGACATAGGTCGAGACACTAATGGTGCTTTTGATGTGACGGTAGGACCGCTGGTAAATTTGTGGGGATTTGGTGCGCAGGGTAACAAAAGAACAATACCTCCAAGCTTAGAAGAGATTATGGAAGTTAAAAAGAATGTTGGCATCGATTATATTGAAATAGATTTTGTAAATGAAGTGGTGGGAAAGCGTCACGAAAATATTTATGTTGATTTAGCAGCCATAGCTAAAGGTTACGGCGTCGATGCGGTTGCTACTTATCTCTCGGAAAATGGGTTTTCAAATTTTATGGTGGAAATTGGTGGAGAAGTGAGAGTCTCTGGTTTTAAGGATATCGAAAACAAGAAAAGATGGTTAGTGGCCATTGAAAAACCTTTTGTAGATAAAAGAGAATCGGGCCGACTCTTACCAGTTACGGATATCTCTATCGCTACCTCTGGGGATTATAGAAATTTTTTTGAATATGATAAGGTGAGATACTCTCACATTATTGACCCTAGAACAGGTTATCCAGTCAAAAATAATTTGACTTCAGTGACCGTGCTTGCCTCTGATTGTGTGGATGCAGATGCTTATGCAACCGCCTTGTCAGTTATGGGGGAAGCAAATGGTTTGGATTTTGCCAACGAAAAAAAATTAAAAGTAATCTTTTATGTACGTGTACTTGATTCAACGGGTAAAGAGTCACATAAGGAAATTATGTCAAAGGAAATGGAAAAATATCTGGAGCAGTTATGAGTGTATCGTGCTCCGAGCAGGTAGGCATTATTAGAAGTCAACAGAAAAATATTTTTTCTGTTGAAATAATTAGTAGTTCAGCATGCAGTAATTGCCATGCAAATTCGTCTTGTTCGATGATGGATAAAAAGACCAAAATGATAGAAGTTAACGCACAGAGTGGATATCAAATTGGTGAAACTGTTGGTATTGAAATAACCAACAACCAAGGGCTACAAGCAGTCCTCATTGGTTATTTCCTACCTTTTATACTTATGTTTTTAATGATGGCATTATCTTTTTTTATTTTTCAAAATGAGCTTATTGCAGGGGTTGCATCAATTTTGGTTCTTATTCCTTATTATATGGTTTTATTTTTGTTAAAAAAAACACTAAAAAAACAATTTCAATTTCGTTTAAAAAAATATTTCTCCAATAAGTTCTAAGATTTTTGGCTTTTAAAACAATAGTGCACGTGTTATAAAAAAAAACCTAAAACATAATTTTCAAATATTATTAATGTTTTCAACCAGGACTGTGAAAGACATGGACAGTTTAATGCTTTCATCTATAGTATCATTAAGTTTAATAGGTTTTGTTTCAGCCAGTGTTCTATTTGTTGCTTCAAAAAAATTCAAGGTTTATGAGGATCCCAAAATTGATCAAGTGGAAAAACTTCTCCCTGGTGCAAATTGCGGAGGATGTGGTTTCGCTGGATGCAGGAACTTTGCGGAAGCTGTTGTCAAAGCTGGAAAATTGGAAGGTTTGAATTGCCCAGTAGGTGGTTCTGCCATGATGATTGAAGTAGGGAAAGTTATTGGTATTGAAGTCCTTGCCAGTGAACCACTCATAGCGGTTCTTCGTTGCAATGGAACTAAAGCAAATGCAGTGGCAAAAATAAACTACGATGGGGCTTCAAATTGTGTGGTGGCTCACGCTTTATTTTCAGGAGAAAGTGGATGTCCAAACGGCTGTGTTGGTTTGGGGGATTGTGTAAAGGTTTGTCAATTCGATGCTCTTTATATGGATGAACAAACTGGGCTTCCCGTGGTTGACGAGGAAAAATGTGTGGCTTGTGGAGCATGTGTCAAAGCCTGCCCCAGATGTCTATATGAGCTAAGACCCAAGGGACCAAACGGAACTAGAGTATATGTGGCTTGTATGAATACGCAAAAAGGTGTGGTCGCCAAGAAAAATTGTAATGTGGCATGTATTGCTTGCATGAAGTGTGTAAAGGTCACGGATAGTAAATCGGTCAGTGTGACCAACCAATTAAGCTATATTGATACCAACGTGAATGCCCGTGAACATGGCCCTGCTCTAATAGGGTGTTGTCCCACTGGGGCCATTTTAGGAGTTAAAATAGCCGGAATTAAATCAGTTAAAAGCGAGAGTAATTCATGAGTGATTTAAAAACATTTCCCAAAGGTGGAGTTCATCCCAGCGATCATAAGCTATCGTCTCAAAAAAAGACTTTAATTTTACCGCTTCCTAAAGTCGCAAAAATACCACTGTCGCAACATTTGGGAGCACCCGCTGTTGCTGTGGTAAAAAAAGGTGACCAAGTAAAAGTAGGAACGTTGCTTGCTAAATCTGGTGGATTCATTTCGGCGAACATTCATTCATCGGTATCGGGAACTGTCGCTATGATAAGTGAAGCGACAGATACAAGTGGATATCTTAAAGAGATGGTGGTTATCAACGTGGAAGGGGATGAATGGGAAGTAAACATCGATCGATCCACTGATCTTAAATTAGAAATTGTAAATACTCGCGAAGAAATCATAGAGATTGTTAAAAATGCAGGGATTGTCGGGCTTGGTGGTGCGACCTTCCCTACACACGTAAAACTGATGGTTCCTCCTGGTAAGAAAGCTCAAGTTTTAATTATTAACGGTGTAGAATGTGAGCCTTACTTGACCAGTGATCATCGGGTCATGCTAGAGCGTGCGGATGAGATGCTTGTTGGAATTAAAATAATCATGAAGGCATTGAACGTTGAAAAAGCGGTGATTGGAATTGAAAGTAATAAACCGGATGCTATTGAACATTTAGCATCTAAAACAAAAGATTATCCAGGGATATCAGTTCAGCCTTTAAAAGTAATGTATCCTCAAGGTGGTGAAAAGCAATTAATAAAGGCCATCACGGGACGAGAAGTTCCTAATAAGGGTGGTCTTCCCATAGACGTAGGCGTTGTGGTGCAAAATGTGGGAACGGCTCTTGCTGTTTATGAAGCAGTTCAAAAGCATAAACCTCTCATCGAAAGAGTTATAACCATTACAGGTAAATCGGTCAAAAATCCTGGGAATTATTTAGTTCGGATTGGCACACCGGTTATTGATTTAATTGAAGCTTCGGGAGGATTGCCAGAAGATAGTGGAAAAATAATTAGCGGTGGTCCGATGATGGGTAAGGCATTAACCAGTACGGAAGTGCCTATTGTCAAAGGTACCAGCGGTATTTTGATCATGACCGATAAGGAAGCTAAAAGAATACCTCAAAGCAATTGTATCCGTTGTGGAAAATGCGTTTCAGTTTGTCCACTTGGACTTGAGCCCTATCTTCTTTATCAACTTAGTATTAAGCGAAAGTTTGACAGACTTGAAAATGAAGATGTGATGAATTGTTGTGAATGTGGTTCATGTCAATTTACCTGTCCAGCTTCACTACCTCTTCTTGATTATATGAGACTTGGTAAATTAGAAGTGGGTAAATTAATTCGGTCCCGCAAAAACAATTAAAAAAGGAAGCAAAGAGTGACGACTAAATTGTTGACAGTATCTCCATCCCCTCACGTCCATGGGGACTTTTCAACTCAAAGAATTATGCTGGATGTGGCAATTGCTTTAATGCCCGCACTTCTTGTCTCTATACTCTATTTTGGAGTAGGGGCATTGAAAGTTGTACTTGTCGCAGTAGTGGCATGTGTACTTTTTGAATATTTGATTCAAAAATTTTTGCTTAAAGTTCCGGTAACCATTACCGATGGCTCTGCTTTGGTTTCAGGACTACTTCTGGCATTTAACGTTCCTAGCAGTATTCCAACATGGATGCTCATATTAGGAGCTTTAGTTACCATTGGGATTGCTAAAATGTCTTTCGGTGGGCTTGGAAGAAATCCTTTTAATCCTGCGTTAGTTGGAAGGGTTTTTTTATTAATATCTTTTCCCGTAGATATGACTAATTGGCCAAAACCAAGACTGCTTGATTTTAGTTTTGTTGATGCCGTAAGTGGTGCAACGGCCCTGGGAAAATTAAAAGAAGGCGTTATGATGGGAGAAACCGTTGATAAGTTGATGATGGAAATCCCAAGCTATATCGATTTGTTTGTCGGAAACGTAAATGGTTCTCTTGGTGAAATGTCAGCTGCCGCTCTTTTAATTGGTGCAGTTTATTTACTCGTGAGAAGAGTCATTAGCATCCAAATACCTATGAGCTTCATTTTATCAGTGGTTCTACTAACTGGAATTTTCTGGTTATATGATCCTAGCCGATATGCTGATCCTCTATTTCATATATTATCAGGAGGACTGATGCTTGGTGCCTGGTTTATGGCAACCGATATGGTGACTAGTCCCATGAGTAAAATTGGTATGATCATTTTTGGGCTTGGCTGCGGGCTGCTTACGGTGTTGATTAGACTTTTTGGGGCCTATCCGGAAGGAGTGTCTTTTGCTATACTCATAATGAATGCAGTAGTTCCTCTCATAAATAGATCTTGTACGCCTAAAAGATTTGGGGAGGTTTTAAAGTGAAAAAGAAAAATCTTGAATCTACTTTTATTAATATGGCACTAGTCTTAGTGAGTATCGCGTTTTTGTCCTCCGCTTCTTTAGCATACGTATATAAATTAACTAAAGATAAAATTGAAGTGAGTAAAAAATTAAAACAATTGGAAGCTATAAAGGAAGTCATTCTACCCGATTATAGTAACTCACCAAGTGAAGAAATGTATAAAATTAAAATTGAAGAAGGTGGAGAGCTTGAATGTTACCCAGCTAAACAAAATGGTGAACTTAAGTCAGTGGCCGTAAAAACCTATACCAAAAATGCTTTTGGCGGAGAGATGTGGCTGATGGTGGGAATGTTACCTGATGGAACTATTAATAAGGTTTCAGTTATTGATCAAAAAGAAACTCCAGGACTAGGAACCAAAGTAACTGAAGAAAAATTTAAAACGCAATTTATGGGAAAAAATCCGAGTTCATTCAAGCTTAAAGTTAAAAAAGATGGTGGGGATGTGGATGCAATTACCGCGGCAACTATTAGTTCCAGAGCGGTCTGTGATGCTATTGAGAGAGCTTATAAAGCGTTTGTAAGTAGTAAATAGGGAAGGGAAAAAATATGTGGAAAGAATTGATTAAGGGAATTATTAAAGAGAATCCATCCTTGGTTCTTCTCCTTGGAATGTGTCCGACACTTGGGGTCACCACTTCAGCTCTTAATGGAATGGGGATGGGGATGGCCACCTTGTTTGTACTAGCGTTATCTAACGTTGCTATTTCTCTTATCAAGAACTTGATTCCTGATAAAGTTAGAATACCCTGCTATATTGTGGTCATAGCTTGTTTTGTGACGATTGTTGATTTATCAATGAATGCTTACACTCCAGCTCTCCACGCTCAGCTTGGACTATTTATTCCTCTTATTGTGGTTAACTGTATAATTTTGGCCAGGGCTGAAGCTTTTGCATCTAAAAATAATGTGGTTATGTCGCTCATGGATGGAATTGGAATGGGACTAGGCTTCACTCTTTCATTAACCTTACTTGGTGGAATTAGAGAAATTCTTGGCAGTGGCTCCTTTTTTGGCTTTAAATTTGTAAGCGAAAATACCAGTACTATTTTATTGTTTGTGATGCCTCCAGGAGCTTTTCTAGCACTTGGATATTTGGTGGCAGTTGTTAATAAACTAAAAAAAGCTAAAGCATAAGGATTATCTATGGAATATTTTGTTATTATCATTGGCGCAGTTTTTGTTAATAATATTATTTTTGCTCAGTTTCTTGGAATATGTCCTTTTTTGGGAGTTTCAAATAAAATATCTACGGCGACCGGCATGGGGCTTGCTGTAGTTTTTGTTATTTCTTTGGCAACCACCGTAACTTACCTTGTTCATCACTATATTTTGGTTCCTTATAATATTGCATTCATGCAAACGGTAACCTTTATCTTGGTTATCGCAGCTCTGGTTCAGTTAGTGGAAATTATACTTAAGAAAGTGGCTCCTCCTCTTTATCAAGCACTTGGTATTTTTCTTCCTTTGATTACTACTAATTGTGCTGTTTTAGGTGTGGCCATATTAGTTATTCAAAAAGAATTTAATTTGATTCAATCGGTGGTTTTTGCCAGCGCTACAGCTGTAGGTTTTACCCTGGCCATGATTTTGTTTGCCGGGATAAGAGAGCATTTGGAACTTATGGATATCCCCGAAGGTATGAAAGGGATTCCCATTGCTCTTATTACGGCTGGTCTTTTGTCACTTGCTTTCATGGGATTTGCTGGGTTAGTGTAGTCTATCTATTCGAAATTTATAAATAATTAATTTATTCTGCACAAAGTTAGAATTTTTTATATGGTTCATAGAGTTGTAACCACTTTGTTTACAACGCTGTTGATAATAATTTCATGACGTGGCATATTCGCCCCATGAAAACAAAGAGCTTTAAAGAGTATTTAAACCTAGAATTTGCCAAAAGGTGTAAGAAGAATCCTCTCTACTCTTTGCGTGCATTTGCTAGAGATATTCAAATTAGTCATTCATCGCTTTGCCAATTTTTTAAAGGTAAAAGGCAAATGTCCAAAGAGATGATTGAAAAAGTAGGTCTCGCCCTTTCCTTATCACCAGATGAAATAAATAAATTTTCAAAAAACGCTAAAGGCGAAATTATTTACGATACGCTTAAAGAAGATGAATATCATCTACTGAGTGATTGGTACTACGATGCCATTTTGGAACTTTTATCGACTAAAAATTTTAAATCAGATTTCAACTGGATTGCCAGAAGACTTAATATAACCCTTGCCGAAGTAAAGCTTGCCGTCATGAGGCTTCAAAAATTAAATCTCATTTACCTTGATGAAGAAGGTAAAATTTTTGATAAGACTTCGGGATTTACCACGACGGCCAGTGATAATGCCTACACTGATTCAGCCAAGAAGAAAAAGCAAAAGCAGCTTTTCAATTTGGCCAAAGATGCAATTGATAAATTTGATGTTCGGGAGCGCAGCCATTCCGGAGTGACTTTTGCTGTCAGCATGAAAAAATTTGACGAGGCCCGTGCCATGATAAAAAAATTCAGACGTGAATTGTCCGCGTTACTTGAAGGAGATCAAAATGATTTGGACGACGTTTATCATCTTGCGATTGCCTTGTTTCCATTAACTAAAAATGAATTAAATCAAAATAATTCGGGGGAGAGTTTATGAAGAAAATGAAATTGGTATTTTTATTATTAACGTTAGTGTTATTGCAATCAGCACTCAGTGCGCCACTTATGGAAGGACGAGAGTCTGATGGCGAAGAAGGTTATAAGGAATGGACGTGGGATGATGGGTATTATAAATTGACATATTATGGTGCGGTACTTTTAACAAAAAAATATGCTAACTTACAGAAAGGGACATATTTACGGATACCAACCCTCAATTATGAGTTGCAATTTTCGGACGATGGTAGAGACTACATATATTCTGATAATGCTGAATATATCGGCCCATTGGAAAATGAGATTGTAAAACACTATAAATATTATAATTCAAATAAGTTTCATATCATTAATCAATATTTGCAAAAGGTAGTATTACAAACTTTGAAAAACGATGTAACAATGCTTACTCATAGAATGAATTTATGGAATGAAATCGTAACTGCGTGGTTACTTTCAATTAAGCCAACGCAATTACAATTAGATCGTTTGTGTAAACAATTTTTTGAACAAGAAAGATCGTTTCAATTAGATGTTGAGATACTACGTGTAAGGAGTTGTGATTTTTTAGAAGAACTTGCATTAATACCAGGATATTCAAGCGTATCCAATAATTGCAAAAATTTATTAATTAATACAATGATTGGGGTTGAAGAGTCGGGGGGCTATTTGTATCTTAATGAATATGCATTGAAAAAATCTGTTTTGGAACACGCATTTAGTTTGAAAGAAATTAATGGATTTGCTCATGATATTGCGAGATATCCAGAGATGGGAAATATCAATTTGGTTAATAAAAGAAAAGAAAGAATCAAACATGCAGTAATTTTTATTAAAAAGCTTGGTTATGACAAGGAAACATTGGAAAAATTTGCGGGTTCTACATACATGGTAATCAAAGATGAATTTAATAAATAATAGAGTGATATTATTAATGCTTTGGCTGCTTTGTTGTGACCAAAGTATTGCAAATATCACAGATGATTACATCGAAAGTATAAAATCGCATTCGGGATTGGAGAGTGTCGAGAGCTCTCTTGTTTTGTATTATACTAAGTTGATTACAAGTGGGAAGATGACCATATTTAAAGAAGAAAGAAGCGAGTTAAATAACCGGTTAATTAATTTAGAAAACGTTTATCCGGGATATATTTTAAAGCGGATTGATAAAAAAATAATTAAAGAATATTTTTTGTATCAAGGAAAAAAGCTGGAGCGACTGAGTGAAAAAAATCCGGGTAAAAAAGTTTTTAAAAAATACCTGGAAATTAAAAATAATGAGCTGGAAGTGTCTTTCTTTGATGATTTGATCCAATTTGGACAAGGACGTGGAGTCTATTATTATAAAGAAAACAGTATAATGGTTGATTTTGTGGAAACGAATTCACTCATGCTGGTTTTAATTCATGAACTGACCCACTTCTTTGATAAGGAAGCTAAGGATGTTCGGAACAATTTGGATCAGTTATACGAAGAGATCAAGTTTTACTCAGACGTAGATTTATTAAATGCTTTTAATAATAAGACATTTGGTCGGTATTGGTTTTTAGAAACGGTTTATTTAAAGAGAAAATTTCATGAAGCAAAAGCGATCTACAATACCTGCATGATCGTGGATGAAATGAACAGGCTTGGAGTTAAGTTGGATTTGAGTCTGGCGGATCGAGGTTTTTATAAGAATATTTTAAACCGAAAGAAAAGTTGCAGCAGATTCGTGAACGACTTACTTGGAATTAATGAGTTGGAAAAAATGTCACTCTTTTGGGACAAAAATACACCAAAACACAAAGCAGTCACTTCCTATATTTATCAGTGGTTTAAAGAAAATGGATTTGAATACTAATTTTTACCATCTATAACCCGCAAGGACTCTCTGACTGAGGGGTTGGTGGTAGGTAGGATAATCACCCGCTTTTTCCCAAACTCTTCCCGAAGAATTGCAAGGAATTCATCTAACCAAGAGGGGCCAACTGAGATGACACCTTTAAAATCCAGTTCGATAAGTTCATTTTTTTTGGGTTTCATGTAGGCCTTTAATGACAAGGCTGCATCTCTTCCGGCCGGACGCGAAGTTAATATATCTCCAAATTTTATTAACGAGATTTTCATTTTATACCCCAACACATAAGCGTGAATGTACCATACGAACGTAGTGGAAAATTTTCCATCTCTTTTAGACATTTCATTCCCAGATCACCATAACAAATTTGGGCCCGTCCTGAATGACAGGCGATTCCTCTGTTTTCATTTCCAAGTATATTATTTAAGACATATTTGAGGCCATTGCCCCGTCTTTCTGGACTTCTTCCTGAAATTTGTTTTTCAAATGCAATTTTTAAAGCTTCATCATCATTTTTTATTGAAGCATCGACTTTTGACAGGGACTTAAATATTCCTTGTCCTCGATCTGCTATAACGATCCAAAGAAATTTTCCGCTAATTTGAAAGTTAAACCAACAACCGGGGACACCAGACCATTGTCCCATATTATGATCAAAGGAGTTGTTTCCGATTTCTCCTGTAGTTGAGATAATAAGTGCCAGTAAGTTATCTGATTGCAAGCTCTTTTTGAGATCTTTAAATTTATTAAGTCTTCCTTGAAAAACGTCTCTTGTTTCAGAAATATCGGAAGGATTTTGAGTGATCTTGGAAGAACAAAACCAATCTTTAATTTTTTCTAAATCTGGTCTGCCGATTATTTCGTAAACAGTTTTTGGTGAAGATCCACGGGACTGTATTATTTTTTCTGCAACTAGAGATTTAAGATGACGGTGTAAAGCCTGTGGGGTGATTTTGAGAAGCTTTGCTAAATCACTAGGGCGAATTCTTCCTTTCTTGGTAATAATTTTAACTATTTGTGATTTTGTTTGTGTTTTCATTTATAGTTTATAGTTTACAGTAAACTATAAACTATAACAACCTTAATAACGTTACTTTTGGGTAAATGACAAAAATAGGCGGTATAAATAAAAGATAAAGTGGTAGGAAAAATGATGAAAACTGGTTTCAAATTTTTTTCGAGGATATCGAGATTATTTCAT
>Ga0208958_1003255_pt1 | contig 12840 bp, 7 predicted proteins | sample RifOxyB1_FD_184032 | JGI IMG/M metagenome (GOLD analysis project Ga0208958, IMG submission 184032) | Soil microbial communities from Rifle, Colorado - Rifle Oxygen_injection B1 (SPAdes) | ecosystem: Environmental > Terrestrial > Deep subsurface > Rock core/Sediment | place: Rifle, Colorado...
TTTTGAGCAATCTTATCAGGAGAACGTACAATGTTAACAGCACATTCTTCAAAAACTTCCAATTTTTTCTCAGCCGAATGGATGAGTGTATTGATTTCCATACCAGAGTGTCCCACTTGTCTATCCCTTGGCATCATACTTCCTGCCACATAGGCCACCACAGGTTTAGAAATATATTTCTTTATGTAGTGAGCTACATCAATTTCGTAGTTACCTCCAATTTCGCCCAAAATCAAAATCAATTTGGTGGCATGATCTTTTTCAAATAATTTTATGACATCAATGAAATCACTGCCTATCACGTTATCGCCCCCAAGCCCTACACAGGTGGATTGCCCAATTTCTTGTTTGGTAAGCTCAGACACTATTTCATACAGCAAACTTCCCGACCGCGATACTACCCCCACATTACCGGGCATAAAAATAAAACCTGGCATGACGCCTACTTTGCATTCACCTGGGGTGATGATTCCTACACTGCTAGGCCCAATCAATTGTGATTTTGAGTTAAGCAGAATAGATTTGAGTTTGAGCATGTCATGCAAAGGCACTCCAGTCGTAGTACATATAATAAGTGGGATTTCAGCCTCAATACATTCCAAGATACCATCTAAAACCAGTTGAGGTGGTAAAAAAATCATCGCTACACTAGCCCGAGTATTTTTTTTAGCATGCGAAATTGTGTTAAAAATTGGCACTCCTTCTTTAGTAGTACCACCGAGTCCAGGTATCACTGCGCCTACCACGTTAGTGCCGTATTCTCGACAGTTAGTCGTATGAAATTGGGCCAAGGTGCTGTTTAACCCGATGGTAATCATGCGTGTATTTCTATCCAACAGAATTCCCAAATTTATCCCTCACTCTTTTGCTTAACTTTTTCCAAAATGTATGTCACGCTTTCGGACAAATCATCAAACAATGTTATTTTGGAATTCCCGGCAAGCAATTTAAGCGCCGGAACTTTGTTGATCCCATCTATTCTAACCACAATTGGTATTTCAACCTCATCCACGTCCAAGGCATCCAACAAGCCTTCAGCTATTTCATCGCTTTTAACCATACCATTAAAAAAATTAATAAAAATTAATTTAATGTGTTTGTCTTTTAGCATTATCGAGAGCGCTTTTTTAACTCGATCTTTACTGGCTGTTCCACCAACATCGACAAAAGCCGCAATGTCACCCCCTTTATGTCTTATTAAATCCACCAGGGCAAGACCGATACCTGTACCGTTTACTAAGCACCCAATATCTCCTTCAAACATAACATAAGAAATATCATTTCGATAAGCTTCCAATTCCAGATCTTGTAGTTCATCCTTGTCGGTTGCCAGTTTAAGCATATCCAGATGCCGATAAACTGAGTTTTGATCCATTATCATATGAGCACCAGATATGATTATTTCGTTCTCTTCACTTAAATAGACCGGTCCCATGTTTAAAAACTTGAGATCAAATTTTAAAAAAAGCAAGTAGAATGTCTTAAAATTATTAATTGCTTTTTTAATAGCTTCATTATCCATGTCCAGAAAAAAACAAATCTTCCGGGCAATAAATTGCGAAAATCCTGCAGCAAAATCCACTGCCACCACAATATGATCGTCACCTTCTTGATTAATAAAATCTTTGGGCATCAATCTTCTCTTAGAGATCAAGAAAACTGTTTTGGCTTTTGAGCCGTCAAAAAAAAGTGATAAATAAAACACCTTTTTATAAGATATGGCTTCTTCGAAAATTATTTCTGTTACTGGTAGCTTTTTCTCGCTTAAAAGTGCCGTCAATTTCTCTTCGACGATAACTTTCACTTTATCTATAGCTTCGTCCTTGCTACTAGCGATCACCACATCACCAAAGCGCTCCTTGCCTCTCTCATAGGTATGAGGACGTAAAAAAAAGTGCTCTCCTTTCAAACCACTTATAAATTCCTGGGCATTGTCAAAATTCTTTAAAATGTAATAATCAAGAACCTTGATTCCATTTTCCTTCAATAGTTGCTTGGTATCACTTTCTAAAAAACGCATTTCCTACCTTTTCCTAAATGATTTCCTAATCACTCAGCTTTTCCCGTTTGCTTATCAAGATAAGAGATATGACGGTTAACCATATCCCTTTGACGGTTTAGCTTCTCTTGCAAGTCTTTTATGAGCATTGCTTTGGTACTAGTGGTTAGATTATTAAATTTTTGAGTTTTAACGACTATATCAGCTACAATTCCACCCATTTCTTTGCCAGTGGTAAGAAACTCATTGTACATATTCTTTCGTGTCTGACTGATATCAGAAATATCATCATGAATTTTCTTATTGTCATTCATGATACCTTGGAAAACAGGACTTACATTATTAGCATAGGCTCGGTTAAAGTCATCTAAAAAAGTCTTGGATTTAGTTGATGAAGTTATCACTTTATTAAAAATTATTAAGATCTGATCCATAAGTCCCAGTAACGTACGATAGGACTCTCTAAGTTCCAAAAGAGGACGCTGTTTATTACTATCCCGCTGAGTTATATAATCTTCCAGCAGTTTGCTAAACTTGGAAGGTGACCATCCTTGTAATAAAACAGTTTTCTTGATTTTAAAACTACGCTCATAATCCGCAAAATAAGCATCAAAATATTTTATCTTTTTCAAAAACTGCTTGAGGGTCGGCATTAATCCAAGTTCATGTACGTAGATTTCTGCTTCGTAGTAGCCAGGGATAAATTTTTTACCTTTAACAATTTCGAGTTGCTCAAAGCGGGCTATGTGATTATTAAGTACGGCTTTGCTTAAAAAAACCGCTTCTTCCTCCGATAAAATTTTGTTTTTAATTGATTGTAAAGTCAGATGAATTAAATAATTTCCATCTTTATTGGCGGTCATCCAAAGAGATTTTTGTTCATCTTGTAAGGCCAGATTGACTTGAAAACCTTTTTTCATGGTAATAGTTTCTTTCAATCTCATATGATCATCGACCGTCAGACCTTGAAACTCTCTGATTTTTTGACCAGTTGGTATCAGCACCCAAGTCACCATCACCAAAACTATAATCGCTAGCGCGGCGATGATTTGTTTACTGCGAGTATATTTATTTGGTGTCAATAAATCATTTTCCAATACCGGCTCAATCAATAATTCATCTTGAAAGTTTACGACAACTGGGGTGGTGGTACATTCGGGGACTACTACTGGTTCTGCTGCATTAACCTCCGCATTCTGTAACTCTATTTTCTCATCCGGAATTATATCTTCGCTGATGGTCATTTGTAGTGGTTGTAGCGGTGGTGTAACAATACTTTCTTCACTGGCCGGCAACTTCTCTTCTTGCAATGTTTCTTCCAAATCATCGACTCTCTCATCTAATTCATAGATAGGAATAAAGTCATCACTTTCGACTGGGGTGTCACTACTATCAATAATGCTATAAAGTTCTCTGACCTGTGATAACGGCTCCCATCCCCCAAGTCCTTCTTTCCAAACCAGGGATTGTTGGCCGATAATATCATCGTAGAACATACGAAACATCTCTTCCGAAGAAAAAGGCCCCGTATGATGATCCTGATTAAATACAAACCAAACTTTTTCCATAAACCTTCAAATTATCAATTTTCAATTGCTTTGCTATTATATTATCCTTTTGTTCAACTACCGTCAAAATTTTGAATTCAATGGGAGTCAAAAATGGAAAAAAAACTTGCCTTAATCACTGGAGCTACCTCCGGAATCGGACGTGAAACGGCCAAAATCTTGGCAAGCAAGCACATCAATCTGATTCTGTGTGGCAGGCGAAAGGAGCGTTTGGAAATGCTAAAAAAAGATCTTGGACAAGTGGTTAAAGTTGACATTTTGCCTTTTGATATCTCCAAACCAAACGAGGTTAAAAATGCTTTTTTATCTATCAAAGATTTAATTCCTCGTATTGATATCCTTATTAACAATGCCGGGAATGCCCACGGACTGGGTCCAATTGATAAAGGTGATATGGAAGACTTTGAAAAAATGATCGATACTAATATTAAAGGTCTTTTGTACGTATCACAGGAAATTATCCCCTCTATGGTGAAGAAAAAAGCAGGACATATCATCAATATTGGATCAATCGCAGGTAAAGAAGTTTACCCCAAAGGCAATGTCTATTGTGCCTCTAAATCCGCCGTAGATGCTTTGGGAAAAGCCATGCGTATTGATCTGGCAGAACACCAGATCAAAGTTAGCAATATCAATCCCGGTTTGGTGGAAACCGAGTTTTCCATGGTAAGATTTAAAGGCGACCAGGAAATGGCAAAAAAAACTTACCAAGGTTTCACCCCTCTAACACCTTACGATATAGCCGACTTAATTTATTTTATTATCTCCAGACCTTTGCACGTCAACATAGCAGATGCTTTGATACTTCCTTTGGCCCAGCCCTGTGCTACTACGGTCATTCGTGAAACTACCTGAGAGATTTGATCTGGTTATATTTTTATAAATAAACCTATCATGAATTTAAAAGTTTGCTAAACTATAGTCTGCAGAAGTTATAATAATATACATTGTTTTTAAGACATATCAAAAAGGATTTTAGTATGAAAATTGATAAGAAGATTGTGCTCGGTTTTGTTGCCATCACCATTATGATCGTTGCCGTAACCACTACCTCTTTTTTTTCCTTCAACAATTTTGTAAAGTTGTTTAATTTGACCCAGGAAAAAATTCAGCTAGCTAAATTCACTACGGAAAAAGAAATTGATCACCTTCTTTGGGCCGATAATATTTCCAAGGGCTTGATTGAAGAAAAACCTATCAACATCACCCTTGATCCCACTGCCTGCGGTATTGGCAAATGGATCTATCAAAGTTTACAAGATAAGAATTTCTCCCCTGAAGTTATGAAATATATTCATGAACTAGAACCAATTCATAAATTACTTCATGAATCAGGTAAAGAACTACTCAGTCAATTTTCTCAATCCAATATTATTCCCACCGCCAACAGACATGGTGCTATCACTTACTATGCCGAACACACTGCTTTGCACCTACTAAACGTACGAGAAAAAGTTGGCCATATTAAGGGGGCCTTAAATGAGGAAGTTACCAAGTTAAACCATAGTGTTTCTAACACCACCAAATTTGTTTTTACTCTACTGATTGTGGTGAGTGTTGTTGCCATTTTAGCTTCTATCTTTTTTGCGCTCACGAGTGCCAGAGGACTTTTTAAGTTTGCCCAAAAACTTCTACAATCCAGCGGCAAAGTAGTTCATACTTCACAAGATATTGCCAGTAGAAATCAAGAATTGGCATCTAGAACCGAAGAACAAGCCTCCTCTCTGGAAGAAACAGCTTCGACACTAGAAGAAGTCACTGCTACGGTCAAACAAACTACTGATAACACCAGCAAAGCTTCCAAATTAACTAAAGAGGTGCTAGATAATGCCAAAGAGGGCTCAGATACCTCTAAAAACGTGCAAACAGCGATGAATGAAATTACCACCAGTAGCCAAAAAATTGCCCAGATTGTTGACATGGTCGATGAGATAGCTTTTCAAACCAACATTCTTGCCATCAATGCGGCCATAGAAGCAGCCAAGGCCGGAGATCTAGGAAAAGGATTTGCAGTTGTGGCCATCGAAGTTAGGGATCTGGCCCAAAGATCTTCGGATGCCGCGAAGGATATCAAAAGTCTAATTGATACCAGTATTGGCAAAGTTGAAAACGGTTCCATGTTAGTAAAATCTAATGGAGAAAAGTTAGAAGAGATCACTGAGGGTATCCAAAAAGTTAATGACATCATGATGGAAATATCAGCTGCCACTAATCAACAATATAGTGCTATTCAACAAATTAATACGGCCGTAACCCAAATTGATACGGTCACTCAAGACAACTCTAGGATGGTAGAAGAAGTGGCCCATTTTAGTGAAAATATGAATGGGGTTGCGCAGGAAATGGATCAAGCAATTAGGGATAATTTGTCAGTATAATAAAAGAAAATCACTCTGTCGTAGGTTTGACCCTATGGCAGAGTGTATATAGCCTCGACTTCCAATATATCAAACGATCATTCTTTCCATTTAGGATCAAAACAATTTAAAAGATTTTCTAGCTGTTTAATTTCAACTTCAGTCATTTTATCCATAAAAGATAGATAACTAGACATGTAGCTTTTTTCACTTTCGGGGAATAACTTAAAGTGTCCTAAAACTGCTGCTTGCAAATCGTCTCTTTCTTTTTTCTTTATAAAAGGTGTAAGCTCTTTGGTTATCTCTGGAGATATATTAGCTGGTTGAAAGCAACTTACACAACTAGCGGTATCCTTTTTTGTTGATCCCACTTCTGGCTTATTATATTTTTGTGATAAAAAGGCGATAAAGTTATGGACCGTAGTTTTTCCCTCCATACCATATTTACTATACTTTGTTCTCTTAAACTTTTCCGCATTTAAAACGGCGTCTTTAAAATTACTACTGCTAGTTGTAAATAAAGTCTCTGCAAAAATTTTCGTAGTCTTATGGCCGCTTTTATCTGATATGAGTGGTGAATTATACTCACACACATTGGAAAACTTTGGTTGAGTTAAAGATCCATCAAACCGTGAAAACCAATCTATTAAAGGATTATCTATTTCATTGTAAACTGTGATTTTGGAATCTTTATCATTATCTCTAAACTGCTTAATTAATTCCTGAAATTGTAAACTTCCGATTTCCTCACGAACTGGAAAAAGGGTGGTAGCTTCACTGCTTGCCTTAATAGCTGACACTTTATTCGCCCAATATTTTTCTCTTGCTTCTGGTTTCATTAAAAACAATGTTCTAAGCTCATTTAAAGAAGCTCGTCGATCAGGTAAATCTCCATAGTATTTACCCAATTCCATATTATTCACAAAAAGTGCATCAGCTTCAGCATCACTGATTATTTTTTCTTTTTTACTAAGCGCTAATAATAATTCTTTCAATTGAACATTAGTTTCAGCATCCTTTAAGATATTTTTAATTTTTCCATTCTCCGCAATCTGAGGCGCAACCAGTGCTTTAAAATTATCTAACTTAATTGTATCTTGTTGATTCCAAGAAGATACGGCATAAATACCATTATTAGCTAAAGGAGAATTATCCAATTCATTACGCCCAAAATGGCCATCTTCTTTACCTTGAGTCACATAAACATAAAGTCCGTCTGAACCATTCTTGCTCATTTTTGAGCTAGCTACTTTTAATGTTTCCTTTACGCGCTCGAAGGTACCAGCTTGGAAATTCTCAGGTGGTAAAACAATTCCCTTTTGTTGCAAGTAGTTTTCAAGACTGCCTTTATTCTTATAATTATTTACTTGGGTCAAACTTTTTTTAATTCTCCCTGAAATGCTCCTATCTGGGGTAATCACTTCCGTATTACTACCGGAGGAGGCGTGCACGATGATATCTTTCATAGGCACCCCTTTCTCACTTAGCTTTTTAATCATCAACACTACCCGATCAACGGCAGTCTGGTTTTGTTGTGCATATGTGAGAGCACCTTTCATACCACCTAGCCATATAACGTATTGATCTTTAGCCAAACTCCAACTTGAGTTAAACATCAAAATCAAAAATAAAAATAGGATGTTGGAGATTCTCATTTTAATATCCTTTGGTTTTGTTTTTAAAAGATCTAAAACCTTATATTTAAGCTGCTTTGATTTTATTTTAGACCTACTCTGAAAACAACTTATATTTTATTTATTTACTGCCATAAAGTAGTAATCATCGCTTGTAATGGCTGAACTTTTTTATTGTTAAATTCAAAAGCCAACAATGGTCGTCACTAAGCATAAAATCTATTTAGTTTATTAAGCAAACTAAACCCCAGCTTTTTTACTTAAAAATTTGAAAGATAAAAACTCATATAAAGATTATCAAAAGCCTTTTTCATGGGTAGGATTCATGTTAAGTTGCAAGCATGTGCACAAAGTATTCTAAAAATCTTGTATGCTTAATATCTTTCATTTTGGTTTCAAAACTGTTTGCTTTGCCGTATCAAGCAGAGGATAAACGTAATTTTATTACTACGGATCAGGATATTATTGCCATTGGTGATATTCATGGTGACTTAGATAATGTTCAAGCACTTTTAAGACGTATCAAGATTATTGACGATCAAAACCACTGGATGATTGAGAACACTATCTTAGTGCAACTGGGAGATCAAATTGACCGCGGTCACCAAGATAGACTAGTTATCGATTTTTTTCAGAATTTAAAAAAAGAGGCCTTGCTACATAACAGTGAGGTTTTCGAAATCCTTGGCAATCATGAAACCTATAATGCGGTCCTAGATTTTAAAAGTATCGCAGCGTCTGACGAATTCCTAAGTTTCTACCAGCTCCCATTTATACTTCCAAAGCGTTGTATGAATTTTTATGAAAATAAAGCCAAGGATTTTTTCAACCTTGATTATTACAGACAACTATCAACGGATGGAGACCCAGTACCACTCGGGGTGAGGGGCCGCGCCCAAGCCTTTTGTCCTGGAGGAGAATATGCTAGATTGATGGCATCTAAATATATATCTTTAATTATTAACCGAACCCTTTTTGTCCACGCTGAAATAACCAAGAAATACTCCGCTTTAAAAAGGGAAGGCCTTCAGCAAATAAACCTAGAAACCGCTAACTGGCTAAAAGACCCGACCTATACTTCCACCTTCTATTCAGACATCGACCAAGAACTTTTTAGAGACAAAGAAGGCCCACTTAGAAGTCGATTTTTCAGTAGAGATTTTACCGAAGAAAAATGCAGCGTTTTAGATGAAGTATTAAAAGATTTAGAGGTTGATCGCATGGTAGTGGGACACTCCGTGCAACCCTTCGGTATTACTTCTGATTGTAATGGAAAAATTTTTCGCATAGATACCGGTTATTCCCAAGGTTTTGATTACAATCGAATTAGGGCCCCCAAGGAAGCCTTAAAAATTAGTGCTGACAATAACACCCACATTTTAACGGATAAAGATTGGAAGAGCTTCCTTCACCAAAACTTAGAGGTTATCAACCATTCCACTTTAGATTGTACTACTGATCCAACTCCTGCCAACACATCTCTTTCCAAATGCCCAAGAGATCTAGCTCACATGGCCTTCGAAGATATACTTAGCCTAGATTATTTCAAAGATCATGAAGCTTTCCGATTCTCCAATATGTTTTTAAACGAAGAGGATATGAATAGTTTAAGTTTTAATCCAAATACCTGCTACTTTAAAATAGTTGACCGTATCATCGTTCTTGAAGGTCTAGTTAAGTGTAATCATCTCCGTTAATATCTGCTGTTCATCCCAATAAAATAAACTTTACTTATTTTTTCAGCCACTTTTTTGGCATGTGAATTGAACTATATAGTTCATTATTTATAACTAGGTCAAAACCCATAAAATAGGTGTCTAAAAATTGTGCATTTGAATGGGAAATTGACAAACCAACCAGGGAATCTTTCATGAGAACACACCGTTTATTTACCCCTTACTACATGTTTCTTTTATTCATGGTCACTGTGTTTTCATTTAAAGCATTTAGTGAAACTGATCACAGCGTCAATCAATCAGCAGATAACAATCCTTGGACAAAACTTTATCAGGAACTGGAGTTAAAAAAAGATATAAGAGTTGAAGTCAATACACCCTATTATCACGTTGATGAGATGGATGTTGATCTGCATTCCACTTATAACGGATGGGACAAAATTAATAATCAACGAATTCGCACCAGAGAAATTTCAAAAAAAGCACTAGAGATGATTAAAAAAGCAGATAAACACATTTTGATTACAACATTTTTGTTTGATTGCATGTTAAATGAATCACCTACACCTTACGACGTAGTCAAAGAATTTAAAGAACTCCTCATAAACAAAAAGAAAAATAATCGTGAAATAAAAATAACAGTTATGCTAGATCCACTTAATCGGGCCTACGGAGACAGAATCTCTCTCGCAGCAAAGGAGCTTAATCAATTTGGGATTGATGTTTTTTATTCAGATCTTTTGGAAAGTAAATCCGCGACTAATATTGGAACCTTTGAATTAATAAATCATATCGGACGATTCTCCAGTCAGCTAACACTCGGACTTGGTGGTAATATTTGGGACTTATTAGGACTTACACCACTTACCCCTGTTTTAAAACTTACCCCAGCCCCTAGCCATCTAGACGGAGAAAATATCAATCTTCGTATGGTAATGGAAGCTGCCTTGCTTAAAGCTAATCATCGAAAAATGCTGGTTACCGATATCATGGGGAGTGATGATTTTGAAGCTTTAGTATCCTCAGCTAACCCCCACAATGCCAGCGACGATTCAACCAACCACGCCCTAAGCGTAAAAGGTAATCTAGCAAAATATATCTATATGTCGATTCGAGAAGATATCGCTCACAGTATCATTATTGATAGTAATGAATTGCTTCGTGTGCGACAAAAAAATATTCTTATCAGCGAAGAATCACAAAAAAAGTATGCTATCAAAGGAAAACTGGGAATTAATGAAATAAAAAAATACATTTCTAAGCAACTTCCTGCGGTCACTTATCAAGAGGATCAAAACCGTGGCGCAATTAAAGTTAAATATGCCAGCGAAAGTCAGATAAAAAAAGAGATCTTGAAGATGCTTAAATCCGCCTCCGCCAACGACAAAGTCCGTATACAAATGTTTTATCTTTCAGAGCCAGAAATCATCGAAGGAATTATTGCGGTGGCAAATGATAAACAAAGATCAAAGAACAACCCTGTTTTATTATTACTTGATCCTAACAAGGATGCTTTTAATTCTATCAAAGACGGTACTCCCAATCGACAAGTCGCTTATCACCTACTGAAAAATATTGAAGCAGGTAAAATTATTGTCAGATGGTACTCCACTCATGGTGAACAAAACCATGCTAAAATTATGTCAATTACCAACGAGACTTCCAAAAAATATGAACTCACTACCGGTTCATGCAATTGGACTGGGAAAAATATGAATTCCATCAATATGGAATCCAATCTTTTTATCTATAATGCAAAAAGATTGAATGATAAGTTCAATGAATATTTTGACCGGGCCTTTTTAAATAGACAAAAAGATGTTGAATATTCTCTTGATTATGAGATCTATGATCTGCTTAACACTTATCAAATGGTAATCGGTTATTCAATTTTTGCAAAGATTAAAGATAAAGATGAGTTCAGAAAAAATTGGAAGAATGAAAAATTTGATCTTCTGTTTATGTCAATACTTAAAGAAAATGAGGATCTTTTTAATTTATCCAGTAACGAGTATAACCAAAGAATTAATGACATGATTGAAAATAATCCAACGACTATCGATAGGCTCATGTTTACTATCATGGGTAAGGAAAAACTCATGGAAGAATGTAACTGTTTAAGACTTGATCAATCTGAACAATTTATTAAATGGAAAAAAGCTTACCTTAAGAAATGGTTAAACGGAGAAAAAGGTGGCAGAGTAAGTTGGTAGTTGCCCAGTTATTTTAAAAAGATTTTTCCACCGTTTCAATGATCTCTTTGTGTTTGGATCTAACCATACTTAAAGCGCGGTTTAATCTGATCGTACAGTCCTTTTTGAAATTTTCATCATCAATTCCAAGCAGGTTTATCCGCACATTCATCGCTGCACTTTCCGCGCAGGTAAGCATACAATAAGCGCCTACTCCCACATCAGAAATACAATTAGTGTTCCCATGAAGGGACACTGTTTGTAAAAGCGGAATTATTTCACAGGTTTTTTCCAAAACAGAAAGCGGAACTAGGGTTGCTTGTTTATTAGCATGCGATACTGCCTCGTTTCGTATCTTTTTTTCTTCAGCAGTTTTTTTGGGTAGGCCCATAGCACTCATAACCACATTAAATGAATCTGTATCTTTATCAATGGCCTCCAGAAACCAGTCTTTTAGGTTCTGTCCCACTGGTCCCCATTTCGCCATTTCATCCCAAGCACTCATATATTCTTTTTTATTGTGAGTGAGGTTAGTCACCATAGTACCAAGTCCTGCAGCCAAATTTCCACAAAGGGCCGCTATGGAACCGCCGCCTGGTGCTGGAGCATCGCTTGCCAGTGTATCTGCAAATTGTTCCAGGGTTTGATCTACTAATCTATTTTTTCGCTTAAATTTATATTCCACAATTTTTTCTTCAGGATTAAATTTGGCAACATCATTTAAACCAAGCGATTTAATGGCCACATTAATAATTTCCTTTTCGCTGACTCCAGTGGATAAACCTTGTTTTTGCAAATAGAAACGTCCGGCTTCCATGATGGATTGCTTCGGAACCAATCCCACAATTTCAGATCCGGTCACTCTCATCCCTCTATCAGTCGCCTGTCTAACCACTTCTTCAAACACGTTATGCACTGGTGTCACGTCTATATCGGTAAGATTCATGGTTATTTGTGCGCAATTATATTCAGGAATAATCCAAGCTGTAGATTTGCAATTAGTAAATATTCCCGGAACGTTTTCAGCTTTACCATTTGGGCCTTTAACAATATCACCATCAGGATAACTTAGTCTTTTGGATCTTCCAGTTTCTCTAATATTATAGGCAATATCTTGAGCCAATTTTTTATTAGTGGTATTCATATTAATATTATAAGCAACTAAAAATTTACGGGCCCCGATGGCCACTGCACCAAATTTTACATCCAATTTTTTATTATCACCAAAATCTGGTTTCCATTCATCATGACCAACCCTTGATGGCAAAGATTCATATTCACCAAGTCTTATATTCGCCAAATTTTTCCATTCTGGCTTACTTGCAGCTTCCTCATAAAGATAAACCCAAACCCCCAGTTCATCAGCTACTCTTTTAGCCAATTTTTTGGCAAGCTCTGCGCATTCTTTCATGGT
>Ga0208958_1003257_pt1 | contig 12839 bp, 10 predicted proteins | sample RifOxyB1_FD_184032 | JGI IMG/M metagenome (GOLD analysis project Ga0208958, IMG submission 184032) | Soil microbial communities from Rifle, Colorado - Rifle Oxygen_injection B1 (SPAdes) | ecosystem: Environmental > Terrestrial > Deep subsurface > Rock core/Sediment | place: Rifle, Colorado...
CTCTTATTATAATTCTTTATTAATGCCTCTATAGCTCAGTGGTTAGAGCATCTGTTTTGTAAACAGAGGGTCGGGGGTTCAACTCCCTCTAGAGGCTTAATTTTCGAAGAAAATTAAGACCGCGACTATTTGTTTTGCAAAGACGTTTAGTGGCTTTTTCTTAAAAATTCAAGAAATTATTGTTTTTATTTGAAAATCTTATCATGGTGGTCATAATCTAAAATTCTAACGACCTTTTCATTTTCTAAAATTTCGTATGTTAATATAAATCTCTTTCCGATATGGACTCTTCTTATTCCGGCCATTTCATTTCTTAAAGGCTTGAATTGATAGGGATTTTCTAAAATGTGTTTAATTTTATTACCTATTATCTCTAGAGATTTTTTATCTTTCTTCGACAGTTTTTCAAAAACCCTATCTAATTTTTCTGACACTTCTATTTTGTAATTCATCGTAAGCTATATTGCTTAGCAAAATCGTCAACCCTAATAAATTTTCCTCTCCTTATTTCTTCAAGTTTCTGCAAGTATTCTTCTCTTACCTCTTCTTTTTCTTCAACTCTAGACTTCATAAACATTTCTATTTGTTTGCTCATGCTAATTCCATTAGTTTTGCAGAACTGCAAAAATTTTTCATAAACATCTTGGGTTAAATTGAATGTTTTTATTACCATGTTATATAACATTATATAATATTATATAAACTTTTTGGTGGTATAATTTTGAGGCTTGTCTTTTTAAGGGCTTTTTCTTAGTTACTAAGTAAGTTACTTAATAAGAAAGGTTTTTATAGTTCTTTTTTGTGGTTTTGGAAGAGAAGAGGATGCAATGAAAAAGTATTTGCTGTTAATTGAGGATGAAAAGTTGTGGGAAAAGTTTAAGTCAAGTATACAAAAGGATATTAATAGCGAAATTATTGAGTTGATTAAGAAAAAATTAGGTATTAAAGGAGTCCATGGGGGGAAGAATGAATAATTTGGTTGGTAAGAAGGGGCAGATGGCTATTTTTGTAATTGTTGCCATTTTGGTTGTTACCGGTATTGTTGCTTACTTTGCTTTTAGAGGCGGTTTTGAGATTGGAGGAATTCCTGAAGAATTACAGCCAGTTTATAGTTATTATCTTGAATGTATTGAAGATGAGACTGAATCTGCTTTAAATTTGGCTGGAAACCAAGGGGGGAGAATTGATACTGGGGAATATATTCCAGGAAGTGAGTATGCCCCATTTTCAAATCAGTTGAACTTTTTAGGATTTCCTGTTCCATACTGGTATTATATTTCTGGAAATGGTTTGATTAAGGAGAATGTTCCTGCAAAATCTGATATTGAAAAAGAAATTGAAACTTATTTGGAAGAAAATTTGGGCAACTGCAACTTTGAGCAGTTTTATGAGGGTGAGTATTATATTGAATTTGACAAGCCAAATGTTGATGTCAGGATTGGGATGAGAAGCGTGGATGTTCAGGTTAATAATGCTCTTGTTGTTACCAAAGGAGAGGAAACAGCGAGAAAGAGCAGTCATAGTGTTAGTGTTGATAGCAAGTTCGGTTCTTTTTATAATACTGCTATAAATATTTATGAAGGGGAGAAAGACAGCGAATTTTTGGAGAATTATGGGGTTGATGTTTTGAGGTTATATGCTCCTGTTGATGGGGTTGAAATTCAATGTTCTCCAAAAGTTTGGAAGACGAGGGAAGTTATTGATAAATTGAAGGATGCTTTGGAGGCAAATGTTTTGTCTATTAGGGCAGATGGAAAAGATTCTTACTTTTCTGTTGATGGACTGAAAGAGGATGAAAGTGTTCAGTTTATGTATTCAAGAAGTTGGCCAACAAGGGTGGAAGTTAGCGGGGATGGAGTGAACGATGAATTGATGGTTGCAGAAGTTATTGGTGCTCAGGAGGGGATGGGAATTATGGGCTTTTGCTATGCTCCATACCATTTTGTTTATGATATTTCTTATCCTGTGATTGTTCAGATTTATAATGAGGAGGAGGTTTTCCAATTTCCTATTGCTGTAATAATTGATAATAATGTTCCAAGAGAAGCTTTGTTTGCAGAGGGATTTGATTATCTTGCCGATGAGGATTTTGATTTGTGCGAGTTTAAAGACAAAAATGTTGCTGTAAATGTGTATGATGTTAATCTGAATAAAGTTGATGCTGATGTCAGTTATGAGTGCTTTACTCAGACCTGCAGTTTGGGGGAAACTGAAAACGGCAGATTTGTTGGAGAATCTCCTGCTTGTGTGAATGGCTACTTAAAACTAAGGGCTGAAGGGTTTAAAGATAAAGAGCAGTTGTTTTCTACAAATAGCGAAGTTAGTGCCGAAGTCATTATGGATAGGGAGCATGAAGTGTATGTTGAGTTGAGTTCTGGGGGCAAAAGTATTGAGGATAATACTTTGGTTATCTTTACCAATGAAGGGGGAGAAAGTGTCAGTGCCTATTTCCCTGATGTCAAATCTGTTAAATTGAGTGAGGGACAATACACTTTGAGTGTTTATGTCTATTCTGATTCAAGTATTGTTATGCCTGCAAGCACAAAGACCCAATGCCAAGATGTTGTCAGAAGCGGTATTTTGGGATTGTTTGGGACTACGAAAGAAGAATGTTTTGAGATTAAAGTTCCTGAAACCAAAATTGAAAATGCTTTGAGTGGAGGAGGAAAAGAAGAAGTTTATATTTTAGAAAGTGAATTGCAGAAAGGGAAAGTTATTTTGGATGTTGTTTCGTTTGGGGAACCAACCTCTTTAGACGATTTGTATTCCAATTTTCTTAATTTTGATTCTTATGGTGTTAGGGTGAGTTTTGAATGATGAATAAAAAAATAATCTTTTTGGGAATATTGATTTTGTTAGTTGGGTTTGCGGGTGCAGAAGGTTTCACTAGCAGTAGTGGAGGAAGTTTTACAAGCAGTAGTGGAGGCGGTTTTAGCAGCAGCGGAACTTCCAGTTATCAATACAATCCAAGTTTCCAGACATATTATAGCTCTTCGGATATTAACAGATACTGGCCTATTTTGGGTGATGAAGCGACTTGTGAAGCAAGACAGGATTTGCTTTTGAGCATTGCTCCTGCGGGGTGCCAGCCAGTTATTGTAAGAAGTGATTTGTTAGCTGAGCAGAATGTTCCTGTATTTTGCCAAGTTGATGCACTGCAGGTTAATCCTTTAGTTGAAATAAAAGAGATTGAAAATATAAGGTTTACCGGAAAATATCCTGATGAAGTTGTTGGAACAGGATTTCATCCTGCAAGAGCTGCTTTAAGGAGCAGAGACACTTTATTGGGGGATCCGATAATTAATAATATTGGATATGTGGTTGTTGTTTTGAAGAAAACTGAAAAGGAAGACGATTTGCCTGACTTTGTAAGTGTTAATTTGAGCGCACAGATTGAATATGAATCTGGAAATGCTTTGGGAATTGGAAGAGCGGAGTTTGTTCTTAAACCAATGACAGATGATAAATGGGAAAATGAAAAGGATAAGAACAGTTTTTGGAAAGGAAGATATTTTGTTCGGTTAGAAGAGGTTGAACCAGACTATGCTGTTGTTTCTATTTATGAGGGAGATAAGAAGATTACAACTACAAAAGTTGAGAGGGGAAAGACTAGCAAAGACATTTATGTTCCTGGGTTTTACTGCAGAGCAGGACTGCAGATTCAGTATAATGGATATGTTGGAGAACAGGACAGAGTTAGAATTGAAATCTCTGACGGGGAAGGATACAACATCTTGGATTTGTATAAGGGAAGCAAGTTTCTGAACAATAAATGCAGTGTTCAAAAAATAAGCATTGATGAAAACGGATACGGAAGTGCTGAAATAAAATGCTCCGGAACCAAAGGAACTATTACTTTGAGCAGAAGCGAAAAGAAGGAAGGAGGGAAAGGATTGGTTGAAGAAAAATTGGATAATGATAAAGAATTTTATGAAGTAATTAATGCTTATAAGGAGGTTGCTGAGAGTTATCCTTCTGAAGGAGAAGGGAAATATGGGAAAGAGGCTCTTGAAAAGGCAATTAAGTTTGTTGATGAAAATGCTCCAGGAAAGAAGCAGGTTACTGAAGCCGAATTATTGGAAATGTATATTAGATTATATTCTAATTCTGAAAGTATTGAATATTATGAAAGCAGATTAAGAATGCTTTATGAAGTTGATACGAGTTTGAGCGGAGAAGTTATTGAACTTGATAATAGATATAGAACAATTCGGCTGGTTGAACTGGATAGGGCAGATGAAAAAAGCAAAGTTAAGGTAAGGGTTGGGAGCGAGGGGGCTAAGAATTATAGTGATGGTGATGTTATTTATGGCAAGGGAGGAGATAATCAGATAAGCATTACTGAAATTGAGGCAAATCAGATTAGGTTGGGGCATAATTGCAAAGATAGCGAAAAAGTTTTGCTTGAAGGAGAATCAAAAGAAATTTGCGGGATTGCAGTTAGAGTTGATGAGATTGATTTTAAAGGTGCTGCCAAGATAAATTTGATTCCTAAGGCGAAAGGAACCCAGACTGAAACTAATTTGACTATCAATATTGGAATTGAAAAGAGAGCTATTAAGCTGAGTCCTGATAAAACTGAAGAGTTGATTGAAAATTTGGGCGAAAGTTTAGAAAAGTGGGAAAAGATTTCTGAAAATCTTGGGAATTTTGTAAAGGGGTTGAAGGGGGCTTGCTTTGCGACTGCGGCTGCTTTGACTGTAAAGAACTTTTTTGAAGGTGTTGATGGAACTGCTTTGGCAAGGCAACAGGCGATGCAGGGAGATAATGGATGGAGCGAGAGGTGCAGAGATGCTGTCAATAGCAAAAAGTTAGATACAGGGAAGGGAGAGCCAATTGTTGTTAGTTATGGAAGTGTTACTCAGTGCATTAATGCTAATAAGGATAAGATTGAGGCAGAAATTAATGTTAGGGCAGGAATTAATGAAAAAATAGAGAATTTACAGGCTGATTCTGCTGGAGATGGAGTTTTGGACAGGGAGAAAGCTTTGGAGAATTATTATAACAAGTTGAAGAGTGAATATCCTGACACGATAGGCAAATGGAGTGCTCCTGCTGATGGAGTTGCACCATATTCTATGTCTGATTTAAGAGATATGCAGTATGCTCTTGAAATGAAAAAGACAGGATATGATGTTGATGAAACTATTAAAGATATTAATGACAGAGTCGGATTAAATGCTGATATAATTGATAAGTATAATAAGGATTCAAATGTTCAGAATGTTTTGAAACTTTCCACGCCGATTGGAGAGGGAAGAGTTGCGAAAGTTAAAGTTCTTTCTGGGACTTCAATTTCTGAGTCGGATAATAAATTAACATTGAAGGGGGCGAAAATTGATACTTCTGGAGTTAGTTTAGGAGAATTTGATGGCGCTAGTGTTGTTAGTAGCGGGGCAAGTAGCTATCTTATTGTTGGAAATAAAAATGGAAATGACTTGAGCCCTACTGGTGTTTATGAAATAGTTTCTGATGGGGCAAAGTTGAAAAATTATGAAGGGGGTGTCGACAAGTTTATGAAAGAGAGGGGGGGTATTTCCAGATTTGAAGATTATGGGGATTTATTTGGAAATAAAATTATGTCGAGCGATTTGAAAGTAAGATATTTTGCTTCTGGGCCTGATAAGAATATGCCTGCGGTTGTTCCATTTGATATAAATAATGGGTGGTATGTCAAGGTTGAGTCCACTGCAGGGCTGGGAGATGTTTCTGGAGTTTATAAGAGCTCTGGGCTTCCTAATCATTGGGAGGTTTGCAATGTTGGGGCAAATGGAAAAATGAATAGTGATGATGAATGCCAAAGGGTTGATGCTGGATACAGTGGGGATGTTCTTGGGTTGGGTTCTCCTATGTCAAAGCAAGTTATTGACAAATCTTCCAAGGCGATTTTGGATGCTGCAAGGCAGAAGGGGCAAAAAATAATTACAATAAATGGGGAGAAAATTTATCAGGGGACTCCTGTTTCTGCTTATGATGGAGTTGAGTGCCAGGACTTTATGAGTGCGGATGATTGTTTGCTTTTGTTCAATGTTTGCGACCCAGTGATTTGCCCTGCCACGAGGTGCAATTTTGGTGGCAAATATTATGTGGCTGATGTAATTCAGAGCGGAATAATCGGAAGCACTTTATTGTGCCTGCCCAATTGGAACGAGAAAGTTAAAATTCCTGTTTGTTTGACTGGAATACAAGCCGGAATTGACGGATATGTTTCTATTTTAAAAGCTCATCAGTCCTGCCTTCAGGAGAGTTTGGAAACTGGACAGATGGTTGGAGTTTGCGACCAAATTTACAGCATCTATATCTGTGAGTTTTTCTGGAATCAGGTTGCTCCTGTTGCGAAGCAGATACTTCCAAGTTTAGTTGAGAGACTTTACAGCGGAGGAACGAGGGGCGGTGGAGAATATTCAAACTGGGCTGGGGCTTGGAGCAATGCTGAAAAATCCATTGATTATATGACTAATGTATATGGAGCAAATTCTTTGAAGGCATTTCAAGCAAGAAGTGTTGAAGATGTTGGAGGAGAATTCTGCAAGGCATTTATTTCTGTAAAGGCTCCTACATCTTTTGAGAGTTTGATTGAGCCGGACAGCCCTCCTCAATTCCATGCTTATTTCAGCTCGTCTACTTTTACAGATGCAACTGTTCCTGCGACTGCCCAGTATAAAGTATTTTATCATATTTTTGCAGGGAAAGATGCAGGAGTTTATTACAGCGTTTATTTGAAAGACCCTATTGAGTCAAGTTTCTATAATGTTCCAAGCAGAGTTCAGGTTTCAAGCGGGTTTATTGTAAGAGGAGAGAGCAAGACAGAGACTAAAGACTTTACAGCTCCAGAGGGATATAAAGAACTTTGTGTAAAGATAAATAATGATGAAAAATGCGGATTTAAAGAAGTGAGCACGAGTTTTGCTGTTAATTATTTAACTGACGAGATTGTCGGAGATGAGGCTTCTATTTATGGCATTACTACTGAAGATGAATGTGTAAGCGGAAGTGCAAATCTTGGAGGTTTGGTTAGTGGTAATTTACAGGAAGGGGCTGAAGAATTTCTGGTTCCAGATGTTCAAAGTTCAGGCATTGTTAGAATTTGTGCTACGAGAAATCCTGCTGAATCAACAGACCCTACAAGATATGTTAATGTTGGCTATTGCGGAGATAAGAAAATGATTTGCTGGATTGACAAGAAGAGTGTCAGCAGTGCGATTTCCGATGCTAATGTAGGGAAGAAGAAGGAAGTTTTGAAAGTTCTTGAATCTCAGCAGAAACAGAGTTTAAGTGATGCCGGAAAAATTACTGGAGATAAATCTGCTGTTTCTGAGATTGATGATATTGGGGCAAGGTTTGAGAATAACGAAAAGAAAGATAGCCTTCTGAAATCAATTAGTGAATTGTATGCTAATTTGGTTTATAATCATCATAAAGCGATGCTTCTTCTTTTGAGGGCAGATGTTTTGGCTGGAAGTTTTGAGGTTAAGGCGGCTGAGACTGATGGCTCCAAAGTCATTACTCAGGATGAAGCAGAGGGAGGAATGGATGATGAATATGCTTTGGAACTTGTAAAGGATTACGATGAAGCAGGTGGGTTGGATGTTTATTTATTGATGAAAGATGATAAGCCTACCGATATTTTTGTTTTACCTACTACTAAAAGTCATGAAGTTTTTGCTTTGACGGAGGATGAAGGAAAAGTTAATGTTGGGGAGATGGTTTTTGATAGTTCTTTAGGGAAGGGATTTAGATTTGATTTGAATTCAAAAATTGATGGGGATATTACTGATGTGGCTAAGAAAACTTTGGAGGTTCTTAAGAAAGAAGATCCTGTTGTTGATTTGGAAGAACGAGAGTTTGGTGAGACTGTTGAAGGAATTTTGATTTTTGAAGAAAATTCTGAAGTGGAAGGGTCCTCTGGGGAGGAAAGTAAAGAATTGGTACAGTCTGAAAAGGGGTATAATATAATGAATTTTAATAGTAATATAGAATATCTTTACTTTGGTAATGAGAGAGTAAATGATATTTATCTTAGTGGTGGAGCAAATCATCAAGTTTTCTTGAAAGTTAAAGATTCTAAACTAGCCGGTGATGTTTATCAGAATAAGATTAGAGTTGATTATTTCACTATCGATTTTGAAGAACACCTTTGTCTCATTGACGAAATGGATTATAACTCTATTGGTGGTATGCTCAGCGGGGTCGGGGAAGGTGTTGAATCTAATGAAGGTTACAATATAAGGAAATTTAATAGCAATACAGAATATCTTTACTTTAATGGAGCGCAGATAACGGATATCTATTTTCAGGGAGGAATGAATAATCAAGTCTTTTTAAAAATTAGAAATTCTGAATCAGCTGGTGATATTTATCAGAATAAAATCAGAGTTGATTATTTTACTGAGGATTTTGAAGAACATCTTTGTCATATAGATGGACTTAATTATAATGAGATTGGTGGAAGCCTTTCTTAGACAGAGTTCTTTCTATTCTGTTGGTTCGCAGACAGGAGTTTCTCTCATAATTAATTCTGCTTCCAGAGGACTTACTGGTGCTTCTTGAGCTGGTTGTGCTATTGTTTCCAATTGCCCCAATGTTTCTAAATAAATATTATCTCCCAAGAAATTTATTCTTCCTCCGACTAATTCAAGATGGAATGGGCTTTTTATAAGGGCGGTAACCTTTTCTCCATTAAATATTGTTTCAGCGTAGGCCACTTCTGTTATTTCTTTTCCGTCTGTAAATCTTATTGTTGGTATATTAAATGCTGATATTGGAAGGGTTCCTGCTCTTTGTCCTTCTTTTAATGTTGGCGTGTTGTAAGGCATGTTTGTTCTTAGTCCTTCTACTTCAGGGTTTTTTATAAATAGTCTTACTTGGTTATCATGTCTGCCAAATCTTGCTGTTCTGTCTTTTTGATTAATTATTGTTGAAAGTTCATCTTCTCTTACAGCCCAATATTCAAAGACGTTTTCCTTTGGTATGTATTTTTCATTTATTATGGGTTCTTGGTTTTCTTCGATTCTTCCGAATGTGTAATTTTGTGAGTTAGGTAATTCTAAATCTACTACTCTTCTTTGTGCTCCTCTTATTTGTCTGTTTGAGAAATCTGTTGCTGTTATATTATTGTGTGTGTTTGTTGTGTATTGTTGTGAACAGGTTCTTCCTGTTGAAGAGCATCCTACTGCAGTTGCCATTGCGACTCCTGCCAACATTGATGCTAATCCTTTGTAACTCATGATAGTGGTTCTGTTTTTTGGTTTATAAGCTTTTTTGCTGTTTTGTTATCTTAACTGGTAGTGATAACAAATAGGGAAATTTACAAACTTAACCCAATATCACAAAGTGATATTGATATGCGGAGGCTAGGATTCGGGCCTCACCAATATTTGAAGCTCGACCTGCATCGCGAATTATCGCGACACAAACCCAAAGGTTCTCATCATAGAATTATGCGGAGGCTAGGATTCGAACCTAGGTAGGCACTAAGCCGACTGGTCCTAAGCCAGCCCCGTTTGACCACTCCGGCACCCCCGCATTTTGGGTTTAATAATTGCTTTTACAATTAATACAAGGGTTATAAAACTAACTGCTGTGTGCTCTTAGAGTGGTTGCTTTGTCTTGCGATTATAGAAAATATATAAATGCTTAAAAAGGTGAAATTTTTATTTAATTTTATGAGCGGAACAATTTCAATTTTTCAAGAAGCGTCCTCGGAAGTGGTTAGGGGAATAGATAAATTAGTGCGAGAGACAAATAGTTATTATTTTCATGTTGTTTTGAATCCACCCTTTTCTCCTCATGAACAGTTTATAGAGGGTTTAACTGTTCGTACATCTATTGATAAAATACTTGATGATCATGCCATATTAAAAGTTTCAAGAACTACAACCTATGCCTCAGCTTTTTTTTGGCGTCAGAAGAGCGGAGAACCAATACTTAGAGAAGAGCAGTATGGGTGTGTTGATATTTCTGATGCTGGAGAGATTGATTGGAGATTATATGAGAGAATCTTAGATGAGCTTGAACATGTTAGAAAGAGGGGATATCAGTTTGAGGTAGATGATCAAACAAAGTTTGCTCAACATTGTTTACCTCTTCTTAAAGCTACAGAGAGATGCTGAAGAAAAAATTGGCACTACTATAGCGAGTGCATATGGGTATTGGAGTTCTAACGTCTCCCTTGTAATAGCTACCATTCGGTAGATAAGCTAAAGTTTATTTTTTTGCTTTTTCTGCTTGAGCTACTTTAGCTTTTAGCTTCTCATCAAGTTTTAATCTGTCTATTAATTCTTTGTATCTATTTCTTATTGTGACTTCTGTTATTCCTGCGACGTCTGCTACTTCTCTTTGAGTTTTCTTTTCATCGTTCAGAAGTGCTGCTACATATAACGCTGCTGCTGCAATTCCTGCTGGACCTCTTCCAGAAGTTAATTCTGATACATCTGCTTTTTTCAGGATTTTTAATGCTTCATTTTGGGCTTTTGGAGATAAGTGGAGGATTGAAGAAAATCTTGAAATGTAATCTTTTGGAGATGAGGGTGTTACTTTGATTTTTAATTTTCTTACTATAAATCTGTATGTTCTTCCTATTTCTTTTCTTTCTACATCTGAGGCGGCTGCAATTTCATCCAGTGTTCTTGGGATGTTGTATGAACGGCAGGCTGCGTAGATACATGCGGCGATTACGGATTCCATACTTCTTCCCCTTACTAATCCTCTTTGCAAAACATAGTTGTAAACTCTTGATGCCTCGTCTCTTACAACTGAAGGAAGATTTAGGAAAGATGCTACTCTTCTTAATTCTGCCATTGCGAGTCTTAAATTTCTTTCAATGGATGTTGAAACTCTTTCCTGCCATTTTTTCAATCTTAGGAATTTTCTTGTTTGCCCTGCTTCTAATTTGTAAATATCTGAAATTTCTCCGACGTTTGTCGTTAGTCCTTTGTCAAATTTTTGCATAGAAATTGGTGCCCCCCCTCTTCCTTTTTTCTCTGATTTGTCGAATTGCCCTCCTGCGTCCTGTCCGGTATCTACCATCTTTTCTTCGACGATTAAACCACAATCGTTGCAGATTATTTCGCCATGTTGCTCGTCGTAAGTTAAATTGACACTTCCGCATTCGGGGCAGCGTTTGACGTAGTTCATTTTTGTTATAGAAAGCTTTAAAAGGTTTGTGGTTAGGTGAGTATTTAAACCTTTGGCTGGTTTGTAATTTTATCGACGGGGGAAATTTAGGCTTCGATTAAGACTGCATTTACGCAACCTTCCTGACTTGGACGATTTGTTATTCTTGCTTTACCAATTGAGGTTTCAACAATCGCTCCTTTTGATAATCTGTTTTGTCTTGCTAAGAATTTGTTTTGCGGTGTTTCTAAAACATTTTTTATTTCAACTTTTTGGATTTTCCCGCCAGCTTTTAGATTTACCTGATTTGCTTTTAACATAATTGTTCTTCTGTTTCCTCCTCTGCCTCTAATCTGCTTTCTCTTTGTCTCTCCGAGTGAAACAATTCTTTCCTGATTTACTTTTGTGAAGAATTTCTTCTTTCTTTGCTTGTGATACTTCCCACCAGATATTTTTCTCCCGCGATTCATGATTAAGATTTAGAAAGTTGGTTTAAATACCTTTTTGTTTTTATTTTTACACGAAAGATTTAAATACAGAGATAAATGAAAGCAAATATGGCTAACGGAATTGAGAGACCACTTGATTTACTTAATCAATCTAAGGGAAAGGAAGTGCTTATTCAACTTAAGGGAGATAAGCAGTTTGTTGGAACTTTGCTGGCATTTGATATGCATATCAATGTTGCGTTGGATAATGCTAAGGAAGTTCAGGGCGGAGAAGTTAAGAAAAATATTGGATTGACTTTTTTGAGAGGAGATACGATTATATTTATTTCTCCATCTTCACCTTCTAAGTAAGTGTCCCACCCACCCACCCACAAAGAGATAATTGTCTGAATAAGGATATGTTATTATTTATTTCTAAGTTATATTAGATAATTCTGTTATATTGAGGAAGGGGTTGTTCTTGAGATTTTGGGTAAAAATTTGATTAGATTGTGAATATAAGAATCATCTCATTGATAGAGGGATAGTGGGGATATTATGTTATGTTGGAGATGGTAATTTGTTATAATTGGGGTTGTTGAGTTTATTCTCGAGATGATTGGGCGAGTTAGAGAAGGTTTGATTATATTGGGGGCGTAGAGGTTATCTTTGAGATGATGGGAGAGAGTTAAACAAGAATTGTGTCAAAATCTTTTACTGTCTTTGTTTGGGGGAAAATTTCTTTTGCTTCTTTCTCTATTTTTCCTGGTTCTTTTTCATATCTTTGAGACAGATGAGTCAGCAGAAGGCTTTTAGATTTTGATTTTTTTGCTATTTCTGCTGCTTGAGATGCAGTGAGGTGTTTGTATTCTTTTGCTGTAACTTCATCTTCAGAAGTAAACATTGCTTCACAAATTAACAAGTCAGATTCTTTTGCAAATTCAATCGCTTTTTTATTAAATGCTGTGTCTAAAATTATTGTTATCTTTTTTCCTTTTTCTAAGTAGGTTATATTTGATGCTTTTATTTTTTTATTGTTGAATTTTATGTCTTTTCCTTTTTTTAAATCTCTTAATAATGCTGAGTTTGGCAGTCCAAGTGACTTTATTTTAGCTTTATCTAATCTGTATTTGTCTTTGATAGTTAAGGAGTAGGCTAGTGTGGGCGTTCCGTGCTCCATTGATTCTGCCGATATTGAAAATTCTGGAGTGTCTATGAATTTTCCTGAGATTATCTCTTCTGCTGAAGTGTTTATTTTGTGCTCGCTCATTAATTTTTCTATTGTGCTTAGAAAGA
>Ga0208958_1003260_pt1 | contig 12837 bp, 10 predicted proteins | sample RifOxyB1_FD_184032 | JGI IMG/M metagenome (GOLD analysis project Ga0208958, IMG submission 184032) | Soil microbial communities from Rifle, Colorado - Rifle Oxygen_injection B1 (SPAdes) | ecosystem: Environmental > Terrestrial > Deep subsurface > Rock core/Sediment | place: Rifle, Colorado...
TCTTAAAGATTTTTAAAGAATAATTTATGGAAAGAAGCAGAGTACGTAATTTTTCAATTATTGCGCATATTGATCATGGCAAATCAACCCTCGCGGACCGTTTGTTAGAGTTTACTAATTCTCTTTCTAAGAGGGAAATGAAAGAGCAGTTTCTTGATAACATGGATCTTGAAAAAGAGCGTGGTATTACTATTAAGGCTCAGACGGTTAGATTGACTTACAAAGCGCAAGACGGAGAGCTTTACCATTTGCATTTAATTGATACTCCCGGGCATGTTGATTTTTCCTACGAAGTATCTAGGTCGTTGGCTTCTTGTGAAGGCGCACTTTTGGTAGTTGATGCCTCTCAAGGGGTGGAAGCGCAAACGCTGGCTAATGTTTATATGGCCATAGATAATAATCTTGAAATAATTCCTGTCATAAATAAAATTGATCTCCCTCACGCTGATACCGAAAAAGTAAAAAAAGAAATTGAAGATATTATTGGAATTGATACCGCGGAAGCCTGCTTGGTATCTGCTAAAGCTGGAATTGGGATTGAAAATCTGTTGGAAGCTATTGTAAAAAAAGTTCCTCCTCCGCGCGGCAAAGTGGAAAATGATCTCCAGGCGCTAGTCTTTGATTCTTGGTATGATCCTTATCAAGGTGTAGTGGTACTAGTTAGAGTTATGGAAGGTGCTGTAAAACGAGGCGAAAAAATATTTTTAAAAAAATCTAACTCAGATTATGAAGTGTTAAAAGTTGGAGTAAGTGCACCTTTTTTAACAGAATTGGATGAACTTCAAGCAGGCGATGTTGGGATGCTTTTTTGTGGTATCAAAACCGTTAAAGATGTCAAAATTGGAGACACTATTGTATCCGCCAGAAAAAGAGAGACTCCAAGCTTGGTAGGTTACAAAGAAATGAAGCCTATGGTTTTTTGTGGAGTTTTCCCGGTGGAGTCTAATGAATACGGAATACTCAGAGATTCTTTGGAAAAATTATCCTTAAATGATGCTTCATTTACGTTTACCCCGGAAACATCTCAGGCTATCGGTTTTGGTTTTAGATGTGGTTTTTTGGGCCTTTTACACATGAATATCATTCAAGAAAGATTAGAGCGTGAATTTGAAATGGATATGATTTCAACTGCTCCATCTGTTAGTTATAAGGTGACTAAAACCAATGGTGAAGAAATATTTGTAGATAATCCTGCTTTGTTACCAGATACGGGGAAAATTGAATCTATTAGCGAACCTTACGTTGAGATTAATATACATGTGCCAAATACCTACGTGGGAAACATTATAAAATTGTGTATTGATAGACGAGGGATTCAAAAAGAAATTCGCTATATCACTACTGACCGGGTTCAAATAATTTTTGAATTACCTCTGGCTGAAATGGTGTTTGATTTTTACGATAAGCTTAAAGGTTTATCCAAAGGATATGCGAGCATGGACTATGAGGTCATTGATTTTAGGATGTCCAATTTGGTTAAAGTGGATATACTTTTAAATGGTGACAAAGTAGATGCACTCTCCATGATCTGTCATAAGGATCACGCTCAACACAAGGGTAGACAGTTGGTGCAAAAGTTAAGAAAATATATTGGTAGGCAGCAATATGATATAGCTGTTCAAGCAGCAATTGGATCACAAATTCTTGCTAGAGAAACGATAAAAGCTTTTAGAAAAAATGTTATTGCTAAATGTTACGGTGGAGATATCACCCGTAAAAGAAAGCTGCTGGAAAAACAAAAAGAAGGCAAGAAAAAAATGAAAATGGTTGGAGCCGTAGAAGTTCCTCAAGAAGCATTTATGGCGGTGTTAAAAATTGATGAGGATGATTAATATATGTATAACCACTTAAAACAGCACATTGAATCTGCCCTGAAAGAATATACTTCTGGCAGTAATTACGAATATCTAATAGAGGCAAAGGCTCTATTTACTGATTTGGTGGGAGTTGTTCGCGAGGATGATCCTGAATATGAAAGTATTATGAATTTATTCAATGATTGGTACTTATTTCAATTTCTGTCCATGAAAAAAACTAAAACCATGATGAAAGAATATGTTATTAACAAGCAACTTGATCCAATGCTGGCTGATTCTTTAACTAAAGTGCATTTTAGCTTGCTCGAACATGGGGGCTCTAATTTGGGTGGCAGCATAACTGTTTGTGATTATTTCACCAATCATAAAATTAAACTGGCCAAAGATTGTTTTAATCTAGGTCTAATCAAAGGTGATATTTTTATAGGTAGAATAATCAAATACGATAATGAGTACTATTTGCTAGATGGCATATCTTTGTTTCCCAAAGAAGTTAAACAGTACATCAAAAAACAAATTAGAAGTTTAAAAAAGCTTAAGGATAGGCATAAGGAAATAGAATACATTTTCAAACTTGACCGGCTTAAAAATAAATTGAAAAATTATGGGCATCTGGATCCAGTACGTTTTTTTGAACAAAATTTTTAGGTTTCTACCTTTCTGGTTTAAGACCGATTCCCTTTTCTGATAATTTTAAAAGTAACATCATTTCGGGATTCCATGCTAATGCTTGAGGTGAGTGCATTTTAGGGGGTACATTTGACCGATATCTTAATTTAATTAGACGGTGGTCTTCCATAATAATCATATTCTTTTTTCGGAATTTAAAAGGAACATCTTTTATATTTTTGACCCAATTAATTTCTTTGGCATTGATTTTATTTTTTACACTATCAGCGTAAGCAACGTCATTTCCTACAATGTATATAATTTCAGCTGGTGGAAGAAAAAAACGATCGCTTAGCCGTTCAATTCGATCCTTCATGAAATGAGGATGATCTATGAGAATAGGCAGGGTTTTGGTTTTAGAGAAAATCTTTTTTTCTCTATTATAGTATTTTTTAAATTTTTCCTGGGGCCTGATCCTTCGTAGTATTTCTCTTTGTTTGGCGTCATGCTGCTTTGGATCTCGCACATGACCATAGTGGAGAATACTGACATCACTACAAAATTCCTTGGCTGCCCCACGAAATCCTTGGGCATCTCCATAGCAAAAAATATTCGTATTAAGTTTGAACGCTCGTATCTCTGCCGGGTGCCATCTTTTGCAAACAGCGATATGATAGTGGTCTTTCCAGAAGTGAAGAAAGCGAAGCTTGACGGCATCGTAGTTATTTTTTTGGGCAAACTCAATGTTCTTTTTTAAGTCGTTATATTCTTTGGGGTGGATTATTTCATCACAATGTAAAAAAATGGCCCAAGCATCTTCTTCATTACCGTGCTCTTTTCTTAAAGCGTCCAGAGCAACGTTGGCTTGCTCTGAGAAAATTTTTCCACCATCACCTATTAATTTTTCATCCCAAATGGTTCTGATAATTTCGATATTCTTGAATTTTTTAATTTCCTTTTCGGTACCATCGGTACTATCACCCAAAGCCAGATATATTTTATCGACTAGACTGGAAAGCGACGTAAGCATTTCCACGAAGGGATAATCAAATTGCTCAACATTACGCATGAAAGTAAAACCATATAATTTCATTTATCAAACCCCGAAGCATCTTTTACTGAATATTTTTTAGAACTCATAAGATATGGAATAACACCAAACAAATTGATGGTAATCCAGCATATAAAATAGAGGTTAAACAAGGATGCCCCATTGTTAATACCATAAAGTGAAAAAAGTTGATCAAAGGCAGCGTGCCCTACCCCGATTCCTGCTGGTGAGATGGGGATAGCGATTGTAACAAATCCTAGAGGGATGAAGCTTAGCGCATGCTCGAAAGTAAGGATAGTTCCCTCTATAAAAGGCGTTGCCAGGGCCCAAAATGCAAAAACGTTAAGGGTTTGAACTACCAAACTTATTGCAATTGAGTAACCTAAGGCCTTAGGACTCTTGCCAATATCCCAAATCGCATAAGATACTCGGCTGATTAAATTTCCAACTATTGGTATTTTTTTCAAAAGAGTATGGATATAGTTTTGAATTTTTACAGGCAAAATGATTGCAAGAATAAATAAAATTACTCCAAAAAAAATCACGAAATTAAGATGCACTAAATTGGCCACATGTTCACCTTTAGCGACTAGGGTGTTGTAATATATTGCGCTAGAAAGTCCGATTAAAAGAAGTAGTCCGATAAGCCCGATAATTCGATCCATTAGGGCAGAGGTGAGCAAATAGGTTTTGCTCAAATTTTTATCTAAGTCTTTGGCATAAACAAGTTTTACCACATCACCAGTTACAATCCCTGGAAGTACTGAACTAAAAAAAACACCAATCCAAGTAAGCCTAGTCATGGTTGACAGTCGCAAAGTGGTGGATGACTTTATTTCCAGTAATATTTTCCAGCGTACGGTGGTGAGTAGAATATTTAAGATCATGATAAAAAAACCAATTGCCCAGGCTGTTTTATATTGGAGAGAAGAAGTTAAAATTGAAAAATCTAGTTTTCCATTATAAATCATCCAGACAATGATCGAGATGGCAAAAATAAATTTTAGAGAAGTTATAAGCATTGATTTAATCATCTAAATCGTCCATATAAGCAAAAGTGTATTTCATAAACATAGAGTAAGCGGCATTAATAGCAATAATGAATCCACTTGTCCCGTCTAAAATGCCCAGCTTCACTAAATAGCATTCCATGAATTTACCAATGGGTCTGAATAAAACTTCAAAAAAATAGGGTCTTCTTTTTTTTCTTTTGATTAAATCTTTGGCCCCAAGGCGAGCAAATTTTACGTTAGTGTCGACTTGGGATTTAACGGAGGGAAAGGAGTAATGCATGATTTTTCCGTTGAGACACCCAATTTTTCCGGGAGTGGTGAGTTTCAAGTCTTCATGTACATTGGGCTCAGTCCATTTTACATAATTTTGGTGCCCAAACCTAGCAATATACTCAGGGTACCATCCACCATGCCTGATCCATTTACCACAAAAGGAGGTGAGGCGGTTGATTTTATATAGTTTGGTTTCAGGTTCACCCATTTTAAACAGTTCAATAATGTCATTTTTTAATTCAGGAGATACCACTTCGTCGGAATCAATGTTTAAAACCCAGTGGTTTTGGCAAAGACTTTGAGCATAATTTTTTTGTTGCCCATAGCCTACAAATCTATTTTGATAAACCCGACATCCATGCTGCCGGCAAATTTCATCAGTGCCATCAGTTGAAAAGCCGTCCACAACAACAATTTCGTCGACAAAATCAAGGGACTTTAGGGTTCTTCCAATGATTTTTGCGTTGTTAAATACAATAATTGTGGCAGAAATATTCATAATGAAGTATTTTACACTTTAAAATTATAAATACCAATTTCTATTTTTTAGGAGAAGTTATGAAAGTGACGGTGATCGGAACAGGTTATGTAGGGTTGGTTAGTGGTGTGTGCTTTGCGGAAATAGGACACCATGTTACCTGCGTTGATATTGATTCTCAAATTATTAATAAATTAAACAACGGTCATATCCATATATATGAACCAGGTTTGAAAGATTTGTTGGACAGAAATTTCAAAGCAGAGAGAATTAACTTTTCTACGAATTATGATTCGGTCAAGGATTCTAAAGTAGTTTTTATTGCCGTAGGTACACCTTCTAAAGTTGATGGTCGAGCCAATTTGGACTATGTCAGGGATTCAGCCATATCTATTGCCAAAAATTTAAACGACGGTACGATAGTCGTTTTAAAATCTACTGTTCCAGTAGGCACTCACAAGTGGGTCAGAGAAGTTATTTCAGAAAATACCAAGAAGACATTTTATCTTGTTAATAATCCAGAATTTTTAAAGGAAGGATCAGCCGTAGATGATTTTATGCGACCAGATCGAGTGGTAGTTGGAATTAAAGAACAAGAGGCTGGTGAAATAATGAAAGAACTTTATTCACCATTAACTAGGCAGGGAAATCCGATTATATTAATGAGTAATGCCTCTGCGGAAGTGACTAAATATGCGTCTAATGCTTTTTTGGCCACCAAGATTACTTTTATCAATGAGATCGCAAAATTTTGTGATGCTACTAGTGCGGACGTTGAAGAAGTACGACAAGGTATGACCACTGATAGTCGAATTGGAAAACAATTTTTATTTCCAGGACCTGGTTACGGAGGAAGTTGTTTTCCAAAGGATGTAAGGGCAATTATTCATACCAGTGAGGATTTGGGTATTGATCTAAGAATTCCCCGGGCCGTTAATGAAGTAAATGAAATTCACAAGCTTTATCTTTTTGAAAAAATTAAAAAACATTTTGGGGAAAACTTATCTGGCAAAACATTTGCTCTTTGGGGGGTTGCTTTTAAACCTAATACTGACGATGTTAGAGAATCTCCGTCCATAAAGATTGCCAGTGAATTAATAAAACATGGCGCTCATATTAATTATTTTGATCCGGAAGCTATGGATAACTTTCAAAAATATATGGACCAATCCAAAGAAAATAATGGGAAATTAACGGCTCATAATAATAAATATGATTGTTTAAATGGTGCGGATGCCTTGGTAGTAGTTACAGAGTGGGGAGAGTTTCGGGTTCCTGATTTTATGGAAGTAAAATCAAGACTTAAAAAGCCGGTTATTTTTGATGGTAGAAACCTTTACCGAACCGATAAGGTTTTAGGACTAGGTTTTAAATATTATGCTATCGGAAAATATGTTGAGGGTAATCTTTGAAAATTGGAATTATCCAAATATGCTCTAAGCTGGATTATCAGGAAAACCTGCAAAAAATTAAAAGTTATTTAGATGAAGCCACTCGCAAAAAGGTAGAGATGGTTTTTTTGCCGGAGTGCTTTTATTCAATGCCAGATGGATTAAGTGCAACCCCATATCTGATAGACGGACAAAACGAGCACTACCAGAATATCAAGGAATTATCTTTAAAATATCAGATGCCTATTATTGGCGGTTCTGCAGCGACAGCACTTAATCAAAAAGTGGTGAATAGGTGTTTTAATTTTGATCACCACGGAAAAGATTTAGGATACTATGACAAAATTCATCTTTTTAATTGTGAACTTAAAGATAAGTCAATCAACGAATCTGATATTTATACTCCAGGTGAATCACTCAAAGTAATCGAATTAGAAGAATTAAAGATTGGATTAACCATTTGTTTTGATGTTCGTTACCCTGAAATGTATCGGCAATACCGTTTGCTTGGGGCCAACCTAGTAACTATTTCCGCTGCATTTACGATACCTACAGGAATTGCTCATTGGCACACATTGGTGCGGGCTCGTGCTATTGAAAATCAATATTTTGTAGTGGCACCTGCGCAGTGGGGACACCACAACGACCGAATTCAAACCTATGGACACTCTTTGGTTGTTGCTCCATGGGGTGAAATTCTGGTGGATGCTGGCGACGGTGAGAAATTAGTTGTCGCAGACATCGACCTTAATCAAGTGGTCGATGTTAGAAAAAAAGTTAAGCTATTTTAAGATTTAAGTTTGCTTACTTTAATCCACCAGAGTAGTTATGTTGCCCCCATGCTGCCAAAATCGCTAATTCAATAGACTTGCAAAGTCGCTAAGTTAGTACAAAATTTAGATACTTTGCCTATACATATTGGCAGCTTAAAGGTCGAATGATTATAAATATCATTTGTTTTAATAGCTAACTAATTAAAACAATTAAGCTCAAGATATATTTAAACATTCAAGCAATTCTTACCGAAAAACATCTTATTATTATCTTATTTGAAGCTTAACTTTACTTGGGCCAGGGAATATCAATATGGGTAGAACAATTATTATAATCGTGATGTTTTTATTATTCACACTTTTAACCTCGTGTGGACCAGGACTTCTTGACACTAAAGTTAACTTAAAAAGACCACCTAGTCCCGTAGATAAGATTAAGCCTAATGGTGTGCTTGAAATTAGTGGTACAACGTATAGTTACGGCCTTCAGTCCTTGTACACATCTGTAGATAAAATCTTCTATGTTAGGAATATCGGGCTAGGAGCCGTTTCAGCGATGATGGGCAGCGGTTTATCCGCTCCTTTTACATTTAAAGGTGGAAGTTATCCTGGTACTGGTGGTAATTGTAGTGCGACGTTAGATGCTTTAAGTTATTGCACAATTGTTGTTACGTATATGCCAACGACGTCAGATCCTCATAGTGACACCATCCAAATTAGCTACATTACTGAATCTAAAATTAGAAGTGCTGAAAGAAATATAAGTGGTACTGGGGCTGCAGGATCATCTGCTAATTTAATTATCTCAGATGGAGTGACATATAATTTTGGTTCCCAATTCCTTAATTCATCAACGGATAAAATTTTTACTGTTAGTAATGGTGGGTCAGGGATTGCCACAGAGATGAGTGGTAGTGGTTTGGTTCTGCCTTTTATGTTTAAAGGTGGAAGTTATCCAGGTACTGGTGGAACTTGCGGAATAACATTGCCGGTTTCTGGGTCTTGTACGGTAGTTGTAACATATACACCAACAACTGTGGCCAATCACAATGGTACTATCTCTATTAATTACAATAATGGACTTTCTGCGCAGATTTCCCAAAGAGATCTAGTCGGAGTAGGGGTGGCTGCTGCGACCGCTAATCTTTCTATTGCCAATGGAGTAGCATATAACTTTGGATCCAAAGTTATCAATACCGCCACGGATAAAACATTTTTTGTAAATAACAGCGGTTCGGGAGCGGCTACGGCCATAAGTGGAAGTGCCCTTGTTGCACCATTTATGTATAAAGGTGGAAGTTATCCAGGTACTGGTGGTGATTGTGGAGCAGTATTAGCTGCCGCAGCGACATGCAGTATTGTGATTACATATATTCCTACTACTATAACTACTCATAACGGTGTCATAATGGTGAATTACCATAATGGGATTTCCGCTCAAACTGCACAAGTAAACATATCAGGTACGGGAGTCGCTGTACCAACTGCGGTACTCACGATATCGGATGGAGTAACATATAATTATGGTTCAAGAAGCATTAACACTTCTACTGATAAAATTTTTACTATTAGTAATATTGGTACAGCCCAAGCTTCCGCTATGAGCGGTATCGGGTTAGTGGCTCCTTTTGCATTTAAAGGTGGAAGTTATCCAGGTACTGGTGGAAACTGCGGAACAACTTTGGTAGCTTCCGGATCATGTACAATCGTGGTTACCTATACCCCCACTACGATTGCAGTTCACAGCGGAACTATTACTATAAATTACCACAATGGGGTTTCGGCGCAAACTGTACAAAGAAATATAACAGGTACAGGTATAGCAGTACAAACAGCAACACTTACAATATCCGATGGGGCTACATATAATTACGGTTCAAGAACTATTAACACTTCTACTGATAAAATATTTACTATCACTAATAGTGGAGCAGTTTCCTCTACTGTTATGAGTGGTAGTGGCTTGGTGGCTCCTTTTATATTTAAAGGTGGAAGTTACCCTGGTACTGGTGGAACTTGCGGAGCAACTTTAGCAGCTTCTGGAACATGTACTTTTGTGGTTACCTATACTCCCACAACGGTGGCAGTTCATAGCGGAACTATTACCATCAATTATAACAACGGTGTTTCTGCCCAAACTGCTCAAAGAAATATAACCGGTACAGGATTAGCAATACCAGCAGCAACTCTCGTAATATCAGATGGACCAATATACAATTATGGTTCAAGAACTCTTAACACTTCTACTGATAAAATATTTACAATCAGTAACACTGGAGCAGTATCAGCTACAGCCATGATTGGCAGTGGATTGACTGCCCCTTATGCATTTAAAGGAGGCAGCTATCCAGGTACTGGTGGTAGTTGTTCGGCAAACTTGGTAGCTTCTGGGGCATGCACTATTGTAGTTACTTATACACCTACTACCGTCGCAGTTCATGGCGGAACTATCACTATCAACTATAATGACGGCGTTACAGCACAAACTTCTCAAAGAAGTGTCACGGGTACCGGAGTTGCAGCTCCTAATGCAATACTTACAATATCAGATGGAGCTACATACAATTATGGTTCAAGAACCATAAACACTTCTACGGATAAAGTTTTTACTATCACTAATAGCGGAGCAGTTTCTGCTACTGTCATGAATGGTAGTGGACTGGTGGCCCCTTTTACATTTAAAGATGGAAGTTACCCTGGTACTGGCGGAACATGTGGAGTAACTTTGGCGGCTTCTGGAACATGTACTTTCGTGGTTACCTATACCCCCACAACCGTGGCAGTTCATAGTGGAACAATTACCATCAACTATAATAACGGAGTTTCTGCTCAAACTGCTTTAAGAAATGTTACCGGTACAGGAATGGCGGTGCCTATTGCGATACTGACAATTTCAGATGGACCTACTTATGATTTTGGATCACAGGAATTGGATTCAGTCACAGATAAGGTATTTACGGTAAGTAATTCAGGTCCAGGAGCAGCTTCTGCAATAAGTGCCACTAGCTTGCTTTCTCCTTTTACATTCAAGGGAGATAGTTATCCTGGTACTGGTGGAAACTGTGGAGTAACGTTGGCGGCAGCTGCATCTTGTACTATCGTTGTAACTTATATTCCGACTTCTGAAAATACTCACACAGATACCATAAACATCAATTATAATAACAGCGTTTCCGTGCAAGCTACCCAAAGAGATATAACTGGTACTGGTATATACTCAGCTATTATTTCTAAAGAGGTAGGATGGGATGCGAATCCGATCATTGAAGTTGTAGTAGGATACAAATTATATTTTGGTACGGCTCCTGGAACATATAACGGCGGTTGTGTTAATACTGGCGAAAATTCACCTATTATTATTCCAATTGCAGGGCTCGCTGATCCAAATTATCCAAGCTATGTATTCAATGGATTTAAAAGCGGTTCTCCTTGTTACTTTTCAATAAGTGCTTATAACAATATTGGAGAAAGCATACGTTCGAATGATCTGGTGTATACACCTTAAACTGATTTTATAGGCCAGATAGTGATAGCTCAAAAATTCCATCTATGGCATTTTGGAAATCGTTGATTGATAATGCTGAGTGCTTGTTCACTGTGCACCAGAACGACGCCAGATAATTTTGGTTTTGATCATTTAACAACGGAATATGATAGATATTATCTTTCGCATTATCTCCCTTTAATACATTTTTAATTGAGATTTCAGTTCCTTTGGGAATAATAAAAGGTTTTGGGTAGATAGGATTTTCAGAACGATCGAAAGATAAAAAACATTTATGCGGATTATTCATTTTATTTCCGGCATCTTTACCATCAAGCATTTCCCCATGGGTGATGAGTAAAGTGACACTCCAATACCATTTTCTCGGATACTCCTTGCTAAGGGGTATTTCTTCTTCATGAGCTCTGCGGTCAGGGAAAACTATATCTTGTAGAGCAATAAGCTTTTTATGAACATACTTATTAATGTCTACCAAATCCTGATTTTGGTTAGCAAACGCAACGTTGCTAACCATTAGGGCAATTATCAAGGTATTAAGTTTTTTCATATTCTCACTTTGGTTTTTAAAACTGTTAAAGGTGTCTATTTTCCTGGAGTTAGATCAAGGATAATCTTGGCTTCCTCACCATAGGTTTCCAACTGATAAGCGTTACTGATCTTGGCAGCTACAGTCTTATCACTTCTATCTATATATTTTTTATTATGTTTTTTAAAAACTTGGATTAATGTATCTAACTCACTCGATTTTTCAATATTAATATTCAAAGCATATTCCATGGCTTCAACGCAAATATCATCTACTGATCTATCGGTACCATGATTTTCCAAATAGTCAATGATAGTAGTAATGAATCTTAAATTGGTAGGTGTGGATGGTACTCCAAGCACAGGTATGGTGACTGTGTTGCTACAAAGACTTTTTTCAATCACGCTGGTAGCTTTGACCATGGCCCGAGCTACAATACAAAGAGTATATTCTTTGGTAGCGTCAAAATTACGTAACTGTGCCACTTGGATACTATTAGAACCTACGGGATTTCCCACGTCGACTGGAGAGTTGCCTTCCGTTAATCCAGTTCCATTGTAAGTTAGATGATCTGTTGGAACAGGTGTTCCAATATGATAATAGATACTAAAGCCATCGGTGGTGTAATTTGCTATATAATCAGGACTGGAGGACATTGTTACGGCGTAATCCTCCCACTGGAAATAGTAATCAACTGCCAATAAATTGGTGTTTAATACGATTAATAATAAGAAAATAAAAAATTTCATAATATATCCTTGTTTGTTTTAAAAAACCTCATCAGTTTCTCTATTATGTAAGGTGAATTGTATTTTAAAAGATGGTGTACAACAATTTGAAGCTCTAACAGTTTTTTGATCTTTTTGTGGACATACTTTTGGTTCCAGCGTGGTTACGTCTTTGGTACACTTAAGCCTTGATATATCGTAAGTAGTCTTGTACTTAAGTGCATTTTTTAAATAAATAGCATTTTTCTCATAAGGTAAATCAATTTTAAATTTTTCACCAGTTAGTTTGTTTTCGAAGATAAATCGGTGATTGAAGTGATTAAGGGGTACTGGTTCTGGTTCTGGTATCCAATCAAATCCTACGTCTGCTTCTACTTTGATAGAAATCTGATCACTTTTGGATAAAACTCCATTATTTACTGTTAACTCATAAGTGTATATGCCTGGTAAATCGGGAGAAAAGGATGTTTTTGCAGAGACATAATCAGCTAATACTGCCTTACTTCCTAAGGGACTTTTTATTAATGACCATTTATAGGTTAACCGGCGTCCAAGTGGATCACCACTATTACTACCGTCAAGCTCAACTGTTGAAGTTAAATATGCAATCTGGTTTTTCCCAGCATTAGCAATTGGAGGCGTGTTAGGGTTTGGTGGAATATGTCCCATGACA
>Ga0208958_1003266_pt1 | contig 12808 bp, 10 predicted proteins | sample RifOxyB1_FD_184032 | JGI IMG/M metagenome (GOLD analysis project Ga0208958, IMG submission 184032) | Soil microbial communities from Rifle, Colorado - Rifle Oxygen_injection B1 (SPAdes) | ecosystem: Environmental > Terrestrial > Deep subsurface > Rock core/Sediment | place: Rifle, Colorado...
ACTCCGCAGGCGTGAGTAGGTCGGGAAACGGCGGGCGGCCTCGGGAGTGCGTCATTGAATTCAGCCTAGGAATCAAACAACCGAATTACCCTACCCGAGTATCGGGATTCCCCATTGATGGCAGTGAACGTCGCTGCGAGACGGACGTCCATCGGTTGCCACTCTGGATCTCGAGAACACACTACGGTTCTTTCCAGTATCGGTCTGGCGAAATCTCGGCGCGCAAGTGGAGGCAATCGCCGGCGTCGAGGCAGGTGCACGAATCGCTTTGGCGCCAATGCCATGCTGCAGGCGAATCAGCGCGTCAGCATATCTGCGCCCCCTTGATCAGCCAATTGCTTGCCCGTGGCATGTTAGTCCGACGCTCCCCCGGCTTTGAATGGCAAGGAGTCTAAGAGTCCGAGGCAGTGGACGAAGGTCTGCTTTGGGTCGAAAGCGGCCGTCCGAGGGCCGCTTCCGGAGGTGCGCTACGCCTCGGTCTGCTCCGCTAGTGAGAGGGCATCATCCACCTCAACGCCCAGGTAACGGACGGTGCTCTCAATCTTGCTGTGCCCCAGCAGCAGCTGGACGGCGCGAAGATTCTTGGTCCGTTGATAGATCAGTGATGCCTTGGTGCGACGCATGGAGTGCGTCCCGTAGTTCACTGGATCCAGGTCGATGCTAAGCACCCATGCCTTCACCAAGCGGGCGTACTGGCGTGTAGAAAGATGGGATGAGCCTCGTCGCCTGCCGGGAAAGAGGTGATCGTCGAGGCCAAGCTTCTGACTATCGATCCAAGCGACCAAAGCATTTCTAGTCTGCGGCGTGATCTCGAACTGGACAGGACGCTTCGTCTTGCGTTGAATGACACATCCTCGTGAGCCAATGTGCACGCCATGTGCAACGTCGCGAACCCGCAGCCCAACCAGATCGCATGCCCGCAGTTTGCTGTCGATTGCGAGGTCAAAGAGCGCCAACTGTCGGCTATCGCCCTTGAGCTGAAGCCTGACTCTAATCGACCAGATCTCCTTGAGCTTTAGGGGCGCCTTCTGCCCGACCAGCTTACCTAGGTTCCAGGCAGGGCGTGCCGCTGAGGGGCCTGAACTTCGCTTCATAGCTTTCTCCAATCCCAGGATGGGATAGAGAGGCTCTGGTTGCCTCCGTGTCGTCCTAGTTAAGCGGTGCTGGGCGGCCAGCTTGGCCGCTTTCGACCCAATGCGGACATGAGTAATCAGCATTTAGGCGACGGGCCCTGCTACCCACCGTACGCGCTTGGTCCAGGAAAAAATGGCTAAGGTCTTTCCGGTGATAACACACCGGTCCCAAGCTCTATGGATCTGCTCTAGACTCAGTACCTATGCGTATGGAAAACCTTGGACCAAGCCCGTTGCGGCTCAAGCCTTGCCCATAATCCGGCACTAGGGGGCATGGCGCACGTCTGCTCGGGTTTCAACAACACTGGTCTGACGGCGGGCCCAGTTCATCCATTACCGGCCGAGACTTATCAACTTGCCCGGACCCGGCGTATATTCAGGGTAAGCAGGCGGAGTTCTTGAACTGCCGGGCCTCCAAGAGTGGGGCCGCGGTAAAGGTCTGGAACATCAGCCGGGAGAGTCTCCTCCTGCTCGATGAACTTCGAGCACACTGAGGAGGCCTTTCATGGCTGATGTCGACCTTTATGGTGTGGGGGAAGACCCCGCACGTCCCGCTGAACCCAATCACGAAGATCAGATCCTGCACACGTGGGAGCGCGACATCGTTCGCGCCGCCAAGTTCCGTGCTAGGAACCGCGGCCTCGACCAAAACACTGCTGACGAGTTTGCTCAGGCCGCACGCTTGCGTGTCTGGGGTGCGTTGCGCAAGTTTGGCGAGGCGCCGAGCCCTGCGTACCTGCGCAAGGTTATCGCCAATGCCGTGCGCACGCCGCTCTCTAGTGACCCTGCTCTCGCGGATGCTCGTGAGATCGATGAGAGCGACTTCATCGACACGTTCCTGCTACAGTCCGATCCGCTGATGATCGACGTCGTGCAGGCATGGCTGCGCACGCTGCCGCCCCCCCTGCAGCGCGTGTACCACCTGCTCTTCGTCAAAGAATATTCCCAGCGCGAAGCCGCCCTCATCTTGCGGGTCAGCCAGCCTCGCATCGCGCAGTTGCACAGGGCTTTGCTCGAACGCGGGAACCAAGACCTGCACCAGTTCGCGGCCCAGTCGATCGTGGCGCGCTAAGCCCCGGGCGCGCCATCCGCACCATCATCGGGGCATCCCCGTCGGGTCCCAAGCATGGAACCGGCATAAGAAAGGAGTTACACCATGAGCAAGATGAACATCGACAACATCGATCGGCAGCGCAAGTACGTCGAGACCCAGAAAAGCAAGTCGAAGGGTCTGGGCGTCGTTTTTGCCGACGCATTCCTTCGCGGCATGCGCGACATCGGCTACAAGAATCCCGCATGGGCTATCTCGGAACTCGTCGACAACTCCATGCAAGCGGCTGCGAATGCGATTTCGATCCGCTTCGGCTTCAATGCCGACAATAAGAGCAAGGCCAAGCCCGACCAGATCGCCATCTGCGACGACGGCAACGGCATGATTCCCGAGATGATCAGCTACGCCGTGCGCTGGGGGGGCACCGACCGGGAAGGCGATCGCACCGGCTTCGGTCGCTACGGATACGGTCTGCCAAGTTCCTCAGTTAGCCTAGCCAAACGCTATACCGTCTATGCCAAGGCCGCGAGTAACGACTGGCATGCCGTCACCGTCGACATTGACAAATTGGCCGCTGCGGCAGGCGACTTCGATGAAACGCAAGCACTGCTGAAGCCGCGAGCCGCGGAGCCGCCCGCTTGGGTAGGAGAGGCCGTCAAGGGTGAGGACAAGCTTGACGTCGCCACTCTGACGTCGGGCGTGGTCATCGTGCTAGAGGATCTGGACCGCCTGAACCGTCTACAAGGTTGGATCCGGGCCGAAAGCCTGAAGGCCAAGGTGCTCCAGCAACTGGGCGTCGTCTATCGCCACTTCATCCCCGAAAAGCGCATCGTCGTTGATGGCGCACTGACAGAGGCAGTCGACCCGTTGTTCCTGATGGAGCATGCCCGTCTCTATAAGGAGAACAGCGTACTCGCCGAGCGCGTGGAGACTCGTACCGTAGAGGTCGAGACCAGCAACGGGCAGAAGGGAACGGTGCGCCTGCGCGCGTCGGTCCTGCCACCGAACTTCCCCAGCCTCGATCCAAATTCTTTCAAGGAAGACTCCCGCGGCCGTCAGTTGAACAAGCGCCACGAGATCATGCGCGATTACAACGGCTTGCTCATCTGCCGGGCGGGCCGACAGATCGACACGATCTCTCCGCGCGGAACGAAGTTCCAGAACGACGACGCCTATATCAAGATCGAGATTGACTTCGATCCCGTACTCGACGAGTACTTCAACGTCACCACGGCCAAGCAGCAAATCGTCATTGAAGACGAGATGTGGGAAAAACTTCGGAATCCTGGCAAGAACGGCGGAGACCTGGGCAACCTGATCCGCGACATGCGTCGTCGATTGGCGACGATGAAGGAGGACTTGGCTGCCAGATCGAGCAACGCTGAGGCCGAAGCGGGGCCGCGGCCAAGCGTGCAGGCGATGGAGGAGACCGAGAAGTTTAAGCCCACAGCGCCGGATCCGACGCCGTCGCAACGCGAGGAGGGCGAACGGAACCTAGACGAAGCCGCTGCCAACCAGGCTCAGTCTTCGGGGCGCCCAAAGGAAGTTGTGCGCGAGGAGATTGCCGAAAGGGTCCGTGCCAAAAAGTGGGAAATCGAGTTCCAGGCGATCCCGGAGGGGCCTTTCTATCGTCCCTACCGGCTTGGCGAGCAGAAGCGGGTGATCATCAATACCGAGCACCCTTTCCATTCGCGCATCTACCAATCAACGGGGACGTCCAAGCACGCGATCGAGGTGATGTTGTTCGTGCTTGCCGAACGCGAACTGGAAAGCACCGGCGATGCACACCAGTTTTACAAGGCAGAGCGCCAGCGCTGGTCGGAGCGTCTTCGCCATGCGCTTGGACAACTCGTTTCGGACGAAAGTCTGGCCGACCAGTCTTCGTCGATGGCCGAGATCATGCACACTCTCTGACCGTGTTCGAGTTGCCGCCCTGCGACGGGGCGGCAACTTTCTTCACGGCGGCGGGCACTTCCCCCCCAGGAATCTTCAATGTCAGACCACCAAGCGCGCGTGCGTCGTTGGGCGTTCAAGGCCGATGAACGGACGGTCCTGTGCTGCAGTTCGACTCGGCACCGTCGTTTCATCGATGATCTGGTGAAAGTCATGTCACTGCCGTCGGGGAGCCGTGTAAAACTACGTTACGGCATCGAGGTGTGTGACCCGGCTGTGCGCGAAATGGGAGAGCAGGATTCCGCTTCACCGATGCGAGCCCTGATCGCCCACGTGGGCTTCAAAGGAACTTCGACGGATTACCTCCCGCTTCGGATGGGAACGGTGGTCGAGTTGCGAACGATAGGCTCCGTGACCTTTCTGGAGATCGAACTGGGTGATTTTGTTGAGGTGCCCTCCAGTGCGTCTTGCGGTGACCTGCTCGCGCAAGTCGCCCGCCTCAGGCTACCGGGGTGTGATGAGGGTGAGGACAAACCCAAGGGTTTCTTCTGCCAGATTCTGCCGTCGCCGATTTCCTTGTCCAGCAGCAGCGACACCGGTCTGTGGGAGAACGTCGGCAAGAACTTCCTTACGGCCATCAGCGGCACGCACGCCGCGTTTCCCTTCATCTTTCACGCCAACATTGTTGAAAAGCGATCTGGCAAGGAAATTTCGTTGCGTGATGGCATGCTAGTCGCGCCCGCAATCTCGCAGATAGAAATCCACATTCGCACGCTGTCGACGCAATCGTCGTTCGACTCGATCATCCAGGCGCCTGTGGGCACGCTCACGCTCAACGTAGACCACCCGGATGCCCGTTTGACCAATGGCGCTCAGCACGCCATCGACACCACGCGAAACCTGCTGATTTCACGCCTGGCAACCAATATCAGCCTGCGCCCTGCCTACGGCTCACTGACCCTAACAGCTCGCCGCGGCCCTAAGGTGACCATACCCACCGCCAGCACCGGCGAGGCTACGGACGAGGCCCAGCCGCGACCTGAGCCAGTGGATGAGGTTACAGTTGAGATTCCCGTGGCGGTCGGCCGACCGTGGTCGCGAATACTGGCAATTGTGTTCATTTCGGCCGCCCTGGCCATGCATGCCTTCGACATCGGCGAGTTGGAGAAGCATGCCGACTTTGTTTGGTGGAAAACGGTTGCCGTGTTTGGCGCCGCGTGTATTGCATTGTTCATGGGACTTAAACCCCAGTCCGGCGACTAATCGAGGGTGCGGACGGGCGGGTGGTAGAATCGCCAACATGGCCGATTGCGTGCTCCTGTCCGAAGTGGACCTCTCGAAATGGTCACAGCGCGTTCGCGAGCGCTTGGAACGCGCGTTCTCCCCAGAGACCGCACAGCAAGGCTGGTCAACATTGGTCCCGAGTTCGGGTCAGTGCGCCGCGGTTGCTGTCATTGTGCATGATTTGCTCGGCGGCCAGATGGTCAGTGCACGCGTGGAAGGACGCAGCCACTGGTTCAATCGCGTGCAGATGCCCGACGGCGAGGTCGATCTAGACCTCACCGCCGACCAGTTTGGATACCCGGCCATTCGTATCTCCCGTGCCGGCAAGCTGTATCCCGAAACGCGTGTTCGCCAGTTGGTCGAAGTCACGCCCGAGACTAAGGCGCGATCAGATTTGCTCAAGCAACGCTCCGGTGTGTCGCATGCCGACTACCTGGGGAGCGATTAGCTTCATGCTCCTGACGAGCCGCGGTACCTGACGGCCAGCCTGCTAGCTCGCCTCGTTGAAGAGACTCGCTTGCTCAGCACTACCCGCAGGTCGAACCACTCGCGCCCCATGACGAACTGGCGCCACTAGTGTGTGCTTCTCCACTGCGGCCAGAACTTCATGAGATTCGATGCGTCGGTGGAGCCAGCGTTCACGCCACCAACTGGCGATCTGATTGGTGGCCTCGCCCCGTGGTCGTAGGCGATACAGGTACCGCGGTGTCTTGTCCGCGCCGATGAGGTAGTCCGCTAAGTTGCTGATCAGGGAGATGCCGTACACGATGCGGCGCCGGTGATGCTGCAACAGCAAAGACGAAGGAAAGTCGAGCGCATCCAGGCCCTGTCGAACCTTCCGAAGTTTTGGGCTAACACCCTCTCCGAAGATGCTGTTGACGCGCTGGCCGCCTTCGCACTGCTGGGCATACTCAGTCAAAGCAAGTACGGTTTCGTCCGAGTACTGCGAAGTACCAAACGACTCCGAATGACCAAGTTCCTTGTACTCGATCTGTTGCCCCACCGCGCCCCCTACCTTCTCTGCGGGGATGCGGATGCGGTTGTACTGACTCGAACCGATACCGTATAGCGACGTAGTTCCCAGCAGCACTAGATGGGGCTTACGGATGACCGGACGACCGGCCATTGACGAGGCAATCTCGCTTTCCGATTGCCGATAGCGTTCGTGGTACGCCCCAACTACCTCGGGGCTTGCCGCGAGCATTGCAACCAGCTTGCCGCCAAGCATGGCATTGTAAGGCTGCACCGCTCCGCATACGCTAATGTCGGCAACACTGATCCCCACGCGATCGGCTTTTGCCTTACGGAGGACCACGCGAATGGCTTCCTGGCCAGACTTGGTTTCGACGAGGCCAATCAATCCGTCCCGGGACGAATTTCGACCGAGGGAGCCCTTGATCGCGATGCGCGCCTTCAGCAGGGTAGCCAGCGATAGCGCCCGCTTGCTGCGAAACAAGTGAGTCCTGGCGCGCTCATACCAATGCTCCTCGTCATGCAGGTTGCTTTGTCGACCTTTGTGGTCGCTGCGCTGCACGAACCGGTGATGAAGCTTGCGGCGACGTATGCTCTCGGACAGCAAGCGCTCAATCACCTCGGGCTTCGGGTTCGTGATCTCGCGCAGTGAAACGATGCCATCCTCGACTAGGTCATCAAGATAGATCTGCTGTATCGCCTCATTGAGAGTTGAGACTAGCCATTTGGCAAGTTTCGCAGAGGGCTGGTTCCGCACCCGATCGAGAAACGCCTCTGGATTCCAGCCGATCCAGTTGTCTCGTTCACGAATCTGCATTATGGGACTGCTCAGCGCGCAGATGCCCATTACCGGATGATTGGGAGCGGCGCGATCACGTACCAGGAACTGCATGCTCCTTCCTGGAACACTCATGTACTGGTTCGACCACGTGTGGCGGAAGTACCGCCAAACATCCATCAGCCGAAGCCCGGTGAACTCGCAAGTCTCACTATTAGAGCTCACAAACTGGATGTACGGGTCAACGATACGGGCAAGTGCATCATCCCGATCGCTGCCCGTCTTTTCTCGCGCGTCCGACAACGAGGCTGCAAGCTCACGGCCGTCTCGCATCACCGAGAATATCGATACAAACTTTCCTTGGTGAAGGCGCACTTGTTCCATAGAGTCAAGGAATCGCGCAACAGAAGGCTGGCGGAGTTGTGAATTGCGCTTGACGAGTTCCTGTTGACGGATGCGATTCTTCTCTTCAGCAAGTCCGACACCCGATTGTTCTGGAGGCTGGACTTCCACTGCTTCAGCGCGCACGCGGATGGGCCAGCCTTGTATTGCCAGATCGATGATTACTAAGCCACCGGCAAGCAACGCCGCAGACTCCTGATAGCGGCTCTTGCCTACGGTCTTGATGAAATCTGCGCGCAGTGCATCTATCGCTTCAGTTCGCGCCTCCTCATCAACGATCTTCACAGCTTTGGCGACTGCTTTGCCAAGCTCTAGGTAGGCTGCCCTGGAATGATGGCCGCGTAAAGGTGGGGTTAGCGCAGCCCAGGCGCGCGTGGATTGGGATTTCATTTTTCGTTGAAGTATGTCGATATCGTGTCGCTCCAATCCCGACGGAACTTTGCGAGCTCTTCCGCAATGCCTACGGATGCCGCTTCACTACGAGCGGCTGCTAAGAGGAATAGCTCTAAGCGGATACGCAGTTGCTGGTCCCTCGGTGACTCGCTCTCGGCCAATGGCCGATAAAGGTCGCGCACGAATGGGTGATCCGGGTTGATGACGAGGACAAGCCGATCCCGGTCACGTCCGAAGGAGTAGAAGGAGGTCTCACGAAGTGCTGTTTCAACAATCGCATAGCGCGAGTTCGCTTGATCTGTGCGCTGTTTCTTGAATGCTGGTTGTTCTCGAAGCAGTTCGCTAAGCAATGCTTTTGCCGGATCTCCAATGCGCTTGGGAAGTGGCTTCAGCATGTGTTCGACGCGTGTAGCGATGCCTTCAGCACCCGAGAATCGCTCGCTCTGCTTAATGGCTTGGTGAGCCTTACGAGCGCGCACGCTTAGTGCGCGGGCGGTCGCCTCGAGGTCGGGGGTCAATGCCTCCAAGAGATGCGCGCGAGGCCGAATTTGTTGCTTCGTATGCGTAATGCCGAACGCTTCGTCCAGCACCGGGTCGAAGTGCACCTCGCAGCGCCACCAGTCGTCGTAGTTCTCCTTGTGCTTGGAGCCCATGAAAAACCATCCATAGTCCACTTCGCGACCTGCGCGTACCACCGAGATGCCAGAACCCTTCGAGATGCCGCGCTTTCGCTTGGCGTCATTTGAAAGCCCATGCCACTCATGCACGGGCAGTTCGGAGAAACGAACCCTGACAATACCAGTAGTCGCTGGCTCTGCTGGATCGGCACAAACTTCGTAAAGCATCTCTTCGCCGAACAGTCGGGCACCGGTTATGGTCGCGGTCGGATGTACATAGAGAGGGTCGAAGGGACGCACGAGTTGACCATTGATAGTCAGTCGCAGCCCATTCCAAAGATAGTGGCGAAATCTACGTCCGAGTTCGGACTCAAGCTTGCGTACCGTAGTAGAGACCCTGCGGTTATCGAGCCGGTCGCAGCGTTCCCAGACAACGATGGTGCCGGAAGGGTCGAGAGAAGGCACGGGTATGGATTTTGCCCGCACAGGTCGAGGCACTTCCTCCAGTTGCTTGCTCGCAATCTCGTCAACATCAAGGTAGGAAGTAAAGACGGCCGGCTGGCGCCTGCCCTTTCCTTTAACGCCAAGATCTTGCCAGGTATAGACACACACCCTGCGTGCTTGGCTTAGCGAAGCGTTCGGCAACCCCATACCATAGCGACCGAGTCCCGCCCGGTCTCCGAAGCGGGTACTGCCTCCGAAGCGCAAGGCCTGCCGGAGCGTGAATGGGTCCATTCCGCTGCCGTTGTCGCATACTGAGATTTCAAGAGATTCCGATTCGGCGTCGCTTGTAACCTCAGCTATTTGAATTGCGATCTTCTTAGCTCCTGCCTGGATCGAGTTGTCGACCAGTTCGGAAATGGCACTAGCAGTGCCCTTGTAGCCAGAGTCGCGGGTGGCTTGGATGAACCTGTCCAATGCAACGATTGAGCAAGTGCTATCGGTGGATTCTACGGGCTTCATCCTAGACCTCGCGCTTGCGATTTTTTTGAGACTGATTCCCTGGCGGCTGGACAGGCTCAAGCCGATCCGCGAATCCGCTGATCAGTTCCAGTTCGTCGGCGCTGAACAGAATCTGCCGATTGCGATACCGAAGTCCCTGCGGGATCTTCCGCGCTTTACGCCATCGCCAAAGTGTTTGGCGAGCAATTCCAAGAGACTCTTGAACTTCGCTTGCGGAGTAGTACCTGACACCTTTGATCTCAATGGCCATGAGTGTGCCAGCAACATCGTCGACGGTTACTAAGTGTTACATGTTGTTACATTATGTTGCAATCTTGGGCGACTGCCTCGCGGAAATCTTCTGGCGCCCCGCCCACGACGGGTGGGCGCGACCTAGCCATCTACCAATCGTGTGAGTACCTGGTTCACCGGTGGACTGAACCAAAAGGCGAGATGCTCCAAGCGCCGGCACTGGACGTTAGGTGCAAGTGGGGCAATAGCTCAGTAAATTCTCAATCGGTGCGATGCCAGAGCCGTAATTTCGTGGCTACCACTAAGGGTGCACGCCATGACCATGCCAACTGAGCGGACTAGGGCATTGCTTTGGGCCGGAGGCTTCCTGATTGAACTGGCCAGAGACAAGCGCCTGCCGGTGGAAGTTAGACGCCGAGCGGTTGTTATTGCCCGACACTTCCCTACTAAGGAAGATGTGACCGACCTAGCCTTTCTGCAGCCAATTGAGTCTGGTGGTCCCTTGGCGCCTCCAGATGAGGTGGCTTGGAAAGATGAATGCAAGTACGGTCCGCTACTGCACGGATCACGCTTCGGTTGGCCGGAGTGACGTCAGATTCTGGTCGGCAAGGCAGGCCCAAAGTGCCCGGAAGGGACTAAGCGGATCCTTGTATTTGCCGCAAACTCTTTTAATCTCAGTGTCTTACGACTCGGCCACCACTTCTCTCACTAATTCCTAGTTTTTTTCTCTCATTTATTCGTGGTGGGCCCACCTGATGTGTTCCGCGTCGGGAAATGGCGCGCCTGGAGGGATTCGAACCCCCGACCAATGGCTTCGGAAGCCACTACTCTATCCGGCTGAGCTACAGGCGCACGGGACCGGCATTCTAGCCGCAAAGCGGGGGATTGGCCCACTCCGGTGCGGGCGATGCGGAAAATCCGGTCCGGGCGGCGTGCCTGTTACCCTTTCGCGCATGGGATACGAGCGTTTCGAAACCGAAGCCATGCCGCGCTGGCGCGAGCGGCTGGGCCAGTACTGGAAGCTGGTGCGCGGCGATCGCCCCATCGGCGTGCTGCTGCTGTTGTGGCCCACCTGGTGGGCCCTGTGGCTGGCGGCCGACGGTGTGCCGCCTGCGTGGACCCTGTTCGTGTTCACGGCCGGCGTGTGGCTGACCCGTTCCGCGGGATGCGTGATCAACGATTACGCCGACCGCTGGCTGGATCCGCAGGTGGAGCGCACGCGCGGGCGCCCGCTCGCGACCGGGGCGGTCTCCGGACGCGAAGCCCTGGCCGTGTTCGCCGTGCTGATGCTGGTGGCGTTCGGGCTGGTGCTCACGTTGAACCGGTTGACCGTGTGGCTGAGCGTCGCCGGCCTGTTCCTGGCGGCCAGCTATCCGTATCTGAAGCGCTACACCTATCTGCCGCAGGTCTATCTGGGCCTGGCCTTCGGCTGGGGCATTCCGATGGCGTTCGCCGCCGTGCAGGGCGAGGTGCCGCCGGTGGCCTGGGTGCTGTACGGCGCCAACATCCTGTGGGCCACGGCGTACGACACCTGGTATGCGATGGTGGATCGCGAGGACGACATCCGTGCCGGATCCAAGTCCACGGCCATCCTGTTCGGCGACCTCGACCTGGTGATCCAGGCCGTGCTGTACGCGTTGATGCTGGTGGCCCTGTACCTGGTGGGCCGGCAGGCGGGGCTGGGGCCTTACTACCACCTGCTGGCGCTGGGCGTGGCCGCGCTGCTGATCGCCTGGGAGTTCGTGCTGGCGCGCCACCGCGGGCGCGAGGCCTGCTTCCGCGCCTTCCTGCACAACAACTGGGTGGGCGCGGCGGTGTTCGCCGGTCTGGCCCTAGACCTGTCCGGTCTGGCGGTCTGGCCCTTCTGACCGGGGCACAACGGGCGGCTGTCCGTCACACGGCGACGGCGGTTTCACGGCACCCGCGCGCACACCCAGGCGTCCACCCGCTCGACGCCCGCAGCCCTCAGCGCATGGGCCGCCGCCGCCAGCGTGGCGCCGGTGGTCATCACGTCGTCGACCAGCGCCACATGGTCCGGCAGGGCGGCCTGTTCCGGTACGGCGAACGCGCGGGCCAGGTTGCGCCGGCGCTGGCCGGCATCGAGTTCGGACTGCGCTGCCGTGGCGCGGATGCGCTGCAGCAGGTCGGCGCGCAACGGCAGGGCGAGCGCGGCGGCCAGCGGGCGCGCCAGTTCCAGCGCCTGGTCGTAGCCACGCTGTCGGATGCGCCGGGCGTGCAGCGGCACCGGCACCAAGGCATCCGGACGCGGCGCAGACGTCAGTGCGCCGGCCATCAGGTCGGCCATCAGACGTCCGGCCGCCAGGTCGCGATGGAACTTGAAGCGCGGCACCAGCCGGTCCAGCGGAAAGCCGTATACGAACACCGCCCGTGTCTCCGCCAGCAAGGGCGGATCGCGCAGACAGTCGCCGCAGACCCCGGGTGCGGACATCGGAAGCCCGCATTGCAGGCATGCGATCCGGTTCCAGGGAAGCCGATCGGCGCACGAGGCGCACAGATCGCGCCCGTTGCAACCGCGTTCGCGGCAGATGAGGCAGCGGGGCGTGAGCAGCGACCGGCTGGCCCGGCGCCACCAGCCGTCAACTTTCGGAGCATCCATGCGGTTGACAGGGCGGGGCCCGGTTTCCAGACTTCCGCGACTGTAATCCGCCGAGGCCGCGATGTCCGTTCACATTTCCAGCGATACCCCCCTGCTGCGCCACGACTGGCAACGGGAGGAGCTGCTGGCGCTGTTCGACCTGCCGTTCCCGGACCTGCTGCATCGGGCCGCGACCGCGCATCGCGCGCATTTCGATCCAGCGGAAGTCCAGGTCTCCACCCTGCTGTCGGTGAAGACCGGCGGCTGTCCGGAGGATTGCGCCTACTGCCCGCAGGCGCAGCGCTACGACACCGGCGTGGCTGCGCAGAAGCTGATGGACGCAGAGCAGGTGCTGGCGAAGGCCGCGCAGGCCAAGGCCGCCGGGGCGTCGCGCTTCTGCATGGGCGCGGCGTGGCGTTCGCCGAAGGACCGCGACATCCCCAAGGTCGCCGAGATGATCCGCGGGGTGAAGGCGCTGGGCCTGGAGACCTGCGC
>Ga0208958_1003267_pt1 | contig 12808 bp, 10 predicted proteins | sample RifOxyB1_FD_184032 | JGI IMG/M metagenome (GOLD analysis project Ga0208958, IMG submission 184032) | Soil microbial communities from Rifle, Colorado - Rifle Oxygen_injection B1 (SPAdes) | ecosystem: Environmental > Terrestrial > Deep subsurface > Rock core/Sediment | place: Rifle, Colorado...
GCTGTCTCATGCGAGTTAAAACATTTACATTGCCATCCGCCGCCGTGTCAAAATAATTCTTTGATCCGACCATCGCCAAAACTTCCCCAGTTTGGGGATTAATGACCAAAGCTGCGCCGTTACCCACATTTAATCCTGCCAGTTTTTCCACCTCGGTGGTAACGGCTTCTTGAGCCACATTCTGTATCGTCAAATCTAATGTTGTTATTACGTTTAATCCACCCTTTTCCACCGCTTCCTCACCGTATTTTTCGACAAGTTGTTCTCGAACATACATCACAAAATGCGGCGCCTTTATGTCTATTTTATTTTGTGCAAAGACAATCTCTTCACCCACAGCCGTCACCTCTTGTTCCTCCGTAATATATCCATTTATTCTCATCAATCGCAGTATCTCCTTCTGTCGAGCGGAGGCTGCCTCAGGGGTTGATCCAAAAGGGGAGAAGTGTGTTGGGCTTTGAGGAAGGCCTGCCAAAAGTGCCGCTTCCCCCAAAGTTAATTCGTTGACCTCTTTTTCAAAATACACTGTTGCGGCTTCTGCGATTCCATAAGCCGTGCCTCCATACGAAACTTCATTCAAATACATTTCAAGTATCTCATCCTTACTGTATTTTTGCTCAACCGCGACCGCCAGAACCAGCTCGCGCACTTTTCTTCTTAAAGTCTTTTCGTTTGTTAATAGCGCATTTTTAACTAGTTGTTGAGTGATTGTTGACCCTCCCGTTACTTTATCCTCCCGAGCGTACTTTAATATAGATCGCATAATTCCTCTTAAAGAAAACCCAGGGTGAGAATAAAACTCAGCATCTTCAGCCGCTAAAGTAGCCAATTTAACCTTCATTGATATGTCATCAATTCTAATAAGTGACCGGTTTTCATCCTTATATATTTGGTAAAGAAGCTTTCCCTCGCGATCATAAATTTTTGTTGACAAAGCCACCTCGCGGCTTGTTAGCTCACTCGCTTTTGGTAAATCTTTAAACACCCAAATCCACCCCCAGGCTATTCCTATCACCATCAGTAATCCCAAAGCGATCAGTCCTTTCCTTGAAACTCTAATTGTTGGGAACGCTACTTTTGGAAACCTAACTTTGGGGATCGTTATTTTGTATTTCAACCATTTTAACTTTACGGTTTTTAATTTTTTTATTTCTTTCTTTAATCCCTTAATAAATTGTTTAACCAACTCCAACAAAATCCCCACTAAAAAAACCACTCCCACTAGTATCCAGTAAAATGGTTTCCCTACAATAATCAGAAGTCTAGAAAACATCCCATATTGTAGCACACAAAAAACTACTCAAAATCTGAAAAATAAGTCACGCTTACGGGCGTCACCGGCACGGGACATGTTAGGCAAATCACACTCCTCAAGGGGTCATTTATGACCAAATGATTTTGGGTTTCAATTAATTCGGGTGGTGTATCTTTTCCGGCCGGAGCCTGATTTGTTTTATCAATCTGGATATCAGCCCTATAGGCACCATCACTTGGGATAGTTCCTTCAATGTAATATTCGAATCGCAATGGGCAATCTGCCGTTTCTCCGTTTGGTAGACTACCTGTGTTGGCACAAATATTTGCTCCCACCACGTTCGCTGGCCGAAGGGGCCACGCATGACCACTTTCATCACTGCTGTAATACTCATCTTCGGATTTTTCCAAGACAGCCGCAATTATTTTATTCCAAATTGGGCTCGCCCCGCTCACTCCTGAAACGGCTCCCCGCATGGGAGTATTATCATTGTTTCCCACCCAAGCCAAGACCACAGCTTGTGACGTGTATCCAATTGTCCAGTTATCTCTCCTGTCGTTCGTGGTCCCCGTCTTGGCCGAAATTTCTGGATGCCCTCTTACATTAAGATAGGACCCTGTTCCAAAGGCCTGTGCTCGAGCATTGTTGTCATAGAGGATGTGAGAAATCAAAAAGCTCACATCAGCCTCTAAAACTCTATCTCCCTCTGTTTCATTAAGATCGACTTCTTTCAAAACCTTACCTTTCCAATCCTCAACTTTCAAAATTGAAATCAAAGGCTGTTTAATTCCACCGTTCGCAAATACTCCAAATGCCACCGCCATATCAGCTGGTTTTACTTCACCGCCCCCGAGTGTTAACGATAGTCCATAATTTGATGGATCATCAAAGGTGGTAATCCCCATACTTGTTGCAAAATCAACGAAACTTTTAAGACCATTTAATGCCAAAACCCTTACCGCCGGAATGTTGTAACTGTTTCCTAGGGCAAACCTTACTTGTGTTGCCCCATGAAAACCTCCATCATAATTAGACGGACAATAAGGGGTCTGTCCGGCCACAATAAAACAAGTCGGAATGTCGGCCAGTGCTGTGCTTGCTGTAATCTTTTTGTCTCGCAAACCGAGTGCGTAATTCAAAGGTTTTATTGAACTCCCTGGCTGTCGCTTGGCAAATATTATGTTTACCATCCCATCCTCATCCGTTGCCGCATAGTCTTTTGATCCGACTAGTGCCAAGATCTCGCCTGTATTGGGTCTCGTCACCAGCGCCGCCCCGTTCCCCACATTTAAGTCCGCCAGCTTTTCCACTTCTTCAAACACCACTTCTTCGGCATATTCCTGCAAATCAAGGTCCAAAGTGGTGGTGACTCGAAGGCCTCCTTGCTCCACCACCCGTTCCCCGTATTTTTCCGCCAGCTGTTCTTTTACCCATAAGCTAAAATGCGGTGCCTTTAATTTTTCTGCTTTTGCGTAATGAAGCTCTTCCTCAAAAGCCCTATCTGCTTCCTCTTGAGAAATGTACCCATCTTCGACCATTCTCGACAAAACCAATTTCTGTCGCTCCTTTGCGTACTCAGGATGGGTCCCAAAAGGGGAGTAGCGTGTTGGGCTCTGTGTCAGCCCCGCCAAAAGTGCCGCTTCCGCCAGGTCGAGATCTTTCGCGCTTTTGTTAAAATACAATTCACTTGCCGAGCCAATTCCGTATGCTGTTGAACCATAAGGGATTTGGTTAAGATACATCTCCAGTATTTTATCTTTCGAATAAACCACTTCCACGATCGCTGAAAGTAAAAACTCTCTCACCTTTCTGCGAATCGTTCGCTCGGGAGTCAGAAGTGCGTTTTTAACCAATTGTTGAGTTAGAGTTGACCCACCCTGCGCCCGCCCTCTTGTTACAAATCTCGAAAGTCCTCTCGCCATTCCCAAAAAATCAAAACCAGAGTGGCTATAAAAATTCTTATCTTCAATGGCAATTGTCGCCTCTCTTAATGATTCGGGAATTTCTTCTAGAGTCAGTGGTGATCGCCTTTCCTCAGCATATATTTCATAGATTAGTTTCCCCTTTCTATCAAACAACTTTGTCGAAACCGCAGGTGGATCAGAAAGCTGAGTTGGTAATGGTAATCCCCAAAAAATCCAAACCACAAAGCTCATTATTGCAAGTCCTAACATCGCCAAGATCTTAAATCTCCTGCTCCTGACAATTTTTTTTATTCTGTCCCTGCCCCCCTCTTTTTTCTTTCCCGGCTTTTGCAAAACCACTGCCTTCTCTGGCTCCAATTTTGCGTCTTTCCTCTTTGATTTCATGAATCAAATTATACGCTATAGAGGTTAAGTGTGTTAAATTAGATGGTATGTTAAATCGCATCGGTCTCGAAACTAAACCTTGGTGGAATTACCTTGAACCAGATCTCAAAAAATTCCTTGCCGAGTCAGCCGTTCTTCTTGATAAATCAAAAAAATGGTCTTATCAATTTCATGACTATTCCTTCATCGTTTTTCCTGCCGCCAAAGCCTACGAAGGTTTTTTAAAAAAACTCTTTCTTGATATGAAATTTATTAGTCAGGAAGATTATCTTGGTAAGCGCTTTCGCATTGGAAAATCCCTCAATCCCAATCTCGATAGAAGCCATCAAGATGAGAGCTGGGTTTACGACGATCTTGAAAAGTTCTGTAACGGGAAAGATCTTCCCGACCTGCTTTGGGATACATGGAAAAAAAGCCGCAATCTTGCCTTTCATTGGTTCCCCGGCGAAGCCAACAATCTCACTCTTCCTGAAGCCGAAATGCGGTTAAACATGATCATTGAAAGCATCGATGAAGTGTATAGTACGTGTAGTGTAAAATTAAACAAATGAGTCTCAGAAGCCTAAAGCATGCCATTAGTCTCTATGCTTATCTCTTTGTCGTCTGGGGTTTTTATCGCCTGCTTTTTTTTCAGCTTCCAGAAACTGTTGAAGTGTTATTCCTCAAACCCATCCTTTGGCTTCTACCCACTTTTTTTCTCATCAAAAAAGACAAACTCAGCTGCAAAGACATAGGCTTAACTTGGGAAAATCTCTTTCCCACTATCTACTTCACCCTGGGTCTTGGCACGCTTTTTGTTGTTGTTGCTCTTGCAGCCAACTATCTGAAATATGACAGCTTCCAATTTACCGCCAATCTTGGTCAAACACCCTTTTTCCTGAGTTTCTTGCTTTCTTTTATTACAGCCTTTTCTGAAGAAATTGTTTTTCGAGGTTACATCTTTACCCGTTTTTGGCAAGTTCTTGGGTCGGAACGAACCGCCAACATTATTGTGAGCCTGGGTTGGGTTATTATTCATATTCCAGTTGCCGTCCTTGATTGGAAAATGCCGCCTCTCGATCTCGTTAGCTACCTCTTTGTTATTTTTATTTTTTCAATTGGTGCCACCTTCATTTATGCCAGAACCAAAAACATCCTCGCCCCCATTTTTCTCCACGTACTTTGGCAATGGCCCATCGCCCTCTTTCGTTAAATTACTTTCACCGAGGCGGGTTTCTATTTGAGCACCTCGGTGATTGGCAAATTAACTTTCTTGTTCCTTGAGGAGAAGACAAGTCACGATAAAGTTAATTCTGCCTAAACGGTCCTGCCCAAGAATACCTGTGCTTTGACCAGCCAACTTCCAGCCGTTATCCAAAGCCCATTCAAGTGCCTCTACACCCTGTTTACCTCGAGGTACAGCAACCCCTGTGGCGGAAGTGTTACGCGTAACAATAGATGGCCCAGTTTGCTGTTGCTCGATGACTATCTGTCCAACTTTTATCATTGCCGCCTCCTAATACGCTACCCCTTTAAGCTCGCCGCAATTATACTATAAGATTTTCATTAAAGCTAAAAACCTATTTGACTTCCCATGGAGTTCAGGCTTACCATGTAAGAACCCAGTGATGTTAAAACGAGCAAGTTTGGCCATCATTTTTGTCTCTGTTGCCCTTCTTTTCCTCTTTATTTCTATCTTTAGAACCGCCCGCCCCCGCTATTCCTTTAAGCTCGCTCCCACACCTGCTCCCCAAACTGCTTCCGAAATAAACATAAATTATAACCTTCCTGCTACAGGCTACATTGGTCCCGAAAGCCCTTTTTGGGCTCTTGAGGTCATGCGGGACAAACTTTGGTTAGCTGTTACCAGGAATCCCATCAAAAAGGCTGAAATTTTACTCCTTCTTTCTGATAAACGCCTAAGCTCTGCCATGGAGCTTGCCGAAAAAGGCAAATATAATGAAGCCACCCCCGTCGTTATTAAGTCTGAAATGTATTTAATCCAAAGCCTTGACCAATTAGAAAAAGCCAGCGGGGAAGGTTACGAAGTCCTTGGTTTTGCCGGTCATTTATCACTGGCATCTCTCAAACATCGTGAAATATTGGAAGAATTTCTTACTCAGGCACCGGAAGACGCCAAACCCATTATTATTAAAACTCTCGATAACGCCAAATTGGTCTACGAGAGTATTATGCATCTTTCGCAAGAACATGGCCGCACGCTGCCCCCAAATCCCTTCGAAGAAAATCAAAATTGACTCTTTCTGATATGTTTATTGCCAGTTGACACTTCCATATCTAGTGCTTCATTATAACCCTTGTCACTGGGACTAGTGTTTTCTCTTTTCACTTATGAAATGCCCTTTTTGCAACCATCCTGAAACTCAAGTTCTCGAAAGCCGCACCGTCGAAGACGCTAACGCGCTCAGAAGGCGTCGTGTTTGTGAACACTGTAAAAAACGCTTTACCACTTACGAAAAGACAAAGACATCTGTCCTTTGGGTCATTAAAAAAGATGGTAAGCGTGAGCCATTCGATCGCGAAAAAATCAAGCGTGGTGTTCTGCGTGCTATCGAAAAGAGACCCATTTCCCTAGATTTGGTCAATGAAATTGTCAGCCAAGTCGAGCGCGAAATGCTTCGAAAGAAAACCGAAGAAGTCGGCTCGCGTACAATTGGTAACGCCATTATGAAACGCCTAAAAAAAGTCGATAAAGTAGCCTGGCTTCGCTTTGCCAGCGTCTATCTGGAATTTGAGGATTTAAAGGATTTTGAAAGTGCCATTAAAAATTAAACCATGCTAAATAAACTAAAACGGACCCCTTATTCTGAAGTACGAAAAATTGTCGATACTAAGGCTGGGAGAGTTCCTCCGAGGCCGGACCATCTCCCCGCTGGTGAATGGACAGACCAAGCCATCAAAGTCTTAGGTGAGCGTTATCTTCAAAAAGACTCCGCAGGTAATGTTGTCGAAACCCCCGACGAGCTGTGTTGGCGCGTCTCATGGGAAGTTGCCGCCGCCGATACCCTTTGGAATGGTACAAAAAAAGACATGATCACTCTCGCCACCGAATTCTATCGCCTTCTTATTTCTCACGAGTTTTTACCCAACTCACCAACCCTCATGAATGCAGGTACCTACAATAACCTCCAATATTCTGCCTGTTTTGTTCTCCCCGTCGAGGATTCACTTGTTGGTATCTTTGATTCCCTTAAACACCAAGCCCTCATCCATCAAAGCGGCGGTGGTACCGGGTTTTCCTTTAGCCGCCTCCGTCCTAGAGGCTCCGTTGTTGGCAGTAGTCAAGGTATCGCCTCCGGCCCAGTTTCTTTTATGCGCATTTTTGATGCAGCCACCAACGAAATTAAACAAGGCGGCAAGCGCCGTGGTGCCAATATGGGCATCCTGAGAGTTGACCATCCAGACATCAAAGAATTTATCGAATGCAAAAACGAAGGTGGCATCACAAATTTTAATATCTCTGTCGCGATCACCGACCGCTTTATGAAGGCCTACAAAAAAGGAGAGAACTATGATCTTATTGACCCAAGAACAAACGAGGTCGTTGGCCAAGAAAGTGCCGAGGAAATCTTTAATCAAATTGCTGCTTCCGCTCATAAATCAGGCGACCCCGGTGTCATCTTTCTTGATCGCATTAATGCGAGCGCTGGCAACCCCGTCCCACCCCTTGGCCCAGTTGAAGCCACGAACCCCTGTGGCGAACAGCCACTTTATCCCTATGATTCCTGCAATTTAGGAAGTATCTTTCTATCCCATTTTATTAAAGAATCAGGCAACCACGAAAGAGATATCGATTGGGAAAAGTTAAAAACTGTCACCCATAAAGCCATTCATTTTATGGATAACGTTATCGAGATGAATCCCTACCCGCTTGCGGAAATCAGACAAACCAGCCTTGGTATTCGTCGGATTGGCTTGGGGGTCGGCGGCTGGGCCGATCTTCTGGTCGATTTAGAAATCCCCTACGATTCGGAAGCAGCCTTAAAGTTAGCTGATAAAATAATGAAAACTATAGAAGATGAAGCCGTAGCCGCTTCCGAAGAGCTCGCCAAAAAACGAGGTGCTTTTCCTCTGTTTAATCAAAGCATTTATAAGTCTAAAACCCCTCGCAGAAACTCGACAGTCACGACGATCGCCCCGACCGGTTCCATTTCCATCATCGCTGGCGCCAGTAGCGGCGTTGAGCCCCTCTTCGCCATTGCCTATCAGCATATTGTTAAAGACAAACATCTTGATCGAACGTTGACTTTTGTCAATCCAAAATTCGAATCTGTTGCCAAAAATAATGGTTTCTGGTCCGATGAGCTTCGCGAGAAACTCGCCGAACATGGTACTGTTCGTGAACTCAAGGAAGTCCCTGAAAAATATCGGCAGGTCTTTGGTACCGCTCACGAAATCGATTATGAATGGCACATTAAAATGCAATCTGCTTTCCAAAAGCACACAGAAAACGCTGTCAGTAAAACCATCAATATGGTTCATACTGTCACAGAGGAAGATATTAAAAAGGCCTATCTTCTCGCCTGGGAAACCAACTGTCGAGGTGTCACTGTCTTTCGCGACGGCTGCAAGGACGTCCAGGTGCTCAATCTCGGCACTAAAAACGATGAGGCTAAAGTCGAAGAGCCAGACAGCTTTGCTTGGGTTCGCCCCTTGGCCATTTCTGGTTCAACCTACAAAATAAAAACCCCCGTCGGTACCGCTTTTATCACCGTCAACCACGATGAAAAAGAAAATCCCATCGAAGTCTTTATTAATATCGGTCGGGCTGGTTCCGACGTTCAAGCCATGGCAGAAGCCTTAGGAAGACTTATTAGTAAATCTCTCAAATTTGGTTCTAACCTTACCGCCCGTGAGCGCGCTGTCATCATTATTGATCAGCTCAGAGGTATCGGTGGTCGCCGCTCTGTTGGTTTTGGTCCCAACAAGATACTGTCGCTTCCTGACGCTGTTGCTGTAGCCCTCTCCAATCACCTGGGGCTTACTATTAATGGTAAATCCGATCAGGATTCGATTAATACTAATGGTCACACCACCGAAGACCTTCCCGTTCATGCCAGTCTTTCTCTTGATCCAGATCCTGTAGGGGACATTTGTCCATCCTGCGGTTCAGGAGCTCTGGTTTATGAAGAAGGTTGTGTAAAATGCCATGCCTGTGGACACTCTGAGTGCTAAACAAGTCATAAAACAAAACGGTCAAAAGGAAAAGCTTGAGGCCGCTAAAATCGTCAATAGTATCTGGGCTGCCGCCCAAAGTGTGGGTGGCCAGGACCAAGCTCTGGCTAAAACTCTCGCCGAAGAAATTGGCGACCAGCTCAAAAAAAAATACCCCAACGGCAAGCTTATTAAAACTGCCGAAATCGGTAATCTCGTCGAAAAAGTTCTCATTGAACACGGTCACGCTAAAACCGCCAAAGCCTTTATTCTTTATCGCGAAAACAAAAATCACTATCAAAAAGACGTTGCCAATCTCGGTGTCAAAGACGATATTGGTCTTTCCTACAACACCCTTTATATTTTGAAAAGGCGTTACTTAAAGCGAAATGCCAAAGGCACCATTACCGAAACCCCCAAAGGCATGCTCAAGCGCGTCGCTCGTTTTTTAGCCAATGTCGAGTGTGATAAAAAAACCCGTGCCAAGTCCTACCGCAATTTTATGAATATCATGGTTAGCTTTGAATTTCTTCCCGGTTCAAGAACCTTAACCAACGCTGGTAAAAAGTCACCTCAACTCGCCAACTGTTTTGTCTGGCCGCTTGAAGATGATATTAACGATGTCTTTGAAATTCTCCACAAAAGTACATTAATCAAAAAACATGGTGGTGGCTGTGGTTACAATTTCAGCTCCATCCGACCCGAGGGGGACCTTGTCGCAGGTATTCCCGATCTCGCCGCTGGCCCTGTCAAAATGATCGAAATGTTTGATCTCATGACCAGCATGTTTAAACAAGAAGGGCGCTATGAGTCGGGTAATATGGCCGTTTTAAATGCCAACCACCCCGATATTTTTAATTTCATCACCGCCAAACAAAACGATGGCTTTTTAAGTAAAACTAATATTTCCGTCGGCGTTACGGATGAATTCATGGAGGCGGCAATGAAAAATAAAAACTGGAAATTAATTAATCCCCGGACAGGAAAAACAGTCAGCTCCGTTCGTGCCAAGTCGATCTTGCAACTCATGGCACAGCTTGCCTGGTCAACCGGTGACCCAGGTCTTATTAATCTTTCTGCCATGAATAAAGGTACCGCTCGTAGTAACCCACTTGTCGGTAAACGTGGGCCAGTTCACGCCACCAATCCCTGTGGCGAAGTGCCACTTTACCCTTATGAATCCTGCAATTTGGGTTACATTAATTTCACCAAGTTTGTTCACAATAAAAAATTTGACTTTGCCAGGCTTCGTGAAGTTATGACCATCGCGGTTCGTTTAATGGACAATGTTATTGATGCTTCTTGGTTTCCCGTTCCCGAAGTCACGAAATCCGTTCGTGATCATCGTCGTCTTGGCATTGGTTGTGTTGGCTGGGCCGAAGCCCTTGCCATGATGGAAATCCCTTACGATTCTGAAGGTGCCTTTGCACTCGCCGAAAAGCTCACCCGTACCATGTATAAATCTGCCTTTGCCTCTTCCTGTGCTCTTGCCAAAGAAAAAGGGTCCTTTCCACTAGTCAAGGACTCTATTTGGGCCGAAAAAAAAGGTAAGCCCCGAAACGTGGCTCTCCTAACTTTTCCTCCAAGTAGTAGTAACGCCGTCATTTGTGAAACAAGTTTTGGTATCGAGCCTTATTTCGCCTTGGCCTACGAGCAAAATGTTCTTGACGGTATGCGCCTAAGAACCGTTATTCCACTTTTTGTTGAAAAACTTAAGGAGCGTGGTCTGTATTCCGAAGAATTAATTCAAAAAGTCATTGATAATCATGGTAGTGTCCAAGGTATCAAAGAAGTTCCGAAAGACTTGCAGTTAATTTTCAAAGTTGCCCATGACATTCATTGGAAAGATCACATCCGAATGCAAGCCAGTTTTCAAAAGTGGACCGATAACGCCATCACCAAAACAATTAATATGCCGGTAAGCACCACTCCCCAAGATATTGAAGATGCCTACATCATGGCCTGGCGTCTTGGTTGTAAGGGTCTCACCGTTTATCGTGATCGGACCAAAAAAGATCAGGTCTTTGACTTTGGCAACGCCAAAGCAGCTTCCAAGCTGGTTTGTCCAAATTGTAATCTCGCTCTCGTCAAAGACAACAACTGTTACAAATGCCGTAGCTGTGGCTTTAGTACCTGCGAGTTATAATAGGGCCGTGTCTATCTATACTAAAAAAGGGGATAGGGGAACGACCACTCTTTTTGATCCTTGTCTCACCCAAAACAAACGCGTTACCAAAAACCATCCTCGTTTAAGAACCATCGGTGCCATCGATGAACTTAATAGCTATCTCGGTGTTATTATTGCAATTTCCGAAGATCAATCTCTCACTGAATTCCTCAAAGAAATTCAGCGAAACCTCTTCACGATTAACTCCATTCTCGCCGGTGCCAAGCTCAGCTTCACTCAAAAGAAAACGAGCCAATTAGAAAAGAAAATTGACATGATTGATCAAGCTATTCCACCTCTCAAAAACTTCATCCTTCCTGGAGGTAGTCAAACCGCCGCCCATCTCCAGTACACCCGCACCATCTGCCGCCGTGCCGAGCGCCATTTGGTCAGTTTAGATCAAAAAGAAAAATTAAGACCCGAGCTTTTAAAATACATAAACCGACTCTCCGACACCATTTTCACTCTTGCCCGCGGATCTAATCACAAGTTGGGAATTACAGAAGAACCTTGGAAGAATAAGTAAGGCACGATACAATGAACTTATGCCCGCCTCTCCTGAATACGAGCCAAAACCAATTCCCAAAGAAATTGTTGAGACGATTGATCGTTTTGATCCCGAAGTCGAGAAACAACTTCAGGAAATTGGTGCCCAAATTCAACCTCAAGCTCCTGGGCAGGTTCAAGATGATCATGGTGCAGTTATCGCTCAACCCGTTCCCATGCCTGCAGGTAGCGCCCCACTTCCGACGATTCAAATTCCTGTTGACCAAACCCAGGCCACGGTCATGTCCCAAGGCACTGTTACCGATTCCAATACTTGGCTCGGCGTTTTGATTCTTAGAAAAATCAAAATTGCACTAGGTAAAGGCTGGCAAATCATCATCGGCCAAAAATAATCAATGAACACTCTGGATCTCATTCTTATCACCACCTTCTTTCTTTCTTTCACTCTTGCAGGTGTTCTTCTTGGTTTTTGGGTCTACTTTCAGCGTCTTCGTCGGAAAGATGAAGAATACCGGTCCCTAAATTCTGTTTTACTCTTAGTTCGTGTTCAACGAGGCAATGAAATCAAGCCCGATGCAATGGAACAACTGATTGCCTCTCTCGCTTCCCTTAAAAAATCTGGTTGGAAGAATCGGTTCAAAGCCCAAGCAACGATCTCTTTCGAAATTGTTGCTAAACAAGAGGATATTAAATTCTACATCTGGACTTTCACCGAACTTAAGGATCTTGTTGAAAAACAAGTTCACGGAGCTTACCCCGATGCCCAAATTATCGCTGTTGATGAATACGACCTTTTTCCTCCAAACGCCAAAGTTGCTCACAAGAGCTTTGCTCTCAAAAAAGATAATTTTTATCCCCTCAAAATTTATAAAGAATTGCCCACCGACCCAATCGCAGCTATTACCTCTGCTCTTGCCAAAATGGGAGAGGGTGAATACGCCGCCATTCAAATTGTCGTTTCTCCCGCCGATTCTTCTTGGCAAAAAGCTGGCAAAAGTTTTGTGAGTGGTACCAAAAAACAGGAATCCGACCCCGAAAAAGCTAAATATTCAGTTCCGGCCAAAACTCTTGAGGAAATTGAAAACAAGGTCAGTAAGCCCGGTTTTTACACGAGTATTCGAGTTGTTGTGGTAAGCGCCACCGAAGACGCGGCCCGTGCCCACCTCGAAAACTTGAGTACCGCTTTTTCCCAGTTCGAAAGCGATCTTAATTCTCTCGGTACTCAAAAAATCAAAAGAAAAGCCGCTCTTATCGAAAATTTCGTGTATCGCTATCATCCCAATACCTTTTTTACCAAAAACAAAACATCAATTCTAAACTCTGAAGAGCTCGCTACCATTTTTCATTTTCCCAATAAGCTGATAACCACTCCTCATATTGATTGGCTCAATGCCAAAACGGCACCCGCTCCTTCTC
>Ga0208958_1003270_pt1 | contig 12796 bp, 10 predicted proteins | sample RifOxyB1_FD_184032 | JGI IMG/M metagenome (GOLD analysis project Ga0208958, IMG submission 184032) | Soil microbial communities from Rifle, Colorado - Rifle Oxygen_injection B1 (SPAdes) | ecosystem: Environmental > Terrestrial > Deep subsurface > Rock core/Sediment | place: Rifle, Colorado...
AGATAATGCGCCTTAATCCCCTTATCCCGTAAGTGGGTGGCGATGTCTTCGGCCATCTTTTTGGTTAAGGTGGTCACTAAAGTCCGCTCGCCTTTTTTGGCCCCAATTTCAATTTGACTGATGATGTCGGCAATTTGGTTAGTAGTAGGTTTAATTTCAATGACCGGATCGAGAATGCCGGTCGGGCGAACCAACTGTTTGACCACGCGATTACCGGCCATGTCAATTTCATAGTCACTGGGGGTGGCCGAAACGGCAATAAAGTTCGGGGCTTTGGTGATAAACTCATTCCACTTTAAAGGCCGGTTGTCCAAGGCGGACGGCAACCTGAAACCATAGTCAATGAGGGTTTGTTTGCGGGACAGATCCCCGAAATACATTCCCCGAACCTGGGGAATGGAAATGTGGCTTTCATCAAGCACCAAAAGCCAACGGTTGCCATACTGGGCTTCGAAATAATCCAACAGAGAATATGGAGGGTCACCCGGAGAACGACCGTCAAAGTAACGGGAGTAGTTTTCAATGCCTTTGACGTAACCAAATTCACGGATCATTTCCAAATCGTAGGTTACTTTTTGTTTAATCCGGTGGGCCTCAATAATTTTACCCGCTTTTTCAAAAGTCACTACTTGCCGTTCCATGTCAGCTTTGATTTGTGAAATGATGCCGACGTCGGGGGTGGTAATGAAATGTTTGGCCGGGTAAAGAGTAAACTCGGACAGGCTTTTTTGACCGCCGACCTCCCCCGAAATCGGGTCGATCAGGTTGAGAGAGTGAATCTTGCCGTCCCGGCTGGTGATCCGGAGGCCTTGGTCACCGTAAGCCAAGAAAACATCCAAATAATTACCCCGAAGTCGGAAGGTACCTCGGTGAAAACCAAAGTCCGATCGTTCGTACATTAAGCCCGTCAATTTTCCCGACAAAGTTAATGGGTCAAAGGGTTCACCCACTTTTAAGGGAAGAACGAAGTGCTGGTAGTTTGCCGGTGAGCCGATATTATAAATGGCCGAAACGGAAGCCACGACGATGTTATCGGGCCGAGACAGGAGGTTGGAAGTGGCCGATAACCTTAATTTATCAATCGTTTCATTAATGTCGGCATCCTTTTCAATATAGGTGTCGGTCGAAGGAATGTAGGCCTCCGGTTGGTAATAGTCGTAGTAGGAGACAAAGTAGGAAACGGCATTTTGGGGAAAGAAATTTTGAAATTCTCCATAGAGCTGGGCGGCCAAAGTTTTATTGTGGGAAATAATCAGAGTTGGCAGTTGAAGCTTAGCAATTAAGTGGGCAATGGTGTAGGTTTTACCCGAACCGGTAACCCCTAAAAGAACCTGGTACTTTTGGCCACGGGAATAGCCTTCGGCCAATTGATTGACCGCTTTTACCTGTTCTTCGATCGGTTGGTAGTTAGAAATGAGATTGAAGTCCATATTTTTGAACCATACATTATACTACAGAAGTGGAAGTCAAACTTAGTCGGCGTCAGGTTCAGCTCTTAAACTACATTAGGCAATATATTACCAGAAAAGGTTTTAGTCCCAGCTTGGGAGAAATTGGGGCAGCTTTCGGTCTGCGCTCACCTTCAACGATTCACGAACATTTAGAGCCCTTGTTTAAAGCCGGCGTCTTGAAGCGCGAACGTGGAGCCAAGATTTTTGAAGTGGTAGATAAGCAAATTGCAGTTTTACCGGAGACGGTTACTATTCCGATCATGGGTTTTGTAGCACTTGGCCAAGCCCTAATTCCCAATCCCAAGGAAGAGTCGATGATCGTGCCGGTGACTGAAGTGCCACAGGACAGAAATCTTTTTTGTTTACGCGTTCGCGGTCGGGGTTTTGTGACTGAGGGACTGCTGGATGGGGATTATTTGATATTGGGTCAAGCGATGGAGGTTTTTGATGGAGCCACCGCCGTGGCTCTTCTCAATAACGGCACGGCCGTGGTTAAAAAGGTCTATCGGGAAGAAACCCGGGCCAGATTGATGTCTATTGTAAGTGATGACCCGCCTATCTTTGTCAAAAGAGCCAAAATTCAAGGTGAAGTTTTAATGGTTATCCGCAAACTGAGTTTGTTATAATTTGTCCAGATAAATATGCCAGAAAGAAGGTAGTATTTTTAAGGAAGAAGATCAGGGGCAAGTGTATTGTTGATACGTATCATCAATACAGTAATAACTTGTTGTTGTATTCATGTATTAATACATGAATACAAAAGAAGCTAAATATATTTAATTTTTCGACTATTACTTTGATTCGAATCAAAATGGTGTAAAAAAGGCCTCTGCCTTAAAAGGAGCTGAACCCTTCCGAAGGGTGAAGGCGGGCTCACTCGCGCAGCGAGGGAAAGGCGAGGCCTTGATAAAATTACAGCAGGTTTTTGCCGGACATGCTGTAGGGAATTTTCAAACCCAGCAGAGTTAAAATGGTGGGGGCCACATCAGCCAAAATACCGGTTTTATTAATGAACTTTCTCAAAAGATTTTTTGAAACGATAATTAAAGGGACCGGGTTGCCGTTGTGTTCGGTGTCAATTTGGTTGGTGTCAGGATTAATCATTTCCTCGGCGTTACCGTGATCAGCCGTGACAATTAAAGTGCCGCCATACGTTAAAATTTGGTCGGAGATTTTTTTGAGACAGATATCAACTGCTTCACAAGCGGCTACGGTGGCCCCAATGTTGCCGGTATGCCCTACCATATCCGGATTGGCAAAGTTGGCGACAATTAAAGAGTAATCCTCTGCCAGTTTGGTCATTAAAGTATCCGTTAACTCAAAAACACTCATTTCCGGTTTCTTGTCATAGGTTGGGACACTGGGGGATGGGATGGTAATTCGGTCCTCGCCCCAAAATGGAGTTTCGTTTTGGCCGTTGAAGTAATAGGTGACAAACCGTTCCTTTTCGGATTCGGACAGTCGAAGCTGTTTCAATTTATTTGAAGCCACTACTTCACCTAAAGTGTTAGTCAATTTTTCCGGCGGGAAAATAGCCTTAGCACCTACAGAAGCCAGGCCTTTACTGTACTGGGTCATGGTAGCGAAGAAAAGGTTTTTCAAAATCTTGTTACGTTTAAAACCCGAACCGGCCACATTTTGGATCCGGCTTTTTTGCGTCAGGTTGGTGTGCTCATATTTTTCCAGGTAGGGATCAAAATCGGACAGGAGTGAGGTATCGTTAAAGTCATTGGTTAAAAAACAAGCCGTTAATTGTCTGGGCCTGTCAATTCTGAAATTAAAAAAAACCACCACGTCGTTGTCGGATATCAGAGCGACCGGTTTGCCGCTTGAGTCACTGACCAATGACGGCTTGATAAACTCATCGGTAATGCCGTTTTTATATGACTCGTCAATGGCCTCATTGGGGTTTTTCACCAACTCCCCTACCCCTTCGGTTAGGGTTTGGTAAGCCTCCTTGGTCCGTTCCCACCGACGGTCTCGGTCCATGGCCCAGTACCGGCCCATGATGGAGGCAATTTGCCCGGCTTGATTGTTTTGCAACAAGTCGGCAAGTTCTTTAACGTAGATTTTGGACGACATGGGGGGTGAGTCCCGACCGTCGGTAATGATGTGGACAAAGATATTTTTTACCCCTTTGTTTTTGTAAAAATTCAAAAGACCATACAGATGGTCTTTGCTGGAGTGAACCCCCGAAGGTCCCAATAGACCCAGAAGGTGAACGCTGGAATTATTTTTGGTGGCGTGAGCTACACTTTCTTCCAAAACAGACTTGGTGGAAAAAGAGCCATCGGCAATGGCCATATTGATTCTTTCCAAATCTTGGTAAACTATCCGTCCGGCGCCAATGTTAATGTGTCCCGTTTCCGTGTTACCGGATTCACTTTTTGGTAACCCGACTGCTTCTCCTGATGACAACAGCGTGGTGTGAGGATAACTGCTCTCCAATAGGTCAAAACAAGGAGTTTTAGCTAAAGAGACAGCGTTGCCCGGGCCACCCTGTGTGACTCCCCAGCCATCCAAAACAAGGAGGACTACCTTTTCCATAAAGTGATACTTTAGATACCTAATTCGGCTTCAATTGAGAGAAGTCGATTGTATTTGGCTACTCGTTCACCCCGGCAGGGACCACCAAATTTGACGGTGTCGGCGGCCACACCCACGGCAAAGTCGGCGATAAACCAGTCGTTGGTTTCTCCGGAGCGGTGGGAGACTTTGATTTCCCACTTGCTGGCTCGGGCCGTTTTGATGACCTCAAAAGTTTCGGAAATGGTACCGATTTGGTTGGGTTTAACCAAAATACCGTTGCAAGACTTTTTTTCAATGGCTTTTTTCACCCGTTCGATATCTGTCGCCAAAAAATCATCGCCAATAACGACCGTGTCCCCCCCTATTTCGTGAGTTAACTTGGCCCAACCGTCCCAGGAATCTTCGTTAAGCGGGTCTTCAATGGAAGAAAGGTGATATTGGGCATTTAAAGCTTTGTAGTACTCAATAATGCTGTTTTCATCCAAAGCCGCTGTCTTATCCTTAATTTTATAAAGATTGTTGGCGTAAAAAACCGAAGCGGCGACATCCAAACTCATTAAAATATCACGACCAATGGCGTAACCGGACTCCTGAACGGCCTCAAAAAGGATTTCCAAAGCGTCCAAATTGGTAAAGAGGTTGGGGGCAAAGCCGCCCTCATCCCCGACCGAATGAATAGCACCGCGTTTTTCCAGCAGGTTTTTTAAAGTAATGTAGACTTCCACACACATCCGCAAGCCGTCAGAATACCTGATGTTGGAGGTGGGGTTTAGATGAAACTCCTGAAAATCGAGGTTACCCGCGCCGTGCAGGCCACCATTAATCATGTTAAACGAGGGAATGGGAAGCTTGGGGGTGACTTTTTCGTACTGTTGATAAAGTTGGTTAATCCAACGATATAGGGGCATACGGTTTTCACCGGCAGCCAACTTGGCGACCACTTGGGAAACACCCAGAATCGTGTTGGCACCCAACTTGCTTTTGTTGGCCGTTCCGTCCAGCTGAATGATAGCCTGGTCAATTTCAAACTGAGATGAGGGGTCTTTGCCGACAATAGCCTTAGCCACAGTGTCGTTAACAAGGCCTACAGCCTTCAAAACACCGTAACCTTTGTAGCGGGCCTGATCATTATCGCGCAATTCCAAAGCTTCGTGGGTGCCGGTCGAAGTGCCGGCCGGGACGGAAGTGACGGCAATGTTACCCGAATCCGACATGGCGGCCACTTCAATGGTGGGTAAACCCCTGGAATCCAAAATTTCTCTCGCCCAAATATTTTTGACGATGCTCATAATTAATAATAAATCAATCGGTTCCCTGCTGTCATCCCGTGCTTGACACGGGATCCAGTGTTTTTTTTGTATGGATCCCCGATCGGGTCGGGGATGACAAGGTATATTTCTTTTCGGCCTGATATACAAATTCACGCGTTCGTTCAATGGCGTCCGGGTTAACAGAAATGCCGGTAATACCCCACTCGACCAATTTTTCCACCATTTCCGGATAAACCGATGGCGCCTGTCCACAAATGGAAGAAGTGATTTTTCGCTTGTTGGCAGTTTTAATGGCCCGCCTAATGGCCCACATGACAGCCGGCGTCCGTTCGTCAAAGGCTGAAGCTACGGTCGAATTGTCCCGATCGGTGCCGGTGATTAACATCGTCAAATCGTTGGAGCCGATGGATATGCCGTCAATCCCAACGTCAATAAAATCATCGAGCATAATGACATTGACCGGCAACTCGACCATCATCAAAAAACGAAAGTTGTGGTTTTCGAACAAACCTTCGGAGGCGACATTGCGACGGACCCTTCGCAATTCTTCAGGAGAACGGACAAAGGGAATCATTAAAGAGATGTTGTCGTATTTGTCTTGAACTTTTTTTAAGGCCCGTAGCTCTAGGTTGAAAACTTCCGGTGTGGCAGAATACCGAAAGGCACCCCGGAACCCGAGCATCGGATTAGCCTCAACCGGTTCCCAATACTTGCCGCCCTCAAGGGAACGGTACTCATTGGTTTTAAAGTCGGTAGCCCGATAAACGACCGGACGAGGGTGAAAGGCTTTGCAGAAAATACCAATCTTGTCGGCCAAGTAGTCAATGAATTTATCCTGTTTTTTTTGCTTGATGGCCTCCTTGGGATGAACACCTATGCCGGCAATAATAAATTCGGCCCGCAAAAGCCCCACCCCATCCACATTTCTATCGGCAATTTCTTTAACTCTTTCCGGCTCGGCCAAGTTAACGTAAACATGGGTCGCCGTTTTGATATTTTGGTGAGTCAACTGCTTTTCTTCAGCAATGGTGATTTTTTTAGCCCCCAAAAAAACTTTGCCGGCGGTGGCGTCCACCGTTACCGTGTCGCCACTGCTTAATTTTTCCAAAGCGTTACCGGTCCCCACAACACAAGGGACACCCAGTTCCCGGGAAACAATGGCTGCGTGAGAAGTCAGCCCCCCTTCATTAGTGACAATGGCTTCGGCCCGTTTCATGGCGGGGACATAGTCGGGAGAAGTCATTTTGGCGACCAACACACAACCTTTTTGGACTTTGGCCACGTCATCCAGGTTTTTGACGATAACCACCTTACCGGTACCCACTCCGGGTGAAGCCGGCGTACCAACCAAGACCGGAACATCATTGGTCAGGGTGTTACCGGTGCCGGCAACCCGTTTGTTTTTTAGGGTGGTAATGGGACGAGTTTGGACGATATAGAGCTTGCCTTCAGATTTGGCAAACTCGGTGTCCTGGGGAAAGAAATAGTGGTCGTGCAATTTTTGAGCCAAGTGAGCCATGGCCACAATCTCTTCGTTGGTCAATTTCGGTTTGTCAACAATTTTTTGGGGAACGTTGACAATTTTGGTACCATTTCCGGTTCGAATCATTTCCTTTTTCTGTTCAACAATCTCTTTGGAGAGAATGGCAAAAGTACTTTTTTGCACGACATAACGGTCGGGAGTAACCGACCCCTGAACAATCAACTCACCCAAACCCCAAACGGCTTCAATGACAATTGTCTCTTTGTCCTGGGTAACCGGGTTAACCGAAAACATCACGCCGGAGACTTCCGACTGGACCATTTTTTGGACAATGACCGAAATTTTGACCTGGGAATGTTTGATTTTGTTTTGAACCCGGTAAAAAATGGCCCGAGCCGTAAATAATGAGGCCCAGCACTCTTTTGTGGCTACCAACAAATTATTGCCCCCTTTGATATTTAAAAAGGTGGCTTGTTGACCGGCAAAAGAAGCTTCCGGTAAATCTTCGGCCGTAGCTGAGGATCTGACCGCTACGGCAACGTGACCCAATAAGCCGGATAGTTTTTTGTAAGTTTTAATAATCTCATGAGTCAGATCGGCCGGGGTTTTGGAGACGATGATTATTTTCTGAATTTTTCGGGAAGCTGCCAGAAGTTGATCGTTTTCGTTAACGTCAATTCCCGACAAAATGTCATTGATTCGCTTGGCCAGGTTATTGGTGTCAATGAAGTGGTCGTAAGCGGCGACGGTAATGGCAAAGCCGTTCGGGACGGGAAAACCGTGATTGATCATTTCACCCAAATTGGCACCTTTGCCACCCACAGAAGGGATATCTTTCTTGCTGATTTTATTAAAAGGAAGAATGTATTGGGCAGTATCCATTACTTCATCGTAACGGTAAACTCATTCTTTTTCAACCATCTTTTCTTTGAAGTAGTCAACCCAGGGAATGGGGCCTGGGTCAATTTTGTAAAGAGCGGATAAATAATAGGACACATAGGCTCCAAATTGAATGACTTCAAAGGTCGCCGACAGCTTGTTGTCTGACTTGGCATTGAACTCAATGGTTACAATACCGTTTTGTTTGACAACATCAGCTGTTATTCTGAAACGCTTTTTGATTTCATTGGTGTAAAGATTGGTGTTTACAAAAACAAAAATCATCTCCCGCCGATTGCTTTTGGGATGGGCCAAACTCTCCATCAGATGGTGGTTTAACTCGGGAATGGAAAAGTGTGCCGAAAAAGTCTTTGCGTTTTCGTTGATTTGGTTGTTCCAAACGTGGACTGCTCCATCCATAAAATCGGCGGAGACAAAAATAATTTCTTTATCCTTTAATTTTTCAGCAAATTCACGAGCCAACTTTTCCTCAACTTGGTTCATGGCGTTAACCAAGAGGTCTAATTCGGATTTTTCAAATTTAATCACCCCACACTTTTGGGCCAAAACAAGCTGACCGATAATGGAATAGCCAATAGCCATGCGTGGCTCATTGGAAGGATTATGCGTAGAAATAATTTGATAATAGGGAACTCTTTCGGACTTAGCCAGGTCAATTAAGGCTCCTCCGGTACCAATAGCCATCCAAGGGGCCTTTTTAGCAATTGCATCTTTGGCGTTGGCCAGCGTTTCCTCCGTGCCACCGGAGTAACTAGAAGCAATAACCAAAGAATTAAAGTTAATGTAGTTGGGGAGAGTATAGTCATTAACCCGAAGCAATGGGCTTTTGAGAGTGTTTTTGTAGACGGCTTCAATTACGCGGGCTCCCAAGCCCGAGCCACCCATGCCACACATCACGACATTGCCGGTCACCAGGTAATTTTCGGGAACCATAATTTTATTGGCTTCCTCGTAAGCGTGTGTGCACTGTTGACTTAAGGCTTTTACCGACCCTAAAACGTTTGACTTATCCAAATTTCCTTTTTTGAAAAACATCTTAACCTTTAATTAATGATAGCACCTCATCCCGCTTCTCTTCCATCAGTTTTTGACTTTTTGCTTCCAATGTCAACCTCAACAAGGGTTCGGTGTTGGAAGAACGAACCGTAAAGCGATATTCCGGGTACTCAACCGAAATTCCATCCAAGGTTGAAATTTGAGCATCCTGGTATTTATTCTTTATTTCTTCAATTTTGGCTTGAGAATTAACGACTTGGTTGTTGATTTCACCGGAAATAATGTATTTGTCCATCACTTTTTTGGTAACATCAGACAACTTTTGCGATGAGGCAGACATGTATTCTAAAACCTGAAGGACCGGCAACATACCACAGTCGGAATACCAATAGTCCCGGTAGTAAGTGTGACCACTGGATTCGGTAGCAAAGAGAGCGTTTTCAGCCCGCATCTTTTCTTTGATGTACGAATGCCCAACTTTGGAAATAATCGGAACACCGCCATTGTCTTTAATGGCGTCAATTAAGGCCCAAGTATACCGGGGATCATAAATAATTTTCTCACCCGGGTGTTTTATAAGCATTTGTTTAATGAGAATAGTGTTTAAATAATAAGGTTCAGCGAACAATCCACCGTCAGCGCAAAAGAAAACCCGGTCGGCATCGGCATCCCAAGCAATACCCAAATCAGCCCCCGTACTTTTGACCAAGTCAACCAGTTCAACTCGGTTTTCGGGAATGAAAGGATCCGGCCGACCCTTGGGAAAATTACCGTCTGGGGTGTCGTTTAGGGGAATGAGCTTCAAGGGCAACTTGCCCAACTCCACAATTTTTTCGAAAATCAACCCGGCAAAGCCAAAATTGGGGTTATAGACCACGGTCATGGGTTTGATTTTGGTTGTGTCAATCCAAGTTAAAAGGAATTTAGCGTAATCGGCAACAATGTTCTTGTAGATTCTGACCACTCCCTTTTTTGGTGCAGAAAGCTTTTCGTTGGTGGCGACAAAATCACGCATCTCACCAATACCACTTTCTAAAGTCATGGGGACAACCCCTTCACGAACAGTCTTCATACCGTGCCATTCCGGAGGGTTATGGGAAGCCGTGACCTGAACGCCACCGGCGGTTTGATAGGTACCCACGCCAAAATAGAGCATGTCAGTTGACATCCAACCAACATCTACCACGTTTATTCCGGCATCAGTTATACCCTCAACCAGACCTTTTTTTAGGTTTTGGGAATGAATTCGGACATCGTGACCAACCAAAACTTCTTTGGCGGGTTTAGTAACCGCAACATATGCCTGGCCGATTTGGTAGGCAATTTTTTCATCAATGTCTGTGGGGTAAATACCTCGAATGTCGTAGGCTTTAAAAATGGATGGGTCAACTTTCATTTATTGATATTAACAAACGTGTGAGGGCTGTTTCTATATTAAGCATACCGGTTTTGACGGCAACGTCAAGAGTAAGAGCTTGGTTCGTGATTTTTTTCAAAAGTAGTCCGTCAAACTTATTGGCTTGGGATTGGAGTTTGTCTTTTTGCCAACCAAAAAACACGTCTTCCAAGGTCTTAAACTTGGCCAGATTTAAGTAGGCCAATTGACGCAAAACCATTCCCATCACCATCTCCCGCGGCCCCTCTTTTACAACTGCGTCATACAATGACCAAAGCTTGGGATTATCGGGGGTTAAGTTTTCCAAAAATTGCCAGATAACCTTGCTTAATTTAAATTGAACGAGCTGGACTTTTTTTGAGTCAAACTGCTTGCTTTGGGTGGGAGTCAGGGCTTTATGATAGTAACCAATCATGAGGTGCCCGTGCCCGAGATACTCCAAAAAGAGTTTCAGGTCTGCTTCGGAAGTTACTCTCATCTGATAAGCCAGTGTTTCCGAAAACAAACTTTGACGGGGAGAATAACTAGCAGTGCCGGTTAAGTCCACCAACTCATAAGTTTTTTTGAGGTCGGCCACCAAACTTTCATAATGGCGGTAAACAGCCACCTCATCATCCCCATGTATCAACATACTTCTCACGTTAATATTTAGCTTCATAAGCCCTGGGCTCGTGAAGCTAGAATTTGTTTTAGCCTATCTTTAAAATTACTCTTTCCCCTGCGGGTATGGGGAAGAAGGGCTCCGGAGAAATTTCTTGGAATGTGATTTAACTCATGGGCAATGACTTCATATTTTTTTTCATCTGACAACCGGTCGAATTTTTCTGAAACCACCTCAATAATATATTTAGGTCCTATCTGTAAAGCCAACTGCCAAACTTTGGGAAAACCCCAAATTCTGGCAATAGCTCGGGATGAAGAACCCGTACTTCTCATAAAAAATAAATCCTCAAAATTGACCCAGGTAATTTGCGATTCATTAATGACTCTCCGCGTGAGAGTCAAGATGTCTGACGCCTCAGCAAACTTCATAACCATACAACTTCACCAAGTGACAGATAGCGACCGCTAAAGCATCGGCCGAATTGTCAAAGTGGGTCCGTTTGTGTTTGGGGCTTTTGACCGAAGCACCCAACACCACTCTGACGGCTTTTTGGACGTCGGTTTTTTCAGCCCGGCCGTTGCCGGTCAAGATTTTTTTGATAGTAGCCGGAGAATACTCGATGACTCTCTTGTCATACTCCTGGGAAGCCATAAACATCACCCCCTGGGCTTGGCCGACTTTAATGGCTGTTTTGGCATTGCGGGCAAAAAAAACGGCCTCCATAGCCAGTTCCCGGGGGTTATAGGTTTTAATGATTTCTTTCAAGGCCCGGTAAATTAAAAGCAGTCTTTGGGGAGTAACGTCCTCTTTGGCGGTTTCGATATTGCCCCAGGCGATTGATTTGGGTTGGTTGTTTATGTAATCGACAACGCCCCAACCGGTTGTAGCTGTTCCCGGGTCAATGCCCAAAATTCTGACAGTTACTGATTTTGCACTTGGTGTCATCCCGTACTTGATACGGGATCCAGGTTTTTGTTTGTATGGATTCCCGATCGGGTCGGGAATGACAAGGGGAGTGTGAGAATTAGTAGTAGGTAATAACTGAGTTCTTTTTGACTTCAACAAGCCATTTTTGGAATTCGTCGTAGATCTTTTGATCTGCGAGAGATTTTCTAATTTGTTCTTTGACGTCTTCATACTTCTTGTCTTTATAGGTTACCGCTTTATTGTCATCAAAGTACTTTTTGATGGCCACTTCGTCGATTACCACTTTATCAGCAAGAAGCTTATTAATCAAAAGGCGAATGGTCAGATTCTTTTTCAAGCTTTCTATGGTTTGTCCTTGCATGGTTAAAGCCGCCTCAAGTGAGGTACCCTGAGCCTTTAATTCGTTTTCAATTGAGGTAATTTCATTGGCCACTTCTTCCTCACTGGCGGTGATATTTTTCTTTTTGGCCTCGTCAAGAATAATCTTTTCGTTCACAATCGAGTCCAAAACCTCTTTGGCCAAACCCTGTTTCTCCAGCTCCCGAAGGACGGTTAGGCGGGAGACAAAATGGTTATTGACCCGAGCCGAGAGAAAAAAACTTTTCTTGGTATAAAGAAAACCCAAAAGGCCAACTAAAATTAAAAAAGCTACCACACGATAAATTACTCTCTTAGTGACCTTGATCTTTTTGATCTGGGTTTTAATTTTTGACAGCCGACTTTTTTTGACGCTTTTCATTCTTTTTGGCAACAACCTTTTTGACATTGGTCTTAGTATTATGGCGGGAGTATATTTTGTCAATCTCCTTTTTGGGTTTGTTCCGAATGAAATAAAGCTTGGCGTGTCGAACACCCTTGCCCCCCTCTTTTTTTACCTTGATCGACTCAATGATGGGTGAAGCCAGAGGAAAAATCTTCTCGATCCCGATTCCGGCTTCACCAATTTTGCGAACCGTCAGGTTTTTGTCGGCCCCGGTTCCCTTGATGGCAATAACCATGCCGTCAAAGTACTGGAGGCGACTTTTGCCTTTTTCGGTAAAGCGGGAAACGACCCGAACCGAGTCGCCCACGGCACAGCTGAATTTGTCGGAAGTGTAAGACAATGACATGAGCTGTATTGTACACAACTTTCCCTCTCCTCGCAATTAGAAAAACCAATCCCCCCTTGACACCATACCCCATAGTATTGTAGAATGCAGGGCAAGAAACGTCTATGAAAGACCGTCTGTTCCAATTTTT
>Ga0208958_1003277_pt1 | contig 12782 bp, 10 predicted proteins | sample RifOxyB1_FD_184032 | JGI IMG/M metagenome (GOLD analysis project Ga0208958, IMG submission 184032) | Soil microbial communities from Rifle, Colorado - Rifle Oxygen_injection B1 (SPAdes) | ecosystem: Environmental > Terrestrial > Deep subsurface > Rock core/Sediment | place: Rifle, Colorado...
GGTGTTCCAGCTGATGTCGGACAGGTGGATCAGGCCGTCGATGCCGCCGTCCAGGCCGATGAAGATGCCGAAGTCGGTGATCGACTTGATCTGGCCGGACACCTTGTCGTTCTTCTTGTGGGTGGCCGCGAAGGTCTCCCACGGATTGGCGGCGACCTGCTTCATGCCCAGCGAGATGCGGCGACGCTCTTCGTCCACGTCCAGCACCATCACTTCGACCTCGTCGCCGACCTGCACGACCTTGGACGGATTGACGTTCTTGTTGGTCCAGTCCATCTCGGACACGTGCACCAGGCCTTCGACGCCCGGCTCGATCTCGACGAACGCGCCGTAATCGGTGACGTTGGAGACCTTGCCGAACACGCGGCTGTTGGCCGGGTAACGACGGGCGATGTTGTCCCACGGATCCTCGCCCAGCTGCTTCAGGCCCAGCGAGACGCGGTTGCGCTCACGGTCGTACTTCAGCACGCGGACGTCCAGCTCCTGGCCGACTTCCACGACTTCGGACGGATGACGCACGCGCTTCCACGCCATGTCTGTGATGTGCAGCAGGCCGTCGATGCCGCCCAGGTCGACGAACGCGCCGTAGTCGGTGAGGTTCTTGACCACGCCCTTCAGCACCACGCCTTCCTGCAGCTTGTCCATCAGCTGCTCGCGCTCTTCCGAATGCTCGCTCTCGACCACCGCGCGGCGGGAGACGACCACATTGTTGCGCTTGCGATCCAGCTTGATGAGCTTGAACTCGAGTTCCTTGCCTTCCAGGTAACCCGGGTCGCGCACGGGGCGCACGTCGACCAGCGAGCCCGGCAGGAACGCGCGGACGTCCTTGATGTCGACGGTGAAACCACCCTTGACCTTGCCGCTGATGCGGCCGGTGATGGTTTCGTTCTTCTCCAGCGCCTGCTCCAGCTCGTCCCACACCATGGCGCGCTTGGCCTTCTCGCGCGAGAGGACGGTTTCGCCGAAGCCGTTCTCGATCGAGTCGAGGGCCACCTTCACTTCGTCGCCCACGCCCACGTCGATTTCGCCGGCGTCGTTCCGGAACTGTTCGATCGGCACGATGCCTTCGGACTTCAGGCCGGCGTTGATCACCACCACGTCGTTGCGGACTTCCACGACGACGCCGGTGACGATGGCGCCCGGCTTCAGCTTGGCCAGTTGGGTCTGGCTCTGTTCAAACAGTTCGGCAAATGATTCGGTCATTGAAAAAATACTCGGTTGATGAAACAGACCGGCGAGCGGGAGCGCGCAACGGTCCACCCGTTGTCGGCCTGCGCGGGATTGCGTGTGGCCGTGAGTGTTGTGGTTGGAAAAAACCGCGCGGCGGATTCCGCGCGGGACCCTCTGCGGCGCGGGAGCTAGCCCGCGCGCACCGGCACCAAGGCCAGCACACGTTCGACGACGGCCTCGATGCCGAGGCCGGTGGTGTCGATGATGACGGCGTCGTCGGCCGGCTTCAGGGGCGCCACCGTGCGCTGGGCGTCACGGGCATCGCGGGCGAGGATCTCGCGCAGCAGACCGTCGATTGTGACGGAAACCCCTTTGTCTTTCAACTGCTTATACCGCCTTTCAGCGCGTTCCTCGGCGCTGGCTGTCAGGAACACCTTGTAGGGCGCATCCGGGAAGATCACCGTGCCCATGTCCCGCCCGTCCGCCACCAGCCCCGGCGCCTGGCGGAACGCGCGCTGCCGCTCCTTCAGGGCGGCTCGCACCTCCGGAATGGCCGCAATGGCCGACGCCAGGGCTCCGGTCGTTTCCAGACGAAGCTCGTCGGTCGCGTCAAGATCGTCGACGATCACGCGCAAACCGGCCTCCGTCTCGCGAAAGCCGACCCGCGTATCGAAGGCGCAACGCACGAGGGCGGCCGGGTCGGATACGTCCAGGTCGGCCCAGCTGGCCGCCACCCCCACGGCCCGGTACAGGGCGCCCGAATCCAGGTAATGCCAGCCCAGCCGTGAGGCGACGATCCGACTGACGGTACCCTTGCCCGCTCCGGAGGGGCCATCGATGGTCAGGACGGGGACGAGATCGGACATGCGGTTTTCCAGGTGATCGGATGCCCCATTATGAGGCCGGACCGGCCGGCACCGGCCCATGCCGGCCCTCGGGTTGCCGTCCCTGGCGTGCAACCGCTTGATCCGGCTATGGAAACCCCGCTAGAATAGCGGGCTTCGCTTCACTCCATACATTCACGCCGAGGTTTCAACTCATGAAGGTCCTGTCCTCCCTGAAGTCGGCGAAGGCCCGTCACCGCGACTGCAAGGTGGTCCGCCGCCGCGGCAAGGTCTTCGTGATCTGCAAGTCCAACCCCCGCTTCAAGGCGCGCCAGCGCTGAGAACGGACCGCCTGCCGGGCCACGCTATCGTGGCTGAGGCAACGCGCAGAAAGCCGCCGCAAGGCGGCTTTTCTGTTTCCGGCCATTCGGTTGTGCAGGCCGGCCGCGCCGCGCCCACCGTCCGGGCCCTCTCCATTCCTTGCGGCCCGGCCGTTTTTTGTTTTCGGCCTTTTGTTATAAAAGGCGGGTCACCTAGGGGAACCCACCATGAGCCGTCGCGTCCTTGTCCTGCCCTTGATCGCCCTGCTCGGCCTGTCCGGCCCGGCCTTGGCCGACACCCTGCTGATCGAGCGTGCGCAGGAAACCCCTGCCGCCGCCCCCGTGCGTGGCCAGACCGCGGCCGACGTGGAAGCCCGTTTCGGCACCCCGCAGCAGAAGCTGGAACCGCGCGGCGGCCAGAAGCGCCAGTGGCCGGTGATCCAGCGCTGGGTGTACCCGGGTTTCACCGTATACTTCGAAAAGAGCCGCGTCATCGACGTGGTGATCAACAAGGCCAGCGCCGAGGAAATCGGCCCCAAGCCCCCCATCCGCTGACACCGCGCGGCGCGGCCGCGCCCTTGATGCCATGACCGATGCCTTTCGTTTCCCCGCGGAGTGGGAACCCCAATCCGCGGTCCTGATCGCGTGGCCGCACGCCGATACCGACTGGGCCGAACGCCTGGCCGACGTGGAAGAGACCTACGTCGCCCTCGTCGCCGCCATCACCCGCTTCCAGCCGGTCGTGATCTGCGTGGCCGACGACGACCTGCAGACCTATGCCGAGGCCCGCCTGCGGTCCGCGCGGGTGGACATGGACCAGGTGCGCTTCGTGCCGGCGGAGTACGACGACACCTGGCTGCGCGACTCCGGCCCCATCACGCTGCGCGATGGGCAGCGCTTCAAGCTGCTCGACTTCCGCTTCACCGGCTGGGGCGGCAAGTACGAGGCCAGCCGCGACGACCGCCTGGTCGGCGAGTTGTCCGGCATGCAGCTGTTTCACAACTATTTCGTGCAAAGCATTGATTTTGCGCTGGAAGGTGGTGCCATCGAAACCGACGGCGCCGGCACACTGCTGACCACCTGGCAATGCCTGCACGAGCGTCATCCCGACGCGAGCCGCGAGGAACTGACCGGGAAACTGGCCGGCTGGCTGAAGCAGCAGCGGGTGCTGTGGCTGGACCATGGCTATCTGGAAGGCGACGACACCGACGCCCATATCGACACCCTCGCCCGCTTCGCCCCCGGCGATGCCATCGTCTACCAGGCATGCGACGACGCTTCGGATGCGCACTACGCCGAACTGCAGGCCATGGCCGCCGACATCGCCGCATTGCGCACGGCCGATGGGCGCCCGTACCGCGCATTCCCGCTTCCGTGGGCCAGGCCCGTGATCGACGACGGGCGCCGCCTGGCCGCCTCGTACGCGAACTACCTGATCATCAACGGCGCCGTGCTGATGCCGGCCTATGGCGACCCTGCGGACGATGCCGCCGCCGCCGTGCTGGCGCGGGCCTACCCCGACCGCGAGATCGTGCAGGTGCCCTGCCGCGCCCTGATCTGGCAGAACGGCAGCCTGCACTGCATCACCATGCAGCTGCCGGCCGGCCTGCTGGGCTGAGTACACCCCGCGCGCCCCGGCGCGCGGGACCGTGACATCAGTTGGGCACGGATTGAACGTTTCGTTTACACCCTGCGTGGGCTGATCCCCGATAACGACCGTTTCCCCCAAAGGAGACGGCCGTGTACACACGACGCAGGTTCCTCGCCACCTCCGCCATCGCTGCCGCCGGCGTCGGCCTGGCGGCCTGCCGCGATGCGGCCCAGGCCCAGCCGTCCACCGCCGGCACATCGGGCGCCATTGGCCCGTTGAACACGCGCGCCATTCCCTCGACCGGCGAAAAGATCCCGGTGATAGGCATGGGCACCTCGGGCAGCTTCGAAGTGGGCCAGAGCGCTGCCGAACGGGATCCGCTGCGTGAAGTGCTGAAGCGCTTTTTCGCCGCGGGCGCCACCGTCATCGATACCGCACCCACCTACAGCGTGGCCGAAGACGTGATGGGCGCCCTGCTCGCCGAGCAGGGGCTGACGGGCAAGGCGTGGCTGGCCACCAAGCTCTCCGGCGTAACGGGCCGCGAGGCGGGCCTGGCGCAGTTTTCCGACACCCTGCGCCGGCTCGGGACCGACAAGGTGGCGCTGTTGCAGGTCCACAACCTGGGCGACCTGAAGACCCAGATGGCGGTCGCGCGCGAACTGAAGGCGCAAGGCCAGGTGAAGTATGTCGGCGTGACGCATTACGTCGAGCGTGCGCAGGAGCAGCTCGCCGATGTCGTGCAGACGGAGAAGCCGGACTTCCTGCAGATCAACTACTCGGCTGTCAGCCGCGGCGCCGAAAAGCGCGTGCTGCCGCTGGCGCAGGATCTGGGCGTGGCGGTGCTGATCAATCGGGCCTTCGAGGACGGCAGGCTGTTCGCGCAGGTCAAGGACAAGCCCCTGCCGCCGGCCCTCACCGAAACCGGCGTGACCTCATGGGCCCAGGCTTTCCTGAAGTTCGCGCTCAGCCATCCGGCGGTGACCGCGGTGATCCCGGCCACGGGGAAGCCGGACCGGCAGACGGACAATCTGAAGGCCGGCACCGGCCCGGACCTGACGCCCGCCCAGCGCGATGCGCTGATCGCCACCTTCGCCTGAACCTTCCATGCCAGACACCTTGCGACCTGCCCCGCGCGGCGCGCTGACGCGCCTGCTGTCCCGCCTGTTCAACGTCGCTCCCCACGAGGCCCCTGTGGTGGGCGCGGGCCTGCTGATGTTCTTTCTGCTGTTCGCCGGCTACTTCATGCTCCGGCCGATCCGCGAAACGATGGGCGTCACCGGGGGCGTGGACAACCTGCAGTGGCTCTTCACCGGCACCTTCGTGGCCACGCTGATCGTACTGCCGCTGTTCGGCTGGATCGCGTCGAAGGTGTCGCGCCGGCGGATCCTGCCGTGGGTGTTCGGTGCGGTCGTCGCCAGCCTGCTGGCGTTCGGCCTGGCCCTGCTGGCGCGGCCGGACGACGTGTGGCTGGCGCGCGGCTTCTACATCTGGGTGTCGGTGATCAACCTGCTGCTGATCTCCCTGGCCTGGAGCGTACTGGCCGACGTCCTGGCCAGCAGCGAGGCCAAGCGCCTGTTCGCACTGATCGCCAGCGGCGCCAGCCTCGGCGGGCTGGCGGGCCCGCTGCTGACCACGCTGCTGGTCGGCCATCTGGGGCACGGGGGCCTGATGCTGTTGTCTTCGCTGCTGATGGGTGCCAGCGGCGTCACCGCGGTGTGGCTCCACCAGTGGCGCGACCGGCATCCGCTGCCCCAAGGCGCCAGCACGGCCGAGCAGCGGCGCGCTCCGTTGGGCGGAAACCCGTTCGCCGGTGCCACCGAGGTATTCAGGTCGCCGTACCTGGCCGGCATCGCACTGTTCGTGCTGCTGCTGGCCACGGTGACGACCTTCCTCTATTTCGAGCAGGCGAAGCTGGTGGAACAGCTGTTCCCGGACAAGGCGCAGCAGACCCGCGTGTTCGGCACCATCGACACGGTGGTGCAGGCGCTGGCCATCCTCAGCCAGCTGTTCATCACCGGCCGCATCGCCCAGCGGCTGGGCGTGGGCGTGTTGCTGGTCGCGGTGCCGCTGGTGATGGCGGCAGGCTTCCTGTGGCTGGCGCTGGCGCCGGTCTTCGGCGTGTTCGTGGTGGTGATGGTCGCGCGGCGCGCCGGCGAGTACGCCTTCGTCCGTCCCGGCCGCGAGATGCTCTACACGGTGGTCGCGCCGGGACAGAAGTACAAGGCGAAGAACTTCATCGACACGGTGGTATACCGGGGCGGCGATGCGCTCAGCGGCTGGGTCAAGCGCGCGCTGGATGTGCTGGCCGAACACCCCGCCGTGGCCATGCTGATCGGCACCGGCGTGGCGCTGGCGTGGGCGGCGACCGGCGTGGCACTCGGCCGGCAACAGCGCCGTCGCGAGGAGGCCACGACCTCCTGAGCGTGGCGCGGCGTGTTCACGCCGCGTGCGCCTGCGTGAAGGGTGGACGCGGTACCATGCGTCCCCTTCCCCGCCGCTGCCCGACCGCGCCCGATGAACCGCACCACCCTGCCTGTCGCCCTGATTCAGGAGAAGAACCACGGCGACGCCGACGCCAACCTGTCGGTGATCGAAGCCCGCGTGGCCGAGGCCGCCAAGCGGGGGGCCCGCCTGGTGCTGTTGCAGGAACTCCACAACGGCGCCTACTTCTGCCAGCACGAATCGGTGCAGGAGTTCGACCTGGCCGAACCCATCCCCGGTCCCAGCACCGAGCGCCTGGGCAGGCTCGCCAAGCAGCATGGCGTGGTGCTGGTGTCGTCGCTGTTCGAGCGCCGCGCCGCCGGGCTGTACCACAACACCGCGGTGGTCTACGAAAAGGACGGCAGCATCGCGGGCAAGTACCGCAAGATGCACATCCCCGACGACCCGGGCTTCTACGAGAAGTTCTATTTCACGCCCGGCGACATGGGCTTCACTCCCATCGATACGTCGGTGGGCCGTCTCGGCGTGCTGGTGTGCTGGGACCAGTGGTACCCCGAAGCCGCGCGCCTGATGGCGCTGGCCGGTGCGGACCTGCTGCTGTATCCCACCGCGATCGGCTGGGACCCGGACGACGAACAGGCCGAAAAGAAGCGCCAGCGCGATGCCTGGATACTGAGCCACCGCGGCCACGCCGTCGCCAACGGCCTGCCGGTGCTGAGCTGCAACCGCGTCGGCCACGAGCCTTCGCCGCTCGGCGCATCGGGCATCCAGTTCTGGGGCAACAGCCACGTGCTGGGCCCGCAGGGCGAGTTCATCGCCGAAGCCGGTGGTGAAGAAGCCCTCCTGATGGCCGAAGTCGACCTGCAGCGCAGCGAGCATGTCCGCCGCATCTGGCCGTTCCTGCGCGACCGCCGCATCGACGCGTACGGCGATCTACTCAAGCGCTACATCGACTGAGGCCCGCGCGTGCCGCTGATCGTCCGCGATGCCACGCCGGCCGACGTGCCGGCCATCGCCGCCCTCTACGCGGATGAAGTCCGCGACCACGTCAACACCTACGAGTACGACGTGCCGGATGACGCCGAAATGGCGCGCCGCATGCGGGGCGTGCTCGACGCCGGCTATCCGTACCTGGTGGCCGAGCGGGACGGAGAGTTCGTCGGTTACGCCTACGCCAGCAGCTATCGCGCCCGCGCGGGCTACCGCAAGACCGTGGAGAACTCGGTCTACGTGGTTCCCGGTCGACAGGGCCAGGGCATCGGCGCGGCACTGATGCAGGCACTGATCGATGCCTGCGAAGCACGCGGCTATCGGCAGATGATCGCCGTGATCGGCGAACCCACCAATACCGCCTCCATCCGCCTGCACGAGAAGTTCGGGTTCACCCTGGTCGGCATCTTCCACGGCATCGCCTGGAAGCACGACCGCTGGCTGGACACCGTGCAGATGCAGCGCACCCTCGGCGCCGGCACCAGCGCGCCCCCGCAAGACGAATGACACGATGACCGAATCGAATCCCCTTCCCGCCGATCCGTTGCACGGACAACCCCACGAGATCGTCGAGCGGGATGGCGTGCGCTACACCCTGCTCGGCACCGCCCACGTCTCGCGCGCCAGCGTCGATGCCGTGCGAGCGGCCGTGGCCAGCGGCGACTACGACAGCGTGGCGGTGGAGCTGGACCCGGGCCGCCTGCAGTCGCTGACCGATCCCGACACCCTCACGCGGCTCGACCTGGTGAAGGTGATCCGCGAAGGCAAGACGCACCTGTTCGCCGCCAATCTGGCGCTGGCCGCCTACCAGCGGCGACTGGCCGAACAGCTGGGCGTCGAACCCGGCGAGGAACTGAAGGCCGGCGCGCTGGACGCGCAGGCACGCGGGTTGCCGGTGCACCTGATCGACCGCGAGGTCGGACTGACCTTCAAGCGTGCCCTTCAGTCGCTCGGCTGGTGGCAGCGCACCAAGGTCGGCGCCGGCATCCTGGCCAGCATGTTCGGCGACGAGGAGGTCGGCGACGACGAGATCGAAAAGCTCAAACAGGGCGACATGCTGGAATCCAGCTTCGGCGAGTTCGCCGCCGAAAGCCCGCAGCTGTACCAGGCCATCATCGCCGAGCGCGACCAGTACATGGCCTCGGCGCTGCGCCAGGTCGCGGCCGGCGTGCCGGCCGGCGCCGCGTCCCCCTACCGCGTCCTGGCGGTGGTCGGCGCAGGCCACCTTCCCGGCCTGGTCCGCCACCTCCGTGACGATGCCACGGATCCGGCCGAACTGCGGCGTTCGCTGGAAATCGTGAAGCCCAAGTCGCGCGTGCCGTGGATGGAGTTTGTGATCGGCGTGTTCCTGGTCGGCGGCTTCGCCTGGGGTTTCTGGCAGGGCGGCGTGGATGTCGGCTCGGACCTGCTGATCCAATGGGTGCTGGCGACCGGCGTACTGGGCGCCATCGGCTGCGCGATCGCGGGCGGGCATCCGCTCAGCATCCTCGCGGCCTTCATTTCCTCGCCGCTCACGCCCCTGCATCCCGCACTCGCTTCGGGCACGGTCAGCGCCTTCGTCGAGGCGACGCTGCGCAAACCCACCTACGCGGACTTCATGGCCTTGCGCGATGACGTGCAGACGGTGAAAGGCTGGTGGAAGAACCGGGTGGCGCGGATCCTGCTCAACTTCTTCCTCACCAGCCTGGGCACCGCCATCGGGGTGTGGACGGGAGGTTTGAGGATGCTGGGCAAGCTGGTCGGCTGAGCCGGGCTCCGGGAGAACAGAAAAGAGCCGGGCATTGCCCGGCTCTTTTCGTCAGCTCCCTCAGTCGACGTGCAGCGCCGTCACGCTGGCCTTCGACGGGGCATCCCCCCGCCGCATGCGGGCCCGCGCGATCGCCCGGGCCGTGCCGCTGCGCAGATCGTCCAGGATGGCGTAGATGGTCGGCAGGAACAGCAGGCTGACCACCGTGGAGAACGCCAGGCCACCGGCGATGGCCCGCGCCATCGGTGCGTAGGCCGGGCCGTCGCCCGCCATCTGCGTATTGGCCATCGCGATGGGGATCATCGCCAGGATCGCCGTGCCCATCGTCATCAGGATGGGCCGCAGGCGCTCGCGACTGCCCTCCACCAGCGCATCGGTACGCGACAGGCCACGCCGTCGCAGGTTGTTGATGTGCTCCACCATCACGATGCCGTTGTTCACCACCACGCCCATCAGCACCAGGATGCCGATGAAGGACATGATGCCGAACGTCGTACCCGTCAGCGCGAACAGCCAGAACACGCCGAACACCGAGAACAGCACGCCGCTCATGATCGCCGCCGGGAACAGCAGCGACTCGAACACCGCCGCCATCACGATGTAGATCATCACCAGCGCGATCAGCAGATTGAACATCATCTGCGCACTCGCTTCGTCCTCTTCCTGGAACGCGCCACCGTCGAAGGAATAGCTGTAGCCGGCCGGGAACGACATGCCCTTCAGCGTCTCCTCCAACGCCTTGCGCGCCTCCGGCACGGTGGCCTTCTCGGCCAGGTTGGCCTGCACGGACAGCGTGGTCTGCCGGTTGGTGCGCTGGATCTGGGTGGCCGACGGCTGCACGCCCACGTCCACCAGCGCCAGCAACGGCACCGTACGGCCGTCCGGTGCGCGCACCATGAAGCCCGACAGGTCGTCCGTGCCGTAGTCCTCCGCACCCGCGAAACGCACCCAGACCGGCACTTCCGTCTCGCCGCGGCGGAACTCGCGCAGCGGCGCTCCGCGCAGCGCCAGGCTGACGAAGCGCGCCACCTCTTCGGCACTGAAGCCAAATGCCGCGGCACGCTCACGGTCCACGCGCACGTTGAGCTCGCTGTTCTGGTCGCCCACGTCCACTCGCACGTCCCGCAGCTCCTTGCGCTTGGCCAGGATCGGGATCAGGTCGTTGGCGATCTCCGACAGCGTCTGGGTGGAATCGCCGACCAGCTGGAAGGACACGCCCTGCCCCGGCTGGCCGCCGCCACCCTGGCCGCCGCCTTCGCCGCGGATGCCGATGTTGGCGCGCGCCGACTTGGGCAGGTCCTCGCGCAACTGCTCGATGATCGGCTTGGTTTCGCTGGCCTTGTCGGTATCGAACTTGACCTGGGTGCCGCCCCAGCCCTGTTCGCTGAAGTAGGAATAAACCTGCGTGACCCGGTACTTCTTGCGGTTGGCCTCCAGGAACTGTTCGACCTTGAGGATCTCGGCCGACATCTGCTCCTTGGTGTAGGCGCCCTTCCACTGGTAGTACAGCTCGGCTTCGCCGCCGCTGTCGCCGCCGAACATGTCGAACTTGGTGAACTTGATGGGCACGAAGCTGACCACCACGATCAGCAGGATGCCCAGCACGCTCCAGCCGCGGTGCTCCAGCGTCCAGCGCAGCAGGCCGGCGTAGCGCTTCTGCATGCGCGGGATGATGCCGGTTTCGGTGCGCACCAGCGGCGGCGTCTTCAACCGCGCCGAGATCATCGGAATCAGGCTCACCGCGACCAGCCACGACGCCAGCAGCGACACCGAGATGGTGATCGCGATCTGGCCCAGGTAGATGCTGAGGAAGTTGCGCTCACCGAACAGGTTGGGCACGAACACGATGCAGTGGCACAGCGTGCCGGCCGACAGCGCGATGGCGACGTGGCGGGTGCCAACGATGGACGCCCACACCGGGTTGTCCGGATATTTCTCGCGCTCCTGGTAGATGCTTTCCACCACCACCACGGCGTTGTCCACCAGCATGCCGATGGCCAGCAGCAGGCCCATCATCGACAGGATGTTCAGCGTCACCCCGGCGAAGTACATGAAGCCCAGCGTCATCACGAAGCAGATCGGGATGGCCAGCGTCACCATCGACACCGACGGCCAGTGGCGCAGGAAGAACCACAGCACGACGATGGACAGCACCAGGCCGATCAGGCCGGCTTCGGCCAGCTCCAGCAGCGAGGAGGTGACGTTCTCGCCCTGGTTCTCGATCACCTTGACCTGCACGTCGCTGAGCTGCGGCTGCGCGCGGATCGCCTCCACTTCCGCCAGCGCCTTGCTCGACACCTCCACCAGGTTGGCGTTGCGTTCCTTGAAAATGTCCAGGCCCACGGCCGGCTGGCCGTCCAGGCGCCGCCCGTAGTCCATGCGGGCGGGCTTCAGGCGTACGTCGGCGATGTCGCCCAGGCGCACGTTGCCGGTGCCGACCACCAGGTCGCGCAGCTCCTGCAGGTCGGTCAGCTCGCCCACCGGCTGCACGCGCAGGCGTTGCGGCCCGTCGCTGATGACGCCGGCGGAGATGGAGAAGTTTACCGCCTGCAGGCGCTGGGTCAGGTCGTTGAGGCTCAGGTTGTGCGCGGTCAGGCGATCCTGGTTGATTGCGATCTCCACCTCGTTCGGCGGCGCGCCCGACACGTCCACGCGCGCCACGCCGGGAATACGCTCGATCCGGCGCTTGAACTCGCGCTCGATCATGTCGTACGCCCCGGTCAGGTCGGTCTTGCTGGCCAGACGCACCCGCAGGACCGGCTGGTCGGTGGTGGAGAACTTGAAGACGAAGTAGCGCTGCAGGTCCTCCGGCAGGTCGTCGCGGATGGCATCCAGCCGCTCGCGCGCCTCCGAGGCCGCGATGGCGACATCGCGGTCCCAGTTGGAGAACTGGATGAAGATCTGCGCGCCTTCGGCCTTGGCGTTGGACTCCATCCGCTTGATGCCGGCCATCGTCGAGAGCGCTTCCTCGGCCGGGCGCAGCACCGTGCGCTCGACCTCCTCGGGGGTGGAACCGGTGTACGGCAAGGACACGAAGATGAAGGGCGGCGAGACCTCGGGAAACGCCTCCAGCGGCAGGCGGATCGCCGCGATCAGACCGATGACGAACAGCGAGATGAAGAACATCACCGCCGTCACCGGCCGCTTGATGCTGAACTCCGCGACGCTCATGCGGGCTCGCCCTCCCCTTCGGCCGGCATCGCCGCCGCCTTGCGGGCACGGCGACCGCGTTCCAGGTAATAGTCGTCGGCACGACGGTCCAGCAGGTCGTACACCACCGGTATCACCAGCAGGGTCAGCAGCGTGGAGACCAGCAGGCCGCCGATCACGGTGATGGCCATGGGCGAACGCACCTCGGCACCCGGGCTGCCGAACAGCGGCGCGATGGCCAGCGGCAGGAAGCCGAACAGCGTGCACAACGTGGTCATGATGATCGGCCGCAGGCGCGAACGCGCGCCCTCCACCAGCGCCTCGCGCTTGGCCACGCCGGCCTCGCGCAACTGGTTGACCTTGTCGATCAGGATGATGGCGTTCTTGGTGACCAGGCCCACCAGCAGGATCAGGCCGATGAACACCACCACCGACACCGGCGAGCGGGTCAGGAACAGCGCGGCCACCGCGCCCACCAGTGCCAGCGGGATGGTGAACAGGATCACGAACGGGTGCAGCAGCGATTCGAACTGCGACGCCATCACCAG
>Ga0208958_1003283_pt1 | contig 12762 bp, 10 predicted proteins | sample RifOxyB1_FD_184032 | JGI IMG/M metagenome (GOLD analysis project Ga0208958, IMG submission 184032) | Soil microbial communities from Rifle, Colorado - Rifle Oxygen_injection B1 (SPAdes) | ecosystem: Environmental > Terrestrial > Deep subsurface > Rock core/Sediment | place: Rifle, Colorado...
AAAAGAAAGATGCTGCAGGAGATTAAAATCCCGGATTTCAAATCGAGCACGAAACCTTTGAGATTTGATAGGCCTAGCGAAATGCCAATTTTTGAGGAAAAGCCAATGGAAAGAGTTATGCCTGTGAGCAATGAAAAAACATTGTTTGTGAAAATAGACCAGTATAATTATGCGATAGAGACCATACATAAAGTTAAGTCAAAACTTGAAGAGGCCAAAGAGATACTCAGAAATATAGAAAAGGTAAGAGAACAGGAAGATGCTGAACTTAAGCTTTGGCAAAGGGATCTGGAGGAGATTAAAAATAAGGTCATGAATGTTGACCAATCTTTATTCGGTTAAAATGGTTTTAAAAAAAGATTCAAGCAGGGCAATGGGAGATGCGGTATACGCACAAATCAGCAATCCTCTACTGGTAAAAAAAGAAATGCTTCTTGTAGTTTTAGAATCCGCAAAGATGATGAAACATTACAAGGAGCATATTAAATTGCAGGAAAGAAAAGACAAGCTGAGAAAAAAACTCGGGGCTATCGGAGAGGAACTGAAAGTTTTGCTTGATGACCTAAAACTAAAAGGTTTACCACATGTGAAAAGCGAAAATAAAATAATCCCTCCTGAGGGGCATAAGAAAATCTTGATTGAAGAGTCAGATATACCTTCAGCTGAAGAAGATGTAATTGAAAAAGAAATTCGAGATATTGAAGAAAAGATAAGAAATCTTTAATTCTTTTTATTTGATTTTTCTAATTTTAATAAAGATAGGGGAATAAAAAATTGTCTCAAAAAAGAGATTAAACTAAAAATATTGCTTATTTGTCCCTTTAAAATAATTAATTTTAAAAAAGAAACCTTTAAATATGGATTATTGTTCCCCGTAAGTGAAAAATGAGCATAGAGCTTATATTGAAAACGCATATGTATATTGCAGGAATTATATTCCTTATAGCTGCATTTTTTGTGTTTTGGGGCAAAATAAAGACAGATGGGTTCAATAATAAAATTTTTGTTAGACTGGTGGTTCTATTGGGCGTGCCATATTTTATAAAAATATTTATGTTTGTCAATGATCCCCATTATATAAGAGAATTTTTTCAGAATATAATGTTCTTTTGTATTACGCTAATGCTGGCTTATACAGTAATCTACACCTTTAAATATTCTGTAATAAAGAAACGTGAGTTTTTGGCTAAATTCTTTGAAGGAGACAGCAAATACACAAGAATTAAGGAAGATCTTTATGTTTGCCATGTGAAACCCTTGGTTAAAGAGCTTGATGCAAAAAAGAAATATTTAGATAAGCTGAAAGAAGAAATTGATAAAATAAATCAGAGTGTTTCTGAAAAAGAAAAAAATATTGAAAACTCGAAAGATTATATCAAAAATACGAAAAAATACATACACCAGAAGGAAAATGAATTAAGTGTAATTGACAACCATAATACCAAGGAATCAAAGGCATTAGAAAAAAGGAAGAAAGAGCTTAAAGATAAAGAAAAGGATTTGATGAAAAGAACTGAGACTGTGCTTCTTAAAGGTGATGAAGTAGAGATAATAGAAAGAAAGATTAAAAAATTAAGACCTGAACTCGAAAGGAAAGAAATTGACCTAAAAAATAAAGAGCAGAAGCTGAAAGAAAATGAAAAAAGATTAAAACAGGTGGCTGATGATTTAAACATAAAAGAAGGGAGATTAGACAGACGGGAAATCGATATAATTGAAGCTGAGGAAGACCTCAATGGCATGAAGGATAATATTGAATTGCAGAGAAGAAAACTTGAAGATTTAAAAGTAAAAATAGATAATAAGCATAAGGAATTAAAGACGTGGGAAGAAAGTCTGATGATACTAGATGAAACATTGACAAAGAAAGAAAACAAATATGGGAGAAGAAAATGGGTAAGGTAATGGTATTCTTAAATTTATGTTCGGTACTGCTATTACTGCTATCTATGCTATATCTAGCAAGAGGAATAAAATATGAAAAACCGATTATGCGAAAGAGCGTCAAGCTTGCGATATTTGCGCTTTTTATGCTAGCCTTAGACAGGGCAGTCTATGTGATAAGCAATGCGCCATTTGTGAGCAAGGTTCCAGAAACGGTGGTGAATTATTCACTTATTGCAGCCAACTTTGCGTTCTTGCCTCTAGCAGCAGGAGCGATAATAATATTTGCAGTAAGCCTCAAGAATCAAACAGGATCAATATGAATAAAAGCATAGCCTACATCTTTTAATGATTCTAATTTTTTCTGAACTTCTTTTCCTATGCTATGGCTTTTCTTGAAATTAAGTTTTTTATCCATCTCAATATGCACTTCAATGTGGATAACTGTGCCGACAAAATGCGCCCTTAAATCGTGGAACCCTTTAATTCCCCTGACTTTTAAAATTGTTTTTTTAGCCTGATCTAAAAATTGTTTATCTGGTGCTTCTCCCATCAAATATTTTACGCTTTCACGGCCAAGAATCAAAGAACTGTAAATTATCCATAATCCCAAAAAGATTGCGGCAATATTATCAAAAATTAACAACCCCTTAGATGCAAGAATTAATCCGACTAAAACAAACAACGAAATTAAAATATCATTCTTATGATCGTAAGCCATGGCTTTCAGGGCGATATTATTCTCTTTATTTGCAAAATAGGTCATAAGGAAGAGTATAATTTTTGTGAATATCACGATTAATGCTATTACTGCAGGAATATAACTTCTAATAATTGTTTCACCGCTGATAAACCGCATCATCGTCTTTGAGAGCACGTTAAAACCTAAAACGGCAATCATCGTCGCAACAATCAAAGAGGCAATCGGTTCAGCGCCATGATGACCAAATGGGTGCCCTTTGTCTGGCTTTTTGCCAGATATTTTCATGCAGTATAAAACTGTGGACGTAGAGAATAAATCGAGAAATGAATTTACCGCTTCTGATAAGAGAGCTATTGAATTGAACAATATGCCAAAAATAAGCTTTAATATAAACAATAAAAAGTTTGCTACTAAAGCAACAATTACCACCCAAATCTTTTTTGCTGGCATGTAGATAAATATGTTTTTTTATTATTTAAATCTTCTGCACAGCAAAATATTAAGAGCATGGATAGCTAAAATTAATCTCTTTTAGGCGCACAATCGTCACAAAATTTAGAAATTGCGTAATCCTCAAACTGCAGTGTTTGGAACTCTTTTCCGCAAGTTAAACACTTTTTTTTCGTTATTTTCATTACAAATTTAAAATAGAATTACTGGTTAATAAAGCTTACGATTAGGGGTTGCCACGAGCTATATTAAGCAATAACTTGCGTTCTGCTTTAGCAACGACTGTACGAATTGTATGAACTGCATCGGGATTTGCAGAAATACTATCTATCCCACATTTAACCAAAAATTCTGCCATCTCCGGTCTTGAACCAGCTTGGCCACAGATGCTTGTATTAACCCCATATTTTTTGCAGACTTTTATTACGCTTGCAATTTGCCTTAAAACTGCTGGATGCATTTCATCATAAAGATTTTGAACGCGAGCATTGTTTCTATCTATTGCTAAAGTGTACTGTGTAAGATCATTTGTTCCAAAACTTACAAAATTTATGCCCTCCCTACAAATCTCATCTATTATCTGAACTGCAGCAGGAGTCTCAACCATAATTCCAAACTCAATATCTTTGCATGGCTCGAACCCGCACTGTCTAATTAAATCTTTTGATTGTTTAATCTGATCAAGATGAGTAACTAGTGGAATCATTACGCCTACATTTGTAAGGCCTGCTTCATGAATCTGTTTAATAGCTTCTATCTGTGTCTTGAAAAGTTCAGGTTCACCAAGATCTCTTCTTATTCCTCTAAAACCCATCATGGGATTATCTTCAATAGCTTCATCTTGGCCGCCTTCCATATTTCTGAATTCATCAGTTGGAACATCTAAAAGCCTAACCCAAACTTTTTTGCCCTGAAAAGCTCTTGCAATAGTAGTCATACCTGAAACTAAATCGCTTAAAAGCTCTGCCTTTCTGCCAGACTTAATTAGAAATGATGGATGAGCCTTGCCAGAGAGCATCATATGCTCAACCCTTAAAAGACCAACTCCATCAGCACCTGTCTGTGCTGCATGCTCTGCAAACTTAGGAAGGTCCATAACTACCTTAACCTCCGTTGCGGTTTCTATCTCAAAATGCTCTGCAGACTCAGCACGTAATGAAGCTTCTTCCGTCTTTTTTGAACCTAAATCTAATCTACCCTTGTAAACTTTTCCGTTTGTAGCATCTACTGTGATTAGCTCATTATCTTTTAGAATTTTTGTGGCATTATTAGTACCGACAATAACAGGAATTCCCATTTCACGGCCAACTATTGCTGCATGACTTGTTGAACCGCCTTTATCTGTAACAATTGCGCAGGCTTTTTCCATTGCGCTGACATAATCCGGATCTGTCATCTCAGCTACGAGAACATCGCCTTTTTCAATCTTAGTTAATTCGTCGGCATTGCGGATAATCTTTACAGGACCGATGCCCACACCCGGAGAAGCTGGAAGACCTTCAACAATTGGCTCTGCGTGATCCCCGTTGGAAATGTTCTCTTCCTTGCTTAACTGCTCTTTCTCTGAATAAGGCTTCTTCAAGGTAGTTATTGGTCTTGATTGTACAACGAAAATTCTTGAACCTTCAATTGCAAATTCAATATCTTGTGGTTTAGTATAATGCTTTTCTATCTTAACTGCGAGCTCTGCTAATTTTTCTATTTCAAATTGAGAAAGCTTCTGTGTTTCCTGCTTATCTGCAGAAATATCCTTCTTAATATTTGCGCCTGTATTAATATCAAGAGTAATCATCCATTCCTGCCGGTTAATCTTTTTTGATTTCAAAGATAAATTATTTTTGTCAATAATGTATTGATCTGGATTAATGGCGCCAGAAACAACAGCTTCGCCTAGACCAAACCCTGCTTCGATTTCTATTTCAGAATCATCGCTGTTCATCGGATTTACTGAGAACATTACGCCTGACTTGTCCGACTTAACCATTTTCTGAACTATCACTGAAATTAAAACCTTGTTGTGATCAAAATTATTTTTAACCCTGTAATAAATTGCCCTTGCTGTATATAAAGAGGCCCAACATCTTTGAACTGCATCTAGCAGACGTTTATTACCTTTAATATTCAGAAAAGTTTCTTGCTGCCCTGCAAATGAAGCAGTATTATGCGTTATTATTCCGCCTACGCCTGCTGCGAAGTTTTGCGTTCCTGGAACCACAAAATCGTAAACATCTCCTTGATATTCAATTTCTTCAACTCTTTTTATTGGATCCCACATAACATCTGCATTTGCAATCTCTAATAATTCCGGAGAATTCAATCTTTGCGCAATCTTATTGAAGTAATTTAAACCATAAGTTTGAAGCAGTTTACGGTTCCCTTTATTCCAAGGGGCTGCGTTCTTTGTGAATCTTCCTGAAATATCATAATTAATTAGCTTATTGACGGATTTTTCCTTTAGGTTACCGTTATCTGAAACGGATTTATTGCAATCCTCGCATACGTACCTCTGCTTTAGACTTGAAGATTTGCCACCTTTTTTCATAATGCCTGAGCAGAACGGGCATTCCATTACATCAATTAAATCAAAATTAATGTCTTTTTTAAGATACTTTTCCATTAATTCAGAGATTTTTTGGCTTGGTGGCAAAGTGTCAATATAATTATACTGTTTAGTCCTATTACTGTAATTTTTTATAAGGGTGTTTAATCTCTTAATTTTTGCATCTTCAGTCAAACCAATCTTTTCCTTAAATAATTCTGCTTCATAGATGGGTATTGCAACTGTGTGATTCTTTGTGAGATAGCATCTAATGCCCAGCATTTCAATCAATTTTATTACTCCACTAAGCAGTTCCTTTGACACAGAAGTATATTGAATGCCCTTTTCAAAGATATAACCATCTCCATCAAAGCAACCCTTTAAAAATGAGCCTATTTTCTCCTCATTGAGGTTGAATATCAAATTTGGAACTTTCTTAATTCTTGCAGATCTCCCTTTTCCTTTAACATTTGTTGAAGGACTACCAAATAATTCGTGTAGCAATTCAACGAGAACCTTATTGAAAATTCGAACATTCCCTAATTTCGGTTTGGCCAATTTGCATTTTTTTTCAAAATATTTTTCAACTTTTTCTGCCAATTCTTTTGATTCACAGGAAAAATCAACGCAATTGTCCTCATAAGTAGAACCTTCTGCAGCATACAATCCTAAAACATAAGCCAATTCGTTATCCACTTCTAATTTTAATGGAAAATCGTTCTGTATTGAAGACTTTTTGCTATTTATTTTTATTCTATTATCTTTAATTAAAATGGGCTTTTTGATTATATCTGAAACTATTATCTCTTTAATTTCTTTGATATTAGGCAGATGTATTCTTTTAATGACGGGCACACGGGTGTTTTTTGTGATATCTTTAGAATTTAAAACATCTAATTGAAATGTTTCAGGATTAAGAGCAAGCAAAGAGTGCTGCGGAGTTATTGTAATATGCCTGCCTGTTTTTGTAAGGATCTTGATTAATTTTGCCCCATTTGCAGGATGTTTGTATATTTCTGAAGCGCGAATCCATTCTAATTTATTATTTTTTAAGGAAGGAATAAATATCTTTGCATCTTGATCTTTTTCATAAATCAACCATAATTTCTCCATGCTTGTATGAACTACTTCATTATCGATTTTAACAAGCACAAACTCGTCCTTGCCTATACTGGGCAAATCCTCGGCAGTTGCTGGAGACCTCACTGCAACTAAAGGAGCATCTCTACCTGCTTTGATTAAATCCATCGCTTTTTTGTTCTTTGTTTCAAAAACGCTATCATCTATGTTAAGATTTTCATATGCCTCCAAAATGTCATCTCTTATGTTTAGGGGCATTGGTTGACTTAAAATTATTTCTTTAATTTTTCTTGATGCCGCCTGCAACTCTTCATTATCATCAACGTTTACTCTTGCTAAAATTGTGAAAATATCACTGCCTACGCCTGTATCTAAAAACTTCTTAAAAGCGTTTGCGGAAATTGCAAAACCGGGGGGAATGGGAAAACCTGCGTTGTACATCTCGCCTAAAGAGGCACCTTTGCCGCCGGCTATAGCTATATCTTCCTTGAAAAGCTCCTTGAACCAAACGACATTATCTGACAAACCGCATCACCCCTTTGATACAAATTTATAAGTAATATTACTTTTTAAAGGTTTCTGAAGCGGATTAGAAATTTGTTAAAAATGAGTTAAGCGCGTTCATTCTTTGATTATACGTATTTGCGTGAGATGCATAGGCAAATATAAAACAGACAATTTAAATGCTATTTACACAAGTCATTTGGGACTTTAAAGTCCTTATTAGAGAAAACTATTTCTTCGGCCTGAGAAATTGCTTTCATGCAAACTTTTGTCATATACTCAAATTTTCTTTCGATATCTTTACTAGTTATGGATGAGCCATATCTTGCTGTTTCTCTTTCATCCACATCTGATTTTTCTCCTTTAGCAGCATAAACGGTTATTCTATCAATAAATTCATCATCATATTCCATCAATTTATTGTCTTTGGCGTATCTAAGAAAAGCAGCTGTGCATTTTTGGCTTCTGCTCTCAATTCCAAATTTGGACAAAATGGCAAGGGCACAATAATACAGGGTATAAAACCATTCTTCTGGAATCTTATAATCATACCCCTGTGATTTATACAATTCGCAAAGCTGTAAATTAATTTTCGCCTTAGCGAGATATTCTTTGGCAAGCTTACTATCAGACTTGACAATTAGGAGACCTTTATGTTTTTTGCCCTTTTCCTCATCTTTCTTTGCAAGAACAAAACATTCCCTTACTTCTTTCATCTTTGAGCTATGAGTCGCATAAACTTTATAAATTTTTCCTGCCCGAATGAAATTATTCCTTTTTTAACTGCATCAATCAGCGCCTTATTTGCCGCTTTAAGCTCTTTTTTGAATTCAGATTGAGTAAAGTTGATGGCATGAATCTTCTTTATCTGGGTCTTTTGGATTTTTCCAATAGATTTTTCAATCTCTAAAAATTTGTTCTCATTGGCCACGATTAAAATATCTATATCATTTGCCTCTTTTGGAGAATGAATTATGCTCCCGTAAATCAAGAGAAAGTCTACTTTACCTTCTAATTCTGCAAAATTGCTCATCCATCTTTGGTTATTTAAGGCATCTTTAGTTAATATTAGAGAAAGCGTTTTTTCTACAAGGGGGTTATTCCAATTCAAGCTTATGCTGAACGCGCTTGTTTTTCCAGTTCCAACTGGTGAAATTATAATGAATGTATCATTATCTAACTTTTTTATTACTTTCCATGCTCCGACTCTACTCATGCCAACCTCTTTAGCTAAAGATGTTACCGTCTGGCTTGCTGTGAAATCTTTTAATAAGATCTTCAGGATTCTGCTATCTGGCTTTTCTGTTTCCATTTTGTTAATAATTATTAATTAAATGTTAATAGTTATATTTAAAGGTTTCTGAAACAGATTTGTTAAAAACGAGTTAAGAACGCTCCTTCTTTGATTAAATGTATTTGCGTGAGATGCGTAAGCGAGCCATCCCTGCAAGGAATCGTATATCTGACTGTAAGTTGTATAATCTGATTCGTAATCGGATAATAATGAAGCTAGGTGATTATTGAAATTTACTAGATTTGCTTTTCTTAATAATTTATAATGATAAAAAATTCTGTAGCCTAAAAAAGCAATTCCTTTTTTTAAAGGAATAATTTTCGACTTATCTGGATGAAGCTCAAGTTTTAATTCATCTTTCAAGAAATTTGTGATTTCTTTTTTATAATTTCTAAGAATTAAACTTTGATTATCTAAAATAACGAAATCATCTACATATCTTATGTAGTATTTTGCTTTTAATTTGTGCTTTACAAAGTAATCAAGCTCGTTCAAGTAAACATTCGCAAAAAATTGCGAAGTTAAATTTCCCAATGGCATGCCTTTGCCGTTTGTTTTTGAATCAAAATTGCTTATTATCTGATTTATCAGCCATATTACTTTCTCGTCTTTTATTTTCTTATTTACTATTTTTAATAGTATTTCATGATCGACTGCCTCAAAATAATGCTTTACATCTGCCTTTAAAACATAGCCTTTTACCGAGTTATTGCTGTATGGCTCATTAATCAATTTGCCGTTGCTGGAGACAATTCTCTTAAATTTATCAAATCTTAACAAGGCGTTTATTGTGCCTTTATTTATTCTGCTTGCGTAGGAATCGCAGATGAATATCTTTTCATAAATCGGATCTAAGATGTTTACAAGTGCGTGATGGACAACCCGGTCGCGAAAGGCAGACTTATGAATTTTTCTTGTTTTCGGATCGCGTATGGCAAACTCTTTCAAGGGCTTTGGCTTGTAGCTTAATAATTCTAACTCTTGCTTTAAGTTTGCTAATTCTGCTTTAAGATTTTTTTCAAATTCTATAACGCAAGATTTATTTGTTTTTCTTTTTCTTGCCTTCTTGAACGCTTTTTCGAGGTTCTCTTGAGAGCAGAGAGAAAGATATAGATTCTTGTAAGTTTTCATTTTCAGGCCTAGAAAAACTTGGGTTATTCCGAGCTCAGCATTCGAATTGCCAGGAGTCCTATTGCAATTGAGGTTAGCCCTGTCCGAATTCGCCCTGAACCTAGCGACGGCCATTTGTAGCAAATCCACTGACTATGCACCATGATTTTAGCATTCACTCAAAACTTCCCCAAGGTTTTTCATCACTACCAACTATTATCATTGAATTTTATGGCATAAACCTATATTTATGCACTAATGGATTTACGTGTAGCCCAAGTATTTTGTCTCTTGATGGGCATCAAGAAACTTTTCTAAGGCAAATTGATACTTTAGATTGAGTTTTAATATATTTATATATTTTAACTATTATTTTCTAATACCTTTATTTCCTGTGGAAAAACGCGTGACGTACCCCGAGCTCAGCACTCGAATTGCCAGGAGTCCAATAGCAAACGAGGTAAGCCCAGCCCGAATCCGCCCTGAACCCAGCGACGCTGTTGTTGTCGTCTCTTGGATAATAATGATAAAAGTTACTTCCTTGGACGTAATTCTGTACGCTTGATTCTGTTGTTGGCATACCTTGATTGTTGAAATCTAAGTTTACGTAGCAGTCTTTCTTTATTGGCCAAATTAAATCTTCTATATTATCTGGGACTAAAACACCATTGACTAATTTATGATTGTAATTGATAATCAATTTTCCCAAAGCCTTATTTTTGACCTTGAAATCTGCATCGAGCCATTCTGCCCTCCAGGGATCTCTTTTTTCTGTGATTTCGTTGTAAATATTTCTTATTTCTTCTTTGAGGATTTTATTTCCTGCGCCGTCATAAATATCTTCTCCTGAATTCAAGAACATAATAAAATCTGTAAACTGCTTCAAATTCAATGTGAAACCATTTAATTCCAAGTTTAGTTTCAATGCATCAAACCAATCTATATTTCCGATGTAATTCCTGCCGTTCTGCTCTTGTTTTGTGTTGCTTAGGCTTAAACTTAAAGAATTGGCTGCTTCTTGGACTTTGTTATCCAAGCTTAATCTGTATTTTGAAACTAGAATAATATCGCTGCCTTGAGGAAGCTGAATATAATCTTCCGGCTTTCCTACTTGCGAAACACTAACGAGGGGTTTATTTGGATCTTCTTTTGGAGCTTTAGGCTTCTCTTTGTCCAAGCCAAGGTATTCAATCATTCTTTTATATTCTTCTTCTGTGTAAGGCATTTTAATTACCTCTCCTGTAAAGCGAATTAGTCACATGCAATAAAGACGCGGGCAGGTTATTGATATTTTCAACCTTATGAGCAACTACAAATTTGTCCCTGTTTCTATCGCTGTAATTCTTAATAGCATTATAAATATCAGACTCATTGCCTATCTGAATCCAAATCAGCGGACCATTATGATTTAACAAAGCATTAATAGCCTCTAATGAATTGTCTATCTGGCCATCGCTTATGCCCACCAATGCGCATCCGGCTTTGTCCGCGGATTTCAAAAGATTTATTGGCATTGAAGTCTCGCCGCCAAAATTATCATTCTCAATAGTGTTATAAAAGACTCTTTCTAAACGATCAATATCACTGCACCATCCTGACCAGGACTGGTTTGCCTTGGAACTGAACTGCAGCAAGCCATACTGCAATAAGTGAGCTTTTCTCTCCTGCTTCAAACCTTCAAATATTGCATAAACTGTATCTATCATCAGTGAATATTCATAGCCCTTCATGCTTCCTGAATTGTCACACACCAAAAGCAAATCTGCCAGACTGCCTTCACTAGACTTGCTTCTTGGAGGCAATACCAAAGGAATCATTTTTTTCTTAAACTGCAGACCGCCGCCAACTTTAGCTCTTGTCTTGCCTAAAGATGCCTTAGCAATATTATCGGTCTTTCCTGAAGAGAGATGCGCATAAGGCAGAGAATACTGCGAAGAATTGTCTTTGCCAGATCCGAATATATCGTGCCTTATCTTTTTTCCAGCCATCTTATGCTTCTCTTTAAAAACTTCAAAACTATCCATGTAAGGCGAAGGATCGTGGCTCTTCTGCAGCGCAATCTGTATCAGCTGTGATCTGAATCCAGGATCATTCTTTAACTTTGAAAAGAAAGGCGTCATCGGCAGATTCATATTTGATTCCAAGTGTGCGGTAAGCTTTGCATAATCATAAGCTAACTGCGACCAATTTTCAGGATTCTTGAGATGATTAATTAATTCTAAAATTTCTTTTTCATTCAATTCGCCTTTTATTGAAGCTGGACCTAACTGCAGTTCTTTTCCGAAAGCCATAAGCACCGAATCAATTATTGGCTTGGCTTCCTTATTATAATTAGGGCAGTAATCTTTTGCAAAATCCGCTTTTGGATTGAATATCTTCATCTGAATATCTGCGAAGACTGCATAGGATGAATTTAAATTTGGTTTCTTTTCATCTAAAAATACTTCTCTTAAATATTTCAGACTTCTGCCTTTTATTGTTTCTTTGTGGTCTATGGCTAATGAGCAATTATCAACAATATCTTCAAACTCGTTTGCTGTTCTATAAATCTTCTGCTTTATCTTTGATTCATCAAGACCTGCATCTTTCAAGCCTCTTGAGACAGCATCAAGAATCATTTCAAAATGATTTTTATCATACGGACAGTAGCGCCAGTGGCCATGCTCATGCAGTGTTACAGATTTCAGAACATCCTCGGGTGTGCCGTATGTTTCATTGAATTCAGAGGCGTTAATTCTTGATTCTTTTCTGAATATTTTAAAAATGCTTTTTTTCTTTCTTGAAAGGTGAGATGCTTTTGCCCTTTCAAACATTCCTCTCCAATCTGGATCATATTCTATGTTTACTTCATAGGTATCATTTAATATTGCCGCTTCAAGTCCATGAGCTGTTTGTTTTTCTATGCACTTTAACTGGAATTGTGAGTAGCCAATCTCGTCTAAATGCATTCTTGCTTCTTTTTCAATATTAACTTTTGTCCTCATATTTCCTAATACCTTTATTTCCTGTGGAAAAACGCGTGACGTACCCCGAGCTCAGCATTCGAATAGCCAGGAGTCCAATTGCAATTGAGGCCAGCCCTGCCCGAATCCGCCCTGAACCCAGCGACGCTGTTGTTGTCGTCTCTTGGATAATAATGATAAATGTTACTTCCCTGCTGATAATTTTGTACGCTTGATTCTGTTGTTGGCATGCCCT
>Ga0208958_1003284_pt1 | contig 12760 bp, 5 predicted proteins | sample RifOxyB1_FD_184032 | JGI IMG/M metagenome (GOLD analysis project Ga0208958, IMG submission 184032) | Soil microbial communities from Rifle, Colorado - Rifle Oxygen_injection B1 (SPAdes) | ecosystem: Environmental > Terrestrial > Deep subsurface > Rock core/Sediment | place: Rifle, Colorado...
ACTCCTGCGTTCGGGTCATAGACGTAGGTAATAAAATTGTTGGCGCAGTTGATATTGCCTGCCTTATCTTTGGAACGTGCGTAAAAGTTGCTATTCACTCCTTCCGCAAGTGCATCGACCAGGGTTAGTTCACGGCTCGTCTGATTGGAACCACTGAAGGTGTAAGAAATTATTCCGTTCGAATTCCGGTTTCCGCAATCAGCCGCAGTTGCATGCAGTGAAACGGTGTCGCCTTCCTGGAACACGTTTGGCGCAGTGACGGCAATTTCAATCACGGGTTTGGGATTGCTGCCTTTATAGGCTCTGGTTCCGGTTTCAATTGAAGGGGATTTGATCACCGGAGTGTTTGGTTGTGACGGTGGAACATTGTCAATCCAAACTTTCCGAGTTTTGATTGCGTTCTGGTCGGAGTAGCTTCCCGCGACAAAGGTGCGGATGTGGATATAGCGCCAGCCACTGATTACATCTGTAATCACTGGCGTATAGGTATTGCAAGCCGTGTAACCTGCTTCGCACGTCCCGGCATGGGTAATCAATTCCTGCTGGTCGAAAAGATCCGGGTCAGTCGCTGTTTCCAAATCATCGACATAAATCTGATAAGCGCAGCTGTTCTCCGCTGATTCAGTTTTGGAGCACTTCCAGTTCCAGGTCATGGAACGTCTGGGATCAGTTTGCGCCAAGTCTGATTCCTTGAAGATCGCGCTCGGTGGCGTTGTATTAATCACCAGGTTCATGGCAGAAAGTGATTTATCGGCGCCTTTGGTGGGCAGTACTGGATTGACCGTCTCGTTCCCTGACGTATCGGTGACGCTGCCAGTGAACGCTGCCGTATCAAAATAGTCCAGCGGGTTAGCGGACTCATTTGCCTGCACTTGATAAGTGCAGACGAGATAGGATTTGCCAGTATCGAGACCTGTGCCGTCTTGTGGTGCACCGCAATCAATGGTGCGGTTATTTCGATCTTCTTCGGCTATTCCTTCACGAGTGTCACTGGCGAGCTTGATTTTGGGTGTCGTGGATGAGGTAAGTAGTTTATCAAAATACACTTTCAAGTTGATTGGATCGGTGACCGGATATGCGTATTCGAAGGTAGCATCGGTTGGTTCCGAGGTAACTTTATCAATCTTGGGGCTTACTCCATCAATCACCAGGTGTTTAATGTTATTGGCTTCGTCACGGAGCAAGTTGTCAGCCGGCAGTACCGTAGGGTTACCCTGTTTAGAGAGTGGGTTATTGGCCCCGTCTTGTACAGTGGTCTCGCTCAAATTTGAAGATACCAGAGTCAGATCGCTGCCGTTTGTGGTTTCGCCTTCAGCTACTGTGTAGGTAAAAATAAGACTTATAATCGAAGGATTGTTTAACCAGGTGACAGGGTTAAATGTATTCGTTCCGTTAACATGAGTGGCGGTAGCGACGCCGCCAGTACTCAAGGTTAGAGTTGGAATTCCATCTCCAGCGATTGCACTTAGAATTTTCACTTCTTTAGAGAAGTTTACTTGTATCTTGATCTCAGTACCTTTGGGGTAAGGAGTGCCTCCGCTATTGTTTGCTTTATCTGAAGTGATACTCGTGATTTTTGGAATTCTGCGATCCACCTTGAGCATCCCTGAGGCGGTAGTGGTAGGATTATCGCTCGGATCGACGCTTTTGATTACAAAGCAGTATTTATAATTAGCATCATCGATGGTCGGAATGGTTACCGGATTTGAATCGGCCAGTTCGTTATTCTTGATTACGGTAGCGTCAGTAGCCACGCAATCGCTATTGGTTGAGGCGCCGGGATACCGATAAACAGTGATGTACTCGTGGAAGTTCGGTGAAAGCTTGTCGACATCATTTGAGCGCGTCCACGAGGCATTGATCGCAGTCGTCGAAACCGTATGGCTATCATTATCCTCATCCCACTTTATATTCGTTACGGAAGGAGGAGCTGCATTGTCTATGCGAATCGGGTCTGACTGCATCGCAAGCGTGTTGCCTTCCAGATCCTGTACGAGTGCGAGAAATTTGTAGTATTTATCTTGTCCCGGCGTGCCTTCAACCGGGGTCATGACGAATCCAGCTTTATGTGAGGTTGGATCGGACCCCATAAGATTCGTTCGTGTTGTAATTATCGAGGCATTTGGAAAGGGAATCGTGTTGCTTGCAACCAGCTCCGGAGCCTCGGTGGGGTAAATCGCGGACCAGTAGCGCACGTTTGAGCTGATCTCGTTCCAGAAGGAGATGTTATCTTGCACGTTCCACGAGAGCGTGACTTTATTTTTAGTGCCAGGCACTAACGCGGATTGAATTTTGCTTGAAGACACGACGGTGGGTTTCGTCGTATCGCCGACAGGCGGGACGGTGCCTTTGGTTATATTGGGAGAGTAACAGTTATTGTCTGTGGCAGATGTGATCGCATAGCCCTCGACCAGCGCGTTGTCACATGCTTCCACCATTGCCTCAAAGTAGTCTCCGTCTTCTATGGTGGTTTTTGGTTCCGGCACACCGACTCCAGCTTTCAATATTGTAACAGTGCCTATTGGAGCGCCCGGTTGAAGTACAACGAAAGCCGGGCTTACATCGGTTAAAGCGCCGCCGGAGGGACGCCGCTTAAGTTTAACGCGATAACTGTAAATGTCGGGAACTTCGGCAGAGGATTTGGGAGTCCAGGTGACGACGAGGCCTCCTGCGTCCGAGTTATATGCAATATTGGAAATACCGCCAAAGCTCGGTGGAGTAATGTCGCGTGTTGTGATTAGTTTGGGCTGCGGATTAGCGGGAGCATAGTTTTTCTCAATGTCCCGCGCACGAACGCAGACGCTGTACTGCGTCCGGGCTTTCAGGCCGGTTATGGTATAACTTTGGGTGGAATTGGCCGGCATAGTGTTGGCGGCAATTATTACCTTTGTTGATGCTTCGAGTTCTACAGTACAGGCATTTGGCGTGACCGAAGCTTCGGTCACATACAAAAGATACTGATTGGCTCCCTGGTTATCCGGGGCCCCGGCCTGGATGGCAGTGGTAGTGAACGTCGCAATGATACTCCGCTCTGGATCGCTATCGGAGTTGCCGAGTGAAAGCGTATCGGCGAATGCCGGGGGCGTCATGTCACTTGTCGTATAGGAGATTGTATTACGATTCGTGCTTAGGTGATTGGAAGGATCTCGGTCACGGAGCAGGAAGATGTAAGTCGTGTTCTCCAGTAATCCTGTGAGTATGTATTCCTTAGGCGGGTTGGTGAGGTTGGGGGAATAATCATGTAGAACGTCGAGACTGATTCGGCTCCAGTTATTCAGCGTCGAACCGTCGTCAGCAGGGTAGATGCCCGAAAATTCCGTTCCTTTTATGTAATAAATATAGCGTTCACTGACTGCACCGTTACTCTCGGTCCAGGGCAAGCTCAGGAGAACTCCGCCCGCCGATTTCGTTGCCGTTGTTCCTAAAAGGCCGTCGTTGGACAGAATCGTTGGAGCTGCATCCATTTTTATATTTGCATGACCCGTATTGATATCGCAGATGTCATCAACTCCGGGAACGCTGTCAGGCTCCGTGCTAAACGCACAGGCTCGTACCCCAAACGCGTACGGCAGCTCGTCTCCCAAATTGTCAATTACAGTTTCACGTTTTTGAGCTGCATCGATCTTCTTAAGGGGTTCCTTAGTCCAGTCCGGCTGCTGATTGAGTGTTGCACCAGTCGAACTTTCCAGATTGGCATAAACAAGATAATAGTTCGGGTTTACACCGGCTGTGGTGTCAGCTGGCGGCCACGTGATCTTCACGCTGGTTGGGGAGAGTTTGGTTACGTTTAAATTGGTAATGCCGTTGAACAGTGGAGGATTAATAACTTGCGTTGTCAGTGTAATAGACTTGAAACCTGTTATGAATTTCCCGGCAATCAGCGCTTTGCACGTGTATCGGTGTGAGGAGCCTTCGCGTAAATCGAAATCCTGAAAATTGGTTTCCCCTAAAACTGCTGAATAAACAAACCGGCCATCTCGGTAAATATCCAACTGGGTAGCACCGGAAGGGATCTCAAACTCCAGGCGAATCACATGATTGCCCTCCGCTGCGCCTCCAGTACATCCGGGAAAGCCGCCTACATCCGGATCGTTATTCACCGATACGGCGGCATCTGAGACGGCGAAATTCTCAAGCATTGTGCTGGACGGACTGCAGCCTGAAAGTGCGAGAGCACCCACGCAAGGTAAAGCTATGAGCAATTTCTTGCAAAAAGATAAAGCCATAATTCCTCAATACGTCCTACAGCAAGAGAACCTTACTTATATTGTCGGATAATTACGAGAGAACATCAAATTTTTATCAGAAGGTGGGCCAGCGATGACACGTGAAGAAGCTCGGGTGAGGTGTGTCTTTGACGACCCGGTTGCAGAACCTTAATCAGGCTTCTTTAAGAGGCTTGCGATCGTTTTCACATGAGCAAAGACCTTTATAGCGGCTGCCGCGTGCCATTCTTTACCGGGGTGGGTGTCGTGAATAAATGGATGAGAGTTCTCAAGATCCCCTAAATCCAGATAGGAAATATGCTCGGAGTCAAGAAAATGCTTCATCTCGCGATACCGGCCATCGGGTAACGTGAAATCGTTGCCGCGGCGACTTAAAAGTAGAACGACTAAGTGTGTGCCCTTTTCGCGGCTAAGGTCGTTCATCATTTTATAAGTTTGCCGCTCAAATTCTGGAGCTAGACGCGTTTTTTGGATTTGATTAAGACTTGCTGGGATCAGAAAACCACGATTATTAAAAAGTTGGTTATCGGCAATCATGTCGCGATAAGTGGGTAGCCATTCGGTATAAATCAAATCCGGTTTTATTGAGTCTTTCTGAAAAGCAAGCATGAATCGGGTCAGATGTTCCTCAAGACCCCAACTGGGATGGGCTATGTTTTTAACGATGAAAGAAGGACCAAGTAGTTCCGCGGTTTGGTAGGCAAACGATTCAGCATCATTTACGCCAATGCCCATTGTCCAGGATGAGCCCAAAAATAAAATTCGGGTCTGCTGCAGTGCTGAATAGCCGGGCATTGTGCGATTTCCATCCGAATCCGTTGTAAGGATAAAATCGTTGTCTGACGAAACAAAACGCAGCTTTTGAGAACCGGTAAGCACGCGGCCCAGTGTCGAATGGCCTCGCATTTGTACTGGGGTTTCGAAAGTGACAAGCGCCTGATCAAACTGTCGCCAGGTGAATGAAGAAAAACGAGAGGGTACAATCGCGGTCAGGATTACGAGGGCGAGCATGTAGAAATAAAATCTTGAGATCGCCCGAAAATTTGTAGACCGAATTACGGGAGACAGCACTAATTGTATGAATGCACAGCACGTCATCATCAGGCAAATCGAATATTTCGCGCCAAGTAAAAGCAAATTTTCATTATCATGCAAATATAGCAGAATAGCGCCGCTGATTCCGGTTCCGAAAAGAACAGTTTTAATAAAGCGTAAATGATTTAGCGCACGTACTTTTCTCAATGTTTCCTCTAAAATTGAAAGTAGTAAAAGCTAAGCTTATCCATATTGGCAAAATAGACAAAAATTCCTAAAGCAATACTGTAAAAAACAGTGCGCAGTGCAGATGGAAAGTTGCGCCAGCGCGCCTCCAAGTTTTTACTGATCAGGAAATTTAAGGATTCGACTCCGATGATCAGTGCTAATAGACAACTAAAGAAAAAGGGCGTCTGCTGTGTCGAAAAGAAATCTTTGAAAGCCGCCGAATTGAAATAGTCACTCTGAAAAGGAAGAATGCGCCAGACATTTGGCAGAACTTCATTGTTGAACGGCGTGTGAGCCATTATTGCGGGAATGCATAGGAGCAGAAAGGTGAAAACCACGGATAGTGCTGTTCGGACGCTCGGGATCGAATTTAGCTTTAGTCGCTCAGCCAGTTCCGTGCGGAAGGATCCTGTATGAGAATCCAGAATGAGCAAGACCCCGTTAGTGACTCCAAAGGCAAGCCAGGGCCAGGTAGGGGCATGCCATAGCCCCACAAGAATCATAGTTAAAACCAATGCTGCTCTGATTCCGAAATGCGAGCTCCACTGACGAGATAAAGGGAAATAGACATGCTCACGAAACCAGGAAACCAGAGTGATATTCCATCTTCTCCAGAAGTCAGAAATGGATCGTGCTGCGAACGGGTTATCGAAACTGCGAGGAAGTTGAATGCCGAATAGGAGACTGGCACCTTGCGCAATATCGGTATAACCGGAAAAATCGAAATACAGTCGGTACAACAAAAGGATTGTAGCCAAGAGTAGTGGAAAACCAGCATATTTTTCTGGGAAGGCGAGGGCGGTGGTGCCAAACACCTCTAAATTATTGGCGATCGCAAATTTTTTAAATAGTCCAAAAGAGATGAGCCGCAGTCCCTGATCTCTTAATTTCTTGCTGACCCGAGCCGGTGCGCGCAGTTGGGGAATCAAATCATTTGGGCTAACGATTGGGCCTGCAAGTAAATGCGTGAAAAACGCTATATGAAGCGCAAGTAATCCGAAATGTAAATACGGTTTAGTCTGACGCTTATAAACGGAAGTTAGATACGCGAGCGACTGAAAGGTGTAGAAGGAAATGCCAAGCGGTATTACGAGCTGATTGATACTGTAATTGCTGTATTTAAAAAAAAGAAGCGGAGTGAGAGTAAATAAAATTCCGGCTGTAAAGACGAGTTTTCTATGCCGCTGACAGCTGAGTCTCTCGAGAACCGGGCCGATAAGATAAGGCACGAGAGTTATAACCGGCAAAATCCACCAAAAAGTCGGATCGAGGCTGATAAACAACCAGTAACTGGCGATGAGGAGGACAGCCCACTTGCTGTCCCGAGATGTGAGATGGTAAACTAGGAGCGTCGCTGGAAAGAAAACAATGAATTTATGGAACTGATTAATTAGAAGCATGCTCGGGCTATCATCAACTATTCCTACACGTCCGGTTGAAACTTTAGACTATTGGGCCAAGACAACGCCTGAAAATCTAGCAATTTATTATAATGCTGCAGGAATTAGCTATGCAAGATTAAAGCAGCTAATTGACCAGGCGGCTGATCGTTTAAAACAAATGGATATTCACGCTGGCGATCGCTGCGGTATCGTGATGGAGAATTCGTCAACTTACCTTGTCATCATGTTTGCTCTTCAGAAACGGCAGGCCTGCCCTGTTCTCTTGAGTGCAGGTATCAGATTTTTCGATCTGAGTATCGCGTTGAGAACGGCCGATATTCGAGTTTTAATTTTTGATTCTGGTAAAAATTCGCAGGAAGTACTTACTCCGGAGCTTCTTAGCACAGGGGGGGTTGATTCGGTGCTTTTGGCCGGATCAGATATAAAGTGCGCCTTTGCCCGGACGCGCTCTGAGCGGGAGCCTTCTGCGGCTGATGACGCCTTGATAGTCCCGACCTCTGGCTCTGAGGTCGAGAGCAAGGCTGTAATTGTAAAATATGATGCCTTTAAATGGGGCCCAAAATGGATTCTCGATCGCAGTGAGCTGAGTGCTTCCGACCGACGTCTCATTCTGACTCCGATGCATGTAGGTCCGTCTTTAATGTATTCCATGGCAAATTTTCATCGCGGCGCCAGCGTTTTTGTTCTGGATCAGCCATTTCAACCGGATGCTATTTTGCAAACCATTCAAGATTATCAGATTACAAACAGCTATGCCGTGCCGTTTTTGATGCAAGCAATGTTGGACCGAGGGGCCGGGACGCGCTATCCGATTGAAACTTTCCGGCTGGCGTTTACAGGCTCTAGTCTTGTTTCAGAGTCCCTGGTTGACTCCTGGTGCAGAAAGATCCCCCATTCTCGGCTGATATTAAACTATGGCAATACTGAAGTATTCGCGCCAATGCTTGGCGTTTTTAATGAAACTTCTCTGAGAAAACCCAGATGTTTCGGTAGGCCGCCGGCTCCGGAGGCGGAGGCAAACCGGGCCCAGGACGGGGAGTTGTTGCTGCGCTCGCCCTATCGTTATGGCGGGTATTTTCGTGCTCCCAAACTGAACATGGAGAAATTTGATCCAGAGGGTTGGTATCATACTGGTGATCTGGTTGAAGTAGATGCTGACGGAGACTATATCTTTCAAGGGCGAAAATCAGACGTGATTAACTCTTTTGGATATAAAATTTCTCCGGGAGAAGTAGAGGGCGCTCTTCTGACTATGCCCGGGGTTAAGAACGCTAAAGTTTTCGGTATGGAATGTCCTGAGAGAGGTGAGATCTGCGTAGCCGCCGTGCAAGTCACAAATGAGCTGTCCGAGTCAGAACTTGCGGCAAAGTGCGCCGAACGTATTGCTGGATACAAAGTGCCATTGGAAATTGTCATCCTTGGGCAAAACGAAGAATCTGCTTCGCAGAAGCTTGAAAAGCAGAAAATAATCGAGAAGATCAAGGCAAGATGGAACCAGAGAAAGAGTTAATCTGGCGCGAGCTCCAGAAGATCATTCAAGCACAAAATCCGAAACTCGGCGAGGTCACACCAGAGCTGCGGATGTTTTGTGATTTGCGTTATGATTCACTTAAAACAATGGAGCTGATTTTGAAAATCGAAAAACTCTTTGGAATCGAGATTAACGGAGAGGACATGCTTAAAGGAAAACTTCAGACTCCGGAGAAGATTGTTGATCTGATAACTGAACGGAAGAAGCTCTGATTCTCACTGAGTAGAGGGCAAAAATTGCCTTTTGCGAAACTCTTTCACAAGTTCTTCCGCTAACCGACGGTGACCTGCTTCGTTGGGGGTATTCGAGTTGGGTTCCAAATGGTCACTCCAACCATCTTGTGAAATTGCTTCATTCAGATCAAGTACATTGAATTTCAGTTGAACGAGTTTACGTTTAAATTCGGCCGCAGCTTCTGTCTCAGCTGGTTTCTCCTGGTATTTCGGAGATTTCGGGAGAAACGCAAGAACAAGTTTTGCACCTTGCTTATGAACTATTCTTTGCAGCCGTAACAAGAGTTTTAGCTGTACGTCATTCACGAGTTGTTTGAGCTGTTCGTTGTTGCTGACCCCGTAAAGCCCAGATTCGAACGCGGTTAAATGGTACTCCGCTTTTGGAAGCAGGCGGTAATCGGACCAGCGATTTTCGAAAAAGCGAATCAGGTGCACGCCGTGGTAAAAAGGAAGGCGTGGTTCGTAGTAAGCGCGGTATTTTGTATGCCAGGCTTCTGTTTCAGGATTAACGGGAACATAAGGAATTCCGTCCTCGTCCCTTGATATAAGCGTTGAAGCCTCATCCCCTAAAATTTTGTGCATCAATAATATAAGTCGGCGATCGGCCCCGAGCAATCCGCCGCGGTTGATTATGTTTTGGAATGATCCTTGGTGAAACATCGGGAATACGACCAAATCCGCCTTGTAGTTAGCGCAGTGTTTCTCAAAAATACCGACGGTCTCGCCCAGGCTTGCGGCCTGCATGCCACAATTTATTGCTTCAGTATTTGGAAGCATTTTTTCGAGCTGATGAGCCAAGTTGTTGATTTGAGAAATTCCTATTCCGAGCGTATAGCACTGACCAATGATGGCGATACGTTGGCGTTCATCTCTCGAATAAGTGTGTTCACGATCATCCCATTCCCCAGCAGAATTGGTGTGTACGTGGGTGCCGGAACCAGCAATATTAAAAAGCATTTGATCGGATTTAGGCCGTAAAGACAGTGGTAGTAGCCTGCGCAGTCTCGCGATTCCCGCAATCGGTCCGGGCGCATAGAGATTATCGAAACCTGGAGTATTAAAAAAGAGGCCGTCTTTACGGACGGAATACAAGTGCACATCTTCTTGGGGAAAAAAGAGCCGTAACGTAGCTTCCATCACCAAAACACCGGCAATTATGCCACAGAGCACGGCAAAAGATCTCAATACGCCAGGAGTTTTCACTCAGGTGATGCTAACACCAGTTAAAAATATTTGGAACTATTCCGATTAGCTCTATGGCAACAACGGTCCGGAGTTCACTGGTGTAGCGGAATAGCTCAGCCGAGGATCAGCTAGGCTTCCAACAGTATTGGACCCCCAGCAGCTGATCCCTCCGGTACTCAGCAGCCCGCAAGAAGTTAAGTATCCAGAGGAAATCCCCAGAGCGTTAGTCATGCCCAGCACTGAGACAGGAATCAGTCTTGTGGCTTTAGTACCATCCCCAAGTTTACCGTCTATATTCGTGCCCCAGCATTTAATCTCACCATTTACAACAGCACAGGAATCAAAAAAACCGGCACTGATATCAGATACGTTGGCAGCAAGTCCGTTTACTTGAACAGGAACTAAGCTGTTATTTGTTGAATTGTTTCCGAGTTGCGCATACCCGTTGTGACCCCAACATTTCGCGGCTGCATTTTGAATTGCACAGGAATGGCCGCCTCCAGCGCTAATTTTAGTGACATTACTGATCAACCCACTCACATCTACTGGAGTCAACCGCTCCTCAGTCGTCCCATCCCCAAGAGCCCCTTCCCCATTCGGGCCCCAGCACTTTGCGCCTCCGTTGACTATTGCGCAAGAATGAGTTTGCCCAGCTGAGATCGAAGTTACTCCCGTAGTAAGGCCTGATACTGTAACTGGCGTCAGTTTATCAATCTTGGTTTCATCTCCAACTTGACCATACAAATTGAAGCCCCAGCACTTGGCCGCGCCGTTTTGAACAGCGCAAGCGTGGTAATTTGCCGAAATTTCAGTTACGCCTGTTTCTAGGCCAGAGACATTTACGGGAGTATTTTTATTTACGATCGTGCCGTCTCCCAGAGAACCGTGGTTGTTGAGACCCCAACATTTCGCTGCGCCGTTCTGAATAGCGCACGTAAATTCATGTCCCGCGCTGATCGCCGTGACACCGCTTTCGAGACCAACGACCTGTACCGGTAACGCGCTATGGTCGCTGGTACCATCGCCCAGAGCTCCCCAGTTATTGGTTCCCCAGCATTTTGCAGCGCCATTAACTATTGCGCACGAGTGGCCCCCTCCGACGGAGACAACCGTTGCAAGACTGGTTATTGAGGCGACAGACACGGGCGTGGAGCTGTTAGGTAAGGTTACCTTTTCATAATCAGCGAGCTGTCCAAAAATATTATTTCCCCAGCATTTTACAGAATTGTTTGCGTCATGATAGCAGGAATGCGTTTCACCCAAGATCAACGCCTGGGGACTGATTGCACCAAGGCCAACAACATCAACCGGAGTGAATTGTGGAAGCATCGTCGAATCACTAACGGAACCACTATCATTGCTGCCCCAACATTTTATTGAATTACCAACGACCGCGCAGCTATGAGAATATCCCACCGCTAACGCCGTAACATTACTGCCCAGTCCCTCAACTGCAACAGGACTGGCAGAATCAATCCCTGTGCCATCTCCGAGCTGACCACCTGAGTTCAAGCCCCAGCATTTTACACCACCATCCGCGATCGCACACGCGTGATCAGCATACTTCTTAATGCTGATTACATTCTGAAGATTCAAAATCTCTACAGGAGTAAGGCGATCATCATAGGTCCCATCACCGATGGTCCCCCACATATTGGAACCCCAGCATTTGACGGTGCCATTCTGAATAGCGCAAGTACTATACTCCCCGATGGCTAACTGAGTCACACCACTCGTTAAATCGACGACCTGGACAGGAGTTTCCAGGTCAACTGTGGAATTATTTCCCAGCTGACCAGCCCAGTTGGATCCCCAGCACTTTGCCGCACCATTTTGGATCGCACAGCTCCGCCCGCCAGTGGTCACAATGTCTGTGACATTAGCTTCGAGCCCCTGGACCGAGGTCGGAACGTTCCTGTTCGTAAAAGTTCCATCTCCGATCTGACCGTAAGTGCCGTCGCCCCAGCATTTTGCCGCGCCATTAACAACGGCGCACGTATTCTCATACCCCGCCGAGAGCGCAGTAACCCCGCTCCCCAGTCCGACCGGAACGACCGGAACATCTGAATCAAAATTATCTCCAGTACCAAGTTGACCCAATAGATTCTGTCCCCAACACTGGACCTGATCACCGACCAGAACACAAGTATGTCCTGAGCCAGCGGTATAAGATTTTACTGTCGTAGCAGTAACGTTAATCGCTACCGGATCAAGAAAAGAGAGCGAATCCGTCACCTGCAACGCGCGGGTCTCTTTCAGTGCGTTTTTGAAGTAGATCGTAGCCGTCGAGCTTCCTGCGGAAATTGTTATATTTGTAATGGCACTCTGGCAATTTGAGTCACTGTAAAAAGCTCCCGATCCGGCGCCACTCAGGTTAAGCATCCAGTTCATTGGGGCCGTGCGCGCTTCATTTTCAACATCGGCCATAGTGATGACGTACGGACTGCAGATATTATTGATCACATAATTGGCACCGGTCAGCAAAATCTTATCAACGGGCGCTGCCCGGGCATTGACCGCAACAGAAACAGCCTCGTTGCCGGCGACATCCTGGATTCCTGCAGTGATCGAATAAATGCCCTGGGATAACTTACTTGAATTTATGATTGAGCTGAAAACCGTGCCGGTGCAGACTGCCGAACCGAGTTCTGTACCATCAAACTTAACCGAGACCTGCCGGTTAACTTCGCTACAAGTACCCGAGATGCCGAACGTCGCGCCACCAAGTCTGATATAGCCGTTTTGCGCGGGGTTACTGATGGCGATCGTAGGCGGTATCGTATCAACTGAGTAAGTTAGATTCGAGTTGTTGCATTTTGAGTTGCCGGAAGAGTCTACTATCTTCAGATAAAAATTGTGTACGCCATCGGAAAGCGGGCTGGTCTGCAACTCAAGACTGCTGGCGGACGCCGTTCCAGA
>Ga0208958_1003286_pt1 | contig 12758 bp, 11 predicted proteins | sample RifOxyB1_FD_184032 | JGI IMG/M metagenome (GOLD analysis project Ga0208958, IMG submission 184032) | Soil microbial communities from Rifle, Colorado - Rifle Oxygen_injection B1 (SPAdes) | ecosystem: Environmental > Terrestrial > Deep subsurface > Rock core/Sediment | place: Rifle, Colorado...
TTACATGACCGTGTTCTGGTCAAGCGCTTTAACGAAGAAGAGCGCTCCAAAGGTGGCATCATTATTCCGGATACCGCGAAAGAAAAGCCGATCCAGGGCGAAATTATCGCCGTGGGCCAGGGCCGCATCACCGAGGACGGCAAAATCCGCCCCCTCGACGTGAAAAAAGGCGACCGCGTGTTGTTTGGCAAGTATGCCGGAACTGAAATTAAAATTGATGGCGACGAGTACCTCATGATGCGTGAGGAAGACATTCTCGGCGTTCTGAATCAAACCTAAGTCTTACCTGGAGGTAAATCATGTCCGCAAAGGAACTCCGTTTTTCAGAGGAAGCCCGTTCAGCCATTTTGAACGGTGTTAATGTCCTCGCTAATGCCGTGAAAGTAACCCTTGGCCCGAAAGGCCGGAATGTCGTGATCGAAAAGTCGTTCGGCGCTCCGAATATCACCAAAGATGGTGTGACAGTCGCGAAAGAAATCGAACTCTCCGATAAATTCGAAAACATGGGCGCGCAGATGGTTCGAGAAGTCGCTTCGAAGACCAACGATGACGCGGGTGATGGGACGACGACGGCTACCGTTCTCGCCCAGGCGATTTATCGCGAAGGCGCGAAAATCGTGGCTGCCGGTCACAACCCGATGGAATTGAAGCGCGGGATCGACAAGGCCGTCGAAGTGGTCGTCAACGAGCTCAAGAGAATCTCGAAGCCGATCAAAGATCAGAAAGAAGTCGCCCAGGTTGGGACGGTTTCCGCGAACAATGACAGCGCGATCGGTAAAATCATCGCCGAAGCGATGGAAAAGGTCGGCAAGGAAGGCGTGATCACGGTTGAAGAGTCCAAGACCGCTGACACGACCCTCGACGTCGTTGAAGGTATGCAATTTGACCGCGGCTATCTCTCTCCGTACTTCGTCACGAACGCGGAAAAGATGGAAGCCGCTCTCGAGAATCCCTACATCCTGATCTACGAAAAGAAGATCAGCTCGATGAAGGATCTCCTGCCGTTGCTCGAGAAGGTCGTGCAGCGCTCAAAACCCCTCGTCATCATCGCCGAGGAAGTTGAAGGCGAAGCCCTCGCGACTCTCGTCGTGAACAAACTTCGTGGCACTCTCCAGGTCGTCGCCGTCAAGGCGCCCGGCTTCGGTGATCGCCGCAAGGAAATGCTCCAGGACATCGCGGTCCTCACGGGCGGCAAGGTCATTTCCGAAGACCTCGGTCACAAGCTCGAGACAGCCCGTCTCGAAGACCTCGGGTCGGCGAAAAAAGTCACGATCGACAAGGACAACACGACGATCGTCGACGGCGCCGGCAAGAAGGCCGACGTTGAAGGCCGCGTGAAGACCATTCGCGCGCAAATCGACGAAACATCGTCTGACTACGATCGCGAGAAGCTCCAGGAGCGGCTTGCGAAATTGGTCGGTGGCGTTGCCGTGATCAATGTCGGCGCCCCGTCCGAAGTCGAAATGAAAGAAAAGAAGGCCCGCGTGGAAGACGCTTTGAACGCGACTCGCGCGGCGGTCGAAGAAGGCATCGTTCCGGGTGGCGGGACGGCTCTTCTCCGCGCCACGAAAGCTCTCGAGACGCTGACCGGCCTCACCGCCGAGCAGCAAGCGGGTGTGAACATCATTCGCCGCGCCCTCGAAGAGCCTCTCCGCCAGATCGCCGGCAACGCCGGTTACGAAGGCTCGATCGTCGTGGACAAGGTCATGAATAATTCGAATACTTCATTCGGATTCAACGCCTTGACAGAGAAGTACGAAGATCTTCTTGCCGCAGGCGTGATTGATCCGGCCAAGGTCGCTCGTTGCGCCCTTCAGAACGCCGGTTCAGTCGCGAGCCTGATGCTCACTACCGAAACTCTCATTGCTGAAAAGCCGAAGAAAGAATCGGCACCGGCGATGCCGGGCGGCGGTGGCGGCATGGGCGGCTACGGCGACATGATGTAATTTCTTTCGTCCGTGGCTTGGGAAGTATTCCCGGTCACCGAAAGAGTGCAGTGCAAAATCGAAGAGCCCCGGGAGAGATCCTGGGGCTCTTTGTTTTTGCGGGCAGTGTCTGGTTTGTGTTACCAGAGTCTCATGACCCAACCTGTTTCTGATAAATGGATCAAATGTATCTCTGATCAGGGGAGTATTCGTGGGGTTGCCCTGCAAGCGACTCAACTCGTTCGTTCGGTTGCTTCCATGCATCATCTGACTGGGATTCATGCTGAAGGCATGGGTGAGGCTTTGATGGGCGCGCTGATGGTCGCCTCCTATTGTAAACCCGGAGAACAGGTGAATCTGAATGTTCGTGGTTCAGGCTACTCTTCCCAGGCTTTGGTCGACGCTCATCCGGATGGGGCCGTTCGAGGTTACCTTATCCCACGCAGTCGTGAGGAGGCCTTCTTCGGGGAAGGTGGAGATACGGGGCCGTGGGGAGTCGGGACTCTTTCGGTTTTGCGTACGAAAGGTAAATCTGGAACTCAGCCTTACATCGGAACGGTTCCGCTCGTGACGGGTTTTTTGGCGAAGGATTTGACCTTTTATTGGCTCCAGAGCGAACAGGTGCCTTCGGCTGTTGGACTTGCGGTGAAGACGGAAGGCGATGAGGTCGTTGCTGCCGGAGGCTTTCTCATCCAAGCGATGCCCCAGGCGAGCTTGAGCGAAATCAAGGCGATTGAGCAGAATATCAAGAGCATTGAGTCCCTTTCAGAAGACCTTGCGCGTGATGCTGATCCGCTTCACCTGCTGGCGCAGATCTTCCAGAACGCGACCTTCATGATTGTTCAAGAGACTCCGCTCGAGTTCAAATGCCACTGCTCGCAGGAACGTGCGGAACGTGCGCTTGCGTTGAGTGGCGCCGCGGAGCTTCGGGATATCCTGAAAAAAGAACGAAAAGCTTCGATTCGTTGTGACTTCTGTACGAAGGAGTACACGATTTCGACGAAAGACCTGGAAAGATTGCTCGCGTCCGGTGGTTAAGCGCTTGAGCGCTCGCGAGCGGCTTTCAAAACTGCGTTCATGAAATGCGCCTGACCTTCCAGAAGGTTGAGATCTGATTCTTCAATCATGGGAATCCTGGCAAAAGCCTTCTTGAACTCTTGAGCGAAGATCCCGGTTCCGCGATTCTCGGTATTTCCGTCGGGTGCATAGAGTTTTACTGCGCTGAGGCCACACGAGGGTGAATCCTTTTTAAAAATGTAACCATCCAAAAGAGGCAGCTTCGAGAGGATCCGGTAAGAGGATGAGAGTGCCAGGTCGGTCAGGTCCTCTCCGGATTCGCTCAGTACCATTCTTGTTTGAGAATCTCGAATGATCAGGCGAAGGGTTTTTCTGGGGACTCCCAGACCCATTTCGATTTCAGGGCAGATCGGGACGAAATCGACCTGTTTGCCGAATTCGTTCACGATCCAGTCATGACGTTTGTGCTCCCCGTTATAGCGAACGCAGTGCCCGAGAAGACATGCACTGATTCCGACCTTAGGTTTGTTCACGGAGTTGTCCTCATGCGTGTCCCGTTCGACACCTGATTCGATGCGTGATGCGCGAGTTGCCACTCAAAATCGCTGAGAGCGGTTGAATGCAAGAGATAGACGGTTTTTGCTTTTTTGGCCAGGTCCCAGATCTCGTGGAGCAGGTTTTCGGGCTCGGATTTCCACCTTTTGGAGAAAGATTCGGGGGTCGAAGGTTTCTTTTTTTCGAGAAAGCCCCAAAGGTGCTCGACGGCGTTACCTAAACGGTTCATGGGGGCGGGTTTCCTGAGAATGGTGACCAGCTGCAGGGCAAGCTCGTCGAGCGGGGCTGTTTTTGGCATTCGCGCGACCTGGTTTCCAATCGTGTGGTATGCCCGGACATCACGCGCCATAACCGAAAATTTGTGGTGTGCCCAAAGCGCCTGATTTGTTCGGGGGAGGGGGATCCTGCCTTGTTTGCTGTGCGCGTATTTTCGTTTGAGTATTCGAAACTGTTCTCCCGGTTCGTCAATAAAACCTTTGGGCCAGCTTGCGATCAGATCACTTTCGAGGTTGAAGGCTGTCACTGGGGTTTGGTGGTTGTAGGCTCTGAAGCGCATTTCTGCTGCAAGCTGGTCGTGTCTCAGGCATGCCGCCTTGATATGACCTTTCCAACGTAAGGTTTCGGGGTGGTTCGAATAGCCTTTCTTGTGGTTTCGGAGCACGGAAATGAGGCCGTGGATCTCGCCATGCTCCCCAAGAAGGCTTTGGGAGTCCAGGTATCCTGGGTGGATGTCCCAAATTCTCATAGCCGTTCTTAACATTATTCCCGAGGCATTTCGAGGCATTCGAAAGCATTTGGTGCAGACGCTTGAAAAAACTAGCATTTATTTTTCTGAACGCTCGCAATCGAAAACGACACCAGGGGGCCTGTTGATAGAGTTAAGACTCTCTAGCTTTTTAGAATGACGCAACGTATAATAAACGTATGGGTAAGGGGAATCGGGTTTATAAGAGTTCTGAAGAGGGGCAATCGATCGTTCAGGCCGTCATTGGCCTCGGACTGGTGAGTGCTCTCGCGCTCATGTATGCGCAGATGAATACATCCGCGATGCGGGCTCAGCAGACCTTTCGGATCGTCAGTGATTTCAATAATTTTTCAGAGTTGATCACGGCCACACTCGCGCAGCCATTTGTCTGTCGGAAGAATGTGCTCGAGACCGGTAATTTGAGCACGTTGACTTTCAAAGCTAATTTCAACAGCAACACCGACACTCCCATCAGCGTTAAAAAAGTCATTTTGCCGAATAACGCAGTGATCGCGACAGCTCCGGAGGGCAGCAATCTCGGGACTCCGATCGCGCCTGGGATGACGATTCAGAAACTTGAAATCATTCCGTATCAGGAACTCGCGATTGGGGAGAGTTTTCTCGCCGATCTGCGGATTACCGCGAAGAAGCCTACAGGGGCGATTGGATCACCCACCATTTCGAAAGACATCAGGCTCATTCTGGGTACGACTGCCACTGGAATCAATCGAACCATTACGGGCTGTGGGGTGGCGGCTTCGCTGAGTGAGCCCCCGGGTGTTTTGAAAGGATATTGTAGGGAAGCTGAGAAGGGGAAATATTGTGATCCGGACACGAAGATTTCCCCTGCTTACTGCACCAACACCAATCGAGGAGCTATTGACGGTGATTACTGTGCGTGCCTGCCAGGGTACTCGAGGATCTGGGTGGGCGTCTGTAACATTGGAGAATGTACGAACGGGGCCTGGACCTGGAATGTGGGGCAACAGCCAGTCTACTTCTGGGTTTGTAAAAAAGACTAAAATTTCAATAGGTTAAAGCCCAAGTTTTTTTGATTTTATTCATCCCTGAGCGAGTTTTTTTGCTATACTCAATAGTAGGGGGAATATGTCAAGTATTCTAGCGTCCGCCCGTAGTTTCAGCGTAATGCTGATTTTCGCGGTTCTTTGTCAGGGGTGTGACCCCACGACGCACGAGACCTTGCGGGTCGGGGTGGATGGTTCCGGGTTGCGAACCACGCGCTTTACGGTGAATGCGGGCGGCAGCAAGTCGTTCATTATCGTTCCTGATCCTGGCTACCTGATTAAAGATGTCACTGTCGACGGCAGATCGGTCGGACCGGTGGCGACTTATATGTTCAATGGCATCAATATGGACCACACGATTGAAGCGACGTTTGTCCCGAAGTGATGGGTGAAGGACATTATGATTCGGAAGCGAAACCAAATTTTGCGGCTTATCTTCGCGGTGGTTCTGACTGCCGGAGTGCTTAAGTTTGCTCAAGCGACCTATCTTATTCCCGCCGACCGCGTGGTTACCTGGTTCGGGAATGTGGGCGTTCAAGGGGATATTCCGATTCGGAGTACGGTTTACAGTACTTTGAGTCCTTCGGGCGGAAATGACTCTTCAGCGATTCAGTCCGCGATCGACGGTTGTCCTGAAGGCCAGGTCGTCAAGTTGACGGAGGGTACCTTCAATTTGAATAGCCCGATCCGGCTCAAATCCGGCGTGACTTTGCGCGGTTCGGGAATGGGGCGCACGATTTTGAAAGGCGCTTCTGGAATGAGCGGCTCTTACGTGGTTGGGATCAGCGGATATTGGGAAGGAGGGTCGATCGGGATTTCAGGGGGGACGGAGAAGGGTTCCACGACGATTACCACTTCTTCGAGTCATGGATGGTCTCCCGGAGATCACATCATCATCGATCAGCTGAATGAGGACGATGCAGACCCGCCGGTCATCAGTTATGGCAACAACGCAGCTACCTGTCGTTGGTGTGGACGCGCGAACGGTACGCGATCGCTCGGGCAGGTAGCCAAAGTCGTCGCGGTTCCGAGTTCCACGACGGCGACTCTCGAAATTCCGCTCTACTGGAATTACCAAGCCAGCCTCAGTCCCATGGCGACCCGGATTCATGGGATGACGAAAGACGCTGGAATTGAGGATCTCACGGTCGACAATCAGGCGAGCGGTAGTACGGCCCAAAACGACAATGGCGGTACCGTCGTGCTTCGCGGGGCATCGAATTGTTGGCTTTTGCGGGTCGAGACGGTTTGGACCTGGCAAAACACGGTCAATCTCGTTGCTGCTTACCGGAACACCATCAGGAGCGGAAAGTTTCATGACGCTACCGAATACGGTCCCGGTAGAGCGTATGGAATACGCTTCCAGCTCTATGCTTCGGCAAATCTCATCGAGAATAACCAGATTTACCACGTTTCTCCGGGAATTATTGCGAACGGACAAACCTCAGGAAATGTTTTTTCCTACAATTACATGCTCGAGCTTTTTACGACCGCGAATTGGCAGGGAAGCGGGGTTCAATATCACGGCGCTCACCCCATTATGAATCTCTCCGAAGGAAACTGGATCGAAGGAAGGTACAATTCGGATAATACCTGGGGCAGTGCGAGTCACAATACCGCGTTCAGGAATCGATTCACGTTGAGGCCTTCCGGCGTTTCACACGCATTTTGGGATGTCGATATCCAATACCATTCGCAGTATTTCAGCTTCCTTGGAAATGTCGCCGGTACCGCCGGGCTGGAGAATACGTATGAGTTGAATAACGTATCGCTGCACGGCGAGAAGGCCATCTACAGATTTGGATACAATGGCGATGGTGATGGAGGCGCCAGCAATAATGACCCGCAGGTGATTGCGACGGCGTTGCGGCACGGCAATTGGGATTCGGTCACGCAGAGCACACAGTGGAACGGCAGTGCCGATCGTCTTCTGCCGCCTTCTCTCTACCTGACTTCAAAACCGTATTGGATGGCACCTTCGGTCTCGTTTCCTCCCATTGGCCCGGACGTTGTCCCGATGTATCCCGCCGCTCCGGCTATGGGAACGGGGACTCCATTCGATCTTGGAACGGCCGCCACTCCCGAGCCTATTCCCGTCACTTACGGTGTTTCATCGTCGGCCGGCCCAGGGGGGAGCATTTCTCCTTCTGGTATGACCGAGGTTAAGGCAGGCGCGAGCCAGAGTTTCACGATTCTTCCGGCTTCCGGATTCAGAATTCTGAACGTTCTGATCGACGGCATTGCTGTGGGGCCCGTTACCAGCTACACATTGAGCAATATCAACGCTAATCATACGATCAAAGCCACCTTCGTGGCCGGGAGTGGTCATACGATGTCTTCAAGCGCGGGCGTGGGGGGGATCGTCGCTCCGATTGGGACCATTAGTGTCGCTTCCGGAGCCTCTCAGACCTACAGAATACACGCGATGCCGGGTTATAAAATTCTGAACGTTTATGTTGATGATGTTCCCATCGGCCCGGTCAGCACGTACAGTTTTAACCACGTTGTTTCAAATCACGTGCTCTCGGCAACTTTTGCGAGCACGTCTCGAAGTTTCACCATCACTACTTCAGCCGGACCGGGCGGCAGCATCAGGCCGCTCGAAAAGTAACCGGAAATTTCGGACTGCTTTAGTTTTTGCAAACAACCATAGGTTGTGACGCCGGAACGCGCGACAGCATCGCCTCGCAGAGTTGCCCTGCGAAATGTGGTCTTATCGATTCTCAGTGTATTAATCATTGAACAGCTGGTCATGCTGTTGATTTTGCCGTTTATCAAGGACCAGCCCGCGATCGTCGTGTCCATGATCGACAGTTTTTTGCTGATTGTTGCTCTTCTTCCCCTGCTTTATTTTCTGATCTACCGGCCGCTTGCGTTGGAAATTGAACGTCGTATCAACGCGGAATCGGAACTCCGAGCAGCCGTGCGCCTGCGCGAGGATCTCATCTCGATTGCCTCTCATGACATTAAAAGCCCGATGACTGCATTGCAGCTGCGACTTCAAATGGCCCTTCGTCATTTGTCTCCGTCTCGTGCAGGCGCGGGAGATCTCAAGAAAGTACACGAGTTTTTGGAGAATGCCGTGGAAAGTTGTGCCAGTACGATCCGGCTGCTGGATCAGCTTCTCGATATTGCTAGGTTACGGGGCGGAAAAGTTGAGCTCCATTCTGTGCCATTCAGTGTTCGCCGTGCTCTTTTGGAAACAATCGAGCGGCTACGCCCGATGGCGGCCCAGAACGGGAGCGAAATCATCAGCGACATCCGAACCGAGATGACGGTAGAAGGCGACAAATTAAGATTGGAACAGATCGTCGGTAACTTGCTCACGAACGCGATAAAATTCGGTTCTGGCAAACCGATCTCGATTCTCGCGGAGCCGGGAGCTGACCCCAGCACTTTGTATTTGGCCGTTACTGACCAGGGGCCGGGCATTCCGACGGAAAGTATTCCGAAGCTCTTCGAACGTTTTGAAAGGGGCAACGCTGGATCGCAGCCCGGGCATGGCATGGGGCTTTATATTGTGAAGATGCTGGTCGAAGCTTATGGCGGGTCGGTCCGAGTACAGAGTGAGATCGGAAAGGGATCCAAATTTGAAGTCATTCTTCCGATAAGAAAAATGGCGGAATAATGGTGGAGCTGATCGGGATCGAACCGACGACCTCCACAATGCCATTGTGGCGCTCTACCAGTTGAGCTACAGCCCCGTTCCCCAAACCAATTGTCAACTAGTCATACTCAGCCAAGGAGCGCTTTGCAAGCCCCTGGGCTACTTTGCCTTATTTTTTACCGTGGGCTTCGGGTCTGGTTCTTTTAATGCGGGTAGTCCCAGTAGCGCGCGGTTCAGGGGACTGGCCCAGTCAAGGGTGGAGAGTTTGGAGCGGCTGCGGTCATAGCGGGTCGAGACAATCTCAAAAATCGTCTTTTTTGCGCCGGTATGCCAGATATCCGAATCCAAGACCTCGAGCCCGCTCTTACCATTGAAATTCAGCTCGGTTCCCCCCGTCAACTTGGGGAGTTCTTTGTTGAACATCGAGCCGAGGCTGGCGAAAGGACTTTCACCCCCGCTGCCTTTACCGGCCATCGCCGCACTGGAGCCCGCGTTGACATAACCCGCGGCTTCGGGCCCGACACCCAGCAATTCGATTTTGCCGTTCTTGATGTCCTCGTCCAAGGCTTTCATTGCATCGCCAAATGCGGACGGCATTCCGGACATCCCGCCGAGAATGTTGGCCGGAGATTCTGATCCGAGGCGGCGGGCGATATCGCCCATGTTGGTGCCCATGCCCTTGAGGAGTTCGGGAATCTGTGCCCGATTTGGCATTTTATCCAAAAGCGCCGAGTCGGGGCCGGCCAGCGCCGCGCCTGAGCTCGCCGGATCATTTCCTTTCAGGATTTCCTCGGCCGTGGTGCCGTAGGAACTCGTGCCGCCGCCGGAGTTCCGGATATTCGTGGTGGAACTGCTTCCACCGCCTCCTCCGGTGACGGAGTTCACCCCTGGCTCAGTGTCGCCGCCGGTCGTGGCCGCAATCGCGGGTGATAAGAAATCCTCGATTACCCTGCACGATTCTTTGGCGACTTTTGAGGAACGGGACATTCCGTACCATTTCACGCCCGCCATGAGTGCCGCGATCGCCCCCGCCGTACAGGCTTCCCCGCGAAGGGGATTGCTGGAAATCGCTCCGACGCCGTATGCGCCGGCGGTCGCTCCAATTCCAGCTCCGATGGACGTGTTGATGCTGGATCGCATGGCATCGTACGATTTAATGCTCCTCGCCGTCATGATGCTGTACACGAGGTCAGTCGCTGCCGCCGCGCCGCCGGCTATCATGCATGCTGTGCCCGAACCCGCCCACTGAAAGGCGCAGGCCGCCAGGCAGCCGATAGCGACCGCCGTATAGACGCTTGCCGTAATCATCTGGGACTTCTTCGCTGTATTTGCGCCCGCCATGACGGCGCAATGCATGGGAACTTGGCCCCACTGCGCTTCAAAAGCCGCAGGGCAACACCCCGCCGAAGGGTTGGTGCTGGCTGAAGTACCGTTTGCGCAAATTTCCGGGCTCGGAGGGGAGGCTTGGCAGGCGTTCATCACGCCTTTAAAGACTCCGCACTGCTCATCGCAACCCCCCGGAACCGGGGTTGGTCCAGACGGAGTGGGGGATGCTTCATCGCTTACTCCCGGCAGCGGTGACGGGCTCGGCCAAACGAGTGCTTGAGCCGGACGCGCGAAAATCGTCGCAGGTAGCGCCATCATCAAGATCAAAAACAAAGCATTCAGTTGAGACATCATATTATTTTCCCCCCGATACGGACGAGCTGGTTCCGTTTGAGAAAAGGCGACGTCCCACGTAGTGATACCTGAAAGAAACTCTCTGAAAAATGCTGAGTGTGCGGTCCTGTACGATCAGATTCGGCGAACGTGTCAGAGCGGCGAAATCGAGCGCGCTGATTCCGGTCGGGGGTTTCTCCCCCTTTTGCGGACCAAACTGAGTCATCATATTGCCGATGAGCGAAGCGAGATTGGCATCCCCGCCCCCGCCACTGGGTGAGCCGCCTCCGCCGCTCGAGACGTATTCAGCTCCGGCGAGTTCATAAGGAAGCTTCTCCTGGAGTTCGCCCAGGGCAGCCGCGAGTGTCCTGGTCTGGTCCTGGTTCAGTGCGCCTCCGACCGAGCCTGCAATGGCGCTCTGGGGCGTTTCGCCTTTTCTGGCGAGAAAATCAGATAGGTCTGATCCGGAGAGTTTCTTGAATTCGTCCGCGAATTTCTCACTGCCTACGAATCCCGGGAGGTTCGGTTCCATCGCGGCCGCGCACTGCATGGCTTCTCCCACGTTTCCCGTCGCGCGCGCGTTTGAGCAGGTTTGAGCCGTCGTATCCCGCGCGCCGGGTTCACCGGAGCCGACCAGTGTGCCGGACTTGCTCGATATGTAGGTCGAATCGTGATTCTGACCGCTCCCGGCGGCAGGCGGTGCCGTTCCATCCGCTCCGGGTCCGTTGCTCCTGTCGAGTGCTTTTGCCGCTTCGAGCGAGTTCTTGGCTGACTTCTCCTGGCTTTTTTCGGCCATGAATTTCACGACGGATTGCGCGGCCGAAGTGACGGCCGTTATGCAGGAACTCTTGTTCTTGAACGTGGAGCCTTTGTCGATCTTATCTCCGCCCATCATGAAATACGAAGTTGCCGCCATCCCCAGGCCCGTGATCGCCTGGGCATATTGCTTCGTCATGACGGCATCGGTGACACCGGTGACCATGGCGGAGCCCGTGCAGACCGCGCCTCCTCCGCTCCATTCCGTAAAGCACGAGGCGGTGCAAACGGCCGCGGTCGCGGCCCAGAGTTTCCAGATAATTCCATCCGCGTCCGCGGCTTTCTCGGCGTCTTTGGCGGCATCGCAATAGGATTTTTTCTCTTCCGGAAGGCCTTTCGGATTCGCGCGGGCACTGCAGACAGCGTCGTAATCATCAGCGCGGGCCGGAGCTGTCGCGAGCGGAACCGCAAACAGCAGGAACGGCACTATCAATTTCGTGATCCCCACCTTCATATGTCCCCCGAAGACCTGACTCACTGACTCGAACCATCGCTCCGTCCGTGGAGCGTCTTTGATTGCGTTTACTTGAGCTGCCCCCTCTTAAACTTATCCTGATTCACTTCTGATATTCTCGCAAAGAGACTCTTTGAATTTCTCCCCAAAATCGAATTTGGTTCCGAAGCCGGACCTCGATCGCCAAAAGCCAGGATGCCATTTCCTGAAAGGTCCTGCTCCTTTTTCCCGAAAAGGTCCTTTAATGCGGAGAGATCCAGGCCTTTGTCACCGCCACCACCGCCGCCGCCGCGGCCGAAGCCTCCACCGCCCCCTCCCTCGTAGGTTGCCTTTTCGTTTGCAGCCATTTTCGCGCCTGGTTCGGGTTCCCCGGTCGCCGAACTCGTGGAGCCGAGCCCGACTGCTCCGCCGGAGCCGTTTTGGTTTGCAATCTCCTTATCCTTAAAAGGATCGGCTGCGGGGCCGGGACTTGCGAGCCCGGTCGGCGGACCGGCAAAATTGTACGGCGCACCGAGGTTGGGCGTATCCGTTTGTGGCTCTTCACCGATGGCCTGTGCTTCTTCGGCTTCGCCGTTCCCGTTAATCGCGCCCGCGGTGCGGGGTGCAAAGGAGTCGGCGCCACTCAGGTCCATTCCTCCGGCGGGATTAACGGTTGGATTGCCATTGCCTTCGCCGGCGAGCTTGTCAGCGGCCTCGCGCATCTTTTTTGCCGCGATAATATTGAAAATGCCTTGAGTGACCTGACCGAGTCCCGTTGCGAGCTGGGTGACGCCGGCACCATAGGCTTGCGATTTGGCGCTCGCTTTTTCGGCCTCGGCGGCGTTGCCGAACTTTTTCACCAGAAGCGCATTCCGCCTCACGTCCGAGGCTCTAACGTTGTTCAATTTGGTGCCTTCGGAGTTCATGAAGGCGTTCTCCATGCGTTCGCTTCCGAAACCGGATACCTGGTATTTCT
>Ga0208958_1003287_pt1 | contig 12756 bp, 10 predicted proteins | sample RifOxyB1_FD_184032 | JGI IMG/M metagenome (GOLD analysis project Ga0208958, IMG submission 184032) | Soil microbial communities from Rifle, Colorado - Rifle Oxygen_injection B1 (SPAdes) | ecosystem: Environmental > Terrestrial > Deep subsurface > Rock core/Sediment | place: Rifle, Colorado...
CTCAAAATGTTATGTTTTTCAAAGGAAAAGCCTAATATGCAAAGAACTCAAGTTTAACAGATGAATAATACTTTATTTATTATTTTGGTTTCATTATTTTTTAAGTTAGAATGAAATAGAGGGTATTATATTTATAATCGGCACTTTGGTGTACTAATTTTTTTCAATTCAACTTTTGACTTGAAAGTAGTTAGAAAAATCAGGGTGACTTTGGTTCCGGTTGAAGTATTATCCTCTCAATGGATATATTTTCAACAATAATGAGTAATTAACTTTAATTACTTTTAAATGGAGGTTTTATGAAAAATTTTAGATTGAATGAGGGTTTTACGCTAGTAGAACTCATGGTCGTTGTTGCTATTATCGGTATTTTATCCGCAGTGGCAATTCCTAACTTCAAAAAGTATCAGGCTAAATCCAAGACATCTGAAGCTAAGTTGCACTTATCTGCGATTTATACCGCAGAACAAGCTTTTGCTTCTGACTATGATACTTATGCTACCTGCTTGTCACAGATGGGATATAACCCAACCGGTGAAGCTGCACAGAGATACTATGCAACTGGCTTTACTGCTGCTACACCTGCTGCAGTCACGATTGCTACTACTAACGGAGCTGCCTGCGGTGCTTATGCCAACGGTACTTCCAATTTTGCTGCTGCTAAAAAAATTGGTGCTGCAGTGGCTGCTACCAGTGCTAACTTAGTTACTGCTCAACCAGGTAATACCGCTTCAGAAAATACTTTTACTGCAGCAGTACTTGGCTATATTGTAGCAGGATATGCAACAACCGCTACAGGAGATGCTTGGACTATTACTGCTAGTAAAGCATTAACCCATACTCAAGTTGGTTACTAATCATAATTTTTAAATATTAATTGGATATGCCAAAGGCTCACTTTTTAGTGGGCCTTTCTTTTTACTATTTCTTTAGTATTCCTCTGGTGATTCACTGGGAGAATTGGATTGCTCAAAAGAGGTATCTTCTTCATTCTTTTTATTATTGGGGGTGGGGGGAACGGATTCATGCGTTTCATCTTGCTCTTCGCTTAATGAATTGTTGCTTTTTTTCCTATTTACTTGTTCTGAAGGTTCTTGATCGAGTGTTTCCTTGTCGATTTTTATATCCTGTCCGTCAGGAGTAATAATTTCTGAGGGGGGTTGTCCATTTTCAGAAGTAAGATTGGTTTTGGGTTCTTTTACGTCTTTTTTATTTTTGTCATCTTCTGCTTCTTTAAATTTTCTTTTATTTTCTGGAACAAGTTCCTTGATATGGTCAGGCAGAAGCGCCATTAATTCATTTTTAGTAGGACCTTTTTTGGATTTTTTATTTTTTTGATAATAAATCTCTACCGCCAACAGCAAATCTTCCATCAATATGCCATAATCATTTAGCTCTTTTCTCATTTCCACGAGCATACTTTGGGTTTCATCACTTATGGTGAATTGATTCCCGTTGCGGGATGTATCAGTATAGGTCATAGTTTTAAAAGGGGTCTTTTTGGGTTTAATTTCTTCCAGGTGTTGCCTAGGTCGGCGATTATAATTACTGGGCTTTCCCTCCTTTATCGGGCGAAAATCAATGGAGGAAGGCCTGTTTTTACTAGCTTTAGAAGAGGAGCTTCCTGGGAAAAAAAACTTAAGACCAGTAATCAAGGCCCACACAATAATTAAGATAAGTAGAACCTTACCTAGATGGTATCTTATCCAGTAAAATACTTTCATAAATATAATTGTAGTAAAAAAAGGTCCAAGTATCAAGAAACGATTTAAGATATCTTGCTACTTCATAGTTTCTGTAAAACTTATGTGTTCTTCAAGTGTGCATTCATTGATCCATTCATGCCTTCTGCCATCTAATATAGACTTCGCTAAAGCATAACCATCTCCAGGAGCACACATGAATCCGTGTCCTTTTTTAGCAATATTAAGCCAAAATCCATTTACCGGAGTATCGCCAATGATTGGAATGCCTGATTGTCGTCCTACATAATGTTCGGCGAAGTTACGAATAATTCCAATATCGGCCATAGAAGGCTGACACAAAAGCATGGCCTTGGCCATCCTTGCTAGAAAATAAATATAGGAGTGAGTATTAAATCCTATAATCGGATTTTTAGAGCTGTAACAGGCCACAATTTCTCCTTCATCTACTCCCTTTTCCATTCTTTTTTGTTGCCAATAACCGGATAGCTCTGGGTGATATGAAACCACTAACGGATCTAACCACAGAGGCATTTTTTCAGTGATAAAGGCACCATGTCTTTCAATAAAGACTTGTCCGGATAAATCAATGCCTACCATTTTAGCTATGCGTACCGAACTGGTCCCTGCGCAGTTTATAACATGTTCACAAGAAATATTTTTATAAATCTTTTTCTCTTTGTCAGCAATGATTACACCATTTACTTGATTATCATTTTTTAAAATGTCTATAACTTCGTGATTGGTATAAATTTTAACCCCCATTTTCTGGGCGTCCTTGGCAAACATATAAGTGGCCCTAAAGGGATTGGCCCCTCCTGATTCTGGAAAATAGACCATGCTCGAAACTCTTTCTGAATCGACGCCTGGAACGATTTGATTAAAAGTATTTTTATCAGTTAGATATTGAAAGCTGATCTTTGCCTGATTCCAGGTTGTAAAACTGTCATTAAAAAGTTTATTGGTGGTTTCATCAAAAGAAAGATAGGCATATCCTCCTTGATACCAACCGACGTCCTCCTGGATTAAATCAAAGGCATTTTGGTAAACTTCAAGTCCCTTTTGGGCCCGTTTGACTTTACCCTTAGTATTAAAGCCTGTCCGAATGCCACCGAGGCAAGCACCGGTTTGTCCTGATGATAAAAAGTTTGATTCAATAACGGTGATATCTGAGGCTCCTAGCTTGGCGAGCCACCATGCGGTAAATATTCCAGTAATGCCGCCTCCGATAATGACATATTTCGATTTAAGATTTCCGCTGATTTCTACTTTTTGGGCAACAAAAGTGTTGATGATTTCCTGGGGAATGGTTCGCACGGTTTCAATGCCTTCAAAAAGTTTGATTTCTTCTTTGGAGAACTTTAATTTAGCAGCTTCTCCGAGGGTAATTCTTTTAATCGGCGGTCGATACATAGTTCTTCTATTTTTTTTGACATTTAGAATATGTTCCTTACTTTGTTTAAGCTCTTGCTTTAAAATATTTTCAATAATGCTGGTGCAAGAGAGACCTCGGCATTGTCCCATTCCTACGCGTTTTTGCCTTTTTATATCGTTAATGTTGGTGACTCCACTTTTAATTAGGTCCAGCACATCCTGATATGTTACTTCTTCGCAGCGACAAACATAAGCATTCAAATCGAGAGATGGGAGCTGGTTTTGGACGATGGAGGTATCATCCGCCGATTTACTAAGCTGGTTTGGTAAAATATTTAGAGTTACCCCATCAAAGGCATATGCTTTAGGGACAATTATGGAAACAGTTCCGCACCCAGTTTTATCTTTGGGAGCTTTAGTGGTTTTTATTTTACCCAGACAAAGGAAATGACCCGTTTGATCCAGCACTTCTACTGGTGAATCTTCTTCAGGGAAGGGGGCAAATTCAAAAGGAATGGTGAGCAAGGAATTTAAATTATCGTAGTTGTATTGAACCAATCTGATTGCTCGTCCAGGACAAGCAGTAAGACAAATTCCACAACCTTTACAGACGTCATGGTCAATGGAAGGTTGCTGATTGATTTCACTACCAATTTTTATGGCCCCTAGATGGCATGAGCCTTCACAAGGGTTGCAGGGAATATCTTGATGGCAATTAATGAGAATTTTTTTCTCTTTGCCTTTGAAATCTTCCGGAGAGAGTTTTTGTTGATATTTTTGGGGTTTAAAATTTTCCTTAGGTGCGGAAGCCGTCAGTTTGTTTTTACCAAGACCCAGGCGGTAACCGAAACTGCCGGTTTGAATATTATCCAAAAGATGAAAAGCTTCATCTAATTTTAGATTGAAATCAGGATGGGGGTAGGAAAGATCAAGCGATGCTTTTAAACCGGCAATCCGACCTTCTAATCTAGCGATGGATGCTTCTCCAATAACTGCACAATCTCCTGCTACAAAAATATCTCGGTTACTGGTTTGTCTGAATTTATCAAAAATAGGTACTTCCCCCAGTTCATTGGAGTAAGCAAATTCACAGCCAGCTTGCCACAACAATTCATTTAAGGGTGACAGTCCGACTGCTAGACAGATGGTATCGCAAGAAAAGGTTTTTTCGGTATTGGCAATTTGCTGCCAATTTTTGTCCAATTCGACAATGGTGGCACCTTCGACACAGTCTTTTCCTTGGGCCTGCTTAATGGTGTGATTGGTGTACAGAGGGACACCAAGAGCTTGTAGTTTCTTGACATGTACTTCATAAGCTCCCATTTTAGCAGAAGCTTCAATTACGCAGGAAACTTCAATGCCTGCTTGAATTAGTTGGTAGGCGAGGATGACTCCGATATTGCCTCCTCCCACAACTAAAACTTTTTTTCCGGGTTTTACTCCGTGAATGTTCATAAATGTTTGAGCACCTCCGGCACCCATAACTCCTGGAAGGCAATTGCCTGGGAAAGGGAGGAACCGTTCGCTGGCACCAGTAGCACAAATTATTTTATTCGCCATTATAAAATTAAGTTTATCTTCATCTCTAAAGCCAATCATGTTGAGCGGATAAAGACCAACTACGGTGCTGCCAAGTCTGATATCGATATCTGTTTTTTCAATTTTTTGCCTAAGATTATTAGCAATTTCGTATCCACGGATACTGGCACCTAAATCTTTATTTCCAAAAAAGGTGTGAGTTTGCAATCTTAATTGTCCCCCTAGATATTCCTTATCATCGAATAAAACGACACTTTTAACTCCAGCTTCTTTTGCCATTAACGCCGCCTCCATACCAGCAGGGCCAGCACCGATAATAGCGAGTTCGCATTTGGGAGCTTTCTGGGAGAATTGCCCGGGTGAAATATCTATTCTTTTGGTAGGAAGTTTTTTGAAAATATCCATATCCAATTCATCACCCATATATTTGACACTCATGCCTTCTTTAAGGGGAGTGACACAAGTCATGACATTAGGTTTTTTATCAACAGTCATTGCACAGGAACAGCAACGCCCCTGCATACAAAAAGGGCCATAGGGAGTATGCTTTTTAGTGCCTTCTTTTAGTTTAATAATTCCACTGGCCCGCAGTGAAACAATAATCGGTTCTCCTTCCAAACCTTCCACTTCCTTACCATTAAATGTAAAAGTGACTTTGTGCTTGTTAGTAGGAAAATCAATAACTGGATGATCCGTTATCCGATAGTTCATAATTAGCTCCGCAAGAAGGTATTATTTATATTTAAAAACACATGGAATATAGCTGATTTAAGTTAAAAGATCTAATTGAAAAATCTTTCACAGCTGGTGGCGTCAAAAAATAATGATCACGGGTTCTTCTATTTGAAGGTCTGAATGCCGTTTAGTAGCTTTTTACCATTTTTATCTAAAGGTTTTGCGTTCTTTGGATTGATGGTAGCCGAAACGTTCTTTAAAATTGCCTGTAATTCGATTGTATAGTTTTGCTCGGCAACTTTCTCATTTTTTGAGATCAATTTGACTAATCCGAGTGGTTTGGAATCATCCGAAACCCAAAAATCAATATGTTGTCCATTATTGATTTTACGATAATGTTGAGTCTTGGTTTTTCCTGCAACAATTTGCAGATCTTCATTCCCCACGAGGGAAGTCTTTAACTTCTTTTCGTCACTAAAAAAGAAATCATTTAGTTCTATGCCATTGTGATTTGTAAATGTTTCGGGGCTCATCCTTTGCGGGAATTTTTCGTCTGGCCCTTGGATATAGCTCTCTTTCATCATTAGACTTCCATCAGCTTTTTTGGCAAGAAGAAATTGCTGGTAGAGTTTAATGGGAATCAGGGTATTTTGAGCGTAAATAAAAAATTCGATAGAGATATTTTCTTTTTTTACCTCAGCAAAATAAATTGAGATTTCGGCGTCAGGATTATTTTGCATTTTCATATAATATTTTGCTCCTTCACCTTTTTTATAAATATCAAAACCTTGGGCAAAAAGGTTAACTGGTAGAAGGATGCAAATGAATATTATGACCTTAATCATGATGGATGCTCCTATTTATCTTCATTATTAATTTCTTCAAGAACTTTACTATTTTCTTCTATCTTTTTTTTATAGTTGGTAAGGGCCTCTTGGATCTTTTTTTGTTCTTCGGGATTTATATTTTCCGAACTCTTGGTACTGGTGTCAATAACAGTGTTTTTTAAATCTTCAGTTTTAAGCCCTGATGCAAACGTGGTAAGTGAAATAATACAAAATATTGTAATTAAAAAATAAATTTTCATAATATTATCCTGGATGTTTAGATGGGATTATAAGATTTTATGAATTCACAGTCTACTTTAAATTTTTTTTCAAGAAGTTTCATTAAGGCTTGGATACCAAATTCTTCAGTAGCATTGTGCCCGCCTGCAAAAAGACAAAGACCGGCTTCTTTGGCATCAAACCAGTCATTTTCACTGATTTCCCCAGTTAAATAGGAGTCCAATCTTTCGCTGCTTGCATATTTGTGAAAAGATCCTCCTCCTCCGGTGATGATACCGATGGTGCGCAAGCTTAGCGTTGCAGATGGAGTTGATACAATTATTTTATGATTCAGTAAGTGTGCAAGCTTTTTTTCTAAAACGGCAGGGGAGGTTTTACTTTTAAAACATCCTTGAACTCCAATAAAAGATCCTTTGTATAGACAAAATGGTTGTATTTTTACAAGTCCAAGTTTGGCAGCAATTACGGCGGCGTTACCAATTTTTTTGTGCCCATCAAGCGGTAGGTGGTAACTAAATAAATTGATATCATTTTTAATTAGCGGAACGAGACGGTTTTTCAAAGGTCCCTTAAGGGAGTCGACTGGATTGTTTTTCCAAAATATTCCGTGGTGAACAATCAAGGCACAGGCTTTCATAGAGACGGCTTTTTCTATATTTTCCCTAGATGCAGAAACACTAAAGCATATTTTTTTTATGGGTTGTCGCCCTTCCACTTGAAGTCCATTTGTGCAATAGTCGTCAAATTTTTTAACTTCCAAATATTGGTTTAAAAAAAGATTTAATTTATCTCTGGTTAAAACCATAAAACATCCCAATTATTTTATTGCAAAGGTGCATCTTCGAGAAAAGTCTCTTTGGCATAAGTATTTTTTAATGATGATTTTAAACGGTTGATGGTCTCGGTTAATTCTTTATTGTACGGGGTGAAAGTCAAGGCCTTTTCAAACTCCGTTAGGGCCTTTTCAAATTCTTTTTTGTTGATATAGGCTTTCCCAGCGTTGATGAAGGGATATTCTCGGTGTTGATAGTTGCGACATTTTTTGGCCAAATCAAACCATTTAAGTGACTCATCCAGACGGTTTTCAATAAGTAAGTAGTTTCCCATATCATTGTATGGAGGGCCAAAATCAGGATCTATTTTTATGGCCTTTAAGCAGTATTCACGCGCTTTGGGTATATTTCCGGTTAAGGAATAACTCCAACCAACCAAGGTTAGCACTTCTGCTGTGGCGTTATAGTTAGCTGCTTTTAGAAAAAGATCCAAAGCTTCGGGGTATTTTTTTTCAAAAATTTTTTGGTGTCCATCTTTGATTAATTCAGTACAACGATCAATTCTTCTAAAATCCAGGGAAAAAACCGGAGTCTTAAATTCATCTATTTGCAAATTTTGGTCATCTAAAAAAAACAAAGGCACTACCCGATCTGGAGTTTGGCCTTGCATTTGGGTAAGGTTAATTCTTGGGTAGTCGATAGTGAGATTAGTCTTTTTGATGATCTCTTCGTGCAGCAACTGGGCATATTGGTAAATTAAATTAATAAGCTTAGTTACAGTTTTAATGAGATATTCAGTATGAAGATTCATTTTTAGCAAGTATTCGATTAGCTTCATGGAAGATTGAAAGTGGTGGAGGGTTTCCTTGGGGGAAGGGTTTTGGTTTTCCTCAGTTAAATATAAATGCTTACTTAAAATATTGTCAGTGAGAAAGATGAACAAGTCGTCATGCATCTTTACGCAAAGATTAAGCACATTTATATCACTTGAAAGCGAGCTGTAATGAACGATAGCTTGCAAGATACGTTCTTGGTAACCAGAGGCGTTGATAAATTCGGCAAAAAGTAGGTTGGTCTTGGTTCTTTTCATAATTAGTTAGGTAAAAAAGGAACTCTTATCAATCATCTTAGATGGTTGAATACCAACAAGCAAGACCTTAGTTTTTATAAATTGATTCTATGATGCCAGTAAAAGCATGATAAAAACTAGAATGACGATATTGACAAATCTTTTAAGCAGTTTAATATTTTTAGTCTCCATGAATGCCCCTCCGTGATTCAAGATCGGCCTTCAACCTAGTCCTTCATCTTCAAAGACGATGCCAATATAGCATAAATATTATTTAATAATTACAGGTAATTAGATAAGTCACGCAATGACTTTAGTCGATCATCGGGATTTTAAGTGACACTGTGGTGTCAAAAATCGGTATCCATTGAGTTCTCTATAGTCTCTGAGTCAAGTAGCTGCTTTTTTTCGGCTGTTTTGGAATATCGATCCGAGATAAGTTTCCATAGCGAACTACCCTCTTGGGAGGCAATGCTTCTATTGCTAAAAGTTAAATCTTGATTATTTTTAGCATTTTCTTTTTGTTTAAAAAAATCGGCCAAAGGATTTTTATCGTCGATAGATTTGGCCTTGTCCACACCTTTTCCTCCCAGATAGCTAAAGTCAGCTCCACCGCCTGCATATTTGGGGATATTCACTTTGCTAATATTTTCTCTGGTGGGAGCAGGATTGGTATTACCACCGCCTGATGAAATCCCTCCTAAGCCGCCTCCACCAACTGAGCCGCCTACACTGCCGCCACCGCCGCCTAGATCTTTAAGGGCACCTGTGGAAGGAGGAGCGTCTATAAAACCGGCATCTTTATTAACCGGACTTTCTCCTACAAACACAGCACCATCGCCCTGATTTGAGCTAGCTCCAGTGGCCGCGGTATTTAAGTTATCTGTTCTTTCTGAGGCACCTATTTCGGTTGCTAGTCCTGAACCTCCGTCAAAACCAAAACCTCCACCATCCCAATTGGCCCCTTGATAAGGATTAGTGAATCCTGAACATTTAGCATCATTAGGGTATTGCTCACAGTACCTGCGTAGTACGGCTTCAGGTTGCAATCCGGGTAAATCCTCTGGTTTAAAACCATCAATACTGGCGATGGCATCATCCAAGCGATCCGCTTGTTTGTTTAAAATACTGGCGGTCAGTCCTTCTGAGGCCATATCAATTCCGGCCGTTAACATGATTTCTTTGAGCGTATCTTTTACGGTCTGATTTTTAAGCAAACTAAATTCACCAGAATCAATGACATATTTGCAAAGATCGTTAGGTGATGAGTCAGCATACATTTTTTCCATTTTTTTATCTTGTAACTCTATTTTTTCTTTGTTGTGTTTCCAGCTTGCTTCATCTTGGACACTTCCTTCAATAACTTTAATGTAATTATTAATACTATCTCTAACTGAGTTTCGCATTTTTACACCTATATCGCCCCTAATTCCTGATTCAGAACAGGTCTTAATCATCTCGCTTGGAGTAGGGAAGGTTTGATGAATAGCGATCATGGCTGCCAGTTTGGCGCCATGGAAAACGACTCTTTGTTCAGAGACCTTGCCTTGTTCTTCAATGCTGGCTTTTTGGGCCTCAAAAGTATTTTTTGTAATATCAGCAGCCGAGGTGGCTGTTTTACTCATCAGATCCATTTGTTTATCCATCAAATTGTCTTGTACAATAACACCTTGAACGACTTCCAGTCCTTTTTGTCCTATCGCAGCTGCGTTGTAAGCTGTTACTGCTCGTGAACATGCCTTATAGTCTTGGGTTTCAACTCCGTCGGAGTAACAAAGAATCTTACCATCAAAACTTTTGGTAGATTTGGCCCCACCGACATCATCTTTTTCATAATCCACGTAATGGGTCATAGCAGCTAGTCCTGCACAGGTGCGCAGACGAGTTAGTTGCAGATCGTTTTCGTTAAAATACTCTCCTAGAAGGGTAAGTAGTTCATGCATTTTGGAAGTGATATAATCTGACGCAGAGGCAAGTTCTGTTATTGTTTTTCCGACATCATTGCAGGCACCAACTCCTGCTTCTTTGCAGTTTGGCAGATCAAGTAAAAACGTTTCTCGCTGATTATTCCATTCCTTACCTTTTTCAGTTATATCGTCCACTTGTGCATTAATTTCCTCTGCTTTGATTTGCGCAAAATTCCGGTAGCCCGGAATAAAAGAGGATTCTAGTATTTCATTGGATTGTTGTTTGTTGGCAACTTGTTTCCAATTTTTCGAGTTTTCTTGCTGACAGGTCATAAATCCACCAGTGCCGGTATAGTACGCCCTAGTTTGGGCGTCTTTTTCCTGTGACCCTTTGGCAAGTGGGGGAAGTAGCTCATATTTTGGTATTTTAAAACTGGCCCCAAAATCACGCATAGTTTTAATTTTCTCAATATAATTATCATGGATAAGTTGTTCTATGTTTGGGTTTGCCTCGTAAGCAGCACTGTACAGACTATTATTAGGAGCATGTTCTGCGTCGTTGACGCCGGCAGAAGTCCTGTCAGTTATCAAAAAGATAAAGGCCCAAAAAGATATAAAACTAATTATTGTTTTTTTCATAGGGTTCTCACCGGTGTTTCTAAAACCATTATACTGCTACTTATCGTCTTATCCGGGGATAAACTTGAGTAAAACACTTGGAAAAGTAAGTATTGGGAGATAATCTTTTGAAATTATTACGTATTTATTTTGACGAATATATTATTTAGGGGTTAACCTGGAAAAAATTATGGCCAAAATTTTGGGCACTTAGATGATAAGGTTTGGTTATGTCAGTAATTTTTAGATATCCGCTTACAATTCTTGAAAAACACCTAGATAGTTTTGGGCACGTTAATAATGCCACCTATTTGAATTTATATGAGGAAGCTAGATGGGAATTCATCACTGAGCGTGGTTTTGGTCTGAACCGGGTTTTAACTGACCAAATAGGCCCGGTCTTACTAGATTTAAATCTGGTTTTTAAAAAAGAATTAACCAATCGAGAAAGAGTGGTCATTACGTCCCAATATACCGGACTTAAAAATAAGCTGGTTATGAGTATGTCTCAAATTATTTATAATGCTGATGAAAAAGTAGTCTCCAATATGGATTTCACTATGGGACTTATGGATTTACGGGAAAGAAAATTGATTAAACCAACTGCTGATTGGCTAAGTGCCATCGGGGCAGATTAAAAAGTATTTTACAAAATAAACTGATTAAAAATAACTTCTGCATGGTCGAGGATTTCCGTTTTCAAAGAGAGATCCGATTGGTCAATAAACTTGGTAAAGACTTCTAAACTTAAATGACTCAGATAATGATTTGCAATTTCCCTATGACTAATATGCCATCTTTCCGGTTTTATTCCGATTGATTGGTTAGTATAAGGCCTAAAGAAACCAAAGCACTCATCATTTTCAATAAGTTCATCAAGGAAGGAATGGAATTTATAAAATAAGCCTTCCTGATCACATTCTTCGTTAGTGAGTTTAATCTTATAATCAGGGGGCAGATTCTTGGTATCACATACATCGAGATCACTGCCGAAATGATGTCTGCTAAATCCAGGTATCATGGTCCAATTAAGGATTAAAAAAAGCAAATCAGTAGAGCTGATTTTTTTGACATCTATGGGGCGTTCGTGTTCATCAAGTATGACTCTTTTACCACTAACTTTTTCCTCCCATATGCGTTTTTGATGTTCGTATGATCGAAATGAGCTAACAATATGCAGTTTGAATTGGTGGTTATTAAGATGTGCCGCTAAGTCGCTTAAAGGTTGGAAGATCTTTTTATGAATATGACAATTAAGATCTTTATGGAAAATAAGATGATCCTGAGTCATACCAGTCATTTCTGCAAGAATTTTTTTATTCATCCGCAAATAATCTCATTAGTCCAGATCGATTATATCGATTGGATAAAATATCCCACAGGGATTGATCTTTGTTTTCATGAATATCTTGTTTACTGAATTTAAAGTTATTTTTGTTTTGCTCAAATTGTATTTCACCTGCAGAACGAGAATTCCGAGATGAACTTAAATTAAAATCCAGCTCATCATTTTTGGCCACTTCTGACTTTTTGGTTTCGTTTGATTTGTAACCAATTTTAGGAATTAAATTTTCCACGGTTTCTTGTAACTTTTTATCACCTGAACTTTGGTTGATAGGAAACATCTCGCTTAGTGGTCTATTGAGTGGTCCATTGCTGGCAGCCTTTAGTAGCGAATCTGGGGCAAATTCTCGAAGCAGTAATTTATTTTGCTCATCACTCGGTAAAACAAAAGGTGGCTTTTTGTCTTTATTAAACTGGCGAAGAAGTGCTTCTTTGGCGTCTTGAATACGCGTAGCTTTTTGGGTAAGGTCTGCGTCGTTTAAATTCGCGGATTGCAAGTTGCCCTTGAGTAAATCATTTAAATCACTTTCAGTGGATTTTAAGTTAACTGCTGAGGCCAATTTTCCAAGATTAAATGATTGTGGAATAGTCTTTAAGCAGGCATCATCGCCGGTTTTGGTATTGATCATCAGTTTGCAATTGCAATCAGGATCAAATTGTTCATCTTTAGAAACACATCCTTGCTCT
>Ga0208958_1003293_pt1 | contig 12719 bp, 16 predicted proteins | sample RifOxyB1_FD_184032 | JGI IMG/M metagenome (GOLD analysis project Ga0208958, IMG submission 184032) | Soil microbial communities from Rifle, Colorado - Rifle Oxygen_injection B1 (SPAdes) | ecosystem: Environmental > Terrestrial > Deep subsurface > Rock core/Sediment | place: Rifle, Colorado...
GCCGTCAGGCATGAGCATCCCCGCCGCTATCATGGCGTAACCTTCGTTCACGAAGGAAAGGAGCGTATCGTCGGAAACGGACATGTCTTGGACAAGTTGCCGAATCCTTGTGATTAGCTGTGCTTTGGTCGCCATGGGTCTTCCTTTTCAGTCCTACGCGCTCACGGCGTAGGGATCGAGTTCGATCTGCACGTTGACGCGATCCCCGGCAGCGTCCAGGGCGGAAACCACTACCTTGACCACGGTCCCGGCGGCGTAGATGGTCTCGCCGTAGGTCGCGTTTTTTGCATAGGTAGCCTTGGCTCCGGCCGCGATATCGCTGTCGAATGTTGCCACTCCCACGGTGTTGGTCCCGGCCAAACCGTCGTATATGGTAACGGTGTCGGCGTCTCCGATGTCGGAGTTCTGCGCCGTGGCGTAGATGGTCTTCACTTTGGCCCTGTAGGGCATCGTGAAAAAGTACGTCCCGGCCGAGTTGAGCCCGATAAGCCCCAGCTGAATCAGGTTGTTCGAGATCATGTCATTGCTCCTTTTTGGTTGGCGGGCCGCCGCCGTCCTCAAGCGGCCCGTTGGTTTATTGGTTCATCCAGGCTTAGGCGGTCAGGCCGGTATGGCGGGCGTGTGCCTTCCGGTTCGAGCACACAAGCTGCCCGATCCACCTGGTATTTGCCACCAGGTTGTCAGGCTGCTCCTTGTCGTACTCCCATTTCGGCATGGTGAAGGCAAAATCCTTATGGGTCTTGACCTTTAGGTAACGGGTGTTCAGGCCGTCGCAGTAGCCGGTCGTCTGCTTGTCGTCGGCCACGCACGGAGCGCCCCCGAACAAGATGTTGGCGAAACCCGCGTCAACCATTTCCTTGTCGGAATAGCGGGCCTGCACCTGGAGGGTGTTCTCGAAGGCGTCCAGGAGAAGCTGGGTCATGATGTACAGGTCGGGTTTGTCGGAAGCGTTCTGCCCGTTCTGCGCGGTACGCCGGATGAGCTGCATGATGGCGAAGTTGATGCTCCCGGACGTACCGGCGCTGTTCGCCTTCCACATGCTCATGTCGTCCTCGGCGATGCCGCCGTAGGTGGTTGAGGTGCTGGTGCTGAACATGTTGCCCAGGCCAAGCATGGAGAAGGAATCGGCTGCGGACGCATATGCGTCCGTGCCCATCTTGTCCCGGATGGACTTGCGGATGTTGGCGAGTTTCCCGGTGATGAGGTCAATGAAGGCGCTCTCGCCGGAATTTTTGATCCGGTCGTTCAGGTCAATCGCATTGGAGGCGTAGTAACCTGACCAACGGAACCGGGCCGCGTTGAAGATGTCCTTTCTGGACTGCGCGATGGTCGTTTCCGCGCCGTAAGACCCGGTGTGCGCGGCTGCGTATTCCAGGATGACCCGGATATACTCGCCGCCGTCCACCGTCTCGCCGGGCTCGACCATGTTGGCCTCGAACCCGCCCTTGCCCATGAGTTTCCACAGGAGTACGTTGTCGGAAAAATAGATGTCATGCGGAATCCTGTCGCAAACATCATTGGTTACTGCCTGGATTTCGGAAAGCGTGAGAGCCATTGTGTTTCTCCTTTACAGCCCATCAGCGGCAAATCCTACCCGGCCGCACCCCTCAATCGTGCAAGGGTTGCCATGCCGGTTTCGCGGAGTTCCGCGCTGGTGGGCATTTTGTTTGGTTTTTGCGGGTTAACTTCCCTGACGGTCGTGCCGGGCTGGGCCAAGACCGCCTTCGTTTGTTCCGTTCCCTTGGCGATGGCGGCCGCTTCGGCCCTGCCCCGCTCGTAGGCTTCTTTTGCCGCTGCTTCTTTTGCGCTGAGGGTTTCCATGCTCTTGTAAACGTAGTACGCGCTTACGGGGTCGTGCATGGGGTTCGACTGGATGATTGGCTGCAACGCGCCGGAATCCCGAAGTTGTTCAAAATCCGGATTTTCCGACACGAACTTGGAGTAGATGCTGGCGCTGTTCTGTTCACGCCGCATGTTCTCCACGATGCCCTGCGCCTGCGTCACGGCCACACGGGAGGCTTGTTCCGCGTTCAACCTGGTCGCCTCCTTGAACGCTTGGCCGTAGTCAATCTCGCCGGCGTCAAGCCGCTTCTGGATGTTGTCCACGGCAGCGTCGTAAGCCTGCTGAGGGTCAACGGTCCGCTCGGGGGCCGCCTGGGTGGTGCGAGCGCTCGCCATGGTCTGCGCCAGTATCTCGTTCTGGCGGGCAAGCGCCGAAATCACCTTGCGGGTTTCCCCTATCTCCGTGGACCTTTCGCCAAGGGCCTTCTCCGCATTTTGGTACGCCGTTTCAAGTTCCTCCGGGCTCTTGTACTTTCCGGCAAACAACTTGGCCTGTTCCGGCGTTACCGGAGCAACCACAGGAGGGGCTCCCGGAGCCGCTTCTTTGGTTGCCTGCGCCGCGATGGACGGAACCGCAACCCTGCCTTCACCCATGTCAACCGTCTGCACTTTCGTCTCCATGTGTTCGCTTCCTTTCTCCGGGTGTCCGTTTCCGGGCCGGAATGAAACCGTTGCGCGGGGCCGTTGTCCGGGTATCCCGCAAAAACAAAAAAGCCTCCCAAGGGCGTTATGCCCTCGGAGAGGCCTGGTAAGGCGTTTCCGGTTTGTGGTGTTACGGCTGCGTTTCGCCAAGCGAGAGGCGGCCGATTATGTCAAGTTAAACTTCCTCGCCCTTCTGCACCTTCTCAAGAAGGGAAACCGTGAATTTGAACCCACGGATAAGGGCCATGATGAGGTTCTTTAGGGTCTTTTCATTCATCCTACCGCCACCATACCCTTGTCCTTGAGGTGACGCTTCCATTCGCCTCGGGTCTCGATGGGCTTTTCCAGCCTCGCCCTTACCCGGTCGCTATCCTGCAATGCCTCTCGGACCTGACTGTTCAGCCATAGCGGGGTGTCCGATTGAACCCCGCCATGCCCCGGCGTCAAAACCCGCTTGAACGTGCCACCGCACTGGCACTTATTCCCCTTCGGCCAGGCGTCAAGCTCGGCCAGGAAAAGGAATTGTTCCACCTGTTTCCCGCATGTGGCGCATTCAAAGTCGTAAAGAGGCATCGTTTATCCCTTCCCGCCGTGGCCCACCGGGAAAACCATCTTCGGCCGCTGGATTGGGCTCCTGGCTTCCTGTAGGGCAGCTACCTGCCTCTGTAGTTCCTTCTTCAAGATGACCCTACTGGCGTCGTTCAGAAGGTCCAGGAGGGCCACTACGGTCGCCGGACCGGACGGCTTGACGGAAACCCCGCCGTCCTCATAAAGCTCTATCGTGATGCTCGCTATGCGCTTCGGCGTCCAGTCTTTGGCTTTGTCGTCCTTCTTGTCTTGCATTAGTCACCGCCTCCCGTTATTGTGGTCGTTCGCCCTGCATCGCCCTTGGTGTCCCAGGCGTGGTTCCCCTGCCGGTCGGAATCGCCTTCCTTTCCTTCTCTTGTGAGCCCGTTCCGTTCTGCCCGCCTGCGTCTCCTGGTCCACCCTGCGGCTGCAAGAGAAGCTGCTTGAGCGTCATGGCGTCCTGCTGCGGCAACCCTGCCTGAATCAGCACATTCAGCGCCATGTCAAGTTGGTCCTCGCCCATTCGCTCGATTATCTGCCGCCACTTCGGGAAGTTCAACGTCTCCAAAAGCGCCCTTGCGTCAATCGCCCGGAGTTTGTAAAGTTGCGCAGCCTGTTCCTGAATCTGCAACGTGGTCCTTGGCGTAGTGCTCCCGCTTTCCACCTCGAAGGAAAATCTCCGGCCAATGTAGTCGGTTCCCCGGAATCCGACCGTCTTGTCTTCTACGGCAACCGGCTCCTCGGAGTAGGCAAAATTCTGCATCAGGGACACTGCCGCACGGCCACGGTTCTCCACCAGTGCGTCAACCGACTTGATTTTATGCCCTATCAGAACCGCGTTCCGTTCCTGCAAAGCCACAATCGCGCTCGCCGCCACAACGCCCTTCGGCGCAAGCCCGCGGTCCGCGTTTTCAATCTGGTAAACCCGGTCGAAAAGGCTCAGAAAAAGGCTTATCCCCTCATAAAAATCGGTCGGTAGGTTCGGCAACGGCATGAACCGGATGTACTGGCTCATCATTGGGTTTGTCGGCATGAGCACCAAGTTTGGCTTGGTGTTTATCATTTCCTTGGTAATTCCACACCCTTGCGGAAGAATCAGCGGCGGGGAAATCATCCGGTTAAGGTACGTCGCAATTCGGCTGATGATCTCGTCAATCTGGAAAATCAGGTCTCCCGTAACCTCCGCCGCTGAAAAACCCCAAATGGAAGTCGAATCCTTGTACGAGTTCGCGCCCCAAAATGGGAAGCGGTCATACAACCAGGAATTTTGCGCCACATCCCTTGGAAATGCCGGGTTTACATACGGATTCGGGCCGTCGTGCAAAAGCACCTGGCCGCTGTTCGTAACGGTGATTACCCGGATGCCGCCGGGATATTTCTTCCTCTCGACAAAGGTGGTCGGCATTGGAAGCCCGGTTTCCGGGTCGAACTGCTCCGGTTGCTGCACCTGCTCCATGGTGTTGTCTTTAAGCCAAACCTCGACCACCAAGGCCCGCTTTTCGCGTATGCTGTCTATCTGCCCCCAAGATCCACTTGCGGGCGTAAATCCGCCCTGGTAGTTTACCGCAGGGGCTTGAATGCCGGAGACGGTAGGCCGAAGGTTTTCCCTCTCCTCGCCAAGTAGATTCCAATCGCCTTCCGCCCGCACGCCCTTGACGCTGAAAAGGGCCTCCACGCCGTCCACCGGCTCCGGGTATGCGTGGCAGATATAGGGGCAGTCCTCTACCCTGGTATATCCAGGGGCCGGGAAGATGGCGAACGGATCAACCACGACAATGCCGGGCTCACCTTTTTGAATGTTCCAGATCGCCTTTTCAAACGTCGGCCCGTAGATTTCCATGTTCCTGGTGGTTTCCGCCAGTAGTTGATACTGGTTCGTATCCTTCCACCATTTACGAATCTTTGCTGTCAACCTATCGGCGGCGGAAACTTCTTCCTCGCTTTGGCCCTCGTCCATGTCCCGCGAAAAATCGAGGTCCACCACTTCGGCCGAAGGGTCCCTTGCCGTGATACTCGCAACCGTTCTTTCCACGTTGGCAAAAAACAGGTTGACGCTCATAAGTGTTTTTCTGATTTTGTTCCAGCCGATATTGGTTCTGTGCTCGCCACGGTAAAGCCGGTAGTTTTGCAGCCACCTTTCCCGAAGTTGCAGGCGGTCGCGGTTATCCCTTGCGCGGGCAAAAAGCTCCCATGCGAACCGAGCCACTTCCGCCCTGGCCTCGTCGGTGTCGCCAGCCGGCGGCGTGTTGGTCAATGACCATTTGCTATCCGTGGGCATGAGCAATCCTTCTATGGTTCACAAGGCCGGCCATCGTCCGGCATCCCTTGCCGCAATCAGGGCAGACATAAACCGTCTGTCCTGAACCGTTCTGCTGTTTGCAGGAGTGTCCGGGGGAGCCCAGGTCGGAGCGGGAGGTGTTCTCCGATGGTTCCTGGACTGCCCCCGGACTGGCGGTGCCTTCGCCGGTTGGCGGGACCGGCTCTGGCTGGGCAAACTTTGGGTCTTGTAAAACGCTTTTTTCGACCGGCGGCGACACGAGAGGAGCGACAGCCGGAGTCTCGGCAGAAATCGGCCGGACCCTGCCATCCTGCCCAGGTATCGGGGCTCCGCAGTTGGGACATTGCAGCGCGTCCCAGGTGTCGTAAGGCGAGAATTCCGGCCATCCGTACCCCTTCCATGGCTCAATGAGGCGAAGCATACGCCCCTGTACCGGCATGTCATTCCGGTAATGCTCCGTGGTCTCGTGGTGAATGACCTTGCAATTTCTGCATCTTATGAGCATCTGCATTTATTCTTCCCCCTCGGGTTTCCTGGCGTCTATTTCGGCCTGCTGCCGCAGCCATTTTTCGTTCATTTTTTGGATGATAGGCGGCAGTCCCGCAGGCTCGGCATCCGGCTCTCCGGTATCATCCCCGACGTTGAACGCTTCCCCCTTGGGCTGCTTCATGGAAAGCATCGGCTCCCATGGTTCCCGCTTCGTGCGAAAAACCAAATATCCGCCAAGAGAAACCCCGGCAAAGCAGGCTCCAAAACCCATCAGGAACGAAAGAAGCACATGCCAGACGTTCACAAGGCCCCCTTACGGTAGCTTTTCCACCAAGACCGAGTAGATGGTCATCGTATCCGATGCGTGGCCGCTCGTTATTCGGACGGCCACGCTGACCGCACCTCCTGCAAAATTGGTCGTGTCGGTCGAGTTGTCGGCGTCTCCGTCCGCTGCTGTCGCGCATTGCAACGACCCATAAACCAGCTGGTGTGCCCAGTCGGTGTACTCCTGGAGGATAAACCACCCGGAGAAGTCGCCGGAGGTAGCCGCCGCCACATGAAGGACCGCAATCTCGGCGTCATCCACGTACAAGGCCACGTTACCGATTGCGTTGGTCGCGCTTTTGTTCCCGGTAAAGGTGAACCTGTACGCCTGCCCGGCCGCGAACGTGTCGTCCGCTACCGTCACGGTGTACCCGTTGGTATTGGCCGTCTCGCTCAAGGCCGCCGTGTACGCCGTCGCGGTGCTGGCCGCAAGGTCAACCGCAGTTGCGCCCACGTAAGCCTTGATGCTCTGCTGTGTCGCGAACCCGGTTGCAGAGTCCGAGGACATGGTATCCTCGTCATAGATCGAATACGTGGCCCTGGACCCTCCCACCGTCACGGCCTTGTCGTTCAAAGCCGCCGCAAACACCGGCCCGCCCGGAACCATGGCCAACACCACGGCCGCCAGTACGATAAATCCCAAAAAGCACTTTACTCGCTTCATGTTTCCGCCTCCATTGATGGTGTTTTGGCCTGGTCAATCCAGGTTAAAAGCCGTATCTCCTTTACCTCCTGTGCCCCACACAGCGTTCCAGTCCCCGGCCGCCAGCGTAACCGCCTTGGGGGCCATGTTGGTGATCGGAAAATTTAGCAGCGGCATCATGTCCGGATGCCTCAGTTGCGCCAGGCAGTCAAGCCTGTCATCATGTTCGCACACAGGAAACGCGGAATATTCGTTGTCAATAAAGTCCTTTACCTGCTCTATCCGCTTCCCGTCGTACTGCGTCCTTTGGCACTCCTCCGGCAAGTAAATGTCTCCTGCTTCAAATATCGGGACAAGTTTCCTTATCCGGTCGTTCTTCGGCTGCGTACTTGACAAAGTAGTGATATTGAATCGAAAATTCCGCTCGTTTTGCAGAAATTCTATATGCTCGATGTCCGCTTGTAAACCAAATTTTTCGTAGCCCACACCAATCGGCTGATATTTATGCACCAGTCGGAAAAGCTCCTCTGCCCTTTCCGTCAGGTTTAGCCGGTCTCGAAACATTTCCAGAATGTAATATTTGCGGTCACTTCCAAGCCCCACCACAAACATGGAAGTATAGTCGTTCGTCTTCTTCTTCTCCCCGGCAGGGTCCACAAAGATGTAATTGTTCAGATGTTCCCATGACTTTGCATGCCATTTCTTGATCCAGCTAGGAAGAAACGACTGAATCCCTTCCGCCACCGGATTAAGCAACATCTGGCACGCATAAACGTAAGGCCCCATCTCCCGGCGCTTCGCAGCCAGCGCCTCCGCAGAAAACAACACCGGGCGCCCGGTCGCTGTTCCGTCATGGGTCGCCGGGTGTATCCTTGGGGTGAAACCGCCCTTGTTCTGAATGGCCTTGTACGTGTCCGCAAAATGATACCGCGTCCCGACCACCCGCGCCTTGCCATCTTCAGACGCCAAGTTCCGCGAAAGCTCCCACGCCTCGTTCGTCTTGCGTATCTGTTCCGGCGTCGAAACCGACTCCACCGTCACTACGTCGTCGTAAACGATGAGCTTGAAGTGCTTCGCCGTCGGCTGCCCGTCCACCAATCCCCACGCCTCTACCGTGGCTTCCTTCGGGTTTCCCTTCCGGCGAACAATTATCCCGTTATCTTCCGACCAGGTGGGCGCTTCCTTCTTCGGGTCTTCAAAAAGAACGTCCGCAAAGATGGTTCTAAGCCGTGCATTTCCCTCAAACTCTGCCTTGATCTGCCTCAAAAAACCCTTAGCTATCGTCCTCGTATGCGAAAAAATCCCGATTGTAATCTCGGGATCGTTCAAAATATCCTGAATGGTTTTGCCAAACGTAATGGCGGAGCTTTTAAAATGCCCCCTGGCCCATAAGTCTATTCGCTCATCCGGCTCCTTCTGCACCTCTCCGCACCGGTCAAAAATCCAGTTCCGGCGCATGTCCACCCGGCCAAGCGCATAAACCATCAAAAAATACAGGTCATTCAGGCATAAATACCTGTAAACCTGAGCAAGCGCTACCCCGCCCACACCCAACGCCGCGTCCATCGCCTTCTTGTACGCCTTCTCCGTCTGCACACGGTCACGCCACAAACGCGGGTTCATCAGCCCGCATTCCTGTAAAATTTCCACCGGCGTCATCGTGGATTGGTTACCCAACGGCGTCTTTCTCGTCCGGCCGGCAAACGGCCTCGTCCGTAATCTCAACCCCCGCGTCTGCCTCTATCTGCATCACATCACCACCCACGGCGGCTTCTTCTATCGCCGCATCAACCACGACACGGCCAAGTTCCGCCAACGGAGCGGAAAGAACCTCCTTCAGCTTCTCCATAAAATCGGCCCCACCCGACACCTCAACCCGCTTCTTTCCGTAAGCCGGGTGCCGACCCTCCAGTGCCATCTGTAGATAGCGCGGGTCAAAAACCGCCGGCCAGTCCTTCGGTATTCCGTTTATTGCCCGGTCAAAAAGAGTGTCCTCAAGTAGGTCTATGTGCTGCAAAATCGCATCCTCGAACGCATCTTTAAACTCCTGGTCCTCACGAAGCCACTGATGAAATTCCTTCCACGAAGTCCTCGAAGCCCGGCATGCGCCCCTCCGTGTCCCGTATGTCGCCGCACCCTCTAACGCAAGAATTTTCCTCTTTGCCAGTCTATCCGCCTGCTGCTTCGCAAACTCCTCTACCTCGATTTCGGCCGCGACAACCGCGTCGCCAGCCATAGTCGCAAGCCTCTCCGCCTTCTCCGCCATCCGGCAAGCTCGGTTTTTCTTGACCTCAAGAAGGCTCACTTTTCCCACCCCAATATCCAATAAGATTAGCCTTATCGCCCCCTTATCACATAATTTATCACCAGGTCAAGGAAAATGTTGCAGGAATGCAACGCGAAGCTTACGGACAAAATTACACAAAAAAACCGGCTGCCTTTTTGTCCATAAACCAAATATGCGAAAATCCGTGCACACGTTCTCGCCTATCCCAGTCTCACATCCCAAACCCCCAAAAACACGATCTCAAAGCTACTAGCGGAATAGACGTAGTTGGTAGTTGTATTTAATCTGTTAATTCGTGCTAGATTAAGAGATATAGGTTAGTTAGGGGGTGTGGGGGGAAGGAAGGGAAAAGAACCTTAACATTCCCGCCTCCCATCACCCCCAAAAATATAGAAAATTTTTCCGGAGGATTTCGATCATAGGGGGGCCTGTAGGGTAGGTACTTCGGGTTGGCAGAGGGAGAGGAGATTTTATACACAGCGATACTCCCCATTTTAAAATCTACAACTTCGTTTTTGCCACCCCCCGTGAGCCTCAGATTGCCGCCTCTGACTTCCTGTGCCCTCGCTGGATGGCGCCGACACCTACCCGGCAGGGCAAACCCACAGGAGCGTACCTATAACCTCTCCACGTCACTCCTGCTTGACGACAAGGGCAAGTCCTTGCCGCTGTAAGGCTCGCTTGTCGCCACGCCCCCGCAAGCCAGGCGTAACCCATTGATATCATTACCAAACCATCAAAAGTTTACATATTGTTTATTATCGGACATTGGACATAACAGCTTGATATTCATAGATAAACCACATTGCCATGACGCGCAACCGTGACGCAGTGCGGCAATCGGCGAGCTATCCGGCTCCACCACCAGGTGCCTATCTACCCGGCATCTGGTGCGCGCCCTGGCACAAGATAGCCCCTGTGAGCTCGTGTAGCCTCGATGGATGGCAGATCGTGCGCAGAGGCATCTCTTGCCTGCCCTGCGTAGTCCGCGCCTCTAAAACGGCTGATACCCAATGGCGGCAAGCCTCTTGCCCTGGTTTAGCCTTCCCTAAGAATGTTAGGCAAGGCTAACATTTTAGAATATTTTTTGAAGGCCGAAATGGCTGAGAGCTAATGATACCAACGGTCTTGAAAATCTACGACCGGTAAAAACTTTTGGCTTAGATAAAAACCAGTCCTTTGCACTATTGCAAAGCCTTAAAGCCCCTGCTATCCTCTACTCACGATCAAGCAGGCATTGGGCAGGCTTGGCAAAAAGGAGGACACCATGGTAATTGAGGTAAACGGGATTGAGTATCAAGACGCCAGGGCCGCAAAAAAGGCCATGGCAAAGGCCGAAAAGGCCGAAAGGGCCGAACGGGAAAAGCAAGATAAGAACCGCGCAACGGCCAGGTTGTATGCGTGTGAGAGCTTGGCTACTATTATTTCGGAATTAGGCTTTCGGGCTGAAAACGGCCCGGAGAGAATAACGGGCTGGTCTCGCGTATCGCCAGACCGAATTATCCGGGAAAATACCACGTACCACGTAGAAAGCGCAAAATTTTGCGTAGTCGAATACTATTCGACCTTTGAAAGCGTCAGATACGAGCATTATGGTGTAAAACCGGCGGAAATACTGGAAAACGCGGCCGGCCAAAACCTGGCGGTAAAGCTGGTTGATACTGATCCTCCGGTCAGCCAGACCAGCATAAATACCTGGTATGCAATCGGGGTTTTTTCGGGCGAAGTCTACTTTTTGGCAATCCCGGCCTTCATAGCAGAACACATTGAAAAAATTAAGTTTTGGGAAAGGTAATCCACACCGCGCCCGGCCCGGGGCCTTGTACCGGGCGGAGGAGTAAACCCATGCCTGACCTGACAATCAGACAGATAGCGTACCGATGGGGAGTGAGCACGCAGCGAGCGGCGGAATGCCTGGAAAAGGCCGTCGCCAAGGGGCGGTTGACCCGGCGGAAGCTTAGCATAGGGCGAACGGACCCCTGGGTGTTCGACGAGGAGGAGTTTCTCCGGTGGGAAAAAATTTACAGGAGGGGGTAGCGATGAACCGCGTAAAAAAACTTGCCGCCATGATCGGCGCCTCATGCCGTGAACACCGTGCGGAAACAGGGACAGATTACTACACACTAAGGCGGGGTCGGCGCGAATTTATTTTGCGCGTGGCCAGCCATGGGCAGTGTTACGGCGGATGTGACGCGAGTGTTGACCCTGACGGCGTAACATGGAAACAGGCCAAGGCCATGATTTTCAAACGCTTCGGCGTGCGAAACGATACGCATGCGCGAAAAATGGCGCTTCGGTTTTTGGCTCTCTACGACGCCTTCCAGGATTTGGCCTGGCGCAAAATAGCGCCACAATTATACTATCGTGCTGACCACAAGCGGGCAGATTTTTTAAGAATTCTGAAAATAGGAGGATAACCCATGCCCTTCGAAATGAGGACAGACGGCCTGGATTTAGAATCAGGAGACGGCCACGTAGACACATGGCTGACCTGTCGACCCGCAACTGAGGAGGAGGAAAAAATCTGGGAGGACGCCGTACGGGCGACGCGAGAAAAAAACGCACAAAGGGCCGCCCTAAACGTCTCTCGTGAATGGCATTTCGAAAACGGCCAGCTATTGCCACCCGTATCCAGCACACGGATGCTGGATTCATACGATGATCGATATTTGTTGCCACCGAAAACCATTTTTTTGACGCCTGAACAGGCCGCGATTGAGCGGGCATACATGGATGCTCGAACCGCCATCAAAAACCGACCCACGGGGGTGTAAAAAATGGTTCTTGACGCCATAATTTTAACATGCTTCGCGGTCCTGCTGGTACTGGTGGGGGTCGGAATAGGCCGGGAACTCGAACGATAGGGGAGGAAACACCATGCTTTTCACGACTTTGAGACGAATACAGGCGCACAACCCGTGTAAATCGGGCTGGAAAAAACTTTTGACCGGCCTGAGTAAAACGCAGGCCGACGACGAACCGCTGGCGTACGCCAAGATCGTGGAGATCAACGGTCTCGATGACGCCCTGTGGGCGTGCCGGGCCGAGCCGCAGCACGACAGAACGTGGCGGCTATACGCTGTCTGGTGCGCACGGCGGGTGCAGCACTTGATGAACGATCCGCGTAGCGTCGCGGCCCTGGACGTGGCAGAGCGGCACGCCATGGATGCGGCGACGGACGAGGAGCTATTGGCTGCGAGGGAGGCTGCGTGGGCGGCTGCGAGGGAGGCTGCGTGGGAGGCTGCGAGGGCGGCTGCGTGGGAGGCTGCGAGGGCGGCTGCGTGGGAGGCTGCGTGGGAGGCACAAAAAACCGAGTTTATGCGGATAGTCACGGGCGGTTAGCCTACCCGCCGTAAGCATTTCTATTCTAAGGGGCCTGTAGCCTCTTTTACGGGGTTGCAGGCCCTTTCCGCTACCTTACCATTGCTTTTTGATTTTGTGGCCCCTACGTTGCCCCTGCTTCGCCTGCCGGGGTGAATTGAAGGCCTTTAGGGCGGTGTTTTACCCGCCGAAAAGGGAGATGGTCTCGGAATCGAGGGCGGCTTGGCCGCCGAGCATGCGAACCGTGAGGATGGTCCGTGGCGTGCCGCCATAGATTTTCTGTGCCCGGAAATACTGGCAGACTTGGGAATCATCGCGCCATAAAA
>Ga0208958_1003294_pt1 | contig 12713 bp, 15 predicted proteins | sample RifOxyB1_FD_184032 | JGI IMG/M metagenome (GOLD analysis project Ga0208958, IMG submission 184032) | Soil microbial communities from Rifle, Colorado - Rifle Oxygen_injection B1 (SPAdes) | ecosystem: Environmental > Terrestrial > Deep subsurface > Rock core/Sediment | place: Rifle, Colorado...
AAATGGCACAAGCATATGCAAGAATTACCAGTTATATAAAATCCATGAGATATCAAGGATACTCGGCTCTTCAAGCAATTGGGCTTGCGATGTCAGGAAAATTTGCAAATAATGGGTGAGCAGTTACATTTAATTTTAATTATATCTGTATCATTTATTTTTTTTATCGTAATCAGAGAATTAGTTATGTGGTATTGGAAAATCAATAAAGGAATTAATCTTTTAGAAAATATTTTAATGGAATTAAAACAATTAAACAAAACTGAAACCACCGTTACAGAAGAGGTTTCAATTACAAAACTAGGCACAGATGTTGGAGGCATTCCAACAATTTAATTTAATTCGTTTTAAATTAAATATTTTTTTCTCACTATGTGACTATTAGCTTCCGATCTGTTAAAATTAGCTGTGAATTAAAGTGGTTACAGCAGTCCAGTCTGCCCGACCATTTTTCAAAACGAACCTGCGACCAAAAAATCGTTCTAAAATATTAAAAACACATAATCAAAATTGCGGTTCGCCCAACATCTGGTGTGAGGTGCGGTCAAGGTGGCGAACCACTATTAATTTATTTCACAACTTAGAATTTTAAAATATTATTTATTTGGTACAGGAATTGGAGACGGAATTGGCTGATCAGAAACAAATAAAGGATATTCCTTCATATCGGTCCCATAGTAAAAAATACCATATCTATAAAACCATCCTCTTGATTGAATTCTGTTTGGAGATCTTCCATTGTAAATGAAATTTATAACAATTTCTTTGCCTTCAGCATCTTTGGTTAATCCTATCATGTTTAGAATTTTTTGTGATATGTGACTTTGGGAAGAACCGTTTTCAAATAGGTGAATAATTTTAAATAATTCAATTGGGCCTTCAGCTGTATTTCCAGATTTTTCGTTAAGCCAAATAGGAATGGCAGTCTGTCCAAGATTATCTTTTAAATACAATGTATAACACGTTGTAAGAGCTTCATTCTTATCATTAGGTATCGGATAGACACAATTACCGCTTAAAATTTGCTGCACTTCTGTCGCAGGGTATCTGCCAGTAAACTTAAAAAAAATCTTTGCTATTACGTCATGTTCTATTCCTAAAACACTTGGCAAAAATTCATTCCATTTTAATGGTTGATAAACAAGTTCACGCCCCCAATCTATGGAAGTTAGACGTTTATCATCATAATAACTATTTGTTACCAAATCATATAGTTTTTCGGAATCCATAATTGTATCTGTAACGTGACCATTGATTCCTAAAATATGTCCAATTTCATGTAATAAAATACCAACAAGCGTTTTACTATAACTCCATTTATAAAGTGGATATTGATAACTAGGATCAGGATCGAGATTAGATAGTCCATATTGATCAGCAACCCATACGTAACCATTTCCCCAGGAGTTTTGATCATAATAAACCCTGTGAGCAAAAGCCGCTGGTCTGTGATAATTTAAAATTTGTTTTGCCGAAATATCTGTATGAACTCCCAAAAGAAAAGTCAAATCTTCATTGCCGGTGCAATTTTTTATGAATTCAACATCTGTAACAATATCTCCAAAAACAGGGCCTCCCGACTGTTGAAAGACATCTTTATCAATCATATATTTTTTCCAAATACTAAAGGCAGTTTCAATTGCAATTTTTGTTTCATCTTCGCTTTTACCAAATCTTTTAGACACTTTCTGGCAAACTGTGATTTTACGTTCGCTTCCTACATGTCTATTGATAAACCATGCACTTCCCTCTTGCACTGGAACATTATCCACTCCATTTCCTCTCTCTTGACCTGCTAATACACCATTTATTGATGAAAGGAAAAAATATATAACCAAAATTGCAAACTTCATATTTAACACTCCCTTATTCTATTGCTTTTGTAATTGGTATTAATTGGATATTTAAATTGTAAACCTCTGTTTGGTTACCTGACTCCATTATATTGGCAATTCTTTTTCTAAATTCCCTAATCTCTTTTTTTGCTTTTTTTAGCTTGGAAAGATCAATTGCCATAGTAATTGAAGAAATATCTCTAAGTTTTACGGGGACTTCTTCCAGCGATGCAATACTTTGTTCAAGGCTTTGTTTGTGTGATTTTTGTAACGCCCTAGACTCAACATCTTCGCTGGTTGAAAAACTTTCTTTTGATAATTTATATTTTCCATTTTTATTAGTAATCATTTTTAGTTTGAGAAGTCTTTGAATAGCAAAGTTTACTTCAACGACAGAGATACCTAATCTCATGGCCATCCATTTGTGATCAGATCTAAAATTTTTTGTTTCTATTAAACTTAAAATTGCAAAATGGTGCCAATCTGCAATAACATTAAATATATCTTCTTTAAGAATAGTTCTTTTTTTATAACCTTTAGAAACATGAATCATTTTTATATTTTTTTCTGCAATAGCTTTTAAAAAATTTGCAGTTTGCAAGGGGGATAAAGAAAGCTTGTGAGAAATTTTTTCTCCCACTGCGATTGTTAATTTTCTTTTGCCAGAAAAAATCTCGGATAATCTGCCAGGAGGAATTTCCAGGTATTTAGCAAAGCTTCTCAAGGAATACCTTGAATTATTGCTAATTCTGTTTTTAAGTTCAGACTCTAAGAGTTGTACTGGATTATTAAATTGTTCAAATTCATAGTTCTTGGAATATTTCATAAAAACATTTATGCATTGAAAAAAGTGTACTGTCAACAGTTGTGGGAACAAAGTGTTCCCACCGATCCCATTGATATCAAGATTTTATTCAAACATGATAACTCAAAACTAATCTGATGAAATTATTATGCTTTGAATTGAAACAAGGTGTATAAAATCAGACATATTTTTAAATACTTTTTAATGTTCATAAGTCAGTTAAAGTCATTATTGAGATTAATGCGAAAGATAAGATACTCTATAAACCCTTTCACTATTTTTTGAAAGTTAACTCTGATGAAAACTTAGATAAAGGAGAAAGCCCCCTATCTAACTTTATCAAAGTCTCTTTCTCAAATTTTTGAATAAGTTTTGGAGCAAGATAATTCCCCGATACCAATAAAATAATTGCCGCCACTATTTCCACTACTATTTTCATGCTTGTTCCTCCCGTGATTCACGTTTGATGATGGCAGCAACAACAGACCTATCCCACTGGCCACCAGCTTTACTTTTAATATTTTTATCATTTAAGTGTTTAGCAATTTGCCGCTGTGATTTACCTTCGCCACTTAATTTAAGAATAAGTTTAATCACACTCTGTTCTTTCTCATGAGATATAAGTTTTCCCCGAACAAGGCGGACTCCATATTTTTGCCGTAATGGTTCCAAAGATTTTGGCCTGGTGATCTGGCCTTCTTTAATAGCTTCCAATATAGATGTTTTAGGCCAGGCAGATTCCGTCAACTCAACAATATCTCGCAGCGAAAGACCTAAATCAATATAGAGTTTCCGTAAAATTCCGTAATTTTTCGCGGGAGCGTTTAAAAAATGTGTAGTGAAAACAGAAACATAACTTACATCTGATAGCGGTTCGTCTAGCGTTTGGGTTGCCCGACCATTTTTCAAAGCGAACCTGCGACCAAAAAATCGTTCTAAAATATTAAAAACACATAATCAAAATAGCAGTTCGCCCAACATCTGGTGTGAGGTGCAGTCAAGGTGGCGAACCAAAATTATGGATCAAAAACACAAAGCCCTTATGTTGACTGGACTCAACACTTTTGTTGACTCATTATTGACGCCACAATTTGTTTATAATAACGTATCAGTATGCTGAAAAATGATTATCAAAGAATATTAAAGGAAGAGTTAACTAATCGTTGCAATAAGAACAGATCATATTCGCTCAGAGCATTTGCTCGCGATTTAGATATAGAGCCAGCCCAACTTTCCAGGGTTCTTAGTGGAAAACAAAATATTTCAGTGTTATCCGCTGAATCTATTTCTCAGAAAATTTTTAACAACAATAAGCAAAAAAAATATTTTATTTCTCTTGTTGAGTATTCGCTTGCAAAAAAACCAGAAAGAATCAAAGAGGCCATAAATAAGGTTAAAAAATATTCCATGAAAAACTCTGCAACATCACTAGAGTTAGAAGCGATGTTGATAATTTCTGAGTGGTATCATATACCAATAATGGATCTGTGCACTTTACCTCATTTCAAAGCAACAATGCATAAGATTTCAGAATATCTTGGACTTAAAATAATTGAAACCAAACTTGCAATAGAACGCTTAGAAAAGCTGGGCCTTATTGAAAGAAAGGGAGAGTATTATAAAAAGACCAATTCTAAATTAGCTACCCCCACTGACATTCCAAGTTTAGGAATACGAAAGTTTCATAAATCAATGATAGAAAAGGCCGTTACTTCGATTGAAGAACAAAATATAGATAGACGCTATATTACGTCAAAGACAATGACTCTCTCTCGAAAAAACTTATCCAAGTATAAGGAGCAAATACAGACTTTTCTAGAAAATATAAGTGAACTTAACCAGGAAAATGATGAAAATCATGATTCATTATATCAACTTAATATACAACTTTTTGATTTAAAAAAAGGAAATTTAACATGAAAAACTTTCTAGCTTTATTTCTATTTACAACGATTATATTCTCTCAAGCTTATGCCGGTGGTGAAACCGATATTGGTAACGGCATGCGAGCATACACCTCTTATAATTACGGATACACTATTCATTTTTCGAGTTTACTAAACTTTAAAGAAATTCAAGATGGTATTGTAGAAATAAACGACCAAGACCTTGTTCATGATATTTCTCAAAAATCAACATTACGAATTGATCCTGTTGATGAAGATGTTCAAACAAATGAACAGGTACTTGAGTATGCTAAACAGAAATATCCAAGAAGGTTATGGGAAAATTCGAATGGAAGTATTCCAAACTCATACGGTATCTATTCTAAAGAGATCACTACTGACGGCGTGCACTTGATATACTTTATTGTCTCCAACTCACTCACCTTACTTGAAATAAATATTTGGGCAAAAGATACAAATTCTGCAAATGAACTAATTATACCAATCGTATTAACTTTAGTGTTTGAAAAACCAACTGGGTATGATGCTTATCAATTTGTTAAAGGATCTTGGTTTGAATGGAAAGAGATAACCAATCACATCGACGATTATGGAACTTCGCAGTCCATAACTTATGAAAAACTTGAGGTTGTAGACGTCATACCAGAAGGCATATTATTTAAGTGGATCTTTAAATATGATTATGTTTCATCTCCAACGATTTACAAGTTTTTATATAACCAAGTAACAAAAAAATCTTTATGGTGTGATGATGGGCACGAGATAATTACAGAAAATGTAAATAATACCGGCGGATGTTATCTGAAAAATTTCTTATGGTGGCCGTATTCAAATGTATCTGCAATTATTTTACGTGAAAGCATCAAAGTACCTGCAGGATTATTTGGCTCATATAGAATTAGTTACCCTGGCGAACCGATCGATAATCCAAACTACTCCTGGTATTATTCCACTCCAGGGCCAATGAAAAGCATATTAGTAAAGGAATCATTTCATTATGAATTTAATGATAATAGTACTATGTTTGGAACAACTGAATTATATGATTATTTTTTGCCATCCCCGATATAGCTATTGAAAGGAATACACTGTATGTGAATATAATCATTTTATCAATTACAGTAAGTGTTAGTAGATAAAACGAAAATTCCAGCGCAATGTTATAAGCGGGGATACTCAATGTACGCTTCCGTTATTTTTTACGAGTTAACCCTGAGGAAAACTTGGATAATGGAGAAAGTCCCCTGTCCAGCTTTATCAAAGTTTCCTTCTGGAATTTTTGAATTAGTTTGGGAGCAAGATAATTCCCCGATACTAACAAAATTATTGCCGTCACTATTTCCACTACTATTTTCATGCTTGTTCCTCCCGTGATTTACGTTTAATAATGGCAGCAACAACAGACCTATCCCACTTACCACCAGTTTTACTTTTAATATTTTTATCATTTAAGTGTTTAGCAATTTGCCGCTGCGACCAACCTTCACCACTCAATTTAAGAATAAGTTTAATCACACTCTGCTCTTTCTCATGAGATATAAGTTTTCCCCTAACAAGGCGGACTCCATATTTTTCCCGTATTGATTCCAAAGATTTTGGCCTGGTGATCTGGCCTTGTTTAATAGCTTCCAATATAGATGTTTTAGGCCAGGCGTATTCCGTCAACTCAGCAATATCTCGCAGCGAAAGGCCTAAATCGATATAGAGTTTCCGTAAAATTCCGTAATTTTCCGCGGGCGCATTTAAAAAATGTGTAATAAAAATAGATACATAATTGGGTTGAGTCAGTGGTTCGTCCAACGTTTGGGTTGCCCGACCATTTTTCTTAAATTTCAAATACTTAAAAATAAAAACAGCGTCTAATCGGACGCTGTAGACGCGTTATGCAGCTACCTTATCTTTCAACTCACTCTTCGTTGGAAACCAATCTTCTTTTATTTCTACTTCTTTATCTTCATAATCAGTAATCTCATAAAGACTTTCTACATCTTTAATTTTTAAAATTTTTGCAAATTTCATCTTCATTATAATTTGTTTTTCTGGTGACATAACTCTTGCTTGCCCAAACAATTCCATCTTTGAAATTTCAAAACGATCAACTTTTAAAAGTTTTCCCATTTCTTCTTGGGTCATATCAAAATACTGTCTTAAAAACTTTATATGTTTTTTAGATAAAAGTTGTTTTGAAGTAACTAAGTTGGTTGCAATAATTTGATCTAAAATATCTGTAAATGAAGATACGTAGTGAACAGCACCACATTTAGGACATTCAACCATCAAAAGACAAGGTACTAAAACAGGGCCTAGCGCTGAGCCCTCATAATATCCATTAATAGAAAATCCTAATTTGAATTTACCATTACAACCATGCTTTAAATGAGCATCCTGATAATCATTTAAATTAACCTTAATTTTTTTTCTAATTTCAATTTTCTTACCAGATTTCACGTCTTATCTCCGTTTTTGCTGATTTTTGTTTTTTATCATCAATTATATATGCTGTTACTATAAAATCTTTAGGTCTTCTTTCCCTAACTACCACAACAACCTCTACCCACTCTTCCCTATAAGTTGCTATTGGACTTGATTGCATATCTGTCCACTCAAAATCTTTAATAATCCCCTTAACAGCAATTTCTATTGGCGGGCCTTCATTACTTGTATCAAAATTCAAATCTCCTTGAGAAATGACCGCCGCAATATCTTCATCAGCTAAAGCACTTCTTTTCGGATTCTTTAATATACCTTTTGCAATATGTGATCTATCAATCATAAATCCATTGTTAAAGGACTTCCGACTTGAACACTTCGTTTGGCATTTCTTATGAAAAAGCTCAAACCTTCTTCTTATCACACGATTTAAATCCGCAACCTTACTCATAATCTTAAGTTACTCCAATGTTGTGATTTTTACAACATGATGATAAAAATGACAAGCAAACAAATATTGTTTTATCCCAATATCTCTCTAATTTCAGTAATAAAAAAACAATCCGATTATTTTTTCATCTCTAGCTTTATTTATTGTTTTAACAAAAAAGGAGTTTTTTGATGGGATACTATGTAAGATTATTAAAGCAGAAAAAAACGGATCCTAAATGGAAGATTCAATTCGTCTCATACAAGAAGGAGCATCAAAAGGTAAAATCAAATGCCAAAGAAAAAAAACGTACATGGGATATCCCCAAGGAAAGATGGGGGAAAATAGGTTTTCATTTAGGCATGAGTTTTCAGGATGCTCAAGCAAGAGTTAAACAACTAAATTGCCAGATCAAAATCAAAAGACAAGAAGAACATATTTTTAAATATCACGAAATAGATAAAAAAATGCGCCTTAAATACGACTCTATGTTTCCCGACGAGTTTGTTGCAGAATTTGAAGAAAGATTCATTCGCCCGTGGGGCATTTTATCCAAAAAACAAAGAAAAAATAGGACTACGAGAAGACTTGTTTTATGGCGTGCTGTTCAAAAATTAATCACAACAATCCATCTTGAACCCACTGATTGGTTTTATAATACCTATGAAATATATGATTATTTTTATCAGCAAAAATTAAGCCTTGGTTATATCCAAAGCATTTTAAAACTTTCAAACCTATGGGGATATTTTATTTCAAGAAAACTGAGTAAACCTTTCAACCCTATCCCACATCCTAAAGGTTATGAAAGACAAAGATTAATTGAGGTCTACTATCAAAAAAAATCTGCAAGAAGACCATCATCTCCAATTACTCCTAATGATTTAAATATTATTAAAAATAAAATCAATCAGGAAAATTTTAATTGGTTATTTCTTAGTGTATGGTTAGGTCTAAGGCCAATGGAAATTGATCTTCTTAAAGATGATCATATGTGGATAATTGACAACTTACCTTCAAATAAAAAGGTTCTTTGGGTATTTCAAACGAAGATCATTGCCCTTCCTCCGGAAGATCGATGGAAACCAATACCCATTATTTTTGATGAACAATTCTTCGCTTTAGAAATTATTAAAAGCAAATATTTTAAAAGACCGCTCGTTAAAACCATCAAATATCATATAAGCTCAAATGCTAATTTATACGGAGGAAGAAAAGGTTTTGTAGACCTAATGTTATCAAGAGGTCAAAGATTAGAAAACATATCAATATGGATGGGTCATTCTACATTAAGTCGGACTTGGAGAAGTTATAAAAATAAAAGAGTATATCATTTTTAGAAAAGTAATCTTGATCCTATTAAAACCAATCTACATAATTCATTGTTTCGAGGCCCTGTAGCTTGTCGTCCACGAATTGGTACTCGTTCTATTTTCTACGATCCGCAATTTTGTATAGCACTAATCAAGCTTTTTATATAAGACTTCAACCTCTTCAATAATTTTTACCATAAACAAGCAAACACAATCTTTGTTTAAGTTTTTTTACTGTTTTTTTTCCCCCAGGAAAACGTCATTAAATAATGAAGTTTCCTTGGTGATTTATCCAATCAACCACCCATTGAGCAACCTCATGCAAAGCAAGATTGGTTGTATCGAGAATTTTTACATTCGCAACCTCTTCATAGCTTCTAAGAGTAGATAGTCGGGTAAAATCCATAATACCGGCAGCATATTCTTGGATAACATGCGGAGTCCATTGTGGATCTTGGTGATGCATACGAAGCCAAGCAAGCAGGCATCTTTGCCATCGCTCAATAATTTCTGTAGCCACTTCTCGGTGGATTCTTGGCGCCATTTTTTGTCAGCGCCATCGGGTACACCGATGTCATCAAAATCATAAACGGCGATACCATCTCCCAACAGCTCTTTCAAATAAGGCATAACTGCCGTTTTACCGCTGCCACTGGCACCACCTATAAAGTATAATCTCATAAAACCTTCCTAGTCTTGTCGGCTGGAACATTTACCTAGTTCAAAAATATTTTAAATTCTCTTCAAACTTTTTTATCATAAAAGGTCTAAAACGTGAGTCTTTTTATTTATATTTTACTACTAAGTAAATTGGCTTATTGTCGGTTTTTTTTATTTTTTTAAAGCCTCAATACACATGAAAGTTGGAATTTTAGAATACCTTTCAAATTTCGCCGGATCTTTTTCTTTAAGCGCCACAATTGGTTTTGTATCAAACATATGTTTTATTACAAATCCAGCATTAGTTAAAGGATTAATCATTTCTTCAAAAGAGCGATAGTAATCTGGGACAATCACAGGCTCTTCATTAAATCCTCTCCATGTTGCTTCAACATATTGAACCCCAAATGCTGATTCAGGTTTATACCATAAGTAAGCACCCAGTGGATGTTGGACCGTGAAAACAAGTCGTCCATCTTTTTTTAAAACTCGAAAGAACTCTTGTAGCGGAATAGACCAGTCTTTTACATAATCAATGGCCAAAGATGATGCAACAATATCAAATTCATCTGATTTAAGAAAAACGAGAGGTTTTGCCATATCTGCAACAAAAAGCTTGGAATTTTCTCCGAGTCTTTTACGAGCAAGTTCAATCATTTTTGGGCTGATATCAAAACCTGTAACATTTGCTCCTTGTAAAACTAGATAACTAGAAAGTATTCCCGGGCCACATCCAGCATCAAGAATTGTTAAACCTTGAACTTGTCCTAATTGTTTGCGGATTGCAGGATGTTCAATGTATCCATTTTCTGCTTTAGTTTCCGCAATTTTTGAATAAGATTCTGCTAGTTCTTCATAAGCTTTTAGTGCAATTGGTTTTTGTTCTATCATGAAATGAAGTTTCCTTGGTTAACAGTAAGTGAATCCCCGAAATTTACTTAGTAAATTGTTTTGATTATCATACAAATAACCCAATTTACCAAGGAAAAGTATGTTCAACTATACCTATCATGCCTCAATCCAAAGTGGATTAAAAATGATTTATCCTAAAGAATCAACTCATGGCAAATATGTCTACGCAACTGACTACATTGGAATCGCAGCCGCTTACCTAGGTAGATGGAATGATTTTGATTTTGCTCAAGGTATTAAAGACGAGAAATTATATTTAGTCGAACGCTATAAGGGAGCACTAGAGAAAATCTATCGCGGAGAACAAGGTTCTATTTATAAGATCTCAAGAAATGGCTTCCTTGAAGGCAAGACTCCCTTTACAGGAGAAATAGTTAATCCAAATGAAGTAGACGTTATTGAAGAAATTAAAATCACAGATAGTTATGAATATTTAAAAGATTTATTTGATAAAAATGAACTCGATTTTTACGAATTTCCAAACAGACCTAAATCTATTCCCATTGATGATTCTGACATCGTTGCTAAAGCTGTAAAATTGATAAAGTCTAAACCTAACGGGACAGCTTATAAGAAGTTTATTGAACTTCATCCAAGTCTAAAAAATAGACTTGATGAGATGCTGTGATTTTTTATTGAAGATAAAGCTAAAATTGCAACCAAGGAAACTTCATTGGCACTGCTCTGATCTGCAAATCAAAATTCCTTAAATTTTATTCTCGTATCGGAGTTAATGTTTTACCTAATTTATTTTTTTGTCATCATCCAAATCTGAACCAATCCATGCATGAAAAACCATGAATTATGATGAAACAAGATGAAATACCAAAAAGGAAAAATCTTTGTTGTTACCCACAGTTAGTTAATATCATTAAACTTTTAAAAACGTAGGCACGATGCCAGTCTGCCCGACATTTTCCTAAGCGAACCAGCGACCAAAAAATCGTTCTAAAATATTAAAAACACATAATCATAATTGCGGTTCGCCCAACATCTTGAGTGAGGTGCAGTCAAGGTGGCGAACCACAGTAACAAATTATTTATTTAAATCTTTTTTCTCTTTAACTTTTTTTCAAAATATTCACATTCATTCAATGACTATCCCTTAGGACATTTCAAATATTTTTAATTTGCGACATTAGTTTAGAAAAAACAAATATATGATTAGTCTTCGAGGATACACATTACCTCATCAAAATCCCCTAGTGCGATATTGTTTTTAAATATTTTAATCGAAGGATTTTGATATGGAGTTTTGTCTATCTCATAGAAAAACCTATCATTTGTAGCATAATCAGATAATTCAAGTTCTCCTTTGCTGGAGATTGCACCATCAAAATTGATAAGATCTTCTGCTTCAAAATCAATAACTGAAGATATCCTAAAAGGACTAGAATATCCATGTGCATCCGAAAGTAGTAAAGAAAAAGTACCATCCATGTTTGTATAAACACTAAACCCTGTAGATAGTGATGGATTATTTATAGAATTTTTACAGTTAATATAGGAATTTTGCTCGCTCACTCTTAGCTTTGTTTTAGGAGGATTAGTTGAATAAAGCTTGCCAACAAAAAAACGAGTTAATTCTGACGAAAATGGAGTTGATGGATCAATATCATCGTGCAGAGATTTGTAATTTCTTTCAATAAAGTAAATCATTTCATGAGTGAATAAGGCTGCCTGATTTAAAAAATCCATTTCCTGAAAATGAGCTTTATTTATTAGTAAAACACTTCTTTCGTCATTAAAATATGCAATTTGTACCAAGTGACATTCTGGTAATATTTGATAATCCCCATAGTCATTAGTTAAATCTAGGAAAGGTATATCCTCTTGATATATCAATCTTCCTCCATCAGGTTCCATAATAGGTTCACCTAAAAACAGTTTTATAAAAAATTTATTTTTCATAAACCATATATACTGAGAGAGATATTCAAAACGTCCTGAAAAGTAGTGAGTTGCTAACAATTGACTTGCCAAATCAATGGCTTCATTTTGATTTCTTGGAGTAGCTTTAATTTCAAGTCCTTTTATTTTTGCTTCATGAATATCCAAGGTCTCTAAAGTAGATGAACCATCAGCCTGCAAGCAACGAACTCCAACTCCACCTCCCGCACTACTAGTACCAGCAAAAGTGGAAATTGAAATAGATATTAAGACCAACACCCAAATAAGTTTAAGCTTCATATAATTCTCCTTGTTCTATTGTTCTCCATTAAAATGTTTCACACAATATAATTATCTGTTGATTTGAAGTTGAAATTAAGATGTTTGTAGTATAAAGTATTAAAGTAACTGCTCACCCATTATTTGCAAATTTTCCTGACATCGCAAGCCCAATTGCTTGAAGAGCCGAGTATCCTTGATATCTCATGGATTTTATATAACTGGTAATTCTTGCATATGCTTGTGCCATTT
>Ga0208958_1003298_pt1 | contig 12705 bp, 11 predicted proteins | sample RifOxyB1_FD_184032 | JGI IMG/M metagenome (GOLD analysis project Ga0208958, IMG submission 184032) | Soil microbial communities from Rifle, Colorado - Rifle Oxygen_injection B1 (SPAdes) | ecosystem: Environmental > Terrestrial > Deep subsurface > Rock core/Sediment | place: Rifle, Colorado...
GAACCTCTTCGCTAAATCCTCTTTCTCCTAGACCTGCAAATCCTTGAACATTAGGGGAGGTGTGAGTTGAAGTTTCAACTTCATTTAATCTTGCTAGTTGCCTCATTGCTTCTCTTTCTTCCCTGCCATACATCTCAGGTGTAGGAGCTCCTTGCCCCATGCTTCCTTTGGCCTTTCCCATAAACCCAAGTTCAATCTGGCTGGCTCCCTGAAAGATTCTTGTTTTTAACCCTTCTAACTGATCCTTCATTGGAGGGGTTGAGAGACCAACATTTTTAGCACTGACATCAAGCTTTTCAATATACTGCCTGTCTAGACTATGCCAATAATCATTATCAAATTTCATCTGTATTTTTCCTCATCTTCATCTTTTCTTCTTTTTGTAGACTCCTGTCCTAACAATGAACTCTTTGTTGTTCTATAACTTTCCTCTCTTCTCTTTTCCCCTTCTCTTATCATATCGACTGATGAGTCTTTCCCTCTTGTTGCAGTATTGTACGGTCTTTCTTGCTGCCTTCCGTAAATATTTGCTTTTTCTATTTCCTGACTTGCATTATACCTTAAACCTGCTTCTCCATTTTCAGGGATTGCTGTTTTTTCTACTTCTTTTTCTAAACTTCTCCCCTGCTCTTTATTCCTTACTGCTTCCAGCACTAAGACTGCTGTTGTCTGTGCTTCATGAAATGATTCATTGTTAAGGGTCTCCTGTGTTTTTTTGAGTTCTAAAGCAATCTCATTTAATACTTCTTTATCTTTAACATTTTTTATTATCTCTCTTAAATATAAAAGTCTTTCTTGTATTGGAATTTTCTTTAAATCCTTTTTTAATACTTCCCAGGAGTCTTTATTCATAGAGGAGATATGTTTTATGGATATTTAAGTTTATTCTTGAAAATATTTAACTACTTTAAATCAGTTATAAAAATTTATAAATTAGGTTTCATGAAAATAGGTATGGTAAGAAGAAGAAAAATGAGAGTAAGTAGAAGGGCTGTTAATAGACCTAAATCTACTGGAAGACCTACACAGGCAGTAGCTATAGCTGCTTTGATATTGAACTTGGTCTTGCCTGGACTGGGAACAATAGTAGGCGGTAGGACTGGGGAAGGAATTACACAGCTGGTACTCGCCTTAGTTAGTGTACCTTTAATGGTTGTGATTATTGGCTTTCCATTGATGATAGGGATATGGATCTGGGCTTTAGTTTCAAGTATACAGCTCATTAAAGCAGCAGAATAAAATTATTCTCTTAAAAAGAGGTGAACCTGTTTTTTTGCTTTTTCTCTTTTCTTTCTATGCTCTTTTAAGAATCTATTAATTTTTTCTATTAAAATTGATTTTAACTCTCCAGACAACAAATTACCGGATTTATAGCTATTGTAAATTTCTTCCAACTTTTTGTCATTTTCTTCAAAGAGAGTTAAATATTGGTAAGAAATATCTATGTCTGGATTTCCTCCTTTTTTTCTGTGCTCTTCTAATGTGTCTCTGCCACCAGAGAAAGCGTATTTTTTTATTTTTGTTTCTACTGTCTTTTCATCATCTGTTAATGCAATGTAAGATTCAGGCTTACTTGAGGACATTTTAGTTTTTATTCCTTGTAATCCTGGTAGTAGTTTATGGAATGTAAAAGCAGGAAGAGAAAAACCCATCCTGGAAGCAATATCTCTTGTAAATGATGCATGAGGATGCTGATCAAACCCTACAGGGGTTATTGTTGTTTTTATTCCTTCCAGTTGAGGGTAGAGAATATCTGCTGTTTGAGTTAAAGCTGACATAAACTTTTGAGGTGTTATATCTCCGTATATTGTTTTTATTTCATTAAAAGTTGTTTTTGCTGAGGCCAGTTTGCTTAAGTTCATATACTCCTGAACTTTTTTAGGACCTTTGGTCTGGAAATAGAAATTTAAGTTTTTATTTTTTAATCCAAGAGCAATATAGTTTATCAGATATTCTTCGATTGCTATTTTTCTAGCTTCATCTTCTTTAATGTTTCTTGTAAGCTGCGCTTCCAAGTCTGCCACAAGAAGATAGATCTTTGCTCCCAGTTTTTGATAGTAAATTACCTGGTTTATTACCGTCATATGACCTAGATGAAATACTCCTGATGGCATTAAACCAGTAAGGACCGCAAATTTTTTTTTCTTGGCTATGCTTTCATATATTTTATGAAAGTCCTTGTGCCCTATTACCAATCCTCTTCTTATTTCTAATGGAGTGTTTTTTAGTCTTTTTTTGTACTCTGAGAAATCATTTATACCGAACTCTTTCATTAGTTTATTGTAATCTTTTACTTCCTTGAACTCCCATGGATTAAGCATCATTGTAGAATTAAATGATTAGGATGTTTAAAAAACTTATTCTTTCTTTTTGAATCTCTCAGAATCTCTTTTTTCATATTTTTCTATCATTTTTTTCCATGATTCATCCAAACTGATTTTTTGAGAATTTGCTAGGCAGGATAAAGTAAAGATTATGTCTGCTATTTCATCTGCTAATTCTTTTGTTTCTTCTGTTGATTTTTTCTTTTTTTGGCCGTAAATATGATTGATTTCACGTGCTAATTCTCCTACTTCCTCAGATAGCCTTGCAAGAATCTCATGCGGCTACCAATATTGCGGTGTGAATTGAGAAGTCCATTCGTCTACTTGTTTTTGAATATCTTTTAAACTCATTTTAACCCAAATATCGTTTTTATCATGTCTCTCCATGTAAACTCTTTCCCTCTTGAATCTGGAGACTGCGCTAACATGTAAGAGGATAATCTGTTATAACTTTTTGAAACTTTTGATTTTGGAAATAAGTTTGTAACTGCATCTCTTCTACTTTGAGCTTTCCTAACATAATCATCTTCGGGGATTACTGATATAACAGGGAGTTCGAGCATGGATTCAATCTCTTTAATGCTCATGTCATATTTTTTTCTTTTTCTTGTTAACACAATGCCTGCAATCTCTTTGTTAAGCTCCTGCGTTATCCTTATTGTTTTTAAAGCATCTGTAACTGACGGTAATTCAGGATTCAAAACTACAAGAACTTCATCACATGCTTCTAAAGCAGACATTGATTCTCTGCCCAAACCAGCAGCACTATCTATGATAACCCAGTCATAATCTTTTTTTAATCTTGAAACCTGAGTTTTTAATCTGCTAGGATTAACATTTTCTAAAGAGCTTAAAGATATATTTCCTGGAACTATTTTTAATCCAGACCTATGCAAGTACATTGCTTCTTCTATTTTTATTTTATTGCTCAGAACTTCATGAATGCTTTTCGGAGTTACAGGATGTCCAAGATAAATCCCCACATTAGGGGAAGTGAAATTTGCATCTACTAAGATTACATTCTCTTTTTTGTTAAATAATGATAAAGCAAGATTGATAGAAGTAGTAGTTTTCCCTATCCCTCCTTTAGAACCTGATATGCAGATTGCTTTCCCCATAAAATTAGGAATATCTATGTACTTTTAAAACTTACTCTCTATGTAGTCCACAAATTCTTTTGTTTTTTGGTAATAACTGAATAATGTTTCTATATCAACAGTAACCACTTCCCCGTTCTCCAATGTTACAATTAATGCTACATTTTTCCTGAATTCTTCTTTTTTACTGTACTTTGCCCTATCGATCCTTCTTAGCAAATGATAGAATTTGATGAAGGCGGTAATTTCAGTTCTTCTGTAAGTTTTTTTGAGCATTTCTGCCCGAGAAATAGGAGTTAATGGGATCTCTTTAAGCTTTTTTTTGGCTTTTAACACTGTTAAAGCGTGTGTGATCGCAAAATCAAAAGCATAAATAAGCCTTTGAACAGTATTTTTAATAACATCACATGTTTTAGTATACTTCAAAGTTACAAAGATAGAGTGATCAGCTCTCTTTAGTTCTTCACGAGCTTCAGAATCTTCTGACATTTTGTAATACTCCATTTATTTTTATGATCAGAGGTTTAGCTCTTATCAAGTACCCCTTCATTAGGTCCATGGTCAACTCTTCTATTTTTCCTTGTGACGTGTCCCATAAGATGTATTTATCCTTCCTTATGAACTCCATTGCGCTTTTTTTGCGTTGGTGCACCATACTTCTCAGGTCAGTTATTAATCCTACTTCACTTGGACTTATGTTGTATTTTACTGCCAGTGATGCTAATACCTGATGTCTGAGCTCAAAACTTTCTGGTATTGTGTTAATACTCCTGTTTATCTTTTCGTGCTGCAATAGAGCATCCATTGCATTTGTTACTGCACTGCTTAAATTTTCCAATACAGCCACTATCAACTTGTTATCCTTTACTAATGGATATGTGACGTATGCTATGTGGTCTGCTGATTTTAAGTATCTATTTGCTAAATGTAATGATTCTATTGAGCTTTGCATCAATTTTCCTGTAATGATAAAATTGCTTCTGCTAGATCTCCCTCTGATTTTTTTAAAGCCTCTTTAGCTTTGTTAAAGGTAACCTTTGCTTTTTCGGCAACTGTTTTGATATCTTCTTCACTTATAGCGGATTCTTCTGTAACTTCTCCTGTTATTTGAAAACTTTGGTTTCCTCCCATATTAATAAGTGAAACCTGAGGATCTTTTATGACAATATTTTTTTCTTTTGTTTTGATTATTACTTCTTCAGCTTCAATTTCTTCCTGCTTAATGCCGAGCTTTTTCATCATGCCCTGCATTTGTCTTGGGTTGATTCCTGGAAACATTTTATAGATTGTGTAAGATTATTTCGGCAATAATAACAAAGGCTATAGCAACAATTACATATTCTGGTCTTAATTCTATTTTGCTTTTATAATCATCAAAATATCTGACCAGACCACCTTGACTAGAGGGTATGCTTATTCTGTTATCTGCCATTTTGTAGTATATATTATATATGGGCAACTTATATAAAAAGGTAGTGGAAATTTGCTATTTTTAAGTGGGATAGATAATTTTATATTAAAGAATTATTCTGGAAACTTTTTCTTAAGATAGTTCATGGCAGAATTCATAAAAATAAAAATATAGGCAGGCAATAAGCCGTCTTCTGTTAGGTTCTCCACATTTAATGCTTCATTGAAAACCTATCCCAACATTTAACTAAGCGTCTCAAGGACTTGCACTGACTGGGACGCGCCGTTTCAACGTTTCCTTTTATCTATTCAGCTTGTTATCTCAGATTTGTTGCCAAATCCTTCTTAAGCCACATTTTAGGCAATAAAAGGCCGTGCCGTTTCTGAGCGGTTGCCTCCCATTTCTGGGACTTAAGTGAATTAAGCAGCCGTTATATAGTGGACGGACTTTCCTCACAAATATGCGAAGTTGGGTTGCCTACCTATAAAAAAATTAAGAAAAAGTAGTTTAAAAATGTTGTGAATTAGTTGTATTGTTAACTTAACGGTTGGTAATCTATTTAAATTATCTTTGCCTCTTGATTTTTATGCCAGATAATCTTACAAAAGAGCAAAGGAGCTACTGTATGTCAAGGATTACTTCTAAAGTGTTCTAAGTGCTTCAAAGAGCCAAAATCAAATAAAGAGTATTGGATTCCTAACTATTGGCTGTGATTCAAGTAAATTTAATAATCTTAGGAAAATTTGCTACTATATTCCTATTAGTTCTTCTCTTTGTTATGCCATTACTTTTAGCCTATAGTCTAATTTGGAAAGAAAGAAAAATTAGAAAAGAGGTAGTGGATGGGTTCAAAGTTTAGACAAAACCAATTTTTTTAATGGCAAAACCCCAAAATAAATTAGATAACCTGCTGTTAACCTTACATCTCACTATTTCTTTTCTACTTTAAAAAAGTGAAAAAAAAGAGATAGTCATACATAGGCAGATAGGTATAGGACAGAGCTATTAGTAACTGCTGGCTGAATCAGTCGCCGAAGCTTCTGACTTACACCACAGTTCTATCAAACTCGTGTTTTGCGAGCGCTCCCTATGTCTCGTTTTGAGATATCTTTCCTCCTTAGATGCTTTCAGGAGTTATGATTTGAGGCGTAGCTGCTCGGCCTGCCTTGTCAGACAACCGATTACCAGTGGCCCCGGGAGACGGTTCCTCTCGTACTATGTCTCCCTTGCTCTCAGACATAATGCACCCCTAGTAGATATTGAACAAACTGTCTCACGACGTTCTGAACCCAGCTCACGAGCCGCTTTAATGGGTGAACACCCCCACCTTTGGCCGCTTCTGCACGGCCAGGTTGCGACGAGCCGACATCGATGTAGCAAACCGCACCGTCGATTTGAGCTCTTAGGTGCGACCACTCTGTTATCCCCGAGATAGCTTTTCTGTCATACTTAGCCCCCATCAAGGAGGCATAAGGGTTCGCTAGACCAGCGTTTCCGCCCTGTCTTCCTTATAGATGGGTTGACAGTCAGACTGACTTTTGCTCTTGCACTCTACAGAGGATTTCTAAACCTCTTGAGTCAATCTTTGGGCCCTACTGATATATTTTCAGCAGGGTGCCGCCCCAGCCAAACTATCCACCTGTCGGTGTCCTCATTTCTGAGTAAGTGAAGTAAATCATAGAGGGTAGTGTTACACTTTTGTCTAAGCAGCAGCCTGACGACTGTGCCTCGAAGACTCCTACCTACGCTGGACACTATGGTTTGCTTCACAACAACAGGCTATAGTAAAGTTCTACGGGGTCTTTACTTCCCACTAGAGGTCTCTGGCCTCTGCACCAGAATAGTGTATTCAGGGGGCTCTAACTAGGGACAATAAGGACCTCGTTACGCCATTCATGCAGGCCGTCAATCAAACGGCAAGGCATTTCGCTCACATTTGTTACTTTCCCCGTTTGGGTACTAACCTTTATTAAAGGCGAGTATGAATTTCTCCATACTTCCACTAATCGCTTAGTGGGTCGGACCATATCTTAGCATTTAATGCTTCTGGCATATGGTCTCTGAGGATTCTAAATTCCTTTTTACTTGTCTGTTCATTTTGGAAGATAAATTAGCAATTTTATTTAGTCCTTCTTTTGTTAGATGTTGTCTTTCATTCATCAATTTGATAACTTCAGCAAATACTTCAAAATTTTTCTGCTTTGAGGTTTGTAAAGGATATTTTTTGAAGAACTTAACTAACTTGTTTAGATTCTCCAATCCCCTTACTCTGAATTCTTTTCTATCTTTGTGATTTCTACAAATTTGTCCGAATTCAAAGAAGTTTTGTATTCTTTGCAGAACTTTTTCATCTCGTTGATGTTGTACAACCCTGAACTCAGGAAGAACCTGCCAACCTAATGTCATTTTCGGTAGCTTATTAATTGCTACATGAAAACAACCTTCTCCGTCAATGAAGCCTATAATCCATTTGGAATCTAGTCTTTCCTGCTGATTGTCCGCACTCATCACATTTTCACCTAGAATTTAAGGTATGATATTACCTTAATAAATCTTGGGTAGTGTGAGATACTCGGAGTTTCCAGCATATAGCCAGATTTTGTTAAGGCAACTTTTGTGCTTACCTTAAGAGAATTATAGTTATTCCCGCCGTTTACCAGCCCTTAGCACCCTTGAAAGGGAGTTTTAGGTACTGGCACTGGGCAGACGTCACCTTCCATACACAACCTTGCGGTGTTGCGGAAAGCTACGTTTTTGTTAAACAGTCGGGCCCTCTTTGTTATTGCATCCTGTAATCGCACTCATAAGAATACGATCGCAGGAATCCCTTAGACCGAAGACTCGGGACTAATCTGTCGAGTTCCCTTAGTTAGATTATTCCCACTTACCTTAGGCTTCTCACCTAGGGGCACCAGTGCTGGTTCTTGGTACGGATATTAGAGATTCGTGTTATTCCCTTTTCACGGGCTCAAGGCATCAACTGAACCACCAAAGATGGCTGTTTTTACACTTTTCCAGGTTCTCATAGTAAACATTCTCCCCTGGGGTTATGTAATTAGCATTCTTGATCAAATGTCAATCTAGCCGCAAGCGTCAGAAATGACACTTCTGTCGCCATAAGTACTCTAATAGTAGCGGAATCTTAACCGCTTTCCCTTTCCCGGACATCATGTTGTGACTCCAGTTAGGATCGACTTACTCTTAGCTAATTAGTATTGCTAAGAAACCCTTGCCCTTTCGGTATCAGAGACTCTCACTCTGTATAGATCCTACTACTGCCAGGATTCTTATCATTACTGGATTCACTTCTTCTTACGAAAAAGCTTTTTCTCCAGCAACGCACCTGCCTACCACTTACCTTTTAGGTAGTCTGTAATATCGGTAACCTGTTTAGCCCCGTCCATCTTCGAGGCATATTCCCTTGACGGGTGCGCTATTACGCGTTCTTTGAAGGATTGCTGCTTCTAAGCAAACCTCCCCGCTGTCTTAGGAAATATACTCTCTTTACCCTTTAACACTTAACAGGTATTTAGGGACCTTAATTACAGTCTGGGTTGTTCCCCTTTCGCATTAGACGCTTACCGCCTAACGCCGTCTCCCGAATTCTATGGAATTGAAAAGTTCTTAGTTGGACAAGGAACCGAGGACGTTAATCCCCTAAATCCCAAATCCGTAGCTTTACCTTCTCAACAACCTCCTTCGAGGCTTGACTAAGGCCAACTTCGACAGGAACCAGCTATCACCAGATTCGATTGGCTTTTCACCCCTAACCCAAGATTACAGGAACGCTTGCACACAGAACCCCTTCAGGCCTCCACGATATTGCTACCGCTTCACCTTATCCTGGGTTAGATCATCTGGTTTCAGGTCATACCCAAGTGACTCTGAGGCACTTATGATACCTCTTCCCTCGTAAACTGCGGAAATTTGGTTTCCCTTTGAGTTAAGGACGAACATCCCTTGCTCTTGCCACTTAGATAAACTCCCTGGCCCGTTATTCTAAACGTACGACACAACTCCTAAGAGCCGTATCTTACTATAACTATTAGGTTTCAAAGTCTTTTCACTCCCTGTTATGGGTTCTTTTCAGCTTTCTATCACTATACTAGTTCGCTATCGGTCTTAAGATGATATTTAAGGTTGGAAGTCGATGTCTCCCATATTCTGATACAATATCCAATGTACCATACTCTGGATACCCACACATCCTTCCAATAAAGCTTACAGGACTGTCACCTTCTATAGTATGCCTTTCCAGGCAACTTCAGCTTGATTGGAGAGGATTAAAAGTGAGTCCAAACTCCACATCTCCTTATTATTTCTAACAAGGATTCGGTTTGCCTTTCGCTGCTTTTTCTCGCTGATACTTACAGCATCTCAATTGATTTCTTTTCCTGCGGATACTAAGACGCTTCAATTTTCCGCGTTTTCGATCATTACTGATCATCCAAGAAGGATAGGATTCCTATTCAGAAACCCTCGGATCTAGGGCTGCGTGCGCCTCCCCGAGGAATAATGTAGCTTGCCACATCCTTCGTCGAATCTTAAGCCAAGCTATCCACCTAATAGCGTATAAGATCTATACCTATCTGCCTATGCACAACTATCACTTGAGTATGAGATAGTTCTTCGCCCAAAACAAATGTTATTGAGCTGCATCAATTTTATGGACCCGTCGGGATTTTCAATATTTTTGAACCCGAGACCCCTGCCTTGCAAGGGCAGTGCTCTACCACTGAGCTACGGGCCCACTTGAGCGTGATGTGTATGAGAATAGACTGTTAATAAAATATATAGGAGGTGATCCAACCGCAGGTTCCCCTACGGTTACCTTGTGACGACTTAACCCACCTTACTGAGATTAGGTTCGAGTTAGTTAAAGCTAAATCTCACCTAGCCCCTGCTCGGTTGGTTTGACGGGCGGTGTGTGCAAGGCACAGGGACTTATTCACTGGACGTTATTGACGTCCAATTACTAGGAATTCCAGCGTCATGAGAGCGAGTTACAGCCCTCAATCTGTACTAAGATAGGGTTTCGAGGATTGGCTTCTCCTTTCGGAGTTGCATCCCATTGTCCCTACCATTGTCGCGCGCGTGTAGCCCAGAAGATTCGAGGCATACAGACCTATCGTTGCCTACACCTTCCTCCTCGTTTCCGAGGCAGTCTCAACATAGTGCCCAAACATCCCAAAGGACTTGATGGCAAATGTTGATATAGGTCTTGTTCGTTGCCTGACTTAACAGGACACCTTACGGCACGAACTGACGACGGCCATGCACCATCTCTCGGCTCGTTAGGTAAGACCTTCAATCTGACCTTCATCCTGCCGTCGCTTCTGGTAAGATTTCAGGGGTAGAATCCGATTGAACCGCACGCTCCACTCCTTGTAGTGCGCCCCCGCCAATTCCTTTAAGTTTCAATCTTGCGACCGTACTTCCCAGGTGGTGAGCTTAATGCCTTCGCTTCGGCACTGCACATTCCGGAGAATATGCAACACATAGCTCACAGCGTTTACTGCTAGGGCTACTGGGGTATCTAATCCCGATCGTTCTCCTAGCCTTCATCCCTCACTGTCAGACCCGTTCTGGATAGATGCCTTCGCCATAGGTAGTCCTCCTAGGATTAACACATTTTACCGCTCCCCCAGGAATACTTCTATCCCCTCCCGGTCTCAAGTCTAGCAGTATTTCCTGCACGTTGTTAGGTTAAGCCTAACAATTTCACAGAAAACTAACTAAACCAGCTACGGATGCTTTAGACCCAATAATAATGATTGCCACTTGTGGCGCCGGGATTACCGCGGCTGCTGGCACCGGTCTTACCCACCACTTATTCGCCAAGTTGTTTTCGCTTAGCAAAAGCCTTACCGTGTGGTAAAGCACTTGGAATCCCCTTATCACACTTTCGTGCATTGTAAAGGTCCCGTGGCTGCTGCATCCCTTAGGACTAGGGCCAGTATCTCAGTGCCCTTCTCGGGGTTAGGACTTTCATCCCCCCTACTGATCAAAGGTTTGGTGAGCCGTTACCTCACCAACAGCCTAATCAGCCGCCGACTCATCTTTAGGTGCCGAAGCTTTGAAGGAAAACACATTCCAGTAGAAATCCTCTATCAGGTTTTAGCGTCAGTTTCCCGACGTTATCCCTGGCCTAAAGGCAGATTGTCGACGTGTTACTGAGCCTTTCGCCGGTGTTCCGAAGAACCCCTAACTTGCATGCCTAAGTCGAATTCCAATAGCAGCAATCTCCCGCAGGATCAACGGGAATTAATTTGTCGCAACACAATTAGGAATTAACAGTGGTCTATTCTCATACATCATACTTAATAAGTTGTATTAAGCATTCATTAAGAAATGAGGTTAATTCATTCCCTCGGTGATATGAAATGTGCAAGAAGCTTATATATAAATGTTTTGTATTGAAATTTTATTTTTAACAATCTAAGTTTCTGACATGGCCATAGAATCTTTCCCAACTATTTACACCTATAATACCTTCTGGAACTTCAATATAGGGATATCTTGTAAGCAAAAATCTGTGAGGAATAGTGGCTAGATCTGCTAATTCAGCTGGGTCATTGTCTAAGAAAACATCTAAACTTAATCTTTCGCAGGTCTCTCTTTTATCCTCTCTTAATCTATGTTTTGACTCATAGAAAGGAATGGAGAGTCTTTTTTGAGCCAACCAAAACATTGCTAACTCTGCTGCATGACCATATCTTTTTGATACAATTGAAACTTGATGACCATCTCTACGGAGTGCTGCTAACCCTTCAATAGAATTAAGAACAGGACTTAGATTTTCAACACCATCAACCTGACTGTGGTAGAGAAGTCTCTTCATTACTGAGTATTGTTGATCTGTGATAATTCTTCCACCCACTAAAACTTTTCTAGTAAGCTCTCCTTCAGGAACACTTCTTACTTTAAAACATGAAATAAGAATATCTCTCATTGCTTTATTTTGATCAGCAATTACATCACCAAAATCTATTCCAATTTTCATAATATGAAAACCGTAGAAAAATATTAAAGCTTATTTGATTCTTCTTTTCTTCTTTTCTTTTCTCATTTTTTTACGCTGCCACTTCCAACGCATTTGACCTTTTTTCTTCCAACGTCTAGAACTTCTTTTCATCTTTAGTAATACTCATCCGCTAATGCATTAACTTCTTGTAAGTCTTCTTCCATTTCATTACTCTCTTTGGAGATAGGTACTTTTTCAGGGGAAATTACTTGTTCCCTACTCTCATCTTTCTTTTTTGCTTCTTTTTTTTCTGTAGAATTAATTTTTAAACTAGGTCCATCCTCAGGAGATACGACTTCTGTTAATTGTATTTTTAACTGCTCCAATTTATTTTTTAAATCCTGAATCTCTGATGTGCCATTAGCACTATTTTTTACTTCATTTATCTCTTTTCTTAGCAGTTCAAAGTCCTCTCTTACTTTTGAAAATGCCTGTTTTATTGCATATTCATCTACCATTTTATAAAAATTGAAGTTAGGGTGTTTAAATACCTTTCTTTTCTGAAACTGTACTTTTCTGTTATAATGATTTGCCCCGTGCGAGATTCGAACTCGCGTCTCGGCCTTGAAAGGGCCGAATCCTTGACCGGGCTAGACTAACGGGGCGTATGGGCCCGAGGAGATTTGAACTCCCGACCTCTGGCTGGCTTAGCACTTCACTGCTTATTTGTTGTTACAGTGAAGTTCTTATAAGACTTGCGCAGTTTTTACTACAGCGCTCTAACCAGACTGAGCTACGGGCCCATCTTTTAAATATTCTGATTTTAACTGTATTTAAAATGTTTTTTATTTTCGGTAGATATTTATATCCCCCTTTGTTTAGACAGTTGTATGATAATTACTATAACTG
>Ga0208958_1003302_pt1 | contig 12700 bp, 27 predicted proteins | sample RifOxyB1_FD_184032 | JGI IMG/M metagenome (GOLD analysis project Ga0208958, IMG submission 184032) | Soil microbial communities from Rifle, Colorado - Rifle Oxygen_injection B1 (SPAdes) | ecosystem: Environmental > Terrestrial > Deep subsurface > Rock core/Sediment | place: Rifle, Colorado...
GCCGACCCACCCCGAATCCTCGGTCGGATCCGGCTAGCAACAGCCGCTCGGCGCTTCCTCGAGCGCGCTGGATCTGGCCATGCTGCGACGGAAGGCGGCGGGCTAGCGGATTCGGCTGTCTCACCTAAACGTGCTGGATCATATCTCCGCGCCTGCTAGCATCGCGACTCCGCACACCAACTGTGCGACGAAAGGAGCCACCACATGACCGAATCGCCCCGCGCCGCTCTCGCCGGCCTCATCCTCGACGCAGCCCAGCAGCTTGCACCCGGCGCCGACCTGGCGATTGAGCTGCCGGGGAATGAGGGCGTCCGCGTCTCCTACCTCTCCGGCAAGCTCTGGGTCTGGCGTCGCGGCTGCCTGCTGTTCTCCGGTGACTCCAGCCGTGGCGAGGCGGGGCCGCTCGCCGCGCAGCTGCTGACGCACGCGGAACGGGCGGAGCTGCTGGCCGACGAGCAAGCTACAGCCGAGCGCGAGGCGCGCAAGCTGGTCGAGGGCGTTGGATGCGGCGCACCGTCCCTCGTCAGCAACGGGGGCCGCTGATGTCGTGGATCACGCTAAAGAGTGTTGAACATTTCGGCGGCCTGGATAGGAGTGCAAGACGCACGATGCGGGTCGAGGGCGAGACAACTGCCGACTCCTGCTGGGCGTGCGTGCTCGGCTCTGTCGTCTCGCAAGCCATCGCAGCCCGCAGCGCCGACTCCGATCGCTCGCACCGATCGGATGCTGAGTGCGTGTGCGATCACCTGGAGCGCGTGCTGGGCGCGCGTCCGAGGGAGCAGAGGAAATGAGCGATCTCGAGCTGGTGCGCTGCACCGAGTGCCTTTGCCTCGATCGCCTGACGGTGGCGAACGGGGTTTGCCGTCGTCACGCGCCCGCGCCGCACGTCGACCTGGGGCCGGCGCGCTGGGTTGAAAGTCGGTTCCCGGTCGTCAACATCAACACGAATCCCGGCTGCTTCGAGGGCATCCGAAAGGTGGACGTCGATGCGCGGTAAACCATCCTGGCCGCTGGTGTCGGCTCTCCTGTTCTTGGGCCTGTCGCCCGACGAGGTGGCCCGCCACCTCGGTCTGCGCTCGCTCACGTTCTGGCGGGCGCGGACCGGGGGCGTCGTGAGGGCCGAAGATGTCCCGTCCTGGGCGTGGAAGCGCGCTGCGGGTTGGGTCGGCGAGGAGCGCAAGGGCGTCGCCCTTGCTGAGATGCACAAGGCCAGGGCGCGCGGCGCTCTGGCCACTTACGCCGCACGCGCTGTGCGGCAGGAGGTCTTGAACCATGGCCAGTGAAACGAAGCGGTGGGATGTCTGCGTGGCTCGCGAAGACGGGGAAAAGACGTTCTGGACGCGCATCGGCGTCATGTTCGAAAACAAGGGCGGCGGGTTCGGCATCTACCTCGACGCGCTGCCGCTCACCGGCAAACTCGTCATGTTCGAGCACAAGGACCGCGAGCCCGGCAGCGACGACGGTCCGCCCGCCAAGGGTTCCGGGTACAAGGGCCGGCGCTAGGCGTCCGTGGCCGGCCCCCGCGTCTCACGATATGCGTGCGACGCGGGGGCAGGCTCCGGAGGTCACATGCCAAAGATCGATTTTTCGCGGGCACTCGACGCCAGCCGAGGCGAAAAAGATTCCAGTCCGGTGCGGGCGTCCGAGCTGTTCCGGCGTTGTTGGAAAGCGGCAACGGTCGAACGAATCGCGTTCGATGGTTTCGGCCAACGATGGCGGGTGACCGGGCCTTTTTGGTCTGGCCACATGGTCCGCTTCGCCGCGAGGTTTGAAGACGCTGATCGGATGCGGTGCGCGATGGTCTGCGATGAGTTCCAGCGACTGCGCAAAGAGCAGTTTGGGGGCCCGCGATGAGCATCATTGACCGTTTGAGTGCGGCCCAGACTTCCCTGCTGAAACGCCGCCAGCGCGCCCGCATGGCGTCGCGCGACAAGCCATTCAAGCCCAAGCCGCCAGCCAAGCCGCGCGCGCGCCGGGGCAGCACGGGCGCTGCGGTGTCGTTCAAGTCGCCCGGCGATCGTCGCTGGTCGCTGTACTACTGGCAATCCGGCCTCCTGCGCGGTCCGGCCGGCTCCCTGGTCGAGGGCAGCGAGCGCGCGGCCTTCCTGATCTGGGAGAGCGCGAACGCGGCGAGCATCTACCGTCGCGACGCAAAGGGCGGGTGGCGCTACGCTGCGGGCATGGGGCGCGCTGGGCGTCCGGTCGAGGCGGCGCGGGTCGACGACGCGCACCGGCGACGGGGCGAGCTGCCTCCTGGCTCTGAGCCCGCCGCGGAGTGGGACGCTGGGGCGAGCGGCCACATGCCCGCGGACCTGGCGCGGCAGACGAGCGAGCACGTTCACGATGAGCTGGGCTTGAAGGTCGATCCGGTGCTTCAGAAGTACCTGGACCGGGGCGAGTTGGACAAGCCGCTGTTGTGGAAAACAACGCGGGTGCGGCCCGACGCCAAGACGGGCGAGCCCGTGCGGTTCGAGGTCGCCATGGTCCGCACGGTGCGGCAGATCGTCGACAACCTGCAACGCCGCGCGCAGCGCCAGGCGGCGCGCGCGCTGGGGGATCCCGATGGCGAGTGACGCCGACGACTACGAGGACGAGATCGAGGACTACGAGTGCGAGGAGTTCGAGCCCGACTATGGGGACGCGGACCTGGGCGAGGTCGGCGACGACGGGCCGGCCTTCGACGAGCCCGACGAGTTAGACGAGCTGCGCGAGCGAGCCGAGGAGTTCAACGCCGAGCAGCAGTCGAAGCGCCCGGAGCCCAAGCCGGAGCCCCGGCCGGCTGCCAGGCCGCGCGTCGTCGACTTCAGGCACGCGGACCGGCCCGGCCCGCGCGAGTTCGAGCGGCACGAGGCGCGGACCGAGGTGCGCGAGCGCGGGGCCGAGCTGGCGCAGTCCGTGGCCGGTCTGGTGGACCGTGTGACCGGGGCCGCGTCTGATGTGCTGGGCATCGCGAGCGCAGTCGTGGGGCTTGGCCGCGCCGTTCTGGGGGCGCTGTTCGGGCGTTACTGATGGGCGGTTCTGGCGTTCGGGTCTATGATCTTGAGTTCGTGCGCGGGTTCTCCGGCGAACTGCTGTGCGCCGTCTCCGACGACGTGCAGGGCGGCGATGTTGCCACCTACAGCACCCTGCCTGAGCTGGCGGCCCATATGCGGCAGACGGGCGGCATCTGGGCCGCGCACAACGCGGGGCGATGCGATACCCTGGTTTCGATGCGGGAGCTGGGTCCGCCGTCCGTCGTCATTCTCAACGGCTCCAGCGTGCTGAAAGCCACCTGGCCGCGCATCGGTCGGCACACACCGGCCCTGCACCTGATCGACACCCTGCCTTGGTTCCTGGCGCCGCTGTCGAAGCTCGGCGAGGCGCTGGGGTTGCCAAAGCTGGGCGGCGAGCTGAACATCAAACACCTGGAGTGGGAGCCTTATGAAAAAGTGCTCGAGTACTGCGCCCGCGACGTCGAAGTGCTGCGCCTGGCGGTGCTCGGCGCTCTGACGGACCTGGCCGGCTTCGGTGCTCGCGAGCGGTGGACCGCTGGCGCGTCGGGCGTCGAGCTGTTGCGCGTGCTCGAGCCTGACACCTGGGCGCAGTTGAAGCGCCATTCGCTGCCGCGTGACGTGCTGCGCAAGCTTTTGGACGACGTCGGCGTCCGTGGCGGGCGCACCGAGTGCCTTTTCATCGGGCACGTGCCGCAGTTGTACGTGTACGACATTCACAGCAGCTATCCGGCGAGGGCGTTGCAGGGCCGCTTGCCCGTCGGCTTGTCGACGGACGAAACGGTTGACCCTGCGCTCTACCACGTCGCATGGTTTCGTGCGACGCGGGACGCGCCGGCGCCTGTGCTGGGCGAGATGGGGCAGGGCACCGGCTATTGCGAGGCCTGGCTGTGCGGCGAAGAGCTGGAGTGCTTGAGCCTTGACAAGTCGATCAAGTGGAGCCGCATTAACAAGGCGTTGCGCCCTGCGTGCTGGGTGGAGGGGTTCGGGCACGAGCTGGTGCGGCAGCTGTTCGCGCTGAAAGAGGCGGGCGGGCATCCCTGGGCGAAGGTCTGGGCCAATGGCACGTTCGGGAAGTTTGCGCAGGATCCCAACAAGCCGCGCCTGGAGTGGACGGGCGAGGGATGGCGCTTTGAGACGGTGTGGCGTCAACCGCACCTGTCGCCCGCGATGCAACCGCTGGCCGCGAGCATCATCACAGGGCGGGCGCGGGCCGCGCTCTGGCGCGCCTGGTACGCCGTCGCGCAAGCTGGGGGCGTGGTCTACAATGGCGACACCGATTCGACGTTCACCGACCTATCACCGGAGCGCTATCAGGCGGCGCTGGCGACGGTAGGCCAGTCGATGGGGCCTGAATGCGGCCAGTGGGGGCAGGAAGGCACGAGCCACGAGGCGGCGCTTGCAGGCGCCAAGCTCTACGCGCTGCGCGACTTGGAGACGGGGCGCACCAAGGTCACGGCAAAGGGCGCAAAGGGGGGCGCGCTGTCGGGGCGCCTGCTGGATTGGGACATGATGTGCGACGTCGCAGGGGGCGCGGTCTTGCGGGTGCAGAAAGAGGGGCTGCGGCAGTTCAAGTCACTTGTGCGCGGGGGCGAGCTGCACGAAGCGCCCGACGTGGTGGAGCGCACCGTGCAGCGTGTTCTGCGCAGCCGCGCAAGCGACGATTCCGGCCGCGTTTTTTATCTGTGAATCCGCGAAGTTACGGCCCACCCATGTAAGTCGATGATTTCTCACCTGAATCGGGCTTGATTTGCACCCCGGATCCGTGCTCGACTTGTCGCAACCTGAACCGCCGTTCAGAACCTGAACGGCGCGTGCGACAAGGGGCCGAAAATGGCGATGCAGAAGATCCCCGCGGTGGTGCACTTCGAGCAGCTCACCGGCTGCCAGGCTCTGATCGAGGGCAGCGGCGCGGTGCCGTGCATGTACGACCCGGACAAGGGCGAGGTGCCCACCATCCGCAGCCCCAAGGAGAGCGACAACAGGCGGCGCCTGCGCCTGGTGGCCGGGCCGCGCCTGGTCGTGACCGAACTCGAGGAGATCGCGAGCGCGAAGGCCGCGGCCCTGGCCGAGGTCGAGGCGGCGAAGGTGGCCGCGTCGCAGCAGATCGCGACCGAGCGCGCGAGCGCTGTCGCGGCTGTCAAGGCCGAGGTGATCTAAGTGGCCGCGAAGTCCGTGGCCGCTGAACCGGGGCTGCCGCTGGCTGACGCTGGCGGCGCTGCGCCTGCGCCTGCGGCGTCTGCGGCGCCCGCGCCGGCCGAGTCCGCCAAGGCGGACAAGCCAGCAGAGCCCGCGGCGCCCGCGGTGCTGGACCTGGGCGGCCTGACGGTCGCTCTTGACTCCATCACGCAGCGCCTGGCCGCGGTCGAAGCGAAGGTACCACAGCGCGATCCGCCACCCAGCCCGGTGCAAGCCAGTCTCGGTGATCGGGTGCTGCGTTGGCTGAGGGAGCCCGTCTGATGGCTGAGCAGATGCCTCACGAGCTGGCGGACCTGGTGGTGCCCGACCCCGATCGGGAGCCTGGCAACGGGAAGCCAAAGAAGGGCAAGCCGGGGCGCCCGTCGGGCGCGTCTCGTCGAGCTGCGGACCGCGAGGCGCGGGCGGCGCTCGAGTCGGCTGCCTTGCAGGCGCAGCTCGCGAACCAAGCGGGCTTGGCGTCGCTGCTCGACACCATGCACGCGGTGCTGGGGCTTCCCATCCCGCACGAGATGAGCGCGGCGCTCTCCGGGGCGCTGTTGCACGCGGTCGAGATCACGTGGCCGCAGCTGTCGCCCGTGGCGGTCGCCTGGGGGCAGGTGGCGATCCTGGCCGCTGGGATGTACGGTCCAGCCATCGCAGCCAAGGCGATGATGTCTGGTCAACCGGAGCCCGCGCCTGGCGAGGTTCTGGGGGATGCGTGACCGATCCTGTCACAGCGACGCACCTGCCGGATCGCGTCGATATCATTTACGGCAAGCGGGGGCAGGGGAAATCCGTCCTCTTGCGCCGGCTACAGCTGACGCATCCGCGGCCCGCTGTCGTGATCGATGTGCTGTGGGAGCTGACGAGGCGTCCGCAGGACGTGCTGCTGCGACCCAAGTCGCGCGGCGCGCTCTGGGACGTGGTCGAGCTGGCGTGCCAGTGGTCGGCGAAGGTTCGCGATCGGGTGCTGGTGATCGACGAGTGCGACGCGGTGATCCGGCCTGGCGGGCTGATGCCACCGGCGTTGTCCGATGCGATGAGCTACGGGCGGCACTTCGGGCTGGATCTGATCCTTGCTGTGCGCCGGCCACCGGATCTGCCTCTGAAGATCGCCGCGCAGGCGTCGGATCTGTGGGTTTTCGCGCAAGATGTGCCGCGGGACCGCGCCTACTTCCGAGCGCTGGGGATCGATCCGGCGCTGTTCGAGGTGTTGCCGGAGCACGCTTTCATTCACAAGCGAGCGAGCAAGCTCGCACACGTGCACAGCTGTCCGTGGACGGCGTGCGAAGGGAGCTGAAATGGGTCGAGTGATGGGGATCGCGCTCAGCGCGGCGGTCGTGCTCGCGGTGGTCGGCGTCGCGATGCGGTTCAAGTTCTCGCGCAACCTGGTGCTGGGCGCCGACATGGTGTCCACCCTGAAGCTGCCGGCCTAAGCCAGGCGAAGAAAGGCACACATCATGTTGACCCCCCCGTTTCAGAGCTGCCAGCGCGGCCTCATCGACGTCCCTGCGGTCGCGATCGCTGAGGGCCAGCGCCTGCGGATCCAGCTTCCTATCAGCGCCCTGGTGGAGCGCTACACCCTGAACCTCAGAGGGACGATCACGATCCCTGGCGGCGGCGTCGCCGTCGCGGGCACCGCGAAGGCGTGGAATGCCGCCAACATCATCCGCGAAGTCGCGATGACGCTGGGTTCGCTCGGGCAGATCAAGCGCTCCAACGGCATCGCTCTGCTGTCCAAGGCGATCGCGCGCGAGCGCGTGATCCCTGCCATGGACGACCTGACCACCGCCGAGATCGCGGCCGCGGGGGCGTACACCTACGCGTGCAGCCTGCCGATCGACTTCGCGCAGTTCGGGTTCGATGCGGAGGAGATCGGGCTGTTGGTGAGCCAGGCTGAAACCCAGATCGATCTCGACGTTGTTCTGGGCACGTTCGCGGCGGACATGCAGGTGGGCGGCACGTACACCTACACCAACGCGGCTACGGTCGACCTGGTGCGCTCGACGCTGTACCCGGCGGACTGGGATCCGTCGTACGGCACTTTCCGAGAGGACTTCGTGCGTCTGACCCCGACCGTGGCCGGCTGGGCTGATGTCCGTCTTCCGCCCAAGAAGTTCTTTCGAGCTCTGCACCTGATCAGCTACGCCGCCGCGGCACCGGCTGACGTGCTGTCGGATGCCGTGCTTGTCGCGGCCGAGCTGCAGCTGAACTCGGCGACGATCCCGCTCCGCGCCACCGCGGCCCAGATCCGCGAGAGCATGGTTCAGAGGCAGGGGTGGCCGGTCGGCCTGGCCCCGCCCACCGGGTTCAACCGCTGGGAGCCTTCGCGGTACTCGCCGCTGACGTTCCCGAGGGTCGGCGCGGGGATCGATGGGACCTTGGCGACCGAGATCAACCTGAGGTTGAACTGCCTGGCGCCTGCCGGCGCGGTCGTGGAGATTCACTACGAGATCCTGGATCCCCCGGGGGTGCAGTGATGACCGGCGCCCAGCTGCTGCTCGTGCTGGGCGGCGTCGGCGGCCTCGCGTGGTACACCCGCGCGCACTGGCTGCCCGGCGCCCGGTCCGTGGGCGAGTCGCTCTACGGTGGCGCCGCGCCCGCGGGCGGCACCGCTGGTGGCGGCCTCGACAAGCGCGCCAAGGGTCTGACCGCTGGGGCCGCGCAGCGGTCGCTGGCCGGCGCTCGAGCACAGCAGGCGGCGAGCCCGCTGGCTGCGACGGCTGCCGGGGCCTCGGCGCGCTCTGCGCTCGTGTTCGCCAAGATGGGCGACGGGCCTTCGCCGTACTCGTCGGGGTCGGGGCTGTTCCAGCCGGCCCGCACTGCCAATGAATCGGCGCTCGCGACCAATCTGGCCGGCGCGCGCCTGATGGGGAAGTGACATCATGCGCGGCTCGACGGCGATCGTGCTCCTGCTGGGTGTCGGCGTCGTCGGCGTCGGCGCGTGGTTCTTTTTCTTCCGCACTCCGTCGAACCAGGCGGCGCCGCCGACCCCTGTCGCGGCGGCGCCGACCCTGGGACCGCCCTGGCTGGGCGGGCTGATGGAGGGGCTGGGACAGAGCCTGCCCGACATCGCGCGGACGGGCAACCAGGCCGCAACGTTCTTTTCGGGCCTGACCGGCCGCAAGGGGTAGTCATGTCCCGCTATGCTGTGGGGCTCCTGCTCGTCGCTGGCGTCGGCGCGCTGGCGTGGATGCTGTGGCCCAGCAAGCCGGCGCCTGCGGGCGCTCCTGCGTCTGGTGGCAAGCCGGGCAAGACCGCGCCGGTCTGGACGCCAGGCCAGAACCTGGGCAACGCGGTGGCCGCGATCTCGGGCAACCGGGCTGCCGGTGACCGGGCCGCGTCCGTGGTCGCATCCAACGCCGCCAAGGCGCTCGCCGCTGTCGACAAGGCGCGCGGCGATGCGGGTGCTTCCTTCTCGAGCTGGCTCGCCGGGGTGACGCGATGACGCCGCAAGGTTTCCACCAGAACAGCGCCCGCAGCGTGTGGGTGCCGCTGTCCGTCGTGCCGCAACCTCAGTATGGCAACGGAACGGTGTGGCAGGATGCGGGGCTGAGGGTTGCGAACTTCCAGGGGTCGGTGATTGCGGCTGATAGGGATGCGCCCCCGGGGTTGCAAGTGCGGTTCGGGGCGAGCGAGCAGTGGCTGAACCTGGGACCGGGTGAGGTGCTTTGGGCGCCGCGGAGCTATACCGAGGTGCATGCCCGCATCTGGCGGATGGGGGCGGGCGTTCCGGTGGCGTCGACGAGCTACGCGCACGCGCTGCGCGTGAAGAACAGCGGTGGTCTGTTCGATCTCACTCCGCGCTATGAGTCGAGCAACGCGCTGCTGGGCGCGTCCGGGTTCAGTCTCTACAACGCACCGATCCAGGCGTTTCCGGGCTCGCGGTCGGCCTTCCCAGGCGGGCTGTTTCTCTCGTCGAGTTCGCTACAAACCCGCTCGGAGCAGTGCATCCAGCTCGGTAATTGGTTTTCACAGGCGGATCTTAACGGCGCGCAATTCTTTGTTGTTGAAGGCACGCTTCGCGCCGTCGATGGACTTTTGGGGACGATGGTCAGTGTCGCGGCTCCGGGGGCGACGTTCTCCCCTTATATTCAAATGTCGCTGCGCGATCCATTCGATTCGCAGCAGCAGGCTGTGAATATCGGCGCTGTCGAGGGGTTTGCCGCAGGCAATTTTCTGCGGCATGGAACAGTGCACTTCCGCGTTTCATTCCGCGGTCCCTTCGCGAGCTGGCAACGGCTGGAGCTGACAGACGTCTACCACGTGGCGACGGGGAACGCGCTGTCGTTTGCACAAGCGAACGCGACACCCGAAGATTTTTGGCGGTTCTCGCTGTCGAGCACGAAGGAACCTGACTTTGCCACGCTGATTAGCGGATACAGCGCGGGGGGCGCTCCTGGGACGTTTGGGACGGCTGCCGTCGCCTCGCTCCGCTTCGAGCATGGCGCTGCAAGCGCTGGGTGGGCCGGAGCTGGTAGTTCCGGTGATCGACGTCTCTTGGGGCGTTCCAGCGTCCCCGCCACCACCGTCGTGGCGCCGGTGTCTGGTTATACGGTGGCCGACCCGTGGCAGACAAACGTAGTTTCGGCTAACCGTGAACTCGGTGGGACCGGGGCGTATGCAATGGCCTCGGGGTCGGTGTATCACAAAGACGTGACGTCGTTTGAAGGGCGCCTGGCTGTCATTGCATCAGGTGCGGGGACACTGGTGCTGGCTCAAGGCGTGCTGCTCAGCTTGCAGGAGGCGTAATGACCTGGTGGCGCCCAGATAGTTCCTACGACCTGGCTCGCCCGCGCCTGGCTGCGAGCGGCAAAGTCATGTCGAGCGCTTACACGCGCGACGAGCTGGACGCCGCGCACGAGAGTGGGCGCACAACTATCACGCGAGCTGCCGCGGGTGGCGCCCAGGTACAGATCGAGCTGACGCGAGACGAGGTGATCGAGCTGGCGCGCCGGTGGCTTGAGCTGCAAGGGGCCGAGGATGCCACCCTGGGTGGGTGGTTCCAGGAGACCGCGGAGAACGTGGCCAGCACGCAGATCGTGCAGAAGGCGGGCGCGCTGGCCGGTGCTGGCTCGCTCGACAACCCGGACGATGCCAAGGCGGCCGAGGAGCTGACCCGCTGGGTCAAGATCGGCGTGGTCGTCGTCGGCGTCCTGGGGATCGCCTGGGCGCTTGCCAGCGTCGCCACCGTGGCGCGCGCGGTGCGGGGCTGACGTGGGCGCCCTGGTGTTCGCAGCGGCGGCAGCGCTCGGCCTGGCGATCTACAAGCTGCCGATCGTGCATGGGTGGTCGCCGGCCGAGCTGCACCACAGCGCGCACGGTCCCAACGTGCCGCTGACTCCTGATGTGTGGGGCGAGCTCGTGCGGACTGCCGGCCTCGCCCGCGAGCTGCTGGGCAGCGCTCCGGGCTGCCGGGTGTCCAGCTTCTACCGGAGCCGCGAGACACAGCTGGCGCTTTACAAGAGCCTGAAGCAGCCGCCGCCCACCTACAACCCGCACGAGACAGGCAAGTGCTGTGACGTGGCTGGGCCGGCTGACGAGCTCGAGCTGGTGGCCGCGAATGCGCGGGCGCAAGGTGTGTGGAAGCAGGTTCTCTGGCAGGTGCCGCTGCACTTCGATCACGTGCACCTCGGGAGGTAGCGGGTGGCCTGGCGCAGCATCGGCAAGAAGGGCGAGCCGTGGCCGGCGTGGGTGCAAGCCCTGACCGGGCGGTCTGGCTGCTACGCCGTGCGCGAGGGCGCGAGATGCGTCTATGTCGGCGAGTCGCACAGCGGAAAACTCTACGGTACGCTCACGCGGCACTTCCAGGCGTGGACGCGGAACAAGCCGCGCGGGCTGTGGGCGCAGCTGTTCAGGAGCGGGACAGACCCTGGCCGGCGCTACGATCGGGACCGCTGCGCCGTGCGAGTGGTCGTGACGACGCCGGCAAAGGCGCTCGAGAAGCAAACAGAGTGGATCGCCCGGCTGAATCCACGCGACAACGAGGTGGGAGCAGACCAATGGACGCCCTTCTGAACCTTCTACGGGTCAAGCTGAACCTGCGTTCCCTGGCCGCTGACGTGGCTGCAGCTGCGGGCGGCGTGGGCGTGGCCGGGGAGTGCCTGGCAATCCCCGATGACGCAACCCTGGCCAATCTGCCGCCGCCGGGGGGCATCGATCCGGTGGTGTGGGGGGCCCTCGTCGCGTTCTTGACCGCGGCCTCTCGCGTCGGGCTGGCGCTGCTCAACCACTATCTGCAGCGGCGCCGCGAGGACGCCGCGAAGGGCGGCAAGCGATGAGCGACAAGCTGGCGATCGGCCTGGTCGTGCTCGTGGTCGTGGGCGTCGTGGTGTGGCGCCTGCGGGGCGTGGCCAGCCTGGGCGGCACCTCGGGCGCGCCGGGCATGACCGGCAAGAGGTCCGCCTATCTGGCGGCGAAGTCCGCTGCCAAGGGCGACGCGGCCGCGCAGCGGCGGGCGGCGGGCAACGTCGCAGGGGGGTCGGCATGACCACCGGGCAGCTGCTGGGCGTCGGGGCGGTCTGCGCCGTGGTCGCGGTCGCGGCGGTCATGTACCACCGCGCCGTGGTCGACGCGGCCGGGAAGCAAGCCGCCGTCGAGGTTGAGAAGATGGCCGTCGGCAAGGGCAACGACCTGGTGCGCGGGGCGACACAGACCGCGCAACAGCTGTTTGGCACCCTGGGGTTCAAGCTGTGAGCCGCGGCGGACTGGTCGCGCTGGGCGCGCTGCTGGGCCTGGCTGCCGGCGTGCTGGTCGTGGGCCTGGTCGTGCCGCGGGTGGCCGCGCGCATCGAGGCCCGGCGATGATGGCCCTGGCCGGCGCAGCCGTGGCCGCGCTGGCCTCTGTCGGCCTGGTCGTGGGCGACCGGGTGCGGAGCGCCCGGATCGTGCGCGAGAAGCTCGTCAGGGCGCGCAAGCCGGCGCCGGACCTGTCAGGCGCCGCCATGCTCGGATCGCTGGTCGGGCGGGCGGGCGCGCACTTCGCGGCGCTGCCGCTCTACACGTTCTCCGTCGTCACGCTGAATCCGGCCGGGCTCCTCCTGACCGCGGGGGCTGCCAACGTGGCGGGCGGCGCTGCTGGTGCCTACGCGGGCGCGTCGCTGGCCGCGGGCCGGCCGCTCACCGCCGATGAAACCGTGGCCGCGGTGCGGACCCCGGCCGACGCGTCGCTGGCTGTGGCCAGGGCGCTGCAAGGGCTGACGCTGCCATGAGCGCACCCGTCTTCACCGCGAGGACCGCGCCGACGTTCGATGCTCTCACCCGGATCCACTGCCTGGGGTGTGGCGCGCTGGTCGTCGCGAGCATGTTGGATCCGCAGCCGCTGTGCCTTGCGTGCTCGGGGCGCGGTGGGTTCACGTCGTCACCGGGCACCCTGACAGCCAACGGGGCGCGGCAGACCAACGTCGTCACGTTCAGGCCCGAATCCTTCCGCCCCCGCTAGCCCGCCGCCTTCCGTCGCAGCATGGCCAGATCCAGCGCGCTCGAGGAAGCGCCGAGCGGCTGTTGCTAGCCGGATCCGACCGAGGATTCGGG
>Ga0208958_1003314_pt1 | contig 12665 bp, 10 predicted proteins | sample RifOxyB1_FD_184032 | JGI IMG/M metagenome (GOLD analysis project Ga0208958, IMG submission 184032) | Soil microbial communities from Rifle, Colorado - Rifle Oxygen_injection B1 (SPAdes) | ecosystem: Environmental > Terrestrial > Deep subsurface > Rock core/Sediment | place: Rifle, Colorado...
AAATCCGGGGAGTGTCCCTTCTTCAGTCGGTCCAGAAAATTTGGAAAAGATTGCCGGCAACGCTTTTAAAGTTTGGGAAGATGAAGTTGGCAACACTACGAATATTGTTAAAGGCGACAATACTTCAGTTAACCGTGCTCAATTTGACGGACAAAATATAGTCTCTTGGGGCAGAGCTTCTGTTTCAGCTTTGGCTGTCTCTTACTTGTGGTATTATCCGGATACCGGAAAAATGGTTGAAGTGGATACAATCATGAATAATAAATTTTCCTGGGAATGGTCTGACCCTGTCAGTTGGCCAACGGGGCAAACTTGCGCTTATCAAGGAGTATATGATGCCCAGAATATTTTAACTCACGAGTTCGGGCACACTTTCGGACTGAATGACCATTACACATCTGCATATGCCAATAACACTATGTATGGTTATGGTAGCAAAGGAGAAACCAAGAAAGATACTTTGACCGATGGCGACAAGACAGGAGTAGTTGCACTGTATCAATAGAATAAAATTAAACAAATAACTATTTCCAAAGGACAATCTTACAAAAATGGGCAAAAATGCGTTTTGTCCTTTTGTGTTTTAGGTTGTTTTTATAAAGTTGAAATGACGACCTAAAAGCCAATTTTAAGATTAAAGACACGATTTTTTAAGGAAAAGTTAATTATTTTACAAAATGGCTTGAAGTATAATGATTTTTTGTAATGAATAGGACAAAACCCCTGCTTTGGCGGTAGAGATATCCACATTTGCATATATATTGAGAATAAGTATATTAGGTTGAAACACTGAACCTTGCACCAATATTGACGGTCGGTTAAATCTGGTGCGAGATAAAATTTGTTCTTTTGCTTAAAAAATTATTAATTATTAACCCCCTCTTTTAGAACTCATGTTTTATGTCTATGTGTTAAAGAGCAGTAAAGATAATAAGTTATACATAGGATATACTAACAATCTTAAAAGAAGAATTCAGGAACACAACAAAGGCAAAAACTTTTCTACTGCCCACAGAGGAACATTTTCTCTTGTTTACTACGAGTCATTTCAATCACAGAAAGACGCAACCACAAGAGAAAAGCAACTAAAGAAATTCAAGAGTGCATACGGACAGCTAAAGAAAAGAATAGCGAATAGTCTACATGAGTCTTAAAAGAGGGGGGTAAACTTATAAACAAATGAAAAAAATATTAGGAAGTGTCGGAGTATTAGCTGTCGTTGGCGCCTTAGTTTTGGGTGCTACGGGAGCTTTTTTTAGCGATACAGAAACTTCAACTGGAAACACTTTCACAGCTGGAGCGATTGATTTGAAGGTGGATAGTTTGTCTACTTACAATGGCGATTCTTATACAACAACAACTTGGGGACAAAATGTTCTAGGAGTAGATATTACCAGCGAAAGATTTTTTGATTTTGCTGACATAAAACCAGGTGACACTGGATTAACCAGAGTTTCTTTGCATGTCATTAATAACGACGCATATGTTTGTGCGGCTGTTTCTAATTTGGCTAGCAATGATAATGGTTTAACAGAACCAGAAAATGCAGTTGATTCTACTAGTGGAGTTGGAGAGGGTGAATTAGATGAAGAAATGTTGTGGACTATCTGGAAAGATACTAATAATAATGGTATCCAAGATGGTGAAGAAATAGTATTGGCTTCTGGAAATCCAGTAAACGGCATGTTGGCAGTTTATGATTCAACATCATCAGTATTAGCTGGTGGTCAAACTGCTTATCTCGGTGTTAAGTGGGAACTTCCTGCTGCATCCGGAAACGAAACACAAACAGATAGCTTAACTGGAGACATTAGCTTCACAGTTGTTCAGTCAAGAAATAATACAAATTTTCAATGTATTCCACAACAACATGAAATTTCTCAAATTTCTTCTGTAAATGTTGGTGAACCAACCAGTGAGAGTTCATTTGTTATGCAAGGTTGGAGTAATGCTGTTTGGCCACAAGGTGGTGGTTGGGGTGGTGGAGACGATCAAACCATTAGAACAGTTTCAAGCGATCTTGACGGTCATCAATTAGTAATTCCTAGCGATCCTGGTAATGATTCAGCGACTGTAGCGATGGATTTTGGTGGCTATGTAGGTCCAAAAGAATTGCAAATTAGACATCTTGATGGTTTTGCTGATGATGGATTTAAAGTTTATGTTGATGGAACAGAAGTTGGATCTTATTTAGATCAAACGAACGATGAAACTTGGAAAACATTGGAAATTTCAGGTTTGAATTATACAGGTACTCATACTGTTAAAATTGTATTAGAGGCTGCACATTGGGCTTCATACAGTACATACGGTCAACTAGGGATTTCTTGGATTAAGATTCAAGGTTAAAAACTTCTGTAATTAAAATAAACTTATATGAAAAAAATATTATTAAGTGCTGTGATTATAATTCCGGTTTTGGCGCTTGTCATAGGAGGCACGATTGCTTTCTACAATGACACCGAGACGTCAACAGGAAATATCTTCACAGCAGGTTCAATTGATCTCAAGGTGGATCATGCCTACGCTTCCTACAATGGCCAAGAATGTGTTGGTAGTTGTACAGAAGAAGGATCAAACTTGATCTTAAACGGAGATTTTGAAAATCCAGATGTACCAAGTGGTGGGTGGGCAATTTTCACCAATGCAGATGTGGGTCAAACATCCTGGACAATCGAATCAGGGGCAGGTCTTGAAATTCAAGACCATGCGGCCGGAAATCCCCACAGCGAAAGACAATTAGCAGAACTGGACAGCGATAACTCCTCTGTCATTTCTCAGACAGTCACAACTGTTCCAGGACAAGAGTATCGTCTTAAATTCTTCTACTCTCCTCGACCTAATCGCCTAGCTGGCGACAACACAATAGGAGTAGCAATTAAGGTTATGAGCGGCACTGTGACGCTTATAAGCGATACGGTTGGTGCGGCTTCGGTTGGAGGTCCAAATACTGTTTGGCAGGAAATTACTTATAATTTCATTGCCACAGATACCAGTACCAAAATCATTTTCTCTGACGGAGGAACAAATAATTCCTACGGCGGATATCTTGATGATATAACATTGAAAACTCTCAATTGTTCATACACCGAATACACAAACGGTGGCGTTTGTACGATTTGGGGTGAAAAAGATTTAGGCGATGTTGACACATTCTGGAATTTCAGCGATATCAAACCAGGAGACTGGGGTCGCGATATAATCTCTTTGCATGTCTACGACAATGATGCGTGGGCTTGCATGCTTGTTAAAGATGGAGTAAGCGCTGAAAACGGAATTTTAGGACCAGAAGGTAATGATGAAGAGCCAGATGGAGAATTGCAAAACTACATTACTTTCTTCGCTTGGAAAGATAATAACAAAAACAATGAGTACGATGCTGGAGACACTGCTCTGGGGATTTCTACTCTAGGAGATCTTGGAAGTCTTGCAAGTTATGATTCTGATAACGGTGAATTTTTGACAGAAGCGACAAATGAGAATGTGGGCTTAGCGTGGTGTGCCGGTCAAATTTCTGTTGATGAGTACACTATAGGCTGCGATGGAGATACAATGCTAAATGACGCACAATCAGACTCATTTATATCTGATTTGGAACTCTATGCTGAACAAGTTAGAAATAATGGTGAATTCAGTTGTGCAGATGTAACGAGTATTCCTCCTTACGCTCTACCAGAATAATCTCATAGCTCTTTAATTGAGTTTCGGCAACCCCCATCTTTTTTGAAAAGGTGGGGGGAAGCCGGAATTCAATCTCCCTCTCTTGTTGTAAGAGAGGGATTAAGGGTGAGTTATAAAAATGGATTCATTATACAAAATCGGATATGCAATTTTCGTGACAATAGTGATTTTCGTCGCTGTTGTTATTTTGGCTAGTGTTTTACCCATACCCGGAAAACTGGAAATGAAAATAGTGCAGTCAGGCTCAATGGAGCCGACTATCAAGACGGGAGCTTTGGCGGTGATCAAACCCTCCGATTCATATCAGGTGGGAGATATAATCACTTTTGGCAAAGACACTAAAACCGAAGTACCCACGACTCACAGAATTACGGCCAACAGAGTAGAAAATGGAGTGATGGTTTACACAACCAAAGGTGATGCCAATGAAGACAAAGATACGAGAGAGGTGAGGCAAAGTGAAATAATAGGCAAAACTCTTTTTTCCGTCCCTTACCTCGGCTACATTATGGACTTCGCCAAACAGCCACTCGGCTTCATTTTGCTTATCGGCTTGCCGGCTCTCTATATAATTTATGACGAGGTGGTCAAGATAGTGGGGGAAGTAAAAAAGTTAAAAAAAGAAAAAGAAAATGTATAAAACAGCGATTGCACGACAGAGAAGAAATAAGAGAATTTACAAAAAATTTGTAAAATATTTTGCATTGAAAAAATGGACATTTAAAAAATTTGAAAGAGCATCATTTAAATTTGCAGCCTCTATACTTCTGGTTGCTATGAGTGTGGGGACATTGGGTATTTCCAAAACCAATTCTTTTTATAATGACGAGGAAAGTTCAATCGAAAATGTTTTTCAAGCATCTATGCTGGGCATAAGCCTCTCGGGTTTCAATGTATCAGATGTCGTATTTCCGGGTGATGCCACTACCACAGCTATTACATTATCCAAATCAAATTCAGCGGGTTTGGATTATAAATATATTGCCAGTACTACAATTATTGGTACCGATCAAACCGCTTGCAATTATATGACAATATCGGCCTCAAATTCATCCCAAAATTATTCCGACGTGTCGCTGAAAGATTTTATATCCGGTACGGGTATTTCGACAGATCCGGCTCAGTGGGATTTTATATTTACAGTTGTAAGTGTTGTTCCCGCGGGTGATCTGGGGAAAGTATGCAATTTCAAAATAATATATAAAGCGTGGCAGACAGATTTTCCTGATAATTCGGGGGGTTTTAATGATGTTGCAGAAATGACGGGTTCAATAACAATAGGGCAAGTTATACCAGATGAACCTAGTTTGGGTAATGTGGTTATTAACGAAATAATGTGGATGGGTTCGCAACCTTCCAGTGACCATGGTTCTACGGCGGATGAGTGGGTGGAGTTGCGTAATATGACAAGCGAAGAAATTGATTTGTCCGGCTGGAAGATCGAGAATTTGGGCACGAATCCAAATTCCACCATTACCATACCTTCCGGCACGATCGCAGCTAATGGGTACTTCCTAATAGCGAATTATCCAGCCGTCAATTCTGCAATAAATAGTTCTATTGCGGTTGATTTCAATGCGACAACAATCCAGCTGCTTAATTCCGGCGAAATATTGATACTCAAAGATGCCGGCGGAAATACGATTGACGAGACCCCGTCCGGCAATTGGGCAGCAGGAGATAATACAGGTGCAGAACACAAATCAATGGAGCGCAACATGATTCCGGGCGACGGTACATTCACGGCCAGCTGGCATACCTGCATAGCCGGAGGATGTTCAACGGCAGATTTTTGGAAATCAATAGGGATAAATTACGGTACTCCACGCTCTGTTAATCTTTCGGAGAACGACCCGACTATGCCGGACTACACTGATCAAAATTGGTCTTATACCATCGGCTGGGAGTCTGACGACAATGACATAATAGATGACAGCGAACGGGTAGCAATCAGCGGGTTCGGAGGAGGAGGAGGCGACAGCATCGCTCAAGACATGGAAATAAACGAAACAACTCTTCCGGTAATTGAACCCCAGCCTTCGCCAGAAGCTCCCGCTGACACTGAAGTTGTGGCGGGCAAGATGGCGGGCGAGGATGAGCCAGCGACGGCACCAACTGTCCCAGAAGAGCCGGCAGAACTTGTCACAGAGCCCGAGCCAGCTATTGAACCAGAAGAGATTTCTGAAGCCCCTTCCCCTTCGCAAGGGGAAGGGGTGGGGGATGAGGTCGTGAATGAGCCAGCTATTATTGTAGAACCGATTACCGAACCCGAACCGGCCGTAAGCGAACCGACCGCTCCGGTAGAACCACCCACAATCGAACCAACAATTTAAAATTATATGAGTAAAATAACCAAAATCTTAATATCCGCCGCTACCGCAATCATCGCTTTGGGTGGTTTCGCCAATATCGCTTTTGCTGGGCCGGTATTGCCGCCACTGGATGTTCATTTTCAAAATGAGCCACTTCCTCTTTTCAATGTTTCTAATTTTATGCCCGGTGATGTCAAAGAAGCAACTATCACCGTCGGTAACAATGATAATGTTCCGCACAGCGCTTATATAGAAGCGGTCAATATCTCAAACGGCGATAATTTGGCAAGTCAGATGAAATTGGAAATGTTTGATGGTTCAACTTCAATTTACGATAACAATTTTGGAACTTTCTTGAATGCCGGACCGGTGCCACTTTCCCAAATTGGAGCAAATGGCGGTTCCAAAACATATAATTTAAAAATTACTTTCCTTGAAAATGCCAACAACGATTATCAGGGCAAAACTTTGGGATTTGATATTTGCGTCGGATTTTCCGGTGGTAATTTGTATTGTACCAATGAGGTGGCGACGAGTTCGGAGGAGGGGATAATTAAAGACAGCGGAAGTAGCGGTGGGGGAGGAGGATCTTCCGGTGGAACACAACATCTAATTATTTTCAACGAACAAGCTTCAAACATTTCTGCGAGCGGTGTCATACCCGGCTCCGGTCTCGCCACCATCACTTGGAACACCAACATCCCCGCTACCAGTCAGGTGGTTTATGGGCTAGATTCCGGCGTATCATATCCTTTTGATATAAATACTCTGCCATATTTTGGTTATCCGTCCGGCATCGGTGAAGATTTAACTAAAACAGTGAACCACTCAATGCTTTTGACCGGCCTAACACCAGGCGAAACTTATGTTTATAGGGTGGTTTCCCGCGCCTCACCTCCAACCATAAGTTATGAACACGAGTTTACGGTGCCTATTCCACCAGGAGCCGGCAATACTATAACTTCCGGCGGAGAAGGAGAGGTACTTGGAGCTAGTTCTGGTCAGTCAGCTGACGGAAATGCGACCTCTACTGACCAAGAAGTAGCAGGAATATTTAATAAAGAAAATATGGCCGCCGCCCTTGGCTCCGGTTGGAGTGATTTGATTTCCAAATGTTCACTTATAGCTCTGCTTATACTTTTGGTCGCTTATATAGTTTGGAGATTTGTTTTAAGGCCAAGATATGAGAAAAAAGGTTTACCGGAATGGGAAATCAAACAAAGGTCCTATATTTTCTTCGGATTGTTTTCCGCTCTGGCCATCGTCGTCGCTTTCATACTGGGCCAATATTGCCCGATTCCAATATTCCTCATAGTTTTACTGATTTCGGGTGGTTTATATGTTTATAATCTTGTAAAATAGGCAGATTGTGATATAGTGGTGAGGTGAAAAAATACAAGGAAATTATGAAATTAAAAATTGCTATTGGCTGTTTGGTTATCATGGTTGTTTTGGTTGGCGTAATCCCTTCTTTTAGGTCAAATGTTTTTGATTCACTGTCCGCCATTTATGCCGCGGTGCTGGTTAATCTGACTAATCAAAATAGGGTAGCGGCCAATCTCTCGGAACTCAAAGTTAATCCGGTTTTGGAAAAAGCCGCTCAAATGAAAGCCGACGATATGGCTTCTAAAAGCTATTTTGCCCACAATACCCCCGATGGCAAAACTCCTTGGTATTGGTTTGAACTGGCCGGTTATAAATATGTTTATGCCGGAGAAAATTTGGCCGTTAATTTTGAAAACAGCGAAGATGTAGAAACCGCTTGGATGAATTCTCCCGGCCACTTTTTAAATATTATGAATCCTAAGTATACAGAGATAGGTATAGCGACCTCCACGGGCCTCTACAAGGGCCGTACCGCCATCTTCGTCGTCCAAATGTTTGCCTCTCCTAAATAGATATCAACACTATAAGATATTAATTTTTCGCAGTAGTGATATTCTGAGTATGGGAGGTAAGCATAATGAAATGTGTTAATCAGATCTTTCGTCCAAGTACATACATTTCTCCTGAAATGAGGCCCGGGAAAGGGGATTGTACCGTCTGCAAGGCAGACGAAAAAAACAGGAATTGCAATGGATTTCATCCGGTGATTCTGCGCGAGATGGGGGAGTCTACAAACTCCCCTTATTTCATTCTCTGCAATTCCAAATAGATATTCTCCAATGCCTTGACTGCGTCGCCGGCGGCTATGTTGTTTTGATGATATAGACAATCGGTACAATCTCCGGCGGCCCATATCCCTTCCAGGCTGGTCCTTTGGGTCTTGTGGTTAATTTTTATACGTTTAAACTCGTCTATATCTAACAAACCGTCCACGAAATCAGTTGCCGGTGTATGGCCGATTTCTACAAATATTCCCTCCACTTCAATTTTAAAATTGTTTACAAAAGGAGTGGTTCTTTTGTATTCAAAAGATTTTACGAACTGGTCTCCTTTGATTTCAACCGGCAAAGCATTCATCAGGGCTTTCATTTTTGGGTTCTCCATCACCTTTCCCACAGTAACCGGGTCGGCATGAAATTCTCCGCGGCTTATCAGAGTGACACTTTTACAATAGGCGAGTAGTTGAGCAGCCGTTTCAAAACCGGCGTTACCGCCACCTATAACTACCACATCTTTGTTGGCAAAGAATGGTCCATCGCAGGAGGCGCAATAGGTGATACCTTTGCCTTCAAATTCCTTGGCTCCGGGGATATCCAGTTTTTTCCTGGAACTGCCGCTTGCTACCAAAATCGTTTTTGTTTTGTAAATATCTTTACCCGTAGTAACCAAAAAACCATCCTCTTCTATGTGTTCTACTTTGCTGACTCTTTCTCCCTCTTTTATATCAACAAAACCATCAGCATAGGCTCTGACATGTTCCTTAAGGTTTTTGGCTAAATCAACACCGGAGATGGCAGTTGTGCCCACCCAATTTTGAATTTGATTTGACTCTACAGACTGACCACCAAAAGATTCGGCAATGAGAGCGGTTTTTATCTGCTTCCTGGCTGCATAAACCCCCGCCGCAGCTCCCGCTGGTCCTCCGCCAATGATAATTAAATCGTATTGCATATGGTTATTATAACTTATCTCAAAACTTAATGAAAGTAATAATCCGATATTATAACATCCAATGCGGTCGCATTAGGTGTTACAACAATCAGATTTTATTTCTTACAAATTTGAAAGGCTTAGCCAATTTAAAATTTCTAACGCAAGAACGAAGACCGATTTCTTTTATATAAGAAACGAACTCTTTTGGTAATGGGCTTGGACCAACCCAAACACTTTTTTGAATCATAATATAGCCAAATTTTATTAAATGCAGTCTAAACCAATTGCGTTCAACTTTTCTAGATTCTGGGATATCAAACATAACAATTAAATTTTTGGCCGCATCTTTTTTGAGTGTTGAATTAAAATGGGGAACTACCTTTTTCTTTTCTGTATTCAGATATTTTTTACCATTTTCTGTTATAGACCATTTTCCAGATTTATTTATTATCAAGCCTTTTTTGTGAAGTCGAGACATTGTGGTCCTCACTGAAGCATCATTATGTTTCCATGGTTTAGGAAATCCAAAAACATTTATTCGCATACCATTATAGTAAAGAGTAGTGTCCCAAAGTCCTTCAAGTATTTCTATGACAAGGCTCATATATTAATTATATATGAATCAAAAAATATCAACAACCAATGCGGTCGCACTGGGTGTTGATAATGTTAAGTTGACGATATAAAAATTATGCGTATAATAAAGTATGGAGGAAGTCATGGGCAAAATCCCACTAACTTTGGTAGAAGACACAGAAATTGGGAAAAGGCGCGCGGAACGGCTTTTAGGAGCTAATTTCGATATAACGGATGATCGTTTTCTCGGTTATTTCGAAAAAGACCTGGCAGAGGGTAGAACTCCACGAGTTGTTGTAACCAATCTGATGCTCAGTGAAGGACCTGAAGAGGGTCTTTCCTTGATTCGTCATATCAGAGAACTATGCCCTGGCATCATTATTGTGGTATGGACAAAGCTCTCAGTAAAGTATCATGATATTGCGGTTCAAGCCGGTGCAAATTTGGCCTACGCCAAGTACTACAACGATGAAAATATGGGGGAAGAGATTCTTCGTCTCCTCCAATGACCCGCCACAGAGGCCCGCTCTCTCTGATTGGTGGGTTTTCTGTTTTCCGTCCCTAGCCCCTCCACTTTGCAAGGGGAGGGGCAGCTTTCCGCAAGGAAAGCGGGGTGAGGTAGTTTTTGAAGCGGGGAGAAACTATTTCAATTTAGAACGTCGCAAAAATGCCGGGACGGCGCCCCATTCGTCATCATCATCTATGATATTTTGTTTTTTATCTTCCGACTCTCCCGTTTGACCGGAAAAATCTTTCTTTTCTGCTTTTTCATTTCTGAATACCGAATTAAATATTTTGCCTTTGCCTTCGCCCCCGTCTTCACCCTTATCACCGAAGAGGTTTTTTTTCATAAAACTTTCAGGAAAACCTGAAGCGATAACGGTGATTTTAATCTCACCTTTTTTGAGTTTGTCGTCGCGGACAGTACCGAATATTATTTTGGCGTTTGGATCAACCGAATCGGTGATAAACTTGGCGGCATCGTGAATTTCAAACATAGTGAGGTCATCTCCGCCGGCAATGGAAAATAGCACTCCTTTAGCTCCGTTGATGGAAACTTCCAGAAGCGGGGAATTGATGGCCATTTTGGCAGCTTCTTCGGCTCGCTTTTCACCGCTGGCTCTGCCTATACCCATGAGTGCGCCCCCTGCGCTCTCCATAATGGCTCTGACGTCGGCGAAGTCTATATTTATGATACCTGGCATGGTGATGAGGTCTGATATACCCTCAACCGCTGATTTCAATATGTCATCACACATGGCGAAAGCATTTTTGGCGGAAGTTTCTTTATCAATAGTCGCAAGCAGTCTGTCATTTGGAATAACTATCAAAGCATCGACGGACTGGCGTAATTCTTCAAGTCCAGCTTCTGCCAATCGCATTTTTTGCTGACCTTCAAAAGTAAAAGGTTTAGTGACCACCGCCACAGTCAAAGCGTCTAATTCTTTGGAGGTGCGGGCAATGATGGGACCGGCTCCGGTACCGGTGCCTCCTCCCATTCCGTAAGCAATGAAAACCATATCTGCTCCTTTGATAGCTTCTTGCACTTCTTCTTTAGTTTCTTCCACCGCTCGTTTGCCGAGCTCCGGATTCATACCTGTGCCGAGACCTCTGGTTAAATTTTTACCTATGTGTATTTTCTTTTTGGCTAATGAGTGATGCAAATCTTGAGCATCTGTATTTACGGAAATAAATTCTACTCCTTTTACTTTGGAGTTAATCATGTGGTTAACGGCATTTTTGCCGGAACCGCCAACCCCTATAACCTTTATTCTGGCGAAGACTTCAATTTCCGGTTTTATTTGAGGCATAATATGTTGAATTTAAAGTTTAAAAATCAAAAATTAAGGAACACTCGAATACTACCAAAAAATACCTATAAATACAAAGGTTGCATATAGCACAAAATATGTCATAAAAACTACGGTAAAAACTGTTTTATTGTCTGAAGAACTTTTTTAAATATTGTTCTGCTGTGCTTTTTGAGACCGAGTCTTTCTTCTTCGTCGGGCAGGTTGCCTATTATGCAAAGCCCATAAGCCACCGACCAGGATGAGTCTTTTATTTGAAATTTACCGTTCCCTATGTTGAGTGAGGCGATGCGGGAAGGCAGGCGGAGGTAGCTTCTGGCCAGATCTTCAATGAGACCGATGGAGGAGGAACCGCCTGTTATTATTATACCGGCCGGCAACACACCGGACTTGCCTATTTTTTTAAGATGAGCTTCAATCAATTCAAAAATATCTCCCAGACGGGCGGAAATAATATCCTCCAATCTTTTTTTTGAATAATTCGTGGATGTGACCCCACCGAGCTTTATCGATTCGGCTTCTTCCAAAGAGACTTTGAGACCCAGAGCGATATCGTTGGTAATGTCGCTGCCACCGATGGGGAATATTTCCAAAGATATGGGTATGTTGTTTTCAAAAACTACGATAGATACTGTTTCGGCGCCCACATTTGCCAGGACACAGCCGGCGATTTTTTGGCTCTTGGAAAGAGTGACGAATGAAGCGGCGATGGGGGAGGCGACCACATCTATCACTTCTACTCCGGCTTCTTCGACTGCCATCGCCAAATCATCAAGGTGTGGCTCTATACAGCTGACGAAAAGAGCTTTGGTTTCAAGCTTCACCCCCTTCATACCAAGGACTCTGCCCAAAACCTGCTTGCCGTCTATTTTCCATAAAGTAGGGATGGAATATATTATTTTCCTATTTTGAGTTAAGGCGCTCGGGATCGATTCTTCGGCGCTTAAAATGGCCAGTTCGGTATCGGCCTCTGTTATTTCCTGGTCAGCCCTGGAAACGATGGTTGAACCCTGAGAATTAATACCGGAAAGACCGACTCCACCTATGGAAATAAAGGCTTTTTTGATTTTTATGCCTGAGGATTTTTGGGCTTGAGCAATAGCGAGACTTACACTTTTGGTGATATCAGCAGTGTTGATAATATAACCATGACGCAAGCCTTTTGATTCGGCTCTGCCGGTTCCTAAAATTGTAGGTAATGAATTTTCATCATTTTGTTCGGCGACAACAACTCGGACTTCATATG